>Ga0207706_10007505_pt1 | contig 10089 bp, 4 predicted proteins | sample KBSC53metaG_FD_184318 | JGI IMG/M metagenome (GOLD analysis project Ga0207706, IMG submission 184318) | Corn rhizosphere microbial communities from Kellogg Biological Station, Michigan, USA - KBS C5-3 metaG (SPAdes) (version 2) | ecosystem: Host-associated > Plants > Roots > Rhizosphere > Soil ... | reverse complement strand
GCCGCCCCCGATGCCCGAGAAGGCTAGCTCATGGGCGGTTTACGATCCGTTCCAGACATCGGACGGCAAGACCGTATTCGTCGGCATCACGAGCGACAATCACTGGCGCGCGTTCTGCGGCGGTTTTGATGTCGAGCATTTGCTCGACGATCCCGCACTGAAATCGAATCCGCAGCGAGCGCAGGCCCGGGCGAAGATCATGCCGATTGTGACTGCCAAGTTCGCGGCTGAAACGTTCGAGTCGCTAATTGCAAAACTCGAAGATCTGAAAATTCCGTTTGGTCCCCTGGCGACACCTGGAGATCTCTTTGACGATCGGCACCTGAATGAAAGCGGGCGCCTGCTGGACGTGCAGTTACCGACCGGTCGTGTCGCAAGGATTCCGGGAATTCCGCTTGATATGGGCGGACGCAAGCCGGAACTGCGCTATCAACCGCCGAAAATGGGCGAGCACACGCGATCCATACTTGCTGAGGCCGGCTATACGGATGCACAGATCAGTGAACTCATCGATCATCAAATCGTCATCGCAGCGAATTAATTCGGCAGTGTCGCACGTTCGTCGCGAATGATCGCAGTCGAAGGATGACTGTCAGCAAGTGTCATGCTTGTTGACGGGAGGCGATGTGCTTAATGTAAAGTCATTAGCTTGATACAGGAGGAATCTTCATGTTCATCAATCGCCAACTGGCCACGTGCCTTGCAATTCTCGCAGCAATGATGGGGAGCGGATGCGCTGGCGTGCCCTCTGGATCACTGTCGGTTGCCGAGCAGGGAAGCTTTTTCGTCGGCGGCAGGAAAGTGCAGGCAGCAGGCACTTACGATCCGACCAAGTCACCGGCCGGCACTGACGAAGGACAAACGTTCTGGATCGATCAGATGTACGTCCAGTACCAGATTCCGGTGAATGCGCGAAAGTATCCGCTGATACTCGTGCATGGCGGCAGCGGCACCGGGCGTGTTTGGGAAACGACGCCCGATGGGCGCGAGGGATATCAAACGCTCATGCTGCGGCACGGATTTCCGGTCTACATTGTGGATTTTCCGCGACGCGGGCGCGCAGGCTATCCGAGTTTCAATGGGCCGTTCGGCACGCTCGCCGGCAAGCCGGTTGTGGCGAATCAAACCGGACAAGCCGGCGTTCAATACGCATGGTCCCGCTGGCGGCTGGGCCCGAAATACCCTGATGTATTTCCAGTGCAGCAGTTTCCAATGAAAGCGGTCGACCAGTTCATGCAGCACCTCGTTCCCACCGTATCGGATGATGCTGAAATTATCAGCGGCGCGCTCGTCGCACTGCTCGACAAGATCGGTCCCGCCATCGTCGTCACACATTCGCAATCGGGTTTGTTCGGATGGCTGGCCGGCGCGCGCTCACCGCATGTGAAAGGAATCGTCGCGTACGAGCCGGGCTTCGTCTTCAAGCAAGGCAAAGTGCCGCCCGCCATCCCGCTCTTCAAAGGCAGTCAGCCGTCAGGGACGCCGGTGACTGAGGCGGAGTTTACGCGGCTCGCACAAATCCCCATTCAGGTCGTCTATGGCGACAACATACCGAAGCAGCCGATACCGGATCTGGTCGCCGACGGGCGCCGCGCGCAGGTAGTGACATCGCGAATGTTCGTCGATGCGCTCAATGCGCAAGGCGGCAACGCGAGCGTGCTCCATCTTCCCGATGCGGGTTTGTATGGCAATTCGCATTTCATGTTCTCGGATCTCAACAATGTTGCGGTCGCCGACCAGTTGATGCGGTTCCTCGAAGCCAAGAGACTTGACGTGCGCTAGAACTGCGCATTCACTGCCTCGAGTGACCGCGCAGAATGAGTGGTACTTCGTCACCGACGTCATAACCTGGGGCCAGAAACGCATGAATGCAAAACTGGCGCTGTATAGCGCCGTAGACGACGAGCTTACGCGTTACGAAGTGGATGTCGAAGGCGCGTCACTCGTGAGGCGCGAGACCATCAAGGTGCTCGCGAACGTGCAATATGCGTGGCCGCATCCTTCCGGCAAATATTTATACGTCGCAACAAGTAATCGCGGCCCCGGTCTGAAAGCGGACTTCAATCGCGTCAGTGCTTTCACAGTCGACGCTATCACCGGCGCCCTGTCGCCCCACGGTGAACCCGCGAAACAGTATGCGCGTGCCGTGCATATCTGCGTAAACCCCGCCGGCGATTATCTGCTGAGCGCACACAATCTTCCGAAGACCGGCATCACGGTCAATCGCATCAATGCTGATGGGTGGAACATTGGCGCGGCCACCATTAGTGCCCTGTTCACTGAGACCAAATACGTCATTATTCACAGCCCCGTCAATCATGAACGAATTATAACGGTTGTTTTGACCTACAAAGGAAATTCCTCCATTGGCTGTTATTTTCGTTTGTGGAGTATACCGCACGTAGTCATTGAGGTTTCTGCCAACCGATGGCAGGTTCGCGATCTTATCCCGTCCTATATTTGTTTGAGTGCCACCCTTGTTACCTGGTCTCCTGGTAGAAGCGGCGACAACCACCTCTGAAAGGACGCCGGTATTTTGTATAAGGTCAGCATCCACCCTTGAAATCTCTCCTAAAGCAAGAAAGATATCGGTCCTTTTCTCAGTTTCAAATCCCGAATAAGTTATCTCTATTGTATAAGGTCCGCCGGGCGCCGCGTTATGAATATCAAAGCTTCCATCTTTTCGGGCAATCGTACGGTAAACGGTTCCCGTTGGCACATGGGTGGCAGTAATGGTTGCACCCGCCAGGGACTCGGAAGTTGACTTGGATTTAATAGAACCGCTTATGCTGCTTGTAGTCACCTGCGCAACCGCCGTAGCAACTGCCATACCTAATGCAAAGGCAATTAAGATTCTCTTAAGCATTGTTTTTAGTTTTCGTGATTGTTGAGAATTACAAAGAAAAGGAATATTCTATTTCAGAAAATCAGCAAACTATTAACAAATTAATTCTGGAGGTCGGAGATTAAAAGACATTCTTATAAGGGTAAATGCTGCCTTAATTAGTGCTTTAGCAGGGTTTATGTTACTACCTTTGCAAAAAATATTTATCTGTTATGTTCGACACCATCGAGACAGCGATCGGCGACATTAAAGAGGGAAAATTAGTAATTGTTGTGGACGATGAAGACAGGGAAAATGAAGGTGATTTTATTGCCGCAGCTGCTACGATTACTCCTGAGATTGTGAATTTTATGACCAAACATGGCCGGGGCCTTATATGCGTTCCGCTGCCGGAGGAGCATTGTGATGAACTTGGGCTGGAATTAATGGTGAGCAATAACACTGCGCTACATGAAACAGCTTTTACCGTTTCAGTTGATCTGCTTGGTCACGGATGTACTACTGGTATTTCAGCCCACGACAGGGCCAAAACGATTGCTGCGCTCAATGATCCGTTTACCAATCCTTCTGACCTTGGTCGCCCGGGACACATATTTCCACTGCGGGCAAAGAAGGGTGGCGTGTTACGAAGAGCCGGGCATACGGAAGCGGCTGTTGACCTGGCGAGGCTCGCAGGTTTTCCCTCGCCCTACGGCGCTGTCTTAGTCGAAATAATGAACGACGATGGTTCAATGGCTCGCTTGCCGGAATTGAGAGAGGTGGCAAAAAAGTTTGACTTTAGGATCATTTCAATAAAAGACCTTATTGAGTTCCGGATAAAGAGAGACTCGTTGATAGAGGAAATCGTTCGTGTTGATATGCCTACCAGGTACGGTAATTTCAAGCTTGTCGCTTTCAAGGAAAAGAATTCTACCAATGAACACCTTGCTCTTATTAAAGGGGAGTGGGAAAAAAATGAGCCGGTTTTGGTAAGAGTGCATTCGTCTTGCTTCACAGGCGACATCCTGGGATCTCTTCGCTGTGATTGCGGCGAGCAGTTACACAAAGCAATGGAAATGGTAGAGGAAGAAGGAAAAGGTGCGATTTTATACATGAGCCAGGAAGGTCGCGGAATTGGACTCCTGAATAAATTAAAGGCATACCGCCTGCAGGAAAAAGGAATGGACACTGTTGAAGCAAACCTCCACCTTGGTTTCCAGATGGACCAGCGGGATTATGGGATCGGTGCTCAAATACTCCGTTACCTGGGCATCACGAAGCTGCGCCTCATGAGTAACAATCCGAAAAAAAGAGTGGGCCTGGTCGGCTATGGTTTGGAAATCGTCGACAATATCCCCATTGTTGCTCCGGCTAATCCTCATAACGAAAAATACCTCCGGACAAAGAGAGATAAACTTGGTCATGAATTTAAGGGGGACGAATGAGTTTATTTAACGGCGTTGGTGGAATTGACCTGGTTGGTTGAATCAGGGGCAACTGCCGGTTGCACAAGTCTTTTCTTTGGACCATTAAACAGGGCTTTTATGCTGTCGAATTCTTTACGGTAAGAAATGTTGGCACCGGATCTTTTTGTGCGTGCGGCACCTGTTGTATTTGTGCCGAGATAATCGATATTTTCACGATAGAAGAAGCTCGTCCGGATCGTTCCACTTGGATTTATCAGCCATTCAGCCGTCACATCAGGAAGAAACTGCACTGTCTGCGCAATCGTAGACTGCAAGGGTACATCCAATGTGCTGCCGAGAGTGACAACAAAGCGGTCTTTAAATAAAGAAATGGGCACGTTTACCGTAACTGTACTTTGATTTATATTAAAACTGCTTACACTTTGCTGATTAACCAGGTTCCTGTTATAAACTGAACCGCTAAAATTGACACTGATATTGTCCGTCTTTAATATCTTGGTCAATTCGCTGTTTAATTTCCTGTTGATCTCATTAAAGAAAAGGCCCGACAGGCTCGAAATCGTATTATAAGTAAGCTCATTGATCGTAGATCCAAAGCCGACATTGGTAGGACCGCTTTCCGGGGGAGCGAAACTATTAAACACGATAAGATAGGTAACCTGCTTGTTGATTTCATTGGGATTTTTTTCCATCTGCTGAATGCTGGTTGCAACCGCAAAATTATTCGTCACCTGGCTATTGGGGGCGAATGCGAGACTGAACTTGAAGTCAGGTTTAAAAAGTTCGCCCGTCAACGTCGTTACTACATCCACATTTTCTCTCAACCTGGAATAGGACTCATCAAAATTGAGCGAGGTTACCAATGGAGAAAAGCTGACATCCTTCGCGGTGTACACGGCTTCAAACCGCACGCGTGCTCCATACGGATCACCAGTCCACGTAATATAATTCGAAGTACCTTTCCTGATCTGGAATGGCTTTTTAAAGAATGACTGAAAAGTGAAAAGATAATCTCCTTCTTCAATATCAAAACGACCACGCATCGTCAGGCGTTCATTGGTGCCGGAATGAATGTTAAGGGTGCCCGATCCTCTCCCGGTTATTTCATCCCCGGTCAGATCATCCAGGATCACCCTTACTGTTACCATCGGGTTGGCGGTCACATCAAGATCGTAGGTGATATTCGATGCGGTCCTTACCAAAGTTTCCTCCATTTCCCGCCCGTATTTTCTTTCTACTAAAAAATCGGAAACACCGGACTCCCTGCTTTTATCAGGAGGAATCGTAATGGTACTGCTGTCTGTAGTTGACGCAATCGCGTCTATTTTCATATACATTTCGGATTGAGGACCTAACAGTGAAAAGGAACCCGTCCCTTTTACGCGGCCGTAGAACTGTTCATTGTCAGTATATCCGGTATTAAGGAGCAGAATAGGCTGATTGAACTCCGCGGTTGTGGTGTTCGGTTTGCGCGTTGAAACGGAAAGATCAAAAAACATGTTCCTGAAAGAAGTGTGTTGGATACCACCACGTAAGTAGACCGGGTTACCTGTAACGGTATCCGTAAGCACAAGGCCATCAAGATTAATCTCATTTGGCTTTAGCTCGATTTCAGTATCGTTGATCTTATAAAAACATTGCGTGAAGTTTACTTTCAACCCCGCATCTTTTAATCGTCCCTTACCCGATATGTTGAGGTTATTGAAAGCGCCATGTAAGTCAAAATTACCCGTGACATATCCTTGCAGGTCAGAAAACAAACTTCCAAGGAATCGCTGAAGTATGCTGACCTTAAAAGTGTTGGTCTTAAGAGCAATTAAGTTGTTTTTTTGTTGTTCAGGATCGCTTACATTCATATCGATATTAAACACAAGACTTGTGGGTTCATCTAGCGTTTTGCCGTTTACCTGCAATTTCTTTGTTTTATTATCGTACACAACGCTTGACTTAATATTCCCAATTGAATCGTTATCCATGCGCAAACCTTCGGCCATTATATTATCCGATGATGCATAAAGGTTGTTAGCAGGATCTTCTATTAAGATACTTCCTGATACCAGGCCTTCCAGCCTGTTTTTCGGTAAGAACAAAGGTGAAAAATCACCAACGTTCACTTTCTTCAAATCAACGACAATATCATTCCAGTCGCCAATTTCTGCGGGCTGAGTTTTAACCTTTATTTCCTGGTTGCTTTCTTTTAATACCATTTGTCCACTTGCTGGAATATTCTTTCGAAATTCAAGCTCACTGTTTTCCTCAATGGTCCATGTTTTCCCATTGATGACAAAAGAAGACGGATCAAATTCAATTTTTACGCCATTATTATAAGTGAGCACGCTACCGATTATGTCGGCCTGCTTTATGGCCTGGCTTGGACCCGTTGATATTTGCACTCTTGAAGTATCCTCATGTGCATTGATTCGGAACGCGACGTGTGGTATATTCACGCTATCGCTTAAATGGACGCTGGCGACCCCACCGCGCAAAGCAAGGCTATCGCGATTCCCCACGGCAAAGACTTCGACATTGTCAAAATTGTATTTGCCATATTTAAACTGTGGCACCTCTGCAGTCAATTTCAGCTGGTTGTTACGGGTATCGAGATTACCATAAATGTGACTGTTGTCAAAGCCCGACAAGCTGCTATCGGCCATTCTAAGGTAATCTTGTACATTTCGAGTGGTAACATCAAAAGTCAACACCTGGTTTTCCGGCAAACTTCGCGGTGCCTGGATATAAGCAGGATAATATTTATTTAAGAAGAGCTTTACCGCATCCGGTAAGTCACGTATCGTGAACACCCCCCTGACACTCGCATCAAACTCATTTGAACGGGCAGTCAGTGTTTTCACGTTATCTGCAAACTCAGATGAGATGATCAGCGAATCAAAGGGCAATGGGACGCCATTGCGGGTAAGGGACGCTTCCCGAATTATTGCGTTGCCTAGGAAATCGTCAATGGTTGAACCCGAAAAATTGAGATTCAGTTTTCCGGCGAATCCAATATCTTCTCTGGTAAGATTTAATTTTTTAAGATTTACCTTTTTCACGTCGGCCAGGAAATTAAATACGGGCGTTTTACTATTAAAGTCGATCAGACCATTTAAAGTGAGTTCAGTGACGTCATCGTTAATTGACGCAATTCCCTCAAATTTTTTCTTATCAAGCTTTCCATTGATCGTAAGATTGTCGTATCGGTAACCTTTGTAATCAACAAAACGGATTTTGCCATCAATTTCTGATTGTCTTATTTGTTCACTAAAACCTCTTCCTTTAACTGAACCGTTTATAGAAATGGCCCCTATATTCTTATCACCAATAAACTCACCCAGCCGGAAATATTCTGTAGAAATCGTCCCGGAGTAAATGGGTTCTTTGCCGGAAGGTAATTTCATGTTCAGGTCACTCTTGACAATGCCGAGGTTTGTTTGTATGGTGCCGAAGGTTACAAAGTCCCTGATGAAACCGGTATAGCTTCCGCTAAATCGAATGAATTGCAACTGCCGGAGATTGGGAACAGTGACCCGCTTAATGTCAGGAACAAAAGCAACAGCATCCTGGTAGGTGGTCCTGAAATCATTAGCCTTAAAATCGATAAATGTTTGATTGATGTCGGGCAATCCCGTCATGGATATATCTCCGTTCAGCAGCGTATTGTTGCCGGCCTGTATGACGAGATTTTTTCCTACAAGGTCGTCTACGGTACCCCGGACTGTACCTTTCAAGTGTAGGGATTTTTTCCAGGTTTTAAGAGTCGGCGCAAAAAAGGCGATATCGTCGCTGTCGATCTGGGAATCTTCAAAGCTTGCCTGCATTTTTACCTTGTGAATAAAATCATTCATGCTGGACATGTCGTCGTAACTCATCCGGAAATAGTTGCGGATCGTGCTGTTGTTGGTGATGATCTCAAGATTACTGAATGCCATTTCCTGGGGCGTCAGTTTTACATCCGCCGTAAGATTTTTTACTTCAAAACCGCTGCGCTCTTTGGTCTGCAGGTTTAGTTGAGTGGTAACCGTATCCTGTTCCCAGAGTACATTTTTAAATATTCCGTTGATGTTGGCAAACTCGATATGTTTCCCATCGAAAAACTCAACGGTTGGCGTCAGCGAATAGGCATCGTTCTTAAATGTGCCATTCTCTAACTCAAGTTTATCAATCTTCACGATCCAGCCTCCCTCATTCCAGTTGAGAACTGAGTCAATAGGTGAGGGGGTGATGGCTTTGATGGTGTCTGGAGCGGGAGCTGGTTTTAGCCTTTGATAGTTGTACAACGCGAAATAGGGCTTATTGACGAACAGTGAGCCCAATTCAATTGTCTTCCTGGACAGATCGATCTTTTTAGTGTCGAGTTGCAACGATCCGACGCCTACTGCCATATTCTGTCCCAACCAGGCATCCTTTTTCACAAAATAAACATTCATCAGGTCTATTTTCTCCAGGCTTAGTTCAGTGCCGCCACCACCGTCTTTGCCCGATGACGGAGAAGAAAAATAGTCAATGATAAATTGGTGATTCCAGACCGGCGTATTGCGCTGCATCTTTATGACGGCGTCTTTAAGGCCGACATACTTCAGCACTATATTTTTTTTGAAAAAGAACCAATCCGTAATTCTCACCCGGGCCTCACCTGCGTAAAGCACTGTATCCTTTTGCCTGTCTTCTATCAGCAAGCCCTGGAGGTGCATATTGTTGAACAGTGAGAAATCAACGTGCCGGATCTCGATCGTCGTATTCAGATCTTTGGAAAGACGGGTGGCAATTTTATGAACGATCCAGTTTTGCCCAAAAGGCGAGTGAATGAAAACCCAGGTTGCTATGACGAGGAATAGCAGTACCAGGAAGAACCAAAGCAGTATTTTCTTAATTCTCTTCAGACCTTTTTGATTGATTTGTAAAAATAGGCCATCCACTCTATTCAAGTTCAATGCCAGCAAGTCACATTCTTCCTTTAAAACGAAGAATTATGAAAAAAACTATAATCGGTAATTTGCTTAAAAAATGCAGAATGAGGAAGCTAGTTGTTCTGATTTCACTTTTCTTTATTGAAAAAACGGCTTTTCCGCAAACTCAACCATCAAAAAACAGGTTTGTGCTCGTAGTTCACGGAGGGGCAGGCACCATACTCAGGAGCGAGATGTCGTCAGAAAAAGAAAAAGCGTACACTGAAAGCCTGGAGGAAGCACTGGAAAAAGGCGCAGCCATTTTGCAAAAGGGAGGCTCTGCGCTCGATGCCGTTGAAGCATGCGTAAGAATTCTGGAGGATAACCCACTTTTCAATGCCGGGAAAGGCGCAGTTTTTACGAATGATGGTAAGAATGAACTCGATGCTTCAATCATGGAGGGCAAAACCCTGGCAGCCGGCGCCGTTGCCGGTGTTAAAACAATAAAAAATCCCGTCTCTGCCGCCAGGGCCGTGATGGAAAAGAGTCCGCATGTAATGCTTACCGGGGATGGAGCTGAGCAATTTGCGAGGGAGCAGGGGCTGGAGATCGTGGATCCATCATATTTCTATACTGAAGACCGTTGGAAAAGCTTACAAAATGCAATACGCGAAGATTCGATAAATAAATTAAAGATAGATTCAGGTAAAAAGAACCATGGATTTGGCGAATATCAGTATACACCTTCAGGAGTATTTGGAAAATATGGAACAGTTGGTGCGGTTGCCCTTGATACATATGGTAATCTTGCGGCAGCCACAAGCACCGGGGGCATGACAAATAAAAAATTTGGGAGGGTGGGCGATTCACCCATTATTGGCGCCGGTACCTATGCTAATAATAAAACAGTTGCCATCAGCGGAACCGGCTGGGGCGAATATTTCATCCGGTTAGT
>Ga0207706_10007503_pt1 | contig 10090 bp, 11 predicted proteins | sample KBSC53metaG_FD_184318 | JGI IMG/M metagenome (GOLD analysis project Ga0207706, IMG submission 184318) | Corn rhizosphere microbial communities from Kellogg Biological Station, Michigan, USA - KBS C5-3 metaG (SPAdes) (version 2) | ecosystem: Host-associated > Plants > Roots > Rhizosphere > Soil ... | reverse complement strand
CCCGTTAGAACGGGGGGAGAGGGTCGGGGTGAGGGGGGCTACAAACGGCATCGCGGTAATCGCCCCCCCTCACCCTGCACCCTCTCCCCCACTCGCGTGGGGGAGAGGGAAGTTTCAAGCGGAGCTACCGGAAATCGTGGCTCGGCAGCCGCTCGTAATCCGGGATCGTCCAGAACCGGTCCGCGCGGACCGACAGCGTCCCGTCCTGCTTCTGGAGCGTCCCCCGCACGACCAGAGCGCCCGAGCCGACGACCACCGCCCGCTGCTCCCGGAACAGGTCCGGACGGACGATCGCCTGCACCATCCCCGTCTCGTCCTCCAGCGTCAGGAACACGAAGCCCTTCGCCGTCCCCGGTCTCTGGCGCACGATGACCGCGCCCGCGGTGGTGACCTTCTCACCGTCGCGCCGGCGCGCCAGGTCCGCCGCGGCGAGCACCCTGTTCTCTCGCAGCCCGCGCCTCAGGTGCGCGAGCATGTGAGGACCCGTGGTCATTTCCGTCGTCTGGTAGTCGGCGCGCGTCTCCTCGATCGGCGTCATCTCCGGCAGCGGCGACGGGTCGTCGACCGGCAGCTCCTCGAAGAGCGCGCCCGCCCTGCGAGCGACCTTCGCGACCTGCCAGATCGCCTCGCGGCGCGTCCGTCCGAACGCCGCCAGAGCGCCGGCGTGCGCGAGCAGGTCGAGGTCGACCGACTTGAGGGCGCACCGCCGCGCGAGGTCCTCGACGGTCGCGAAAGGCCGCTCCGCCTGCGCGCGCTCGATCGCCTCTCCCGTCGTCTGACGCAGCCCCTTCACGAAGCGCATGCCGAGCCGGACCTCGCGCTCCTCCCACCGGCACTTCCAGCCCGACGTCGTCACGTCGATCGGGCGCATCCGCGTGCCGTGACGCTCCGCGTCCTTCACGAGCGTCGCCGGATGGTAGAAGCCCATCGGCCACGCGTTCAGGAGCGCCGCGTAGAACGCCGCGGGGTGGTGCGCCTTCAGGTACGCGCTCGCGTACGCGATCAGCGCGAAGCTCGCGGCGTGCGACTCCGGGAAACCGTACAGCGCGAACGACGTGATCGACTTGACGATCTGGTCCCGGGCGGCCGGACCGATCCCGTTCTTCTCCATGCCCGCGCGCAGGCGCTTCTCGATCGACTCCATCCGCTCGACGGAGCGCTTGAACCCCATCGCGCGGCGCAGCTCCTCGGCTTCGCCGCCGGTGAAGCCCGCCGCGACCATCGCCATGCGCAGGATCTGCTCCTGGAAGAGCGGCACGCCGAGCGTGCGGGCGAGGATCGGCTCGAGGCACGGGTGCGGGTACTCGACTTGCGCGCGGCCCTGGCGGCGGTCGAAGAACGGCCGCACCATGCCGCCGACGATCGGCCCGGGACGGATGATCGCGACCTGCACGACGATGTCGTAGAAGACCTTCGGCGCGTTGCGCGGCAGAGACGCCATCTGCGCGCGGCTCTCGACCTGGAAGAGGCCGACCGTGTCCGCGTCGTTGAGCATCCGGTACACCTTCGGGTCGTCCTGCGGCAGGTGCGCGAGGTCGACCACGACGTTCTCGTTCGTTCGGATCATCGGGATCGCCTCCTCGATCGCGGCGAGCATGCCGAGGCCGAGGAGATCCACCTTGACGATGCCGAGGTCCGCGCAGTCGTCCTTGTCCCACTGCACGACGACGCGGCCGGGCATGGACGCGGGCTCGAGCGGCACGACCTCGTCGAGTCTGCCCGCCGCCACGACGACGCCGCCGGAGTGCTGCCCAAGATGGCGCGGGAGGTTCTGGATCCGGAGGAAGAGATGGAGGAAGTGCCGCGCGCGCAGGTCCTCCGGGTCGAAGCCCGCCGCCGCGATCTCGCCGCGCAGCTCCTCGGGCGGATTGCGGATCTCGCCGAAGTTCCACCCGCCGAGCTGCTTCGAGAGCGCGTCCACCTGCTCCGGCGAGTAGCCGAGCGCCTTGGCGACTTCGCGCGCGGAGGAGCGGTCGCGGTACGTGATGACGTTGGCCGTCATGCCGGCGCCGTGCGGCCCGTACTTCTCGTAGACGTGCTGGATGACCTTCTCGCGCTGGTCGCCGGAGGGCAGGTCGAGGTCGATGTCGGGCCACTCGCCGCGCTCCTCGGAGAGGAAGCGCTCGAAGAGGAGGTCCATCTTCACCGGGTCGACGGCGGTGATCGAGAGCGCGTAGCAGACGGCGCTGTTGGCCGCCGAGCCGCGGCCCTGCACGAGGATGCGGTTCTCGAGGCAGAAGCGAACGACGTCCCACACGATGAGGAAGTAGCCGGCGAGGTCGAGCTTCTCGATCATCGCCAGCTCCTTGGTAATCTGGGCCTGAGCGCGCGCGGTCAGCGGCCGGAAGCGCGCGCGCGCGGCATTCCACGTGATCTGCCGCAGGTACGACGCCGGCGTCTCGCCGGGCGGCAGCGGGTACTCCGGGAAGCGGTAGCCGAGGTCGGCGAGCGTGAAGTCGAGCCGCTCGGACAGCTCCGCGGCCGCAGCGAGCGCGCCGGGCGCGTCCGGGAAGAGTCCGGACAGCTCCGCGGCGCCCTTGAAGCGCCGCTCGCGCTGCGCGGCGAGCAGGCGGCCGGCGGCGTCGAGCGTCGTGTGCCGGCGGATGCAGGTCTGGACGTCGTGGAGGAGCTTGTCCTCCTCGCGCGCGTACCGCACGCCGTTGGTCGCGATGAGCGGGAGACGCAGCGAGCGCGCGAGCGAGACGAGCGCCTGGTTGCGCCTCTCCTCGTCGCGGAGGCGATGGCGCTGGAGCTCGACGTGGACGCGGCCGGGAAAGAGCGACGCGAGGCGCGAGAGCTCGGCGCGCGCGGCGTCGGCGCCGCCCGAGGCGAGAGCGCGCGCGACCGGTCCCTCGGCGCCGCCGGTGAGGACGTGGAGCCCGCCGGCGTGCGCCGCGACCTGCTCCCACGTCACGGCGGTCTCGCCCTTCGGCTTGCCGAGCGCGCCGGCGGTGACGAGCCGGCAGAGGTTCTTGTATCCGGCGCGCGATTCGACGAGGAGGGTGAGGCGCGGCAGGTGCGCGGTCGCGGTGCTCAGCCCTCCGGGGGCGGAGGAGATTCCCCCTCTCCCCCCGCGTGTGCGGGGGGAGAGGGTCGGGGTGAGGGGGGCGTCCTGCGAATCATTTGCTCCACCTCGATACGACCGTCGTGAGCGCCCCTCACCCCTGCCCTCTCCCGCCGGGAGAGGGGGATCTGAGGCGAGCGTCACCTCCGCCCCGACGAGCGCCTTGATCCCGGCCGCCTTCGCCGCCTTGTAGAAGCGCGGCGCGCCGTAGACGCCGTTCGTGTCGACGAGCGCGACCGCGGGGATCTCGAGCCGCGCCGCCTCCTCGACGAGGTCCTCCGGCAGCGACGCGCCGTCGAGGAACGAGAACGCCGACGCGCAGCGCAGCTCCGCGTATCGCGGGCGCGAAGTCTTCGCCCGCGGCGGCCTCGCGTTCGCGTAGTCGCGCTCGCGCAGCTTCTCCTTGCGCGCCCCCGCCGCGACGATCTTCGACAGCGGATCCCCGTCGCCATGCCCGCCGCAGCTCGCGTTACCGACGCCGAGATTGCGTCCCGGCGGCAGCTCCGGAGGGTTGTCCGACGGACGAGACCGCTTCTCAGCCACCCTCCAACTCTAGGCGTAACAAAGGCGTAAATCAAAGGTGGGGGTCAGGTCTCCATTTGCCCTTCCGGCCATCAAGTCTCGCGGTGGCAATGGCTTGGCCAGAAGGGCACCCTGGCCCCGAGGGGAAATGGGAGACCTGACCCCCGGGTCTTAGCGGCGCTTCTTCTTCGACGCGCGGGGCGCGGAGGTCTTCAGGAGATCCCGGTTGACCTTCTCGAGGCGGTCGAACTCTTCGAGCCACTGCTCGACCGTCCGGCTTCCGACGGTCGGCGTGTTCACCATCTTGTCGATCCAGTTCGCGGCTTCGCCCGAGTCGAAATAGAAATACCCGGTCGCCTTCATGAGCCGGGCGCCGCGACTGTGCTTCGCGAGCGCGTCATTGACGGCTTTGAGCGTGACGCGCCCGCCCTTCGGCGCCTGCTGAGGATCGGCCTTTCGTCTCAATCGATGGTCTTGCGACGCGAACGGCTCAGGCCGCGTTCAATGCGCAGCGCATCGCCTCTGCCGGATCCGCCCGCTCCGCGAATCTAGCTCACGGCGGATCCGGCTCGTGTCCGCGACCAGGTCGTGCGCGTAGTCGAACGGCGGCCCGGCGAGCTCCGGCGGCAGCTCCTCGCGCGCGACGGCGCGCACCTCTCCGCTCCACCCCGCCGCGCGGCCGATCCGCCCGACCCACTCGGACTCCGTGAGCGCCGCCTCTTCGCCGACGTTGTACGTGCGGCCGCTCGCCCGCTCGTCCGCCGTCGCGAGCGCGATCGCGTCCGCGACGTCGTCGACGTAGCCGCGCGTCCAGCGCCACGACGACTTCGCGCGTTCCATCGGGAAGTCGCCGCCGCCGCGAATGCGATCGACGACCTGACCGACGCGGCGGTGCGGGTCGTGCGGGCCCCAGACGCACGGCAGGCGCAGGATCGTCGCCGGCAGGTCCGGCGCGGACGACGCCGCCGTCTCGACGAGGATCTTCTCGTAGTCGTACGCGCGGTCCTCGGGACCGTGCGCCATCGCGCGGTAGGGGAAGCGCGACGCGCGCAACGGGGAGTCTTCCGTCGAAGGCGCCGACGCCGCGGCGCCCGACTCGAGCCGCATGAGCCGGCCGTACGGCGCGTAGACGTCCCCGCTCGAGAGGACCACCAGCCGCTTCGCGATCCCGCGGAACGTCCCGACGGTCTCGGCGGCGTCGCGCTCGGAGTAGGCGATCGTGTCGACGACGGCGTCCGGCGCGAACCGCGCGAGCTCGTCCCGGCGCCGCGGCAGCTCCCGGCGGTCGCCGCGATAGTCGGCGCGCTCGCCGCGCCGGAAGGTGCTCACCGTGACGCCGCTCTCGCGCAGCCGCCGCACCAGCGCCCCGCCGACGAAGCCCGATCCGCCGATGACCAGGACGCGCAACGCTCAGCCCCCGACGACGTTGCTGCGCCTCTCGAGGAGAACGACGTCGCGCCAGACCCCGTTCAGCCGGCCGATCCTCTCCCGCAGCCCCACGCGCCGGAAGCCGCACGCCTCGTGGATGGCGATCGAAGCGGCGTTCTCGGGAAAGATGCCCGCCTGGAGCGTCCAGACTCCGGCGGCCTCGGACGCGCGCACGAGCTCCTCGAGGAGCGCGGTTCCGACGCCCTTGCCCCGCGCCGCCGCCGCGACGTAGACGCTGACCTCGGCGACGCCGTCGTATGCGCGACGCTGCGAGACCCGCGTGAGCGCGGCCCAGCCGAGAACGGAGAACGGCGTCTTCGCGGAGGCGACGGCGTCGGCGTCGCGCGCGATCAGCCGCGCGTCGGCGCGGTGCGCGCGGTCCCAGGTCTCCCAGTCCGGGGCCTCCGTCTCGAACGTCGCGTTTCCGGAGGCGATCCCCTCGAGGAAGATCCGGCGCACGTCGCCCCAGTCCGACGGCCGCAGCGGGTCGATGCGCATCGACACATTAGCCGCAGCTAATATTTCGCTCCGCCTCCCGCGTTCCGCCCTCCCTCTTCCCGCCATCACACGTCCATGTACTCCGGCTCGTAGCCGCCCATGAGGCCCTGCTTCGGCTTGAGCCTGCGCGCCGGGCCCTCGCCGGACGCGCCCGTCTTCACCCAGTGCCACGCGTGGATCGTCTCCCCGGCCTCGTAGTAACGCGTGTCGGCCTCGACGAGAACGGTGCCGCCGAGGACCTCGGCGCGGATCTCCTCCCAGCGCCTCGCGCCGACGACCGCGACCCGCGCGATGCGGTCCTTCCAGCGCGAGAGGAAGCGGATCTCCTCCCAGCGCGCGCTCCAGCTCGCTCCGTCCATCGCCGACAGGTCCGCGAGGATCCCGATCGGCCGCTTGCCCGCGTGCTCGATCGCGCGCTCGATCTGCGGCTCGAACGCGGCGACCTCGTCCGCCGTCACCCGCCCGCTCACCTTGAGCCCGATCGCCCGGCCGTCGCTCTCCTTGAGAAGCTCGATCACGTCGCCTCCATCGTTGCGGAGCCGGCGGCGCGCGACCGCGCCAGCCTGTGCTCCAGTTGTTTCCGGTGATGCCTCACGTGCAGCGCGAAGAACCGGAGCGCGACCGGACCTTCAAGGGCTCCCAGGTACGGGTGCGTGACCGCGCTGCGTCCTTTCGCGCATCCGTCGCGGATCGCGCGCTCGAACACGTCTCCCGCGTCGCGAAGCCGCAGCGGCGCGTCGGCCCGGGACGGGAACGGCGGAACGGGCCGAGCCTCCGGCGGCGCCTCGATCCCGCGCGGCCACCAGTCGCCGCGCAGCATCCGCCCGAGGAAGAGGCGCCGAAAGACGACTCGCTTCCAGCCCGGCACCAGGAACCGCACGCTCGGACCTCCGCGAAGCTCATTCGCCAGCTTCTCGAACACGACGATCAGGTGCTGCGCGGTCTCCGCGGCAGACCACTTCCCGTCGCCGAGAGGAAGCTCCCAGGCGCGGTCCGGTACCGCCGCGAACGCCTCGGCCGCGGCGGCGACCTCCGAACGATGATCCGCCGCCGCGGAGTCCAGCGTTGGACCCCGGCTCACGAAGACCCGCCCCGCTCGCGGAGCTGCTTTCGATGGTGATCCGCGTGCATCGCGACGAGCTTCAACGCCTCGGGCGCGCTGAGGGCGCCGAAGTACGCGTTCGTGATGCGCCCGCCGCCGCCGCGGTGCGCTTCCGAGATCGCCTTCTCGAACGCCTCCGCCGCGGACCGGAGACGCGCGGCGGCCTCGGCGGGAGAAGGGAACGGTCCGACCGGACGCGCCTCGGGAGGCGACTTCCCGCCGCTCGGAAATCTCCGGCCCGACAGGATGCCGCCGAGCGCGATCCAGCGCGCCATGCGCGTCATCAACGGCGAGAGGCGCCGCCGATATCCGGCGCCGCCCGCGAGCTCCGACATCGCCGGCGCGTAGGAGACCGTCAGGTGCTGCGCGATCTCGGCCGGCGACCACTTGCCGGGCCGCACCGGCCTCTCCCAATCCGCGCCGGCGACTCGCTCGAAGTCGGCGACCGCCGCGGCGATCGCGGCGCGGTGATCGGCCGCCGCGCGCTCGAGCGTCAGGCGAGCCCGACTCATGCGGCCCCGCCCCGCTCCGCGGCAAACGCCTCGCGCTCGAACGCGTTGCCGTCGTACGCGCCACGGCCGCGGCCCAGCGCCGCGGCGCTCGACGCGAGGTAGAGCAGCGGGAACAGCGGCCCCCACCTCTCGTACTGCCGGACGTGGGCCCGCTCGTGCTCGCGGCACCGCTCGAGGGCCTCCTCCGAGACGGCGAGGACGACGTGCCCGAAGGTGATGGCCTGGATCGGAAACCACGGGTTGCCGCGCGACAGCAGCGGCGCGAGCAGTCCGCCGGACGCTTCGACCACGCCGCGCACGACGCGGATGCGGCCGCCGGCGGCGAGCGCCAGCGGCGCGAGGGCGAGGCCGACGAGCGTCGTGGGGCTCGCCCACGCGCGACGGACCCATGTCTCCACTCTAGGGAGCCCCCGCGACCGCGACCTCTCCGCCCTCGGGCCCGTAGAAGATGACCCAGACGACGAGGTCGTCCGTGAACCGCTCGAAACGGTGATCGACGTGAGCGGGGACGAAGAGGACGTCTCCGGGTCCGAATCGTTCGGTCCTGCCGCCGTTGAAAAACTCGCCGCTGCCGGTCACGACGACGTAGACCTCGTCGCGGGTGTGCGGCTTCTGCGGGTCCGTCCCGCGCGGCGCGTAGATCTCGACGTCGAGCGTGCCGTGCTCGAGGACGGTCGCGAAGCGCTCCCCCCGGGCGCCCGGCAGCCGCTTCATCGAGTCGTCGAGTGTGACCCGCCACTTCTCGGGGATCGGCATCGCGCCTCCTCTCCGGACTCTACATCCGCGCGCGCGGCCGCCGGCCGGGCGTCTACATCTGCTCGAGCGTCCTGCCCTTCGTCTCGCGCACCCACCGCAGCACGAACACGAAGGAGAGCGCGGCGGCGGCGGCGTACAGGCCGTACGCGAATCCGAGGCCGGCCTTCGCCAGCGGCGGAAAGCTCAGAGTCACGAGCCAGTTGGCCACCCACTGCGCGGCGGCGGCGAGCGCGAGCGCCGCGCCGCGGATCCGGTTGTTGAACATCTCGCCGAGCAGGACCCACACGACCGGCCCCCACGAGAAGCCGAAGGCGAAGACGTAGAGGTTGGCGGCGATCAGCGCGGCCATGCCGTGCGCGCCGGGCAGGACGGGCGCGCCGGCCGCGTCGCGCGGCGCCGTCGCGAAGAGCCACGCCATCGCGCCGAGCGTCAGCGCCATCCCGACGGACCCGGCCAGCAACAGCGGCCGACGCCCGAAGCGGTCGACGAATGCGATCGCGATCAGCGTCGTCGCGATGTTGATGATCCCGGTGATGCTCGAGATGCGCATCGAGTCGGCCTCGGTGAACCCCACCGAGTGCCAGAGCGCCGTCGAGTAGTAGAAGATGACGTTGATGCCGACGAACTGCTGGAACACGGACAGCGCGATGCCGACCCAGACGATCGGCAGCACGAGTCCACCCGGAGCGCGCAGATCCGACAGCCGCGACGGCCGCTCGCTCCCGATGCTCTCGCGGATCTCGGCGACGCGCGCGGCGGGCTCCGGCTCGCCGATGCGCGCCAGCACCGCGGCCGCCTCCTTCTCGCGCCCGCGCGTCACGAGGTAGCGAGGCGACTCCGGGACGAAGAACGCGCCGCCGCCGTAGAGGGCCGACGGGAGCACCTCGACCCAGAACATCCAGCGCCACGCCGGCACGCCGAGCCAGAACGGCGCGTCCGGAGAGCCGGCGGTGTGCGCGATCAGGTCGTTGACGGCGAGCGCGAGGAAGATGCCGAGCACGATCGCGAGCTGCTGGAGCGAGCCGAGCCGGCCGCGGATCCGCGCCGGCGCGACCTCGGCGATGTACGCCGGCGCGATCACGCTCGCGGCGCCCACGGCGATGCCCCCGAGGAAGCGCCAGATCGAGAACGTGATGAGGCTCTCGGCGATGCCCGAGCCGAAGGAGCCGGCCGCGAAGAGCAGCGCGGTCCACCGCATCGCCTGGACGCGGCCTGCGCGGTCCGCCACGCGGCCGGCGATGATCGCGCCGACCGCGGACCCGAGGAGCGCCGAGGCGACCGCGAAGCCGAGCCGCCCCGGATCCGCCCGGAAGTGCCGCTCGAGCGCGCCGATGGTGCCGTTGACGACCGCCGTGTCGTAGCCGAACAGGAACCCGCCGAGCGCGGCGACGGAGCTGAAGAGCGCTGGGTAGGCGGCGCCGGGATCGGATTTCGATCTCTTCATCCGGCCTCAGGCGTTGCGGGCGGGGCCGCGGGGTCAGGTCTTGAATGTTGCATCTTCGTCAAACCCGGTGATCGGAAGTCTGGAATTTCAAGACCTGACCCCTCACGCGTTGCGGGCGGCGACGACGACCCAGAAGGCCCACAGCCCGAGGCAGATCGCGATCGTGGCGTGAACGCTCCAGAACGCGGCGACGGTCGCGAGGACGTAGACCGGTATGCCCCATCGATAGCTCGCGGTCAGCTCGTCGATGTGCTCCTGCGACACGCCCGGGCGCAGAAGCCGGCCTCCGCGGCCGATCGCGACTCTCCAGAGGACGTTGTACGCGATCGCGCCGAGCACGAAGGTCCCGGCGTAGAACGCGCCCGCCGTCGTCGCGCCCGGCCTCTCGAAGTACTCGGCGAGCACCGCCGTCGGAAACGGCACGAGCGTCACGACGAAGAGGAGCAGGCCGTTCGCGAACAGAAACGGCGGGTCGGCGCGCCGAATGTACGAGAACATCCGATGGTGGCTGACCCACATGATCAGGATCGTCGCGAAGCTCGTCACGAAGCCGAGATACGACGGCCACTCCTCCAGGAGGGCCGCGGCGAGGCGTCCCCGGCCGCCGTCCGGAAGGTGCGGCACCTTCAGCTCGAGCACCAGCAGCGTGATCGCGATCGCGAAGACGCCGTCGCTGAACGCCTCGACGCGGCCGGTCTCCTTCGCCTCCTCCACCCCGGACACCACGGGGATCGGGCGCTACTTCGGCGTCGACGCGGCCGCCG
>Ga0207706_10007502_pt1 | contig 10090 bp, 6 predicted proteins | sample KBSC53metaG_FD_184318 | JGI IMG/M metagenome (GOLD analysis project Ga0207706, IMG submission 184318) | Corn rhizosphere microbial communities from Kellogg Biological Station, Michigan, USA - KBS C5-3 metaG (SPAdes) (version 2) | ecosystem: Host-associated > Plants > Roots > Rhizosphere > Soil ... | reverse complement strand
TCGGCCTCCAGCAATACGAAGCCAAGGTGCTCGAGACCAAGCAACGATCGCTGCGCCGACTCGCGCGCCAACTCGGTCAGCAACTCGTGCCGATGACGACCCCGGCGCCAACGAAAGGCCCGTCTGCAAACAACGCCACCCTATGACTAGCGACCTCGTCATTTAGGTTCATGGAAAGGACTGACAAGTCCGCCGGCGGCGCGTTAGAACCGCCTTCCACTCTTTTGCGAGGAGCATGGAAATGGCGACGACCCGAACAGTCCTACGGGGCCAGCTTACGGCTAAGCCGGGTGATCTGTACATGAGCTTGGAGCTTGGCGACAAGCACTGGCACATCAGCATCGGCGGCGAGCGACGAAGCGTGAGCCACTACATCGTCGAGGCTGGGCATACCGAGGAGGTGGCCGACTGCATCGCCAAGGCGGCGGCGCGGTTGCACACAGCGAGGGTGCACAGCTGCTACGAGGCCGGCCGTGACGGCTGGTGGCTGCATCGATGGCTAACCGAGCTCGGTGTGGACAACATCGTCGTGGACCCAGCGAGCATCGAGGTGAACCGCCGCGCGCGCCGGGCCAAGACCGATCGCCTGGACGCCGACAAGCTGCTGGCGATGCTCGTTCGTCATCACCGCGGTGAGCGCGTCTGGTCGGTGCTGCGCGAGCCCAGCCCCGGCGATGAGGACGCGCGCCGTGCCCACCGAGAGCTGCAGCGGCTGACGCACGAGCGCATCGCGCATACGAACCGGATCAGCTCGCTGCTGGTGTTGCACAACCTGCGGCCCCGGATCGTCATCGGTGGTCGCGATTGGCCGGTCTGGTGGAACGCGCATCGCGAGCAGGTGCCACCCACTTTGCGCGCGGAGCTCGAGCGAGAGGCCGTGCGGCTGAAAGTGGTCAAGGAGCAGGTAAGAGCGATCGAGGCCGCGCGCGCCAGGGAGCTTGCCGAGGGCAAGCAGCCGCTGGTCGCGCAGCTCGTGCGACTACGCGCAGTCGGCGCCAAGGGTGCCTGGGTGCTCGTCAAGGAGGTGTTCGGCTGGCGGCACTTCGCAAACCGGCGTGAACTCGCGGGCAGCCTGGGCCTGGTGCCGACTCCCTACGCAAGCGGTGACAGCGAGATTGAGCAGGGCATCAGCAAAGCAGGCAACCGCCGAGTGCGCGCCCTGCTGGTCGAGCTGGCTTGGAGCTGGTCGCGCCTGCAACCCGGCAGCGCGCTGACGCAATGGTTCAATCGGCGCTTCGCCGGCGCGGGGAAGCGGATGCGCCGCGTCGGCATCGTGGCCCTGGCGCGACGTCTGGCCATCGCGCTGTGGCGCTACCTGCAAACCGGCGAGATCCCCATCGGCGCTCGGTTGAAGCCCGCCGGCTCTGGCATCTGAGAACCCCGCGGCTACACAACACAGTGCCGTCGTATGAAGCAAGGTCGACGCGCCCGTAACGGCTGCGGGTCGCTGCAACGCGACCGTCCGCAAAGATGGGGCGCCTCGGGTCCGGGGCATTGCCAGCGCACTTCGCGCGCATGCTGCATGTGGTGCCGGACACCTGCGTCCCGCACGGATAGAAGCTGGCCCGATCATGAGCTCGGGCTCTCAACACGCCCCGGCCTTGGATCACGACGGCGGCTACTTCAGTCCCATCCACCTGTGCCGCCATGACGCTGTGACGGCCTCAGCTCTTGACAAGTCAGTCCACATAGAAGCGGCCGTTCGATCGACCGGGAGCGTCAGTGCCGGTTCACCGTCCCCCCGTATGCGCGATCGCCGTGAAGGATCTGCGTCGTGTTGCCGCTCATCGGCGTGGACATCTTCATCGGCGATTGCATGGCGCCCGTCGTCGACGAGCCGCTGCCCCACGGCGTCGGGCTGCCGCCACTCGCCATCGACATGCTGCTGCTGCCGCCCCCGCCCCCGCCCCCGCCGCCCGATCCGCCACCGCTGAACGCCGAGTACAAGAGCAGCCCGACCAGCGCCGCGCCGAGCGCCGCGTCGGCGTTGCTGCCGCCGCCGCTCGGCGACCCGCCGAGCCTCTCGCGCGCCGCGCGCGCGTAGTACGGCTCGGGGCTGCGCGAGGCCTGCACGTACAGCGCGCGTGCGCGCTGCGGATCGCGCGGCACGCCCCAGCCGTTCTCATAGAGCGTGCCGAGGTTGATCAGCGCCGACTCCTCGCCCTTGCTCGCGGCGCGCTCATACCAATATGCCGCTGCCCGGTAGTCGACGCGGCCGCCCAGGCCGCTCATGTAGCCTTGACCGAGCGCGGCCTCGCTTCTCGCGTCGCCCTGCTGCGCGCCCTTGCCGAACCACTGCACCGCCTCGGCTTCGCTGCGCGGCACGCCGTCGCCGGTGCGCAGCTGCCAGCCGAGCCGCCACATCGAGAACACGTGGCCGTAGCCAGCGGCGTGACGGAACCAGTTGGCCGCCGTGGAGTGGTCGCTCGCCGTGCCGTCGCCGTCGTAGTACATCGCGCCGACCATGGCCTGCGCTGGTGCGACGTCTGCCCGCGCCGCCTGCAGCGCCAAGGCGAAGGCCGCCTTCGGGTCGCGCGACGTGCCCCAGCCTGAGTAGAGCATGCGTGCGGCTTCGTACTGCGCCGCCGGGTCGCCCTGCTCCGCGGCAGCGCGGATCCACTGGAACGCGGCAGGCACGTCTTTGGCGACGCCGCTTCCCGTCCAGTAGAGAACGCCGAGCTGGTACATCGCGTCGGTCAGCCCCTGCCGCGCCGCCTTCTCGTACCAGCGCGCCGCGGCGGCCTCGTCCTTGGCGACGCCCGATCCGGTGAGGTACGCCCAGCCGAGCGCGAACTCGCCTTCGGCCCAACCGGCATCGGCCGCCTTGCGTGCCCAAGCCAGTGCCTCGGCAAGGTTCACGGGCGTCGACTTGAAGGCGAGCCGCATCATCCCGGGATAGGCGTTGATATCGCCGATGTCGGCGGCGCGGCGATACCACTTCGCGGCTTCGTTCGCATCGGCCGCGACGCCGGTGCCCGACTCGTAGAGCCCGCCGATGTTCTGCCAGGCCGCCTTCAACCCGGCGGCTTCGGCCTCGCGGTACAGGCGCATCGCGCGCGCGCCGTCCTGCGTGACGCCATTGCCCGTCGCATACGCCGTTCCGAGGCCGAGCGCGCCCCAGGGATTGCCGGCTTCGCGTGCGGCGGCGAACTGCTTCGCTGCCTCGTCGTAGCGCTGGAAGCCGTTCCACAGCGCTCGTCCGTACAGATAGGCGTAGCGCCCCCGAGCGGGCTGCGCGCTCGCCGCCTGCCGGCAGGCCTCGAGCGCCTGGTCACGGTTGACCCTGCTGATCGGCTCGCGCGGGCCGCTGTAGTCGGTGTCGAGGCGCGGCGCGGTGAAGCGGTCGCACGATTGCGCGGCCAGGTCGCTCGCGCCGCTGCCCGCGGCTTGCGCGGCGAGAGGAGCCTGGAGCGCGAGCGCGAGCGACGTGAGGCTCGCGACGGTGGAACGCAACCTACGCATCTGCTCCTCCTTGAAAGAACAGCGCCGAGAAGACGGGCGGGCCGCGAAAGCAAAGCCGAGAAAGTATGGCGCAGCGGCAATTCTGCGGCGTCATCAGAGGTTAGCACTCGGCTCCGCTGGTGCGAACGGCGGCTACTGGGCGGTGCAATCCAAATTACGAAGAGCAGCAGCCGACCTATTCTGTTGAAAAACTCCGTTCGCGACGCCGAGCGCGCGGCGCTACGAAAATCGACCTCTCAGATCGGTCCAGGTTCGACGATCGCGACCTCGGCAAGGGTCGAGTGACCCCCAAGAACGGGTCCTAACGCGAGGTCCTGGAGTTTGTCAACAGAATAGACCCAATGCTGATGGTCGTAGAGATACCGCCGCGGACGTCATTCGCAGCGAGAGCGGTCCTTCGCAATGTCTGGCGAACTCCTCGAACGGGTTCATTCGAGCGCGAGCAATACTGATATCGTGGGCAGATTCACGAACGACCGTTCCTCTGCATGCGGCCAATCGTCGGGTTCCCATGTAGACCTTCTGGTTCACCTGCTTGCATGCCTATCGGTCGACAAGAAGAATAGTGGACGACAAGGTCAACAGGCGCCTCGCCGCCATCGTCGCCGCGGACATCGCCGGCTACTCTCGGCTGATGGGTGATGACGAGGTCGCCACTGTGCGCGACCTCCAGGGCCACCAAGCGGTTGTGTTGCCGCTGGTGGCCGAGTTCGGTGGCCGGATCATCGACACCGCGGGCGACGGCATGCTGGCCGAGTTCCGGAGTGCCGTCGCTGCGGTCGAATGTGCGACGCAGATTCAGGAACGGATGGCAGGGCGGAATGAAAGCGTGCCGGAGCATCGCCGAATGCAGTTCCGCATCGGCATCAACCTGGGTGAGGTGATCCACGACGAGACGCGCATCTACGGCGACGGCATCAACATCGCAGCCCGGCTGGAGGCGATCGCCCAGCCAGGTGGCATCTGCGTCTCGGCCAAGGTTCGGGACGAAATCGAAGGCAAGCTCGCCGTCTCGTTCGTGGACATGGGTCCACAGGCGCTGAAGAACATCGCCAAGCCGGTGCAGGTGTATGCGCTGACCTTTGCGGCCGAAGTCAGCGAGTTGCGCCCTCAGGCCTCAGCGACGACCTCCGCTGCCGCCCCGCCGCTTCGCGCATCGCGTCGTGTTCTGCTCGGCGCCGCTACCCTCGTGCTACTGCTTGCCGTTGCCGTCGCCGCGATTCAGATGCGCGGTCGGAGCGCCGCGATCGGTTCGGTGGCGGTCCTGCCGTTCGAGAACGGGACTGGCGATCCCGCGATCGACTATCTCAGCGATGGAATCTCCGAGAGCCTCATCAACAAGCTCTCAAGCCTGAGCGGGCTTCGTGTGATCTCGCGGACGTCGGCGTTCGCCTTCAAGGGCCAGAAGATGTCGCCAACGGAGATCGGCCGCAAGCTCGGCGTCGACGCCCTCGTCCTCGGCAACCTCGCACAGCGAGGCTCGAGCCTGACTATTTCAGCGGAGCTCGTGAACGTCCGCGACACGAGCCAGCTGTGGGGCGAGAAGTACAGCCGGTCGGCGGACGACCTTCTGCAAGTCGAGGGGGAGATGGCAGCCACGATCGCGCAGACCCTGCGTCGCCAACTGAGCGGGCTGGAGAAGGCCGCGCTCGCACGCACCGCGACCACCGACCCGCAGGCCTACCGCCTATATCTCAAGGGGCGCGACTTCCTCGTCGGCAACCAGCAGGAGATGGACAAGAGCGTCGATTACTTCCAGCAGGCCGTGGCCAAGGCACCCGACTACGCCATGGCCCACGCCGGCTTGGCAAACGCCTACACCAGACAGGCCTACCTTCGCGCGGCCAGTCGCACGGAGTCGGTGGGAATGGCGCGGACCGCGGTGACCCGCGCGCTCGAGCTCGACCCGGATCTCGCCGAGGCCCATACGGCGCTCGGCCTGGTTCGCTTCTACTTCGATTGGGACTGGGCGGGCGCGGAGGCGGAGTTCCGTCGAGCGCTCGAGCTCAACCCAGGCAGCATCGCCGTTCACGATGAATACGGAACCTTCCTGACCGCCATGGGCCGTCTCGACGAAGGGCTCGCCCAAAGCCGTGAGGCGGCGCGGCTCGACCCGCTCTCCGTCGGCCCTGTACACGACATCGCGATCAACTACCTTGTCAGGGGCGAGTACGAGCAGGCAGCCGCAGGTTTCCGCCAGACAAACGACATCGACCCCAACTGGACCTGGGGGTACATCAAGCTCGCCCGCACCCTCGCCCTGCAGAAGAAGTGTGCGGAAGCACATGCCGCGGCCGAAATCGCCGAGCGGAAGATCGCAGACGGTGCCGCGCCTCTGTCGCGATCGTGGCTGGGCGCCGGTTACGCAACGTGCGGGGATATCGCGCGCGCCCGCCAGAAGCTCGACGAGCTCCATGCCCTGGAAAAGAAGCAGTACGTCGATCCGGTGACCTTCGCCGAGATCCACAGTTCCCTCGGCGAGATCGACGAGGCGCTGCGCTGGTACGAGAAGGCCTTCGAGGAGCGGACACCGAACATGGCCTACGCGTTCATTGTTTTGCGAATCCACCCCGAACTCGCCGGCAACGCGCGATTCAAGGCGATCGTCGATCGCATGGGCTTTCCGCAGACCGGCAAATGAGGGCATTGGCGAGCGAAGCGAATGCGAGAGGAACGCAGCAACTGAATCCCGACATGCCTTTGTTGCCGGCCGCTTTCAGTCTTCAACCAGTCGTCCACCCAAGTCCGTCCAAGGGCCGCTCCTGGCCGAACCCGGGCGTACGCGAACGTCAGCTACCTCGGCGGCCAACGCGAACGGCAGGTTTCAAGCACGGCAATCGGAAGCGGGAGGGCCAGCAGTCGACCCCGTTCCTGACCTTCCTTGGCGAAGATCGGTTGGCCGAAAGCGGACGATCGCTGTCGACGCCGGTGTATCGGGTGATGGCCGAGCTCACGCAGGTGCACGCCAGCCAGCACAAGGTGCGGCTCGCGCAATTCATCCTGACCCATTCAGCTCCGACGGCACGCTGCAGATGACGCAGCAACAGCTCGCGCGGGACCTCGGCACCACGCGCGAGGGGTTGCGCGGCTGATCGGCGAGTTCGTCAACGCATTGCGCACGCGACGCGGCGCGCTGGCTCCGCGATCCGTATGGGTTGCGGCCCGTGGTATCGCCGGGCCCGCGTGCGAAGGGCTGACTCCGCGCGGCCTCCACACGACGGAGGATGCGGTGCTCGAGCGCCCGGCGCACAGTGCGTTCGCTTGCAGCGTTGGAGATATCCACCATGGGTCTCAGCATTCCGGCATTTCATGTATCCGACGGCAGCCAGGTCAAAGGCGGCGGCACGGTGCTCATCACGAGCCGCAAACCCGGCGGGTTCGCGGGCGTCTTCACGATCAAGATCGCAGCGGGCTTCGATCCTGGCGTCGACCTCTACCCGACGGGCGGCTTCGAACTCAAAGTTGACATGAACGACGGCGTGAATGGCGGCTACAAGTCCACGTCGATCGAACTCATCAACTCGCACGGCAAGATCAACCCCACGGTGTTCCTCACCGGGCGCTGCAGCGGCGGCTCGCGCGAGCGCAAGGGGCTGCGCTACTGGCTGATGATCGCCAACAACCAGACCCGGGAGGCCAAAGAGGGCGGCACGCCCGACATCGTCGGCTTCGCGATTCACGACCGCGCCGGCGCGCGCATCGCCTATGGCACGGGGCCGCTGCAACCCCCCGGCCGCATTGAAGTCAAAGCGGAGTAGCCCGGAAGCTGTCCTTGGCGAGCGGCGGCTCATGGCCGAGTTCAGGCGCACATGGGCGTCCGCTATCAGTCGGGCCACCGCGAACGGCGCGGCCATGGACATGAATCGCGCCGCTCGGCGCAAGCTGCCGTTTGGCCCCGTCTGCGCGCCGATTGAGAGGTGGACGCGCCCGGTTTAGTCTTGGCGGTTCAAGGCAGCCAGCATTGGAGTACTCTGGCAACCGTCGCGTCTCTTTGATACGGCTGCGCTTAGTGTTGACTTGGGCGGTTGCGCCGGCGAAGTCACTCATCAGAACCGTTGGTCGCAGGCGGATGTGCGAAGAATCGCGTTGTTCTCGTGATTACGCTTTATCAGTTCCACTTTTCGCATTTCTGCGAGAAGGCACGCTGGGCACTTGACTACAAGGGCCTTCCGCACGTGCGTAAGAACCTCTTGCCCGGTCTACACAAGAGAGTCGCGCGGAACCTGGCGCCCCGGAGCGGCCTCCCGATCCTTGTCGATAACGGAACCGTCGTCCAGGACTCCACGTCCATCATCACTTTCCTCGACGAGAGATACCCGGATCGTCCGCTGACTCCACGTGATGCTCAGGAGGCCAAAGACGCCTTGGAGTGGGAAGAGTATCTCGACGACGAGATTGGCGTTCAGGTGAGGTTGTGGTTCTATTACCACGCGCTTCCAGATCGCGATTGCGCACTCAGTTTCCTGCTCGACGGAGCACCTTGGTATGGGCGGCCGTTGTTCGCGCTCATCTACCCGAAGGTTCGCGCCGCCATGACTTCGTTGATGAACATACACGCCGATTCAGCGCGGCAAGCCGAGGAACGCTTGGTGGCCGCCTTGGACAGGCTTGATGACGCCGTAAAGGACCGTCCGTTCCTGGTCGGGGATCGATTCTCAAGGGCCGACCTGACCGCATGTGCATTGTTAAGGCGGCACTGCGCGGCCGGCGATTCGAGCGCGGGGAATGCGGTCGATGTTCCGGCCCCCATATATGCGTTGCGCGATGCTCATAAGGCGCGGCCTGTTGTCAGGTGGGTGCGGGAGATTTATCGCAGCCACCGGCAACCTAAACTGGGTAGCGAATAACAGAGCCCGTCACCGATCTGGGCCGTTAGGGCAACGATGACTCGGCCAGGAGCCCTTTGACGGTCAACGAGGCCGCCAACTGCTACGCGCCCAACTGGAGCACACCGGAGGTGCGTCCCGACTAGCCTGAGCGAAGCTCGTTGCCCGTCGCCAAGCCTCGCGCGCATGGTGTCGCAATTTCGGACAACATCCAAAGATGAGCATGTCCTACTGGATCGGCGGGCTGGTGGTCTTGGCCGTGGTGGGGCTCTTGCTTTGGTTCTCATTGCGAGGAGCGCGGCGCTCCGAAGCCGATGCCCGCGAAGCAAAGGAGCCTGCGAGCACGGTGGCGCATGCCGAATCGCTGCCACCTGCACGGATCGAAGACGATCCGTTCAGTCTCGGAGGAAGGGCCGCCCCTGCTCCACTCGGCCGCGCCCCCGCCCAGCACAAGGTCGAGGCGTCGGCGCTCGTGCCCAGGTCCGTGGCACGCAGCGAAGTGTTCCGCGTCGAAGCCGTGCTGGCCCGTGTCGGCAGCATGACGCGGGCGCTGACCGAGCTCCAGGCGGGACGCGACGAGCTCGTGTCTGTGCCGTCGCGCAAATTGACCGCTTCGGTGGGCGTCGGAACCGTGATCGAGCTGACGCTCGAATGTGCCCAGGCGGACCTCGTCGTTCCCAAGGTCCAAAGCCTGCAGTGGATCGGCACGCCTCTGACGGCTGGATTTCAGATCCGGCTCCCCGCCGGCATGCCGGAGCGCAACTTGTTCGCCGACATCAACGTGTTCGTCGATCGCGTCTGCGTGGGCCATCTGCCGTTGACGCTGCCGGTCGTGGAACGGCCCGACCCAGCCGACGCGACGCTTGTGCCGACATCGACGTCGTTCGAGATCCCGCATCGCCTGTTCATGTCGTACACCAAGGACGACCGGGCCTATGTGCTTCCGATCGCTCGCGCGTTGAAGGAAATCGGCGTCGAAGCCTTTATGGACCGTCTGTCTCTCGAGGGCGGCGAGGACTGGGAGTCGCGCCTGTGGCGTGAAATCGACGCATGCGACTGCTTCATGCTGTTCTGGTCGAAGGAGTCGGCCGCATCCGAATGGGTGCAACGCGAGACCCTGCGCGCCTTGCAGCGGCAGCGCGAGGGACCGCATCGCCGGCCGAAGATCGTGACGCACCTGCTCGGCAAACCACCACCAGCCGCGCCGCCGCCGGCGCTCGCCGGTTTGCACTTCAACGATCCGGCCTATGCCATCTGGGAAGCCGCACTGGCGGCGGGAGAGGCGTGACCCGTTTCGAGGCGTTCAGAAGAGGCGCCACCACGGGGCCTGTGCTCGAGGTGCCTCCGGCTCGGCTGCCGCACGGGCTCGTGCCGCGCCCGCCAGCGCTGCGTGAACGTCGTCGACGGCGCGGGCCCGGGCCGTCATGTAGTCGGTAGCCACGCCGTCATCGAGCAGGGCCAGGGTTTGCTGCAAGGCCAGGCAAGCCGATTCAGGGTCGACGGCCGTCGTGAACTGGACGATGCGGCACGCGCCTCCGCGCGCGCGGTCGATGTGGCCGGCGAGGACGCTGGAAGCGCAGATCGTCAGGTCCAGCACGCCGTCGAAGCCGCTCGCGATCGCATCTTCGACTGCGTGCCGGCCGTGCAGGCCGTCAGCGAGCTCGAGCATGTTGCCCGGCTTGAGCAACGGACCCAAGGCGGCCTCCAAAGCCGCACGCTGTTCGCTTTCCAACGTGTGGACGTGCGCTACCTCCGGGAAGATGCCGCTTCGGCCCGCGCTATGCATGCAGCCGGCCGTTCGA
>Ga0207706_10007497_pt1 | contig 10093 bp, 10 predicted proteins | sample KBSC53metaG_FD_184318 | JGI IMG/M metagenome (GOLD analysis project Ga0207706, IMG submission 184318) | Corn rhizosphere microbial communities from Kellogg Biological Station, Michigan, USA - KBS C5-3 metaG (SPAdes) (version 2) | ecosystem: Host-associated > Plants > Roots > Rhizosphere > Soil ... | reverse complement strand
GCGGGCGCTTCTTCCAGCACCTTCTGATTGCGGCGCTGCAGCGAGCAGTCGCGGCTGCCGAGCCACAGGGCGTTGCCATGGATGTCGGCCCGCACCTGGATCTCGACGTGGCGCGGATGCAGAAGGAACTTCTCGATGTAGACCTCCGGGTTGCCGAAGGCGCGCCGGGCCTCCTCGCGGGTGAGCGAGAGCGCGCTGTGCAGCTCGGCCTCGTCGTCCACCACGCGCATGCCGCGGCCACCGCCGCCACCGGCCGCCTTGACGATGACCGGGTAGCCGATCTCGCGTGCGATGGCCGCGATGGCCAGCGGTTCCTCCGGCAGCCCGGCGTCGGGGCCGGGGACGCACGGCACGCCGGCCGCGCGCATCGCTCGCTTGGCGGCTACCTTGTCGCCCATGGTCCGGATGCAGGCGGCGCTGGGACCGATGAATCGCAGGCCGGCCGCCTCGACGCTGGCGACGAAGCCGGCGTTCTCCGACAGGAAGCCGTAGCCGGGATGAATGGCCTGCGCCCCGCTGACCTTGGCGGCGAACAGGATTGCGGCCTGGTCCAGGTAGCTCAGCGTCGGCGACGCCGGGCCGATGCACAGCGACTGGTCGGCCTGGCGCACGTAGACCGCATCGCGGTCGGCCTCGGAGTGAACCGCGACCGTGCGCAGGCCCAGGCCACGGCATGCGCGTTGGATGCGCAGCGCGATCTCGCCGCGGTTGGCGATCAGGACGGTGTCGAACACGGGATCGCTTTCAGACAAGACTCACGCAAGGCTCACGAAAACCGCAGCAGCGGCTGCCCCGCTTCCACTTCCTGGCCGCTCGCGACGAGAAGCTCCGCAACCACGGCATCGTGCTCGGCACGAATCTGGTTGAACACCTTCATCGCTTCGATCACGCACAGGATCTGGCCGGCCGTCACGGCGTCGCCGACGGCGACGAAGGGCGCTTCGCCAGGCGCGGCAGACAGATGCACGACGCCGTACAGCGGTGCGCACAGCGGCGGCGGGTTCGATGCCGCGTCGGCAGCGTCGATCGCTGACGCGGCGGCGGACGACAGCGGACCGGCGAGCCGCGTGGATCCCGGGGTCAGCGGCGACGGACGCGCGTCATCGGCCGGGCGGCGCACCAGTCGCAAGGTCCAGCCATCCTGGCTGAACTCCATCTCGGCGAGGTCGGATGCCGACATCGCGTCGATGAATGCCTTGATCTGCTGCTGCTCCATGCCAGCAAAGGTACCGGCGGAACGTCTTGAACGCCAAGACGGAATGACTGTGCCGAGATAAGGACGCCTTATGACGAGGCGCTTGCCGGTGTCTCTTCCGCCGCGAGCAGCGAGCCGGGCAGCGCCGCGACCAGCTCGAGCAGGATCTCCTTGATCGCCTGCGCCGGCTCCGACAGCGGCAGATGGTCCGACTGGCACAGTGCCAGCGGTGCCTCGATCACCGGCTCGACGATGCGGCACTGCCAGGCCTTGCACGAAGCCGCCACCTCGCGCGCCATCGACGCCGGCAGGATGGTCGCGCCGAGGCCATCGGCGATGGCGGCCGTGAGGTTGCTGGCCGATTCGATCTCCGCCACCACGCGCGCGGTCATGCCGGCCGCCATGAAGGCTTCGTCGACCATCTTGCGCACCACGTTGTAGGGCCGTGCAAGGTACAAGTCGATCTCGGCCAGCATGCGCAGCGGCACCTGCTCGGGCGGCGCCGGCATGCCGCCGGGGCCGACCAGGTACAGCGGCTCCTTCAGCAGCGGCAGGAACGACAGGCCGTGCACTGCCGTCTTGCCGCCGTACAGCACGGCCAGGTCCATGCGGCCGTTCATCACGAGTTCGGACAAGGTGCTGCCGTAGGTCTCGTTGAGGTACAGCAGCACGCCCGGATGGCGCGCACGCACGGTGCGCAGCAGCGGCAGCGCCAGGCCGGCGGCCGCAGTGCCGGGCGCCAGCCCGACGGACACCGCACCCGAGACGCCGCGGCCGGCCGCCATCATGTCGACACGCGCCTGCTCGCACTGGCGCAGGATGAGCTGGGCATGTCGATACAGGACCTTGCCTGCCTCGGTGGGCGTGACGCCGCGTTTCGTGCGCACCAGCAACTGCTGGCTCACCTCGCCTTCGAGCGTGGCGAGCTGCTGGCTCAACGCAGGCTGCGCAATGTGCAGCACATCGGCGGCCTGCGTCAGGCTGCCGATGTCCACGATCTTGACGAAGTACTTCAGACGTCTCAGGTTCACCGCGCGATCTCCTTCACCGGGGCGATGATGCACCGCATCCATAAGTGTTGCCTATAGAGGCAGACCGAACTCGTCTTGGCCTTAAACGCGACGCGGTCCTACTGTTACGCCTGTCAGCCACAGCCGCCAGCCGAGGAGTTCCGTGAGCCCATCCCGCATCGCCGCCCGAGTCCGGCGCATCAAGCCTTCGCCGAGCACATCGGCCGCCGACCGGGCCAACGAGCTGCGCCGCCAGGGCAAGTCCATCGTCAACCTGGTGGTCGGCGAGCCCGACTTCGACACCCCCGTGCACATCCGCCAGGCGGCCGCGGCCGCGATGGACAAGGGCCAGACGCGCTATACGCTGATGGCCGGCACGGTGGAGCTGCGCGAGGCCATCGTCGCCAAGCTCGAGCGCGAGAACGGTCTGCGCTACGCGATGAACGAGATCATCGCCACCAGCGGAGCGAAGAGCGCGATCTACAGCGCGTTCGCGATCACGCTGGAGCCGGGCGACGAAGTGATCATCCCCGCGCCCTACTGGGTGTCGTACCCCGACATGGTGCTGGCCAGCGACGGCACGCCGGTGACGCTGCCCTGCCCCGAGGAAAACGGCTTCAAGCTGACGCCCGCGCAGCTCGATGCCGCGATCACGCCGAAGACGCGCTGGCTCCTCATCAACTCGCCGAGCAACCCGACCGGCGCGAGCTACACCATCGACGAATACCGCGCACTCGCCAAGGTGCTGGCCAGGCACCCGCAGGTGCTGGTGATGACCGACGACATCTACGAGCACATCCGCTTCGACGGCCAGCGCACCCCGCACCTGTTGCAGGCGGCGCCCGAGCTGCGCGAGCGCACGCTGGTGGTCAACGGCGTGTCCAAGACCTATGCGATGACCGGCTGGCGCATCGGCTACGTGGCCGGTCCGCGCGACCTGGTGCAGGCGCTCGACACGCTGCTGTCGCAATCCACCGGCAACTGCTGCTCGATCAGCCAGGCCGCGGCGGCCGCCGCGCTGAACGGCGAACAGGGCTTCGTGCAGCAAAGCGTGGCGATCTACAAGCAGCGCCGCGACGCAACGCTCGAGCGCATCAACGCGATCCCCGGGCTGAGCTGCCGGACGCCCGATGGCGCCTTCTATCTCTACATCAACTGCGCCGGCCTGATCGGCAAGACCACGCCCGAAGGCAAGCCGCTGACGGAAGACGGCGACGTGGTGATGTACCTGCTGGAGAGCGTCGGCGTGGCCGTCGTGGCCGGCACCGCCTACGGCCTGTCGCCGTACTTCCGTCTGTCCATCGCGACCTCGATCGAGATTCTCGAAGAAGGCTGCACGCGCATCGCCCGCGCGGTTGCCGCCCTGCGTTGACGCGCCACACGACAGCACTCGCCCAAGCACGAACATGACGACCTACAAAGCCATTCGCAAGAACCCCAGCGCCGCGCAAGCCGACCCGCAGATCCTCGCCACGCTGCGCGATATTCCCGTGGCCGCGCTCAGCGACAACATGCACCGGAACATCGGGACCGCGTTGCTGCGCCCCTATCACCGCCCCGGCGCCCGGACCATGGCGGGAACGGCCGTCACGGTGCGCTCGCGCGGCGGCGACAACCTGACCGCCCTGCGCGCCTTCGAGTTCTGCCGGCCGGGCGACGTGCTGGTGATCGACTGCGGCGGCCACATCGACAACGCCGTCATCGGCGGCATCCTGTCGTTCTATGCCGCCAGCATCGGCGTCGCCGGTGTCGTGCTCGACGGCGCGATCCGCGATGTGGCCGAAGTCCGCGAGCGCGACTTCCCGGTCTACGCACGCGGCGTCACCCATCGAGGCCCGTACAAGGACGGGCCCGGCGAAATCAACGTGGCGGTGTCGGTCGGTGGCATGGTGGTCAACCCCGGCGACATCGTCGTGGGCGATCAGGACGGGCTGCTGGCGATCCCCCAGGAAGGCGTCGAGCAGCTGATCGAGAAGGCGCGCGCGCATCTGGAGACGGAAGCGCAGACCATGCGGGCGATGAAGGAAGGTCGCTGGGACCGCACGTTCATCGATGCGCTGGAAGCGCGCTGCAACAACTGACGCACCGCATGAATCCGGGCCTGAAGAGTTTCGACCTCAGCGGTCGCACTGCACTCGTGACCGGCTCCAGCGCGGGCATAGGCTACGCGCTCGCGCGCGGGCTGGCCGGCGCCGGGGCACGCGTGATCCTCAACGCTCGCAACGCGCAGAGGCTGGAGCAGGCGGCCGACCGCCTGCGTGCCGAAGGCGCCTTCGTACTCAGCGCTCCGTTCGACGTGACCGACGGCGCGGCCGTGATCGAGGGCATCGGCCGCATCGAGGCCGAGGTCGGTGCGATCGACATCCTCGTGAACAATGCCGGCATGCAACGCCGTGCGCCGCTCGAGCAGTTCGAGGAGGTGCAGTGGCACGAGCTGATGAAGACCAATGTCGACAGCGTGTTCCTGGTCGGCCAGGCGGTGGCGCGCCACATGATCGACCGCCGCCGCGGCAAGATCATCAACATCTGCTCGGTGCAGAGCGAGCTGGGGCGGCCGAACATCGCTCCCTACACGGCCAGCAAGGGCGCGGTGAAGATGCTGACGAAGGGAATGGCGATCGATTGGGGCCAGTACAACATCCAGGTCAACGGACTCGGCCCCGGCTACTTCAAGACCGAGCTGACCGAGGCGCTGGTCAACGACGCCGAGTTCACGCGCTGGCTCGTCGGCCGGACGCCCTCGCGCCGCTGGGGCGACGTGCAGGACCTGGTCGGTGCAGCCGTCTTCCTCGCCAGCGATGCGTCGAACTTCGTCAACGGCCATATCCTCTATGTCGACGGCGGCGTGACCGCCACGCTCTGACCTCCCGGAGACAAGCCATGGAAGCCCTCGTCATCCACGCGCCCGGAGACCTGCGGGTCGAGCAGGTGCCCACGCCCGAACTCGGGTCGGATCAACTGCTGGTGCGCGTGCGCTGTGGCGGCATCTGCGGGTCGGACCTGCACTACTACCGGCACGGTGGCTTCGGCACCATTCGGCTGCAGGAGCCGATGGTGCTCGGCCACGAGGTGGCCGGCGTGATCGAGGCGGTGGGAAGCGCCGTGAGCCGATTCAGTGCGGGCGATCGCATCGCCGTCAGCCCGAGCCGACCGTGCGGCGTGTGCCGCTACTGCCAGCAAGGCCTGCAGAACCATTGCCTGGACATGCGCTACTACGGCAGCGCGATGCGAACCCCGCACGTGCAGGGCGCGTTCCGCCAGCAGCTCGTCGTCGAGACGGCGCAGGCACACCAGCTTGCCGACAGCGTCAGCGACGGCGAGGGCTCGATGGCCGAGCCCTTGTCGGTGGCCCTGCACGCGGTGGGCCGCGCCGGCCCGCTGCTCGGCAAGCGCGTGCTGGTCACGGGTTGCGGGCCGATCGGCGCGCTGGTGGTGGTCGCGGCGCGGCGCGCCGGCGCGGCCGAGATCGTCGCCACCGACGTGACGCCGCATCCGTTGCGCAAGGTGTTGCAGGTCGGCGCCGACGCGGCGATCAACATGGCCGAGCAGCCTGAGGCACTCGACCGCTACAGCGCCGACAAGGGTTCGTTCGACGTGCTGTTCGAGGCCAGCGGCAACGAGCGGGCGCTGACCGGCGCGTTCGGCGCGCTGCGCCCGCGCGGCATCGTCGTCCAGCTCGGCCTGGGCGGCGAGATGAATCTGCCGATCAACACGATCGTCGCCAAGGAGTTCGAGCTGCGCGGCGCGTTTCGCTTCCATGAAGAATTCGCGGTCGCGGTCGAGCTGCTCAACAAGGGCCTGGTCGATGTGAAGCCGCTGATCTCGGCGACGCTGTCGTACCGCGACTCGGCGCGTGCCTTCGCCCTGGCCGGCGACCGCACGCAGGCCATGAAGGTCTTGCTCAACTTCGACTGAGCCCGCGGCGCGAATCGGAGCGAGCGGGGGGCTCAGAACCTGGGGCTCTGGCCCTTGAAGTCTGGATCGTACCTGCGCATCTGCGTCAGGTCGTCGCGGTTGCGCACGCCGCAGGTCCGGTATTGCTCGTGCAGTTCTGCGAGCTTCTCGCGGTCCAGCGCTACGCCCAGACCCGGCGTCGTCGGCACCCGTACCGCGCCGTTGTCGAAGGCGATGCGCCCGCCCTCGATCACCTCTTCTTCCTGCCACGGATAGTGCGTGTCGCAGGCGTAGGTCAGGTTCGGAATGCTGGCCGCAACGTGCGTCATCGCCATCAGGCTGATGCCCAGGTGCGAGTTCGAATGCATCGACATGCCGAGGTCCCACAGCGCGCACATGCGCGCCAGCGTCTGCGTGACGCGCAGCCCGCCCCAGTAGTGGTGGTCCGACAGCAGCACCTTGACCGAGCCCATTTCCGCGCCCTTGCGGAAATCGTCGAGCGTCGTGATGACCATGTTGGTGGCCAACGGCAGCCGCGTGTGCCGGGCGAGCTCGGCCATGCCCGCAAGGCCCGGCGTGGGGTCTTCGTAGTACTCGAGCAGTTCGTCGAGTTCGGGCGCGGCCTCGATGCTGGTTTCGAGCGACCAGTTCGCGTTCGGATCCAGCCGCAACGGCAGGCCCGGAAAGGCCTCGTGCAGCGCGCGCATGCAGGCGATCTCGTGCGCGGGCTCGAACACCCCGCCCTTCAGCTTGATGCTCTGGAAACCATACAGGCCGATCATGCGCTGCGCCTGCGCGACGATCTGTGCCGGGCCGAGGCCCTCGCCCCAGGCGTCCGCGGGGTACGGCTTGTCGATGTGCTGGGCGTACTTGAAGAACAGATAGGCGCTGTACGGCACGGCGTCGCGCACGGCGCCGCCCAGCAGGTCGACCACCGGGGCACCGAGCATCTGCCCCTGCAGATCGAGCATCGCCACCTCGAAGGTGCTGGTCACCTTGGCGGCGTTCTTCGCCGTGTGCGAGCCCGGCGCCAGTTCGAACTCGACGGCTCCGACCGCCGGGCGGATCGTCGCGCGCACGCGCTCTTCCATGCGGTTGAGGTCGAACGGCGACAGGCCCGGCACGAGTGACTTCGCCTGCTCCAGCACACGCAGCATCGGCTCGTCGCCGTAGGTTTCCGAAATGCCGACGCGGCCGTCGCTGGTTTCGAATTCGACGATGGCACGCAGCGCCCACGGCTCGTGAATGCCGGCCGCATTGAGCAGCGGTCCGTCGCGAAAGGCGATCGGGGTGATGCGGACGGCGGTGATCTTCGTGTCTCGGCTCATTCGCGTTGTCCTCAATTGGCCGTGGCGCCCGACTTCTTCACCAGCGCACCCCAGCGCGGGATCTCCTTGGCCATCAGCGCTGCCAGCTCCTGCGGCGTGCCGCCGACAAGGTCCATGCCGAGGCCCTCGAGCTTGGACTGGACGTCGGGCATCTTCAGCGCCTTGGCGATCTCGGCGTGCAGCCTTTGCACGATCGCCTTCGGCGTTCCCTTGGGCGCGTAGATCGCCTGCCACGACGACATCTCGAAACCGGGCACGCCGGATTCGATCATCGTGGGCGTGTTCGGCGACAGCGCGATGCGCTTGCCCGTCGTCACCGCCAGCAGCTTCAGCTTGCCGGATTGCAGCAGAGGCAGCGCGGCGGTCATCTGGTCGAACATGAAGGTGACCTGGCCTGCCGACACGTCGACCATGGCCGGCGGGGTCCCCTTGTACGGGATGTGCGTGAGCGGCACGCCGATCAGGTCTGCGAACAGCTCCCCGGCCAGATGGGTGGAGGTGCCCGCGCCGGACGAAGCGAAGGTGCGCCGCTTCTCGTCCTTCTTCAGCAGCGCGATCAGTTCGGCCACCGAGTTCACGCCGAGGTTGGGGTCGACCAGCAGCACATTGGGCAACGTGGCCACCAGCGCCACCGGCTCGAAATCCTTCACCGGGTCGTAGCTCAGGTTCTTGTACAGGCTGGCATTGATCGCGTGTGTGCTGATCGTTCCCCCGAAGAGCGTGTAGCCGTCGGGGGCGGCCTTGGCGACGTACGAAGCACCAATGCCGCCGCCCTGGCCGGGCTTGTTGTCGACGACGACCGTCTGCTTCAGTGCCAGCTGCAGCTTCTCGGCGATGGTGCGCCCGACGACGTCGGTCGAGCCGCCCGCGGTGAACGGCACGATGTAGGTGATGGGCTTGGCTTGAGGCCATTCCGGTGTCTGCGCCGCAGCCGAGCCGGCAACGGCGAGAGCAGCCGACAGCGCCAGGCGCGCGAAGAAGTTTCGATGGTTCAAGAGGATGTCTCCGCGGGGTGGCTCGGGTTTGCGCAGCAAGGCTGGCGCGGGCTCGTTTGAGCGAAGTAAAGCACTAATATATTAGTATGTCAATGAAGCCACCTTGCTAGACTTCGGGCCATGCCTGCCTCCCGCACCAGCACCAGCCGCCTCCTATCGTTCGACCGCTCGCGCCACGCCGCGCCGCAGGTCTTCGAGCGGCTGCGCGACATGATCCTGTCCCTGGAGCTGGCCCCCGGCACGCTGCTCTCGCGTGCCGAACTGGCGGCGCAATTCGGTCTGAGCCAGACGCCCATTCGCGATGCGCTGATCAAGCTCGGCGAAGAGGGCCTGGTCGACATCTTCCCGCAGCACGCCACGGTCGTGAGCCGCATCGACGCGGCCGCGGCCACACAGGCGCAGTTCCTGCGCCGGTCCATCGAAGCCGAGGTGGTGCGCACCCTCGCCAGTCACGCGGGCGTCGCCCTCATCGACCAGCTGCGCGCGCAGATCGACGTGCAGGCGGCGCTGATGGGCAGCGCTGCCTACCTGGAGTTCATCGCCGCCGACCGGGCCTTTCACCGCCTGATGTATGTCGCCGCGGGAGTGCCGGACCTGTTCGACCTGGTGCGCCAGCGCAGTGGGCATGTCGACCGCCTGCGCATGCTGAATCTGCCCTCGGTGGGCAAGCAGCGTGCGATCGTGCGCGACCACCGCCGCATTGTCGACGCCATCGCGAGCGGCGACGTGCAGGCGGCACAGGCGAGCTTGCGCGAGCACCTCTCCGGCACCCTGGGCCAGATCGACGCGATCCGCTCGGCGCATCCGGATTACTTCGCGACGTAGCGGCACCGGAGCTTGCCGGCGCCGCACGCCTGGAGACTGCGCTCGCTCAGGGCAGCGAAAGCACCGACTCGCCGGACACCGGGTCGGTGGCGCCCAGCCCGCCGCCCAGGTCTTCGAGGTCGGCGCGGAAGGTGTCGAGCACGCCGATCATCGTCGGTCTGGCCTTGACCAGCGCGTCGAGCGAATCCCACTCGCCGATGAGGCAGTAGCTGCGCTCGCCGGTCTTGACCAGCGAGCCACGCCGGAAACCCTGGGCGGCAAAATCGGCGTTGCGATGGGCGTCGATGAAGGCCTGCTCACGGCCGGGCTTGACGCGAAAGCGAACGACGTTGAACGCGGTGGTCATGACGCTGCTCCTCAAGATGCGGCAGGGAATCTGCCATCCGCAGTGGTCGTGCGCGACGTGCGTTCCTTACACGCAAGGCCGTACCTTGAGCGGCCCTCACTCGCTTGTCAACCCGCAGCTGCCCCTCGCCGATCGATCCGCGTGGGGACTGGTGTCCGCCCTAGAGCCAGCGCTTGCGCCGCCGATACGACTTCAGGCTGCGAAAGCTCTGCCGGCCTTCGGTCGACAGCCCGAGGTAGAACTCCTTGACGTCGGTGTTCTCGGCGAGCGCGCTCGCCGGGCCATCCATCATGATGCGGCCGCTCTCGAGGATGTAGCCGTAATCGGCGTACTTCAGTGCCACGTTCGTGTTCTGCTCGGCGAGCAGGATGCTGACGCCCTCTTTCTCGTTGAGGTCGCGGATGATCGCGAAGATCTCGGCCACGATCTGCGGCGCCAGGCCCATCGACGGCTCGTCGAGCAGCAGCATGCTCGGTTTGGCCATCATCGCGCGGCCGATT
>Ga0207706_10007496_pt1 | contig 10093 bp, 11 predicted proteins | sample KBSC53metaG_FD_184318 | JGI IMG/M metagenome (GOLD analysis project Ga0207706, IMG submission 184318) | Corn rhizosphere microbial communities from Kellogg Biological Station, Michigan, USA - KBS C5-3 metaG (SPAdes) (version 2) | ecosystem: Host-associated > Plants > Roots > Rhizosphere > Soil ... | reverse complement strand
CGACTAGGTTGAGGACGGTTTGGCTACGGAGACTGTTCCTAGGGTACGATTATCGTATCGCCGCTGACGATGGGTGGCACGTCCCATGGACCAAGTTGCTCCACACTTCCGCTCAGAGCTCTGTTCAAGCGAACCGGCAGCCGATTGATCCGGGCGCCGTTGTTCCGGACGATGACGACATTTCCCAGCTGCGCAAATTGGGTTGGTCCGCCCGCGATACTGACTGCTTCCAGAGCATTCACGTACCGACCGGGCGTGAAGGTACCAGGTTTCTGGACCTTCCCAATGACTGAGAACTGATACCCGGAGGGGTTTTTCACCATGACAGTGACCTGTGGGACAGCTCCCCGGTACTGCGGTCGGAGACCGGCCGTGATGATGCGCTCGATGTCAGTGGGCAGCTGCCCACCTACCGTGATTTGCCCTGCCAGCGGAAATGCAATCGTACCGTCCGGCAGGACTCGCAGGGTGCGCTGCAACCTGGCGTCGCCCCAGACCATGATCTCGATCTCGTCGCCGGGGTGGATACGATATGCTGGGCCGACTGACCCAGCGGGCGCCTGTTGCGCGGCGCCGGGCGTGCTGGCCAACGCGAGTGCGATGAACGCGGCGGCTGCTAAACGCGTGCACATGGCCAATGCTCCAGAAGAAGTCATTGGGTATCAGAGGGTTAGACGAGTGAACCCTATGTGAACTCGGAGTAAATGCGTAGTCGCACGTACGTGACGATCCCCTGAGCGTACAAAGGCGGAGGCGGTCAAGCCCGGGCTCCAATCCCACGTGCATGGTCCTGCGCTAAGCGAGCTTATATTCCACGACGGTTCCAAACGAAGATTGACGAAGCGGCGTAATTCCAAACGGTGCCGACCACGATGCCGGCGAATGCTGCAAGCCACCACTTGTAGTGAAGGTCGTATGCGTAGGCTGCGATCCCCACATTCCCTATCAGACCGATCGAGCAGACCGCATAGAATCCCAGCAGCCCCGCAGCGAATTTCCAGCCGCGTTTACGGGCCTCACGATAGGTGATCAGGTTGTTGAAGATATAGTTTGTGGTCATCGCGACCATCGTGGCGACGAGCTGAGAAGTGCTGAAGCCAGCGAGCCCTGTGAAGAAGATCGAGCCGAACACCAAGAAGTGAACGCCCAAACCGCTTCCGCCGACGAGAATGAACAGGAGCAATCGGGGCGGGACAAATCTTCCGACGGCCTTGTCGAGAATCAGAACCAGGTATTCCCAGAGTACGGCAGAATCTAACTTGCTGTCGCCATGAACGCGGGGGCGAAAAACATACGGCAGTTCAACAAACCTTAATTGCGATTGCGTGCTTGCGAATAGATCAAGGAGGATCTTGTAGCCCTCCCCCGAAAGCCGCCGCACGGATCGGTCAAGCGCCTCTCTGGTGATCATGAAGAACCCACTCATCGGATCGCTGACGTTGGCACGTAGGACCAACCTGGCCAGCTTCGTGGCCAGCTTACTCATCCATGCACGACGTCCGTCCCATTTGCCGAGGCCCGCTCCTTCGACATACCGGGAGCCGATCACCAAATCGAGTTCCCCTTCTCGCAGCTTTGTAAGCATCGATCTGAGGAGGGTTTCGTCGTGCTGGAGATCCGCGTCGATCACCGCGAGATACCGGGCGGGTGTGGCCAGCATTCCTTCAATGACGGCGGTCGAAAGACCACGCCGGCCAATTCGGCGGAGGACTCGAACGTCGAAGCCTAGGTCGCCGATAGCGCGTGCGCGCTCTGGCGTCCCGTCAGTGGAGTCGTCGTCCACAATGATCATCTCCCACCGCAATCCGTCGAGAACATCCACAAGGCGGCGGTGCAGCTCCTGAATATTATCCGCTTCGTTCAGGGTGGGGACGATCACTGCCAGCTCGATCGGCCTGCGGGAGCCGCGACCCAACGATTGTCGTCGTTCGCTTCTTACAAGGTCATGCAAGCAGCACATCCGGTCGGGAGGTTGTTAAGTTACCGCGTCCTAGCTGGACGGTGACGAGCATGGCGACCACTCCGATCATTGCCGCATCAGCCGGAAGCCGGAAGCGCCAGCTGCCCCAACTGATCAGAGCGATCCCAGAGACGAACAGCGGCATCAAGTACAGTCGGGCACCCCATCTCCGAACAAATGGTTCTACAACGAGCGCTCTTAGGAAGAAAAGTAACAGCAGGATCGTCGGAACATTGCCGAAAATGGCCTGGAGCCAGCCGTTCGCTCGGAAGGGGTAGATGCCCCACATATATGAGAGTTTGCGCACGGCTAGATAGGCCACATCGAGGGGATTGCTTTTCATCCACTCGATTGCTCTCGCGCTCAGCAATCGGTCTCTTTCGCGATAGGACAATGCCTCCTGCTCCGCGTTTGTCAGATACCCGCTTTCTTCCGGCGTGATCCATTTGCCCGGCCCATCCCAGGTGCTCCGCTTCTGCAACACCACCCGCCGCTCACCTCGATCAATGAGATTCGGATTGAATCCGCCAGCCAGCGTCTCTCCGCCATTTGCAGTGAGCAAGGTGGGCGTGCCCAGCGCACGGCTCACGTGTACCGACCACGGCAGGACAACGATGGCAAAGCCCAGGAGGATGAGTCCAAACCTCCTCGCCGCTATCAAGGTTCGCCGCGCATCGAGCCACAGAACGAACGGCAGGAGAAGCAATAAAAGCTGATACATCGTGCGAATGTGCGCCGTGATGCCAAGCGCAAGCCCGGCAAGGACCCACCGGTGCCATGGTTTTGCCGATTCGCCTCGCCCGAGCGGCAAAGCAATGAGGAATAGGAGGAATGCTGGAAGGGCGATCGTCTCGCTGTAGAGGGACGTTCCATAGAAAATCTGCGGCGGCCAGAGCGCAAGGCCCAAGCCAGCGAGCGCAGCGGCGGTTCTCGAAGCAGCGACTTTATTGACGAGTATGGCCAGTAACGGTGCCGCTGTCGCCGAGAAAACGGCAATGACGATTTGGACGATCCGGACGTCATCCGCGAGCAGCCGAACTGCCGCGAGCGTCAGGGGATAGAGGAGCGTGCGCCGGCCAACCTCCATAGGTTCACCAGAGAGAATCTGGCTGCTCAAAGTCCAATATTCGCGCTCATCGAAGTCCAGCGAGAGAACGTCTGTCCGAAACAGTCCAAGCCACCCCGCTGTCAACTGAGCAACCAGTGCAATCAGGAAAGCCAAAAGCGCAATTGTCGACAGCGACATGTTGCTTAGGAGTGGAATCTCGCGCGCTTCGAGGACCTCCGTAAGTCGTTGATTTTTCGAAGGCGCGTTCATGCCTGCTTTTCAGACACAAGTTCTCGGCTTTGGCAAGGAATGCATGAACACTGTCGCAAATTGGGCCGACGCGTCCGCTGTCCGCCCCACTTGCGGTCCGATGCGCAGCGTGGTCGAACGACAGCGCCGCTCTGGGCTGGAAAAGGCGGTCGGGTGAGACCCGCCGCAACACCAGCTAAGTGTAGCGACACCGACCAGCCGGCGGGCCTCAAGGCGCACCATACGTCAACGGCCTGACCAACCGATTAACGCTAAGCCACTGAAATACATTAGAGATGCTGTTAACATTCTGTTAGCGAAGGGAGGGGTTCGTCCTTTCGCGCAGCAACACCCGCGAAGGCGGCGGACCCCACCATCGGTGCAGGGAACTCGATGACGTTCGGCAAGCAAAGCCCGGCACTGAGGAAAGTGGGGCCCGTTTTGCTCAGATGAGCGTCCTTATCGGAACCGCAGGCTGGAGCATTCCGCGTGACATCGCGCACCGTTTCCCAACGAACGGTAGTGCTCTTGAGCGATACGCGGCAATTCTTCCGGTCGCGGAGATAAACAGCTCGTTCCATCGGTCCCACCGAATCGCCACCTGGGAGCGCTGGCGCGACAGCGTGCCCGAGGACTTTCGCTTCTCAGTAAAGCTGCCGAAGCAAGTCACTCACGAGCGGAAGCTGATTGCTTGCGAAAGCGAAGTTGAGCTGTTCCTGAGCGACGTGGAGACGCTCGGCGAAAAACTCGCCGTGTTGCTCGTTCAGCTGCCGCCCAAGCTCATGTTCAACGCGACGGTCACCCAACGCTTCTTCGCCGCCTTATCGAAGCGGACGAAGGTAGCCATCGCCTGTGAGCCGCGACATCTCAGTTGGTTCGGCGAAGAAGCCGGAACTCTACTTGCCCAGCTAGGTGTCGCGCGGGTCGGATCCGACCCAGCAATTTGTGATGCGGCAGCAATACCCGGGGGCTGGGTAGAGCTGAGCTATTGGCGACTGCACGGGTCCCCCATCGTCTATCGTTCGAGCTATCTCGACCGGATTGACGCTTATGCCGCCAAACTCAGTCGCGAAGTCTCGAAGCGACGTGACGTCTGGTGCATATTCGACAATACGGCCTCCTCCGCGGGTGCCTCAGACGCGTTGGCGCTCCAAGACCTGCTTACTGGCCAGCGCATAGTCGCGTCAGTCGAAGAGGAGTGAAAGGGCGCCCCGTGAGAAGCGCCCTGATAGACAGGGAGTAATCTAAGCCGTCGAACCGGTCTCCTTGAGGGTCAGCGCTTCTTCGGCAATCTCGGCCTGAGTCCGGCCCTCGCGGCGCGCTGCGGAGCTGGGTGTTGCGAAGCTCGCTTCAGAAGTACTAGATCCCGGCGCAGTATCGCCACCGGACTGCATGCCTTCCCGCCATCCGTTGATCTGATCGGTGAGGTTGCCGAGTTGATCACTGATCTGGTTGCGGCGCGCCCATAGGAACACGCCTGCGGCGACTGCACCGCCCACGGCTGCTGCCGTGGACAACGGATTGGCGCGCGCCGTGCCGATCATCCCGCTGTACTGATTGCGGCCCTCAGGATTATTGTTCCGGCCACCACGGCCGCGATTGTTTGTCGCCATTTCATGCTTACTCCGGTTGCGTTGTTGCATTTCAACGCGCCAGTGCGATCAGCGTTCAGAACATTCTCTTCATCGGCCGGACTACACCGCACGCCATTTTCGGCGAGGCGAGGGAAGGGCGACATCAGCGTACTTGGGCAGAACGCTTTCTCGTGTACCACCTGTAAAGCAGGCCAAGGCCGAGCGCCAAAACAGTTCTCATTTGTAGAATCTCCGAAGAGAGGTGCCGATCAAGACTCTGCTGTCGTGAGCTCGGGTTGGGGCAGGCCATTCTTGGCTATGTCAGCTTGGAGCTCCGCCTTGCGCGCTGCGAGCTGCACGCCGAGTTCGTCCATGTCCAATCCCGCTCTGCGAGCCTGCGAGAACATTCCCTCTAGACGCTTCTCTTCTTCCTCGACGTGGTGCTCGATCTGCTCTTGGAGCACCTTCACCTTCGCATCATAGAACTCGTCGTCAGGGCCGCCGCGCATAATCTGGCCGATGAGCACCTTCGCCCCGTCGTGCTCGACGTAGGCTTCCTTGATGAGGTCTTCTTCGATCTTCCCCTCGCACGCCGGATAAAAGATCTCCTCCTCAATCATCGCATGTATGCTGAGCTCGACGCAGATCTGCTCCGCGATCTCCTTCTTACGCCTGTCGCCGCCGGCCTTCTCGAACTTGGCAAACAGGTCTTCGACTGTGCGATGGTCTTCCTTCAGAAGCGCGACAGCGTCCTGCATTTTAGCATCTGGCAATTGAAATTCCTCTCGCAGACTCAACAAGTTCGGGCGATTCGCGTTCCTCTTGAGAGTCGTTCGCAGCGAGGTCCGAAACTGAGTCAAACTTGCGCTGCCCGGAACCGCCCCGGCCTCTGAGCATTTTTATGGCTGTCGCTGAGTGTAACCCCGCAGCGAACTGTGCGTGCAAAAGGGCGGCCCTGTCGGGTCGCTCTTTTTTTGCGGGCATCGCCTTGGTGGCGGGTCTTCGCCTCCCAGCTAGGCGGCAGAGACAGCGTACGACGTGACCTGCCACCTACTGAGGCGGCCCCTGTTTAGGTTCTCGCGCTCGCGAATGGGATCTGGAAGCGGGTTGAGCTTGGCGCGAGCCGCGAGGCACGACACGACAATGTCCGCTTTGGGTGGTAAGCAGACATAGCAGCTGATGTTAGCCAACGGCGAGGGCAACATCTTGGAAGGAACGGCTAAATGCCAAAGGTGGCGCACCCGACAGGATTCGAACCTGTGGCCTCTGCCTTCGGAGGGCAGCGCTCTATCCAGCTGAGCTACGGGTGCGTGGGAGCCGCGCTTAGCCTCGAGTGGCCCTAGCGGCAAGCCGGGTCAAGGAATGCGCGAAGCGCCTCATGCAGGCGGCCGCGTGCGGACCCGACCACCATGCCGACATGTCCGGCCGCAATGTCCTCCCGCCGGCCGGAGGGAGCGCTTATTGCCGGGGTAATCCTGTCCTTCGACGCGGTGCAGTTGAGCAATGGCACGGGAATCGCGTCCGTCATGGCGCGTTCTCCGATCCGCCACTCGCCCTTGCCAGGAAGGTCGGCGCCGAAGAAATCTTCGATCAGCTCGCGTGCTGCGGGAAGAGGCAGGGCCTCACCCTCGTTGGCCCAGTCTTCCAGCACAACGAAGCGCCGCGCTTCCGCGCCTTTCTCATGCAGCCTGGAGAAGCTCGCGAACTTCGACACCGTGCGTGCCGGATCAAGGGACCAGAAGGCGGCCTGGAGCACCTCCATCGGAAGGGCCTTCAGCGAAGCGGCCGCCTGCCGCGCATGCCGCCAAAGTTCGAGGAGGGACTGACGCGAATCTTCGGGATAGTCCGAGAAGCGCCAAGGCGCCGCGATCGTCGCAATGCGATCAACGGGCGTCAGATTGGCGGCCGCGATCGTCATCGTGCCGCCCAGACAATAGCCCACCAATGCCGGCGGCTCATCCAGTTGGGTCAGCAAGGGCACCAGCAACTTCCCGACGTGCCCGCCGATGTCCAGATCGGCGCGATCACGCGCAGCGCCCCAGTCGAGCAACAGACTGCGCCTGCCCATTCCGGCCACCGCCGAAGCCAACGACACATCTTCGTCCAGGTCCAGCACGTCAGGCGGATTGATGAGCGACGGGACGAGGACGACCGGCGGCCCGCTTCCGCCATGGTCGCGCAGCACGGCCGGTTCGACCTGAGCCGCGATCGGCTTCGGTTCACGCTTCCCGTCGCGCGGAGCGCGCGCATATTTCGCAAGTCCGTCGAGCGCCGCGCGTGCGGTCTCCGGATCGCGCTCTCCCACCAGCCGTACCATTTCGAGAAACAGCGGCAGCGGGCGTGGCGCGCGTTCATGTTGCGGCGCACTATGCTCAGGTAGTAGGTGACTGCTGAAGTCTCGGGAGCGGTTCATGGCCAAGTCTTCGGACAAGGTGACGATCAAGAAGTATGCGAACAGGCGTCTCTATGACACGGAAAGCTCAGCATACATCACGCTTGATCGCCTGGCGGAGATGGTTCGCGAGGGCCGCGAGTTCCAAGTCGTCGACGCAAAGACCGGCGAAGACATCACCCGCCAGGTCCTGACCCAGATCATCGTCGACGAGGAAGCTCGCGGTTCGACCATGCTTCCGGTCAACTTCCTGAAGCAGCTCATCGGCCTCTACGGCAATTCGATGCAGGGCATGGTTCCGCAATATCTCGAAGCCGCGATGGATGCTTTCCAGCGGAACCAGAGCGCAATGCGCGACGCGTTCGGCGGCAAGGTGTTTGCCGACATCACGAAGCGGAACATGGAGATGTTCGAGGGCGCGAGCCGCGCGTTCACCACCTCTGCAGCGAAGCCGAAGGCCAAGCCGGAAAAGCCGCATTCGGACGATTCCGAGCTCGATCAATTACGCGCAGAGCTCGCCGCGTTGCGCGACAAGGTCGACCGCCTGACCAAGTGAATGGAGTGCCAGTGAGAAGGATCGCGTTCGCCGCGATAGCCGGCGTGCTCGCGCTTGGCTCAGCGCAGGCTCAAGTTCTAACGCCAGCGCCATCATCTGCGGATTTCAGCTATTCGCCCGTCTCGCCCGGTTCGTGGAGCTATCGGACGGTCGCCGGGGGAAGCGAGGCGAGTTTCATCGACGGCACCGGAACGGCGCGCATGGTGATCGCATGCGGCACGGTGACCCGGCTCGTGACTCTGTCGCGGATCAGCGCCGCCCCGGCATCGAGCCTGTCGTTCTGGACCAGCTCATTGTCGCGCAATCTGGCGTCGCGATTCGACCAGCCGACCGGACGCGTAATCGCGCAGGTCGGCGCGAGCGATGCGCTGCTCGATGCATTGGCGTTCAGCCGCGGCCGATTCGCCGTGTCGATGCCCGGATCGCCCGCGCTCGTGCTTCCGGTTGGGACGGAAGTCGATCATGTGGTGGAGGACTGCCGAAGCTGAAAAGTCGGCACGCGAAGTTCCGAGAATTGCAGATTTGCAGCGCATTACAAGACTTGTGATTCAGGCCGCATCGAATCATTCTCCTTTCAGCTTCAACGCAGCGAAAGGAGGTGATCCGATGTCTCATGGTTCAGCACAGAGGTCGGAAAGGGGTGTCTGTCGGCCGTAAAGCTGGACGGACGGCCATCACTTCCGGCCGCTGACCATGTTCGAGGGGATCGTTGCTTTGGCGACGGTCCCCTTTAACGTATCTGGGCAATCGGAACCGTTGGATTTACATGCACCGTTCGCTTGGCGAAACGGAACCGTTCAGCGGTTGAAGTGTCTTTTGCGACAAACCGAAAGGAAGGATTGCGATGGCCAAATCCAGCAAGACCAAGGGGTCGGGCAACGACACGCTCGATAAACTCGCAAAAGCGGCGATGAGTCGTGAGATGCTTGCTGCGGGTCTCGCAGCGGCTGCCGCCGCGATCAGCGCGAGCCCTGCCGCACGTCGCAAGATCCGCGATGCCGGCCTGGACGCGGCAGACTCTGCCCAGGCAGCTGCGAGCACGATGGTCGCGAGTGCGTCGAAGCTTGGATCGCTGATCGCGGAAGCCGTCGCCGATGCGGCGCAGCGCGTCATGTCGGGCAAATGGGACGATAGTGGCGGATCAGGAACTGCTGGCGACGGCCGCAGCGCGTCGAGCGGATCGCGTGCGAAAAGCACGACTTCGAAAAGCTCGACTTCGAAGCGCTCGACGTCGAAGCGCGCATCGACCGGTACGCGCAAGGCAAGCACCACGCGTGCTGCGAAATCCAGCGGCACTACTGCAAGCAAGTCGAGCACCACGACTGCTCGCAAGGCCGGCACCGGCACGCGCAAGGCGAATGCCCGCAAGACCACGACCGCGCGCCGCGGGGCCACCCGCCGTAGAACGACCCGCGGGACGACCGGCGGAACCGAGGGCGGCGGCCAGGGCTAAGGGTTCAGGCGGCGCGGTCTTCGAACTGAAGCCGCGCCAGCCGGGCATATAAACCGCCGCGCCGCGTAAGTGTCGCGTGCGTGCCTTCCTCGACGATCGATCCGCGTTCCATGACCACGATTCGATCTGCCGCGCGCACTGTCGCCAGCCGGTGCGCAATGACGATCGTCGTGCGGTCGGCCATAAGCCGGTCGAGCGCGTCCTGCACCAGCCGCTCGCTTTCCGCATCCAGCGCCGACGTGGCTTCGTCGAGAAGCAGGAGCGGTGCATTGCGCAGCAGCGCACGGGCGATGGCAATACGTTGCCGCTGACCGCCCGATAGACGCGCCCCGCCTTCGCCCATGAACGTGTCGAGACCCTGCGGGAGTGCGCGCAGGAACTCCTCAGCATGCGCATCGCGCGCGGCCTGCCAGATCTCGTCCTCGGTCGCGTTCCAGTTTCCGTAGCGCAAGTTGTCGCGCGCGGTGGCTGCGAACATCACCGTTTCCTGCGGGACGAGTGCGATACGCTGCCGGATGTCCGCGGGATCGGCGTCCTTCAGGTCGACGCCGTCGATCAGGACACGCCCCGACTGGGGGTCGTAGAAACGCTCGGCGAGCTGGAAGATGGTCGTCTTTCCCGCGCCGGACGGTCCCACCACCGCCAGCCGCTCCCGCGGCTTCACCGTCAGGCTGAAGCCCTCCAGCGCGGAAATTTCCCGCCGCGTTGGGTAATGGAAGGTGACATCTTCGAACGTCAGCTCGCCGCGCACGGGCTCGGGGAGAGGCTTGGGGTTTGCCGGTGCCTCAATGTCCGGCTTTGCGTCGAGCAGCTCGCCGAGCCGCTCCGAAGCTCCGGCCGCGCGCAGGAAGTCGCCATAGA
>Ga0207706_10007494_pt1 | contig 10094 bp, 7 predicted proteins | sample KBSC53metaG_FD_184318 | JGI IMG/M metagenome (GOLD analysis project Ga0207706, IMG submission 184318) | Corn rhizosphere microbial communities from Kellogg Biological Station, Michigan, USA - KBS C5-3 metaG (SPAdes) (version 2) | ecosystem: Host-associated > Plants > Roots > Rhizosphere > Soil ... | reverse complement strand
ACGATCCCGAGCAAATCCAGCGGCGAGACGTGCTCGCCGAGCAGCAGCCAGCCGAACAGCATGCCGAGCGGCGGCATGAGGAAGTGATAAGAACTCGCCGCGGTCGCTCCCGACGCCTTCAGGATATAGAACCAGAGCAGGAATGCGAAGATCGAAACGGCGAGCGCAAGATAGAGCACAGCCGCAAGCAGCCGCCAGCTCGGCACGATGTCGCCGACGCTTTCGAATGTGAGCGCGAACGGCAGCAAAGCAATTCCGGCGGCAAGACTTTGCACCCCATTGCCGACCCAAAGCCCATCCTTCGGCGCAAAGAGCTTGAACATCAGAGTGCCACCGACGAGCGCCAGCAGACCCGCCACCGTGAACAGGATTCCGCGCAGGCAGTCGCCGCCAAGCGACAGACGATGCGACACGATGAAAGCGACGCCGCCGAAGCCGAGGAGCAAGCCGGCCACCTTGCGCCAGGTCATCCGCTCGCCGAGCAGGAACACGGCCAGGATGGCGATGAGGATGGGATTCGAACTCGCAATGAGCGTGGAGAGACCGGCAGATATCTCCTGCAAACCGATATAGCCCAGGCCGAGATAGAGCGCCTGATTGGCGATGCCGACGATCGCGAAAAAAAAGAGATCGCGGCGGCCCAGCGTCCACGGCGCCCGCGTCACGAAAGCGATCCCAAGGATGATCGCCCCGGCAGCCAGGAAGCGCGCTGACAGCAGCAGCAACGGTGGACAATCGACGACGGCGACTTTGGCGACGGCGAAAGCCGCGCTCCAAAGGATGCAGAACGTCACGACCATGACGGGAAGCGGCAGGGTCCAGGTTGACTGGTAGGCAACGGGAACCGAAGGCAGGGCGATGCGCATGTGAATTTCCTTTCGCACCGCAACATGTATGCCCAGACCTATACATTTGGAAATTAAATGATAGAATACTTATCAGTGGTTTTATAAATGTATGTAACCCCATGATGGACATCGATCTTCTTCGCAGTTTCGTCTCAGTGGTCGACGCCGGCGGATTCACGAGGGCCGGCGAGCGAGTGCACCGGACGCAGTCGACCGTCAGCCAGCAGATCAAGCGGCTCGAGGACCAGGTCGGCCGGCCACTGCTGCAGCGGAATGGAAAGCAGGCGACATTGACCGAAGAAGGCGAGCGGCTCCTCTCATATGCGCGGAAGATCCTCGCGCTCGCGCAGGAGGCGCGTGACGTCGTGACGCGTCCGGTCGGCGACGGAATCGTGCGGCTCGGCATTCCCGAGGATTTTGCGGCGTACAGGCTGGCGGAACTGCTGTCGGATTTCGTGCGCGCGCGGCCGACGCTTCGCCTCGACGTCAGCAGCGGCCGCAGCGCCGGACAAAAACGGGCGCTCGAGCTCGGTGAACTTGATATCGCCTTATACAAGCGCAATGCCGGCGACGGCAACGCGATCGCGGCATGGCCCGAGAGGCTGCAGTGGGTGACGAGCCGCAAGCATCCGGTCGATCTTATGCGTGATCCCGTCCCGCTCGCGGTGGCGGAGCAAGGATGTCTCTATCGCAATCGTCTGATCCACGCGATCGAAGCCGCCGGACGCAGCTGGCATATCGCCTACACGAGTCCGAATCTGCCGGGTATCCAGGCGGCCGTGTCGGTCGGACTCGGCGTCAGCATTCTACCCGACGTCGCCATTCTGCCGGAGCACCGAATCATCAACGAGACCGGCTTTCCGCCGATCACAAATACCGAGCTTGCGCTTGTCGTTGCCGACAATGCGGGCGCGGCAACGCGGCACCTGGCCGAGGTGCTGGCGGAGTTCTGCTCGGGCTTCGGCCCCGCTGACACCCCTGCCTTTCAATCCGGCAGGCAGCGTTTGGCGGCAAAAGCATAGAGCCGGCCATCGCCGAGTAGATGGGCCGTGAATGCGAGTGTCCCGAAAAGATCCGCAAAGGCGGCATCGCGCACATTCAGTCCGCCGGTGAATGCACCGAAGGCCGGCATGACCATCCGCGTGTTGTCCGCAGCAAAACATCGGCGGCTCACCGCGCGGCCACGATGTGAAATGCGTGCGACCGGGTGCAAGTGGCCGCTGACTTCACCGGTCGCACCGCTCGGCAAGTGACGGAACGTCAAAGCGCCGGCAATGAACGCATCGGTGAAGCTGCCGCCAATGCCGTCTGCCGGTTCGGGATCATGGTTGCCGGTGATCCAGATCCACTCGCGGCCATGTTGCATGATGCGCAAGCTCTCGCGGTCGCCATCGCCGAGCCGAGCCGGACCACCGCCGTCGTGGAAGCTGTCGCCCAGCGCCACGATGCAGCGTGGCGCATAGTCCGCAATCAAGTGTGACAGGCGGCCTAACGTGATCGCGGTGTCATAGGGTGGAAGCAATTGTCCGCGCGCGGCAAAGCTCGAGCCCTTCTCCAGATGGAGGTCGGCAACAACCAAGAGCCCCTGCTCGGCCCAGTACAGCGCACCGCGCGGATCGGCGAGAAGTGGAACTCCGGCGAGCACAATGAGATTGCCCTCGCTCTCTGCCAGATTTTGCGCCGCCTGCGTCAACTCATCGCTTCCTTGATCAATTCGTCAGCTGCCTCGGCCAACAGCGTATCCGAGGCCTCGCCATAGACGGTCTCGCGCCCGATCTCCAGCAGCACGGGAACCGACAGCGGCGAGACATGGTCGAGCGCTTTATGAACGATTCGGCCCCTGATACGCGAGAGCATTTCGCCGAGCCGCTTGATGTCGAGCAGACCCGTGGCGGCATCGGCACGCGCAGCGCGTAATAGAATGTGGTCGGGTTGATGCTTGCGCAGCACGTCGTAGACCAGATCGGTGGAAATCGTGAGCTGGCGGCGCGATTTCTCCTCGCCGGGAAAGCGTTTTTCGATAAGTCCGGCAATGATTGCACAGCTTCTAAATGTGCGCTTCATCAGTGCCGATTCCGCGAGCCAGGCCTCCAGATCGTCACCAAGCATATCCTCATCGAATAGTTGAGCGAGCGAGACTTCGCCGCGCGCGATCCGGAGTGCGACATCGCCCAGGCCCCACACCGCCAGTGCATACTCATTGGCGACGAAACCGAGTGGACGAAGACGCGCCCGCTCCAGCCGGCGCGTCAGCAACATGCCAAGTGTCTGGTGCGCGAGGCGACCTTCGAACGGGTAACAGACGAGGTAATATTTGGCGGCACGCGGGAAGGTCTCGACCAGCAAATCCCCGGCCTTGGGCAACATCGAGCGCCATTGCTGGATCTCCAGCCACTCCCGCACCTGCTCCGGCAACGCGCGCCAGGCATCTGGCTTGGCCAACAATGCGCGCACACGCGCCGCGAGATACGTCGACAGCGGAAATTTGCCGCCCTCGTAGGCCGGCACCTTGGGATCTGTGGCGTCCGAGCGCGAGACATAGACTTCGTCCTCGACCAGGGCCTCATATCTGAGAATTTCGCCGGCAAACACGAATGTGTCGCCCACCCTCAGGGTCTCGATGAAATATTCCTCGACCTCACCAAGGAGCCGTCCGCCGCGCGGAACGACGGCGCCGCTGCGGCGCGAGCGCACCAGACGCACCTTGATCATGTCGGCTTCCACGATGGTGCCGACATTCATGCGGTAGCGTTGCGCCACACGCGGATGGGTGATGCGCCAGCGGCCATCCTTGTCCAGCCTGATCTTCGCGAAGCGCTCGTAGGCCTTGAGTGCGTAACCGCCGGTGGCAACGAAATCGACCGTTGCATCGAAATCAGAGCGCGCCAGCTCGGCATAGGGCGCCGCGGCACGAATTTCGGCATAAAGCTCGTCGGCCAAGAACGGCTCGCCGCAGGCCCGGCCCAAAATGTGCTGCGCCAGAACATCGAGCGCGCCTGTGCGCAGCGGCGGCGTGTCTTGCGCATTTTCCGCCACCGCGTCGATGGCGACCCGGCATTCAAGCACTTCGAAGCGATTGGCCGGCACAAGCACCGCTTCAGAGGGCTCGTCGAGCCTGTGATTGGAGCGTCCGATCCGTTGCAGGATCCGCGAACAGCCCTTTGGGGCGCCCACATTGATTACCAGATCGACGTCGCCCCAATCCACGCCGAGATCAAGAGAGGACGTGCACACGACCGCACGCAATTTGCCGGTAGCCATTGCGTCTTCCACGCGGCGCCGTTGCGCAACGTCGAGCGAGCCGTGGTGCAGAGCAATGGCGAGACTGTCGTCGTTCACGCGCCAAAGCTCCTGAAAGAGAAATTCCGCCTGGCTGCGGGTGTTGACGAACACGAGCGTGGTCTTGTGTGTCCTGATATGCGCGTAAATTTCTCCAAGCGCATGGCGCGCCGAGTGGCCGGCCCACGGCAAATGCTCTTCGGTATCGAGCATCGTTACGATCGGCTGTGTTCCAGCCTGCGCCATCACCAGATCGGCGCGCGCCTGTCCTTGTAACGGCTGTGGAACCAGGAAACGGCACAACTCGTCGGGGTGAGCGACGGTCGCGGAGAGCCCGGTCGTGGTGAGCTGCGGCGCCAGCACAAACAGGCGGGCCAGACCAAGCGACAGCAAGTCGCCGCGCTTGGATGTGACCAGCGAATGCAATTCATCGAGGATAACACGCCTGAGCGTGCCGAACAGGTAAGGTGCATCTGCGCTCGCGAGCAGCAGGGCCAACTGCTCGGGCGTCGTGAGCAAAATATCGGGCGGATCGCGGCGCTGGCGCTGACGTTTCGACGCGGGTGTGTCACCTGTGCGCGTTTCCACCCGCACCGGCAGCCCCATCTCCTGCACCGGACTCTCCAGATTCCGCGCAATGTCGACGGCAAGTGCTTTCAATGGCGAGATGTAAAGTGTGTGCAGGCCTTGCGAGCGCACCAGCGCGCGGCCGGTCGATTTCAGATTGCGCGGACGAAGGCTTCGTTCGCTCAGCTCAACCAGTGTCGGCAGAAAGCCGGCCAGCGTCTTGCCGCCGCCGGTCGGGGCGATCAGCAGAGCCGAACGCCCGGCCTTGGCCTTTGCCAGCAATTCGAGCTGATGCGCGCGCGGCTGCCAGCCGCGGCTGGCGAACCAGCGCGCGAAGACGTCTGGAAGCGCCGGTGAGGTGTTAAAAAGATCGAGCGCCGGTTCCATGAATTTGATGTGTTTGCGGATCATGCGCCGGTGGCCACCACGATCAACCCGGGCACCGGCACACCCTTTTCGGTGCGAGTAGAGGCAAAATCGAGGCTCATCGGCACCAGCCCGGCGGCGGCCAGCGCGGCTTGCACATGGGCTTTGCCATGGGCGTAACGCAGCGTCTCGCGCAAGGTGATGCCGTCGCCCTCATGCGTCTCGACGCTGAAAGCGAGTTGGCCCGGTGATGCAAGCACCTGCGCAACCTGCGTGAGAACCGGCGCGAGATCTTCGAGATACATGAATACATCGGCAGCGAGAACGAGATGGTAGCGGGCATTGATCCTTGCCTCACCGGCAAGAAAAGTGCCCACCTCGCTTTCGATCAGCCGGTCGTAAAGTCCTTTGCTGCGGGCCTGCGCGAGCATGGCGGGCGAGAGATCGACCCCCGCCATCCAATCGCTGAACGGGCGGAACGGCAGCGCCGCCAGACCGGTGCCGCACCCGAGATCCACCGTCGACCCGAATTTCATCCGTGCACCGGCGTGCGACGCTTCAACGGTACGGAACAAGAGCTCAGGTGCGCGGTAGGTCAGGCCTTCCAACGCTTGCTCGAAACGCGGAGCGTACCCGTCGAACAGCGCACGCACGTAGCCCTCCGGCATGGCGGCAGGCGGTTGAGCGCCGAGATGAATAAGATGGAGCGCAGCGCCATGCCGGTCCTGCGGGTCGGCGGCCTTCGCCTTTTCGAAGGCTACAATGGCCCCAGCGCGATCACCCAATATCTGGCGCAGTTCGCCGAGCACGAACCAGGCTGAGGCATAGGCTGGCGCAAGCTCAAGCGCCTGCAGCAGCAGATCGGCAGCACCCGTGAGATCGCCCTTGGCCTCTCGGTCGCGCGCCCATTCGAAACGGCGGTCGGCGATCACATCGCCGGAGGAAAAGGAAATCGGGCTGTTCATCGATCCGTTCTTTGTCGTTTTGCGCTTAATGCCTATCTAACCACGATGCGTCCCGAAGATATCCTGGTTCCAACGCCGTCGGGCGTGTGCTGCAAACCCGGCGGCTTTCATATCGATCCGACCCGGCCGGTTGAGAAGGCCTTAATCACCCATGGGCATTCCGACCATGCGCGCGCCGGCCATGGCGCTGTGCTGGCGACGAAGGAAACGCTGGACATCATGCGTCTACGTTATGGCGATAATTTCGCGGGCCGGACACAGGTAGTTGCCTATGGCGAGACGCTGAAACTCGATGGCGTAAAGGTGAGCTTGCATCCTGCCGGGCACGTCCTCGGCTCGGCACAGATCCGCGTGGAATGCGGCGGCCTGCGTGTCGTCGCCTCCGGCGACTACAAGGACGTCGCCGATCCGACGTGCACCCCATTCGAACTGGTGCCATGTGACGTATTCATCACCGAAGCGACATTCGGATTGCCGGTCTTTCGCCATCATGACGCCGGCGGCGAAATTGCAAAACTCCTGCACTCAGTCACGTTGTTCCCCGAGCGCGCACATCTCGTCGGAGCCTATACGCTCGGCAAGGCGCAACGCGTGATGGCGATGTTGCGGGCGGCCGGGCACGACAAGCCGATCTACATCCATGGCGCCGTCGAGTCGATCACGCGCTACTACCAGAGCCGCGGCATCGATCTCGGTCAGGTCGAGCTGGTGCGCAGCGCGAACAAGGCAGAGCTTGCCGGCCATATCGTCATCTGTCCGCCGAGCGCTATGAGCGATCTGTGGTCGCGCCGTTTTCCCGATCCGGTCGCGGCGTTTGCGTCGGGGTGGATGCGTGTCCGAGCTCGCGCACGCCAGCGTGGCGTCACGCTGCCACTTGTAGTTTCCGATCACGCCGACTGGGATGGGCTCACGACAACCATAGCGGCCACGGGCGCCTCTGAAGTCTGGGTGACGCATGGGCAGGAAGACGCGCTCGTGCATTGGTGCCAGACGAAAGGCCTTAAGGCGCGGCCGCTCGATATCGTCGGCTATGGTGATGAAGAAGAAACCGACGTGACTGCGAGCGAGGCGGAAGCATGAATCGCTTCGCCGAGCTGCTCGATCGTCTCGCATATGAACCGGGGCGCAACGCCAAGCTGCGTCTGATCGCCGAATATCTGCGGAGCACGCCCGATCCGGAACGCGGCTGGGCGCTCGCCGCTTTGACCGGTGCGCTGACATTCAAGCACGCCAAAGGCGGGATGATCCGCGCTTTGATCATGGAACGAACTGACCCGGCGCTGTTCGCACTCTCCTACGATTATGTCGGCGACCTGTCCGAAACCGTCGCGCTGATGTGGCCGGCCGACCCGGACCGAAAGCCGAATTCGGCTCCCACCTTGTCGGACGTTGTCAAAACGCTTTCGACGCTCGGGAAGGCGCAGTTGCCGGCACAAATCGCGCGCTGGCTCGATGGATTGGACGAAACCGGCCGCTGGGCACTGCTGAAGCTGGTGACGGGCGGTTTGCGTATCGGGGTCTCGGCCCGTCTCGCCAAGACCGCCGCTGCCTCACTTGGTGGCAAGCAGGCCGACGAGGTCGAAATTCTATGGCCCGGGCTGACGCCACCTTATCACGACCTTTTCGCCTGGCTTGAGGGCCGGGCTGAGAAGCCGTCCTCCCGCGATCCGGCACCGTTTCGACCGCCGATGCTCGCGTACGCGGCAGAAGAGAGCGATCTCGCAGGCCTCGAGGCTGCAGATTTTATGGCGGAATGGAAATGGGACGGCATCCGCGTTCAGGCGGTGGCGGGCCACGACGAACACGGCGAACTGGTCGCCCGACTCTATTCGCGTACGGGTGAGGAAATTACCAGGAGCTTTCCAGATCTCGTCGAAGCGTTGCGATTGCCCTGCGCGATTGACGGCGAACTGCTGATCATGCGCGAAGGCCGCGTTCAATCCTTTAACGTGTTGCAACAGCGCTTGAACCGCAAGGCGGTCACCGCAAAGCTGCTGGCGGAATTCCCAGCACATCTGCGCGCCTACGATCTTCTGGCACACGGCGATGAGGATTTGCGCGGGCATCCCTTCATGGAGCGTCGTGCACGATTGGAGAAATTCATCACAAAATTGAACGATCCGCGGATCGACCTTTCGCCGTTGATACGATTCAACTCCTGGGACGAATTGACTGCCGCGCGCGCCGATCCGGCCGGGGCCGACGCCGATGCCGTTGAAGGCGTGATGCTCAAGCGGCGCGACGCGCCGTACACCCCCGGCCGGCCAAAGGGGCCGTGGTGGAAGTGGAAACGCGACCCCATGATCATCGATGCCGTGCTGATGTACGCGCAGCGCGGGCATGGCAAGCGCTCGTCGTATTATTCGGACTATACTTTCGGCGTCTGGACCAAGGGCGAAAACGGCGAGGAGCTGGTGCCCGTCGGCAAGGCCTACTTTGGTTTCACGGACGAGGAGCTGATCCAGATCGATCGTTTCGTGCGCCGGAATACCGTCGATCGGTTCGGACCAGTGCGCGAAGTCGCGCACGAGCCCAAGCTGGGGCTGGTGCTGGAAGTCGCGTTTGAGGGACTACAACGCTCGACGCGTCATAAGTCCGGCATCGCCATGCGGTTTCCGCGCATCAACCGGTTACGCTGGGATAAGCCGCCGGGGGAAGCTGACCGGCTGGAGACACTCGAGCACATGTTGCAGCAGCGAGAGCATGCTACAATGACCGCCAGTGGAGGCAATCATGGCTGACAATCAGGTCGCGCGATGGACGGGCGGTTCACCACTTGCGGTGCTGGGGCGCCTGGTTCTGTTATCAGTCCTGGTCGGTGTGATTCTCTCGGCGCTCGGCCTGGACCCATTTGACATTATACGCAGCGTTGAACGGCTGGTCCGCTCGATCTGGAACATGGGCTTCGACGCAGTCCGCTGGCTGTGGCGCTACTTCCTGCTCGGCGCGGTTATCGTCATTCCGATCTGGATTCTCATGCGCCTGTTCAATGCACCGCGCGGAAAATGAACGGAAGCGCTAGCCCGGCCAGCTTTCGGCCGTGATCGCAGCCGCATCGTTGCCGACCATCGACGCGAGTGAGTTGCGATGACCGCGCCTGAGTGCCGCTGTGAGATCAGCCTTGATCTCCCCAACCACTCCGATCCCGCGATAAACAAGCGCACTATAAAGCTGTAACAGCGTGGCACCTGCCTTGATTTTTGCAATCGCGGTGGAACCGGAATCGATGCCGCCGACACCGATCAACGGAAACGCGTTTTCGGCGCGCACGAAAGTTTCCGCCAGCATGCGGGTCGAAAGCTTGAACAACGGCTTGCCGGATAGCCCGCCCTGCTCGCGCCCCTTGTCGCGCTCGCGTAACGAACCGGGACGCGAAATGGTCGTGTTCCCGACAATCATCCCGTCGACGCGGCGTTTCCGTGCAATACCGACGACGTCGTCAAGGTCGGGCAGCGTAAGATCGGGCGCGATCTTGAGAAGGATCGAGGTCAGGCCCGCACGCGGACGCACCCTTTCACGCGCGTCGATGACACGGGCGAGCAGGTCGTCGAGTGCCTTTGCCTGTTGCAAGTCGCGCAGACCGGGAGTGTTCGGCGAAGACACATTGACGGTGAAATAGCTGGCGACGGCGGAAAAAGTTTCGATCAGGCGCGCGTAGTCGTCAGTTCGATCCGTCGAATCGCGATTGGCGCCGATATTGACGCCCACTATTCCGCCGGCGTTGCGGCGCGCCGCAAGCCGCATGTGAGCAGCGGCAGCGCCTTCGTTGTTAAAGCCAAGCCGGTTGATCACGCCGTGATCCGTCTCAAGCCTGAACAGCCGCGGTCTCGGATTACCGCCTTGCGCTCGCAGAGTGATGGTGCCGACCTCGACGAAGCCAAAGCCAAGTCGCAGCAACGCATCCGGCACTTGTGCATTTTTGTCGAAGCCGGCGGCAAGACCGACCGGATTCGGGAATTTGAGGCCAAAGGCACTGACCGCCAGTTCTTCGCTGTCAGCGGGCGCCCTGGCCACGGGCATGTAGCGCAGCGCCTTGATCGCAAGCGCGTGCGCGTCCTCAGGATCGAGG
>Ga0207706_10007491_pt1 | contig 10095 bp, 7 predicted proteins | sample KBSC53metaG_FD_184318 | JGI IMG/M metagenome (GOLD analysis project Ga0207706, IMG submission 184318) | Corn rhizosphere microbial communities from Kellogg Biological Station, Michigan, USA - KBS C5-3 metaG (SPAdes) (version 2) | ecosystem: Host-associated > Plants > Roots > Rhizosphere > Soil ... | reverse complement strand
CTCGCGACGCTGGCGACCGCGACCCCCGGGTTGATGCCGATGAAGATCAAGAGCGGCGTCATCAGGAACCCGCCGCCGATGCCGAACATGCCCGAGATGAATCCGACCGCAAGCCCCATCACCAGGACGAGCAGGACGTTGACGGGCAGTTCGGCGATCGGAAGGTAGATTTGCACGAGACCTCAAGTCCGCCGATGCGAGAAACCCTCAAATGCGCAAACGGGTCGGGGAAATGCTGAAAGCGGATTCCCCACCTGACGCGTCAAGATACGTGGAGCGCTGCTGAAGGTTCTCTGAATGGCCCAGCCACGATGTGGCCGCAAGCGTGAAACACGCCGCGCAGGGGCCGTATTCCCGACATGATGAAGGGCCGGCGTGAAGGGCAGCCCAGGCGCCGCACCCGCCTAGATCGAGTGCGGCTTGCGCTTGACAGTCGGTTTGGCGGGCCCTGTCGCCTGCGCGCCGTCCCAGCCACCGGCCGGGGCCTTGACGTTCATCGCCTCGTCCGGCGGCGGGTCGGCCGCCCACGTCTGCACCGCAAGCTTGGCGGCGACGAGCGACTGCTGGTCGAGGCGAGCCGCTACGTCGTCGCGCTTCTTGGCGGCATCCTGGTCGCCCTGTTGCGCGGCGAGCGCGAACCACTTGTAGGATTCGGCGAGGTTCTGATCGACGCCGATCCCGCGGGCATAGAGGATTCCGAGATTGTACTGGCTGTCCGCGACGCCCTTGTCGGCGGCCTTGCGGAACCACTGGGAGGCGGTGCGATAGTCGGGCTTGCCGTCGATGCCCTCGGCATAGAGCACCGCGAGATTGTGGATCGCCTTCGCGTTCCCCTTGTCGGCGCCGGCAATGTAGAACTGACGGGCCTTCTCGACGTCCTTCTTTACGCCCTGGCCTTTCTCGTAAAGGCTGCCGAGGCGATACATGGCCGGTGCGAGCCCCTTGGCGGCGGCGCGCTCGAACCATTGCACCGCAAGCTCCAGGTTCGCCGGCACCCCGCGGCCCTCCGAATAGCGCATGCCGATCTCGAATTCGGCCGCCGGGTTGCCGGCAGCCGCTGCGGCGCGGAGCGCCGGGCCGCCGATGGTCGCGGGAAGCGCATTCGTCGGCTGTGCGGCGGGGGGCGCGGTGGGGTGCGCAGGCGCCGCGATGTTCGTCGGGCCCGGAAGGGAGCCGGTCGTTTCAGCCGACGGGGTCGGCACCATCAAGGCGGGCGTCGGCGTTGGTGCGACCAGCGGCTCGGTCGCGGTCTGCTTGGGGGGAGCTGACGTAGTTGCTGGCGTGGCGGGCTCGGGTGCAACCGCGATCGCTGCGGGCGCTGCCGATGCTGCTGCCGGAGCTGCCGGCTCCGCGACCTTGCGCGGCTGCGGCTGTTGCGTCTGCCCCGATGTCGGCGCGGGCCGTTCAGCGCCGCGATCGCCGGTAAACATGCCCATCACCTGGATCGCGCCGTAGAGTACGAGCAGGAGGCTGACGCCCACGATCAGGGCGCGCCTGCGATCGGCGAGGAAGCGGCCGATCAGACTGGTCGGCGTAGCGTCGCCGCTACGTTCCTCGCTGCGCGGTCCCTCGACCGGCGCGCCTTCGCTGGCGGCGGCCTGGGCGGCACGGCGAGCCGCCGCGATGAAGTTTGCTTTGCCGGTGATTTCTGGCCCCGGCTCCCGCTTGAGCGGGGCGAGCGCGGCCTCGGAGGCCGCGATGCGCTCGGCCGGCGAACGGGGACGACCCGCACTGCCGGGCTCGAGCGGCGTATCGGCCGGGAGGTCCGGATCGATCGGCGGACGCTCGGTGCGCTGTACGTGCACAAACGGGGTGGCGCGCGCCGGGATCGCAGCGGCAGCCTCGGGCACGGCAACCGGTTCGGGCGCGCGCCGCTCCGGCATCGGAGCCGGTTCGGCGGGCTGCACCGGCGGCGCATAGACCTGCGGGACATGGACCAGCGCGGCCGGTTCGGGTTGCCGAGCGATGTAGGCCTGCGGCGGCGGTGCCGTGTGTGCGGCGGTTTCGATCATGGCGAGCCGTTCGACCATGCGCTGCAGCGTGTCGTGGACCGCCTCGAGCGTTTCGTGGGTGCGCTGCTCGCTCTCGACGTGGTTGACATGCAGCGATTCAAGATCGCGCATGAGCGAGCTCACGTCCGCGCCGGGCGCTACGTCGGTCATGTCGGCCGCGACCTTGCGCGCCACCCGTTCCGCTGTCGCAATCGCCTCCTCGCGCGCCTCGCGTACTTGAAGTGTGAGCTGCTGAATGCCGCGTTCGATCGCCCGCAGGTCGCCCGTCTTGTGTTCCGCCGCATCGAGCTTCTCGCCGATGTGGAGGATTTGGCGTTCCAGATGTTCGAACGCGGCTTGGTCGTGCGTGGCCGAATCCGAATGGTTGAGCTTGTCGGAGAGCGCCTGGACGAGCGCTTCGATGTTCTGCGGCAGCGGGCCGATCTGTTCCACCCGCGTGTCGAGCGCCTGGGTCAACTCGTTGACGCGATGCGCGAGCGAGTCGAGCCCGTTCGCACCCGTGCGCTCCGCGATATGATCGATGCGCGCCGAGAGCGCCTGCACATCACCGGCAAGCGAAGCGACACCTTCGGCGGAAGCGACACCAGCGGAAAGCTCGCGCAGTTCGGTGATCGCAGCTTCAAGATAGCGCAGCGTTTCCGGATCGGGCGATCCGGCCGAGAGACTGTCCATCTTGTGCGCGAGTTCGGAGATGCGCGCATCGAAACCCGTCAGACTCTCGGCGGGCGTCATGGCGTTGAGGCGCTCGTGAACCTCGGCAAGGCTGCGTTCGATGGTTTCGAGTTGTGACGGATCGGCGCCGCGACCGTAGTTGCGATTGATCCGCTCGGCGAGGAGGTTCACGTCGTTCTGCAGGTTCTCGAGCAAGCGGCGCGGCAGTGCCTCCTGCACGGCGCGCGCGACCTGCGTGAGGTCGCTGCGCAGCGCTGCAATTGCATCTTCGACGCCCGAAGGCTGGCGCAGGGATTCGATCTGCTGCGTGATGTGCTGAAGCTGCTGCTCGAGCCGCGAGAAATCAGGGCTGGGCATCGCCGTCGCCGTCGGCGCGGCGGAATACGCGGGGGCGGGGGCCGCGGGCTCGGCCGGTGAAGCGGATTGTGTCGGCGCACTGTCGAGCGCGCGCTGCCGCGCGGCGATTTCGGCGATCACGTCATCGAACTCCCGCTCGGGCGCATCCGGCGTGACGGAAGGGGGAGGGTTCGTGGCGGCTTGTGGAGCGGATGAAGCCGGGTGGCCTGTGGTCATCTGTTCCAGCCGCGCATTGAGCTTGGCGACGGTGTCGGACAGGCGCGCCCCGCGCGCCGAAGTCGGGGCGGTCGCTCCTTCGGCAGCGCGGCCAAACCGGTGCGAGAGTTCGTCGAGGCGGGAGCCGAGCAGCCCGGCGGTCTGTGGGCGCATGCCGACGACCGCCGAATCGCCAAAAGTGGAGCGGAGCCAGTCCTCAACCGACATTCCGGCGCGGTGGGCGGCTTCGCGCGCCGCCTGATAAAGTTCCGGACTCAGTCCCCCGGCATTCCAAGATACGCTTGAATTCATTGCCTGATCCGCAGCCTTCGCACGACCGGACGGGGGAGTGCCGTTTCGCCCGACAGGATCGGCTCTCGTTAACGGGACGTGGATGGAACGCGCGGTCCCACATCCTTGACGGCTAACTTTTCCGCCTCAGGGTAAATAAGCCGTTAAGTCTCGTGGCTTCGCCGCGGCTGCTGACGCGATATTGAAGGGAACTGACTCCCCAGGGGACCGTCCGAGCAAGGGCGCCCTGGACAGCCCAAGGTAATGCCCGGTTTGGTTGTATTGCGACCGAACCCGTGGCTGTGCCGAAAATCCGTTGCTCAGATTACCGTTAAGTCATGTCCAGCATGGGCAATAGGCTCGCTTTTCCTTGTGACACGTACTATCTCCGCGCTAACGGGCCGTGGGGTCGGGCCAAATCACAAGAACAGAGGCAAGGCTATCGAAATGGATGATTCCCGCGACATGGAAACCTCGGTCGCACATGTGTGGGCTTCGGAGCCCCACGAAGGTGGCCAGTCGGGCGACAAGAGCGGATTCACGATCGGCGAACTGTCACGTGAGTTCGGGGTGACGTTGCGCGCATTGCGCTTCTACGAGAACAAAGGGTTGATCTCGCCGCATCGCGAAGGCTTGAGCAGGCTCTATTCGCAGGGCGACCGGACGCGGCTCGCGCTGATCCTCAAGGGCAAGAAGCTCGGCTTCACTCTCGGTGAGATCCGCCAGATGATCGCGGCCGAGGAAGGCAGCAATGCTGACGCCAAGACGCTGGGTCTGAGCCGTGAGAAATGCCTGGAGCAGATCGAGCTTCTGAAGAAGCAGAAGCTCGAAATCGAGGAAGGGCTCAACGAGCTCTCCCGGATCTACGCCTCGCTCGGCGGCACGACAGCAGATCGCCGCGCCAGCTAATCGGGAAGGCTGGCCACCGCCCCTCCCGATAAAAGCTCGGCATTTCAATGAGCTAAGCCTGTTCGGCATCGTAAGACGCGGCCGCGCATATTTTTCGGCTGGCACCTTTACGTTTACGTAAACTAGATGTATGAGAGTGACGATCCGGGAGAATGCGCGTGACCGAATTGCGAAGCCCTGATTTTCGCGAGTCCGACCTGGTTGCCGGCTTCGACGCCGGCAAGGCGCCGGGCCGCGACACCTTCGGCATCCGCGATCTGACCAAGGAATTCTCCGTCTCGGCACGCACGCTGCGCTTCTATGAGGAGAAGGGCCTCATCAATCCGAAACGGCGCGGCGAGCAGCGGCTCTATTCGCGGCGCGACCGCGCGCGGCTCGCTTACGTGCTCGCCGGCAAGCAGGTCGGCTTCTCGCTCGAGGAAGTGCGCGAGATGCTCGACCTCTATGACCTGGGCGACGGGCAGGTAACCCAGCTCAAGGTCGCGCTCGCGAAATTCGGCGAGCGCATCGAACGGCTCGAGAAACAGAAGAACGACATTGATCGCGTCGTCGCCGAACTGACGCGCGCCAGCGATGTGATGAAAACGAAACTTACAGCGCGCGGCCACGCGCTCGACTGAATTGAGGAGGATCGAGATGCCGACCTACAAGGCGCCCGTGGAAGACGTGAAGTTCCTGCTCAACGACGTGTTTCACATGGAGCGCTACGGCAACATGCCGGGCTTCGCCGACGCGACGCCCGATGTCGTTGCGGCGATCCTGGAGGAAGCGGCGAAATTCTCCGAGGAAGTGCTCCAGCCGCTTAATCGCTCGGGCGACCTCGAAGGCTGCAAGCGCAACGACGACGGCAGCGTCACCACACCAAAGGGATTCAAGGCAGCCTATCGCGGGCTGATCGACGGCGGCTGGGTCGGCATCTCGGTGCCGACCGAATACGGCGGGCAGGGACTACCAGCCACCATGACGATGATCGTCAACGAGATGCTCGCCTCGTCGAACATGGCGTTCGCGATGTATCCGGGGCTCACGCAGGGCGCGATCGCGGCGCTGCTGCATCACGCAAATGACGAGCAGAAGAGGACCTACCTGCCGAAGATGACCACCGGCGAGTGGACCGGCACGATGAACCTGACCGAGCCGCATTGCGGCACGGACCTCGGCATGCTGCGCACCAAGGCGGTGAAGCAGGCTGACGGCTCCTACAAGATCACCGGCACCAAGATATTCATCTCGGCCGGCGAGCACGACATGTCGGAGAACATCATCCATCTCGTGATCGCGCGCATCGAAGGCGCGCCGGAAGGCGTGAAGGGCATTTCGCTTTTCATCGTGCCCAAGTTCCTGGTGAACGCCGACGGCTCCATCGGCGCACGCAACTCGCTCGTCTGCGGCTCGATCGAGCACAAGATGGGCATTCACGGCAATTCGACCTGCGTGATGAACTACGACGGCGCGACCGGCTGGCTGCTCGGCGACGAGAACAAAGGCCTGCACGCCATGTTCACGATGATGAATGAGGCGCGGCTCGCGGTCGGCATGCAGGGGCTGTCGCAGTCAGAGGTCGCCTACCAGAACGCCGCCAATTACGCGCGCGAGCGCCTGCAGGGCCGCGCGATCTCGGGCGTGAAAAACCCCGATAAGCCCGCTGATCCCATCATCGTGCACCCGGATATCCGCCGCGTGCTGATGTCGATCAAGTCGTTCAACGAGGCGGCACGTGCATTAATTCTCTGGACCGCACTCAAGGGCGATATCCAGCACCGCTCGGAGGACGAGAAGGCGCGCCAGGCCGCCGAAGATCACATGGGGCTGATGACGCCGGTGATCAAAGGCGTGATCACCGACAAGGGCTTCGACAACACCGTCATGGCGCAGCAGGTGTTCGGCGGTCATGGCTATATCGGCGAGCACGGCATGGAGCAGTTCGTGCGCGATGCGCGCATCGCGATGATCTACGAGGGCGCGAACGGCATCCAGGCGCTCGATCTGGTCGGGCGCAAGCTCGGCCGCGACGGGGGCCGCGCGGTCTCGGCCTTCTTCAAGGAGGTGACCGAGTTCGTGAAGCAGCATTCGGCCGATGACGCGATGAGGCCATACGTCGCGCCGCTGGGCGAGGCGCTGGGGGTGCTGCAGCAGGCGACGATGTGGCTTGCGCAGAACGGGCTGAAGAGGCCGGACAACGCCGGCGCCGGCTCGACCGACTACATGCATCTCTTCGGGCTGGTGGCGCTCGCCTACATGTGGGCGCAGATGGCCAAGGCCGCGCAGGAGAAGCTCAAGAACGGCGCGAACGGCAGCGAGGATCGCATGAAGGCGAAGCTCGTCACCGGCAGGTTCTTCATGGAGCGCGTGCTGCCCGAGAGCGCGGCGCACTTGAAGCGGATCACGACCGGTGCGGACACCGTGATGGAATTGCCCGCGGAGGCGTTCTAACTCCGCCGTCATCCTGAGGTGGCCGCGAAGCGGCCCTCGAAGGATGGCAACAAGCGACGCCGTCGCCCTTCGAGGCTCGCCGCAAGCGCGCCTCGCACCTCAGGGTGACGGCTAGGAGAGCGAGATGGCGAATGAAAACCTCACCGGCGGCTGCCAGTGCGGCGCGGTGCGCTACGAATGGACCACGCGCCCGGCCTATTCGACCGTATGCTATTGCCGCATGTGCCAGAAGGCCTCCGGCCAGCCCTTCATGGGATTCACTGGCGGCAAGAAAGAGCACCTGAAATGGACGCGCGGCCCGCCGTCGTTCTTCCGCTCGTCGAACATGGCGCAGCGCGGCTTCTGCAAGGATTGCGGCACGCCGCTGACCTACGGCTTCGACGGCAACGGCCGCATCAGCGTGACCATCAATTCGCTCGACGATCCGGAAGCGATGCCACCGAGCAAACAATACGGCACCGAGAGCGAAGTCTCGTGGCTGAAGGCCATCCATGGCTTGCCCGGCCAGCGCAGCGAGGAATGGCTAGGCGACAAGGCTCCACATTTGGTGAACAATCAAAGGAGCGAATAGCGAATGGTGAGTGGCGAATAGAAATACTCTTCACTATTCGCCATTCGCTACTCACCACTCGCTTGAGGAAACGCAGATGGAATCCCTGCAAGTCCCGCGTCCGCCCTGGATGACCGAAGACCTCGTGTTGCTCGAGGAGCAGGCGCAGCGTTTCCTCGCGAGCGAGCTTGTGCCGCATGTCGAGAAGTGGGCGGAAGCCGGCATCATGGAACGTTCCGCCTGGGACAAGCTCGGCCAGGCGGGGCTGCTCTGCGCCTCGATGCCGGAGGAGTACGGCGGGGCGGGCGGCACGTTCGCCCATGAGACGGTGATCAACCGAGCGATCGCGCATGCGGGCCTCGACTCGATCGGCTCACCGCTGCACTCCGGCATCGTCGCGCCTTACATTCTCAATTACGGCACCAGTGAGCAGAAGAAGAAGTGGCTGCCCAAGCTCGCGACCGGCGAGCTGATTGGCGCCATCGCGATGAGCGAGCCCGGTACCGGCTCCGACCTGCAGGGCGTGAAGACGCGCGCGCAAAAGTCCGGCAACGGCTATGTGCTGAACGGCTCGAAAACGTTCATCACCAACGGCCAGCACGCCAACCTGATCATCGTCGTTGCGAAGACCGATCCGACCGCCGGCGCCAAGGGCACCTCTCTGATGGTGGTCGAGACCGAGGATGCGCCGGGCTTCCGTCGCGGCCGCAAGCTCGGAAAGCTCGGGCTCGACTGGGCCGATACGTCCGAACTGTTCTTCGAAGATCTGAAGCTTCCGGCCGAAGGTCTGCTCGGCACCGAGGAGGGACAGGGCTTCTACCAGCTCATGAGGGACCTGCCCCAGGAACGCCTGATCGTCTGCACCGCCGCCGTCGGCATGATGGAGCGCGCGCTGCGGTTGACCATCGACTACGTCAAGGAGCGCCAGGCTTTCGGCAAGAAGATCATCGACTTCCAGAACACGCAGTTCGAGCTTGCCGAGTGCAAGACCGAGGCGACCATCGGCCGCGTCTTCCATGACCATTGCGTCGAGCGCCATCTCCGCAAGGAGCTCGATACCGTCACGGCCTCGATGGCGAAATACTGGCTCACCGACCTGCAGAACAAAATCGTCGACCGCTGCCTGCAATTGTTCGGTGGTTATGGCTATATGGACGAATACCCGATTTCGCGCATGTACCGCGACGCGCGCGTGCAGCGCATCTACGCCGGCACCAACGAGATCATGAAGCTTTTGATCGCGAGGAGTTTGTGAACGCGGTTTGTACCTCCCCCTGAAAGGGGGAGGTCGGCGAGCGAAGCTCGCCGGGTGGGGGTCACGCCGCAGAATGGACCCCCCCCCGGATCGCCTGCGGCGATCCGACCCTCCCCTTTCAGGGGAGGGTGAAAGAAAGATGAGGCGCGCGCGCCAAAGGAGAAACGACAATGACCGATGCATTCGTATACGACGCCGTGCGCACGCCGCGCGGCAAGGGAAAGGCCGACGGCTCGCTCCACGAGGTGACCGCGCTGTCGCTCGCCACGCAGGCGCTCGGCGCGATCAAGGACCGCAATCTGTCCGACCCGTCAGTCGTGGACGACGTGGTGCTCGGCTGCGTCGATCCGGTCGGGGAGGCGGGCGGCGACATCGCGCGCGCCGCAGCGCTGACCGCCGGCTACGGCAACACGGTCGCGGGCGTGCAGATCAACCGCTTCTGCGCCTCGGGCCTGGATGCGATCAACTTCGCATCCGCGCAGGTGATGTCCGGTCAGCACGACATGACGATCGGCGGCGGCGTTGAATCGATGAGCCGCGTGGGCATGGGCGCCTCGGGCGGCGCCTGGCCGATGGACCCGGCGATCGCGGTCCCGACCTACTTCCTGCCGCAGGGCATCTCGGCGGACGTGATCGCCAGCAAGTACGGTTTCTCGCGCGACGATGTCGACGCCTACGCGGTCGAGAGCCAGAAGCGCGCCAAGGCCTCCTGGGACGCCGGCAACTTCAAGAACTCGGTCGTGCCGGTGAAGGACGTGAACGGCATCACGATCCTCGGACACGACGAGCACATGCGCCCGACCACGACCATGCAGTCGTTGGCGCAACTGCAGCCGTCATTCACCATGATGGCCCAGATGGGCGGCTTCGACGGGGTCGCGATCCAGTCGCACCCGGAGATCGAGCGCGTCAATTACGTCCACCATGCCGGTAACTCCTCCGGCATCGTCGACGGCGCGGGCGCGGTGTTGCTCGGCAGCAAGGAAGCGGGCGCGAAACACGGCCTGAAGCCGCGTGCAAGAATCCGCGCCTTTGCCAATATCGGCTCGGAGCCCGCGATGATGCTGACCGGTCCGGTCGACGTCACCGAAAAACTGTTCGAGCGTTCCGGCATGAAGAAGTCGGATATCGATCTGTTCGAGCTCAACGAGGCGTTCGCCTCGGTGGTGCTGCGCTACATCCAGGCGTTCGACATCGATAATACGAAGATCAACGTCAATGGCGGCGCAATCGCGCTCGGCCATCCGCTCGGTGCGACGGGAGCGATGATCCTCGGCACCGTGCTCGACGAGCTGGAGCGTACCAACAAGTCCACCGCGCTGGTGACGCTGTGCATCGGCGGCGGCATGGGAACGGCGACGATCATCGAGCGGGTTTGAGAGCGTAGGGTGGGTTAGCCGAAGGCGTAACCCACCCTGCCA
>Ga0207706_10007487_pt1 | contig 10096 bp, 11 predicted proteins | sample KBSC53metaG_FD_184318 | JGI IMG/M metagenome (GOLD analysis project Ga0207706, IMG submission 184318) | Corn rhizosphere microbial communities from Kellogg Biological Station, Michigan, USA - KBS C5-3 metaG (SPAdes) (version 2) | ecosystem: Host-associated > Plants > Roots > Rhizosphere > Soil ... | reverse complement strand
TGAACCATTCGATCGTCGACATGAACGAGGCGATCGACGAGCTCGAGCTGGCGCCGGTCGATGTCGATCCGGCCGGGATGCTGGCGAAGATCACCGCCATCCGGCACAATTGCCTCGGCCTGCAGCGCCACATGGCCCCGCAGCACGACGCGCTCGAGGCGATCCGCCGCGAGGCGCCGAAATGGTTCGAGGACCACGACCGGCGCGAGATCGCCGAGGCGATCGACCGGCTGCGCCGCTATCTCGACGACATCGACATTAGCAAGGAAAGCGCCGTCGTGCTGCTCGACGAGCTGCGCGCATATACCGCCGCGCAGTCGGGGCGGATCAATTTCCTGCTCACCGCGGTCGCCTCGATTTTCCTGCCGCTGACTTTCCTCACCGGCCTGATCGGCATGAACGTGGTCGGCATTCCATACGCCAACCACCCGTGGTCGTTCTGGATCATCGTCGCCGTCTGCGCGGCGATCGCGCTGGCGCAAGTATGGTTGTTCCGGCGCTGGAAGTGGCTGTGAGTCCCCAGAAACTCTAGTCCTCGTAGTCCCCGCCCGGCAGCTGCAGCTCGCCAGGGCCGTAGAGGTACGACGGATCGAACTCGCAGAACGCGGCCAGCGCCGACATGTCGGGCGCGTGCAGCTTGCCGTGGCGGAAGGTCGCCCCGGTTTCGTCGCGCAGGCGGCCGAGCGCGCGGCTCATGTGCACCGGTGTGGTGCCGCACATCGATGCGAGTTGCGCCTGGGTCAACGGCAGGGCGAAGCCTTCGCTACCGCCGAGGCCGACCATGTCGAGCCGGCGGCTGATCTCGCAGAACACATGGGCGACGCGCTGCGCCGCGCCGAGATCCTCTAGCTTGAGGATCCATTCGCGATGGATCGCCCCGTCGAGCAAAGTCGAGAACCACAGCAGGCGAGCGAGGTGCGGCTGCCGGTCGATGACCTGGCGAATGCGCGCATGCGAAACGCGGCCAATCCTGGCCGGCCCGAGCGCGAAGATGTCGTGATCGAGCCGCTTGAGCGCAAAGCCTTGCAGGTCGACGAAATCGCCCGCCACCAGCACGCCGATGATGTGCTGCGCGCCGCGGCGTTCGATCACGCGGATCGCGAAGCCTTCGATCAGGATGGTGCTGCTCGAACACTCGGCGCCCCGGCGAGCGAGCGGGGCGCCGGTGGGAAGCTTGTGTTCGCTCTCGACGAGGTCTTCGACCAGCTGCTTTTCCTGGCCGATCATTGCGCTGCGCATGCGCCCCGTCAGGAAGCGCCCGGTGCGTGGGAAGCGTTGCAACTCGCGTTGCAGGGTATCGGCCAAAGCGTCGGTCCCCTCTGACACGCCGTGTTGCCGGCCACCAATTGGTTAAGGCCGGGAAGTGCCGCTGAAATATCAAGAGTTTGCGGCTTGTCCAGCCCCAGGGGCAGCGACCCAGCCGCGATCAGAGCCGCCGTTCGAGCAGGAATTCCTCATCCCGCTGGGTGCCGACCATGAAGCCGATGTCCGCTATCTTGGAAAATCCGTAGCGTGCGTAGAAGCGCTGCGCGGCAAAATTTTCGCTCCACACCGAAAGCTGCACCGCGTCGCGGCCGAGGGCGCGCGCCTCGCCCAGCGCCCACTCCATCAGCGCCGCGCCGACGCCGTGCCCGGTCATTCCCGGGGCGCAGTAAAGCTGGTGCAGCGCCAGCGGGAGAGACGCGTCCGATTCGGATGCGAACTCGCTCGGCCAGTGGATCAGCGCATAACCGGCGAGCCCGCCGCCGGTCTCGGCGAGCATCACGCGCGTGGTGGGGTCGGCGATGGCGTCGCGATAGACTTCGACGGTGCGGTTTTCGGCGAGAAAGGCGCGGAGGTCTTCGGCCCGGTAGAGATGGCCGAAGGCAGCGACGAAGGCGTCTGTCGCCAGCGCGCAGAGTGCCGGAGCGTCCTCTTCCCGGGCGAGACGGAGAGAAGCGGTCATGCGGCCGGAAGCGTCCGGCTCATGCACATGCTGAATTCGTCGCCGACATAGTCGCCGAAGTCTTCGCAATCCGAAAAGCCATGCTTGCGGTAGAGCGATTGGGCCGGGAGATAGGCATCCGGCCGGCCCGTCTCGAGGCCGAGCCAGGCATAGCCGCGGCGCTGCGCTTCGGCGACCAGATGGAGCAGGATCGCTTCGCCCGCACCCTTGCCGCGATAGGCGGGCGTGGCGCGCATCGACTTGAGTTCGCCCCGAGTTGGGTCGATTTCGCGCAGCGCGCCGACCGCGGCCAGCGCATCATCGTCCCATGCCGAATAGAACGTCACGTCCGCCTGCCGCAGCCGCTCGACCGGCATCGCATGCACTTTGCACGGAGGCGAGAGCTCGTGCATTTCGGCCAGGTGGAACTCGAGCAGCCCGGTCACTTCGGGTCCTTCGAGGCTGTCTTCGATGATGCGGTATTCCGGCATGGCGCGCTTGTGCTAGGGCGCGGCCATGCTGGCAAGATGGGTCGTGCTGCTGCTGACGGCGTCGCGCTCACGCCCGCCCAGGCAAAGGATTCGAACGACATGCCCGACAAGCAATGGAGCCTCGCCATCCACGGCGGCGCGGGGATGATCGCCCGCGACCGGCTCGACGAACAGCAGCTCGCCGAGATCGAGGCCGGGCTCGGGCTGGCGCTCGGGGTGGGTGGGAAAACGCTCGCCGATGGCGGCAGCGCGGTCGACGCGGTGCAGGCGGTGATCGAGGTCCTCGAGGACGATCCCCACTTCAACGCCGGGCGCGGTGCGGTGTTCACGTACGAGGGCAGGAACGAGCTCGACGCCGCGATCATGGACGGCCGCAGCCGCGCCGCCGGGGCGGTTGCAGGCGTTACCCACATCCGCCACCCGGTCGCGCTCGCCCGCGCCGTGATGGAGCGCAGCCCGCACGTGTTCCTGAGCGGCGAGGGAGCCGAGCAGTTCGCCCGCGAGCAGGGATTCGAAATGACCGATCCGGCGTGGTTCGCCACCGAACCGCGGCGCAAGGCGCTCGAGGAATTCAAGGCGCGCAAGGTCAGCTGGTTCGACATCGACCTCAAATACGGCACCGTCGGCGCAGTGGCTCGCGATATCGAGGGCCACGTCGCCGCGGCCACTTCGACCGGCGGGCTGACCGGCAAGCGCTGGGGCCGGATCGGGGATTCGCCGGTGATCGGCGCGGGGACTTACGCCGACGATCGCGCTTGCGCCGTCTCGGCCACCGGGGCGGGCGAGTTCTTCATCCGCGCCGGCGTCGCCCACGCGATCTGCGACCGCGTCCGTTTCCTCGGCGAAAGCCTGCAACAGGCCGCCGACGCCGCGATCGCCGAAGTCGGCGCGCTCGGCGGCGACGGCGGGGTCATCGTCGCGGGGGCTGACGGCAGCACGGCGTTCTCGTTCAACACCCCCGGCATGTACCGTGGGCGGGCCGACAGCTCGGGACTGCACGAGGTGGCGATCTTCGCCGACGACCAGGGTTAGCGTCGCTTCATCGCCTGGCGATAAGTCCCGAGCATGCGCAGTTCCTTGCAGTGGAACGCCAGTTCCTCGAGCGCGCGGTCGACCGCCGGATCGCCGGGGGCGCCGACGATGTCGGCGTAGAACATCGTCGCCGAGAAGCTCGCGCCCTTCTGGTAGCTTTCCAGCTTCGTCATATTGACCCCATTGGTGGCGAACCCGCCAAGCGCCTTGTAGAGCGCGGCCGGGATGTTCTTCACCTCGAACACGAACGTGGTCATCGCCGGCTCGCCCGCAAAGCTCGCGGGATCGAGCGGCTGGCGCGCCAGGACTACGAAGCGGGTGGTATTGTCGCTCGCATCGGCAACACGGTCGGCGATCACCTTGAGGTCGTAGATCTCGGCGGCGATGCGCGGGGCGATCGCGCAAGCCTGGGGATCGCCCTGCTCCTTGACGAACGCAGCGGCGCCGGCGGTGTCGGGATAGGTCATCGGCACGATGCCGCGTTCACGCAGCCACTGGCGCGTCTGGCCGAGCGCCTGGGGATGCGAATAGGCGGCCGCGAACGGGCCATCGCCGGTCGCCATCACCGCATAGCGGATCGGCAGGAAATGCTCGCCGACGATCGACAGGCCGCTTTCGGGCAGCAGGAAATGGATGTCGGCGACGCGGCCGTGCTGCGAGTTCTCGATCGGTATGATCGCGCTGCCCGCACGTTCCTGCTTCACCGCGTCGAGAGCGTCGTCAAAGCTGAAACACGGCAGCGGCAGGCATTCCGGCGACCATTCCATGGCCGCTCGGTGCGAATTGGCCCCCGGCGCGCCCTGGAACGAGACCGCGCGCGCCGGATACTTCGCCGCCGTGGCGACCAACTGCTCGACCAGTGCGAGCGCGGGAGTGGGGAAGCTGTGCATCGGCCCGGCGGGTAACTGGAAGGAGCCGGGTGGACAAGCGAATTGCCGTCTTGCGAAGCGCGCTGGCCGTGACTAGAGCGGCGCCGGAGTTCTCCCCCCGAAGGCAGTAGTCTCACCCGATGACCGACCGTTTCAACACCATTGCCGGCTGGCTTCTCTTTTCCGGAATCGTCGCCCTCGGCCTCAACGCCGTGAGCGAGCGCGTGTTCGAGGCCAACAAGCCCGAACGGCCAGAGAAAATGGGCTATGCGATCGAAGGCGTGGTCGAAGAGGGCGCCGACACGGGGCCGGACCTTGGCACTTTGCTGGCAGCCGCCGATCCGGCGGCCGGGCAGAAGGTTTTCGCGAAGTGTTCGAGCTGTCACACAATCGACCAGGGCGGCGCGAACGGCATCGGTCCGAACCTCTACGGCACGGTCGGCGAACCGATCGGCATGGGCAAGGCCGGCTTCGCGTTCTCCGGCGCGCTGTCGGGCCACGGCGGCAATTGGACCTACGAGAATCTGTTCGACTGGCTCAAGAGCCCGAGCGCGTTTGCTTCGGGCACCAAGATGACCTTCGCCGGTCTTTCGAGCGGCGAGGACCGCGCCAATGTCATCGCCTACCTCAAGCAGAATGGCGGCGGCCCCGAATATCCGGCTCCGGCGGCTCCCGCCGCGGACAAGGGCGACGCCGCTGCGGCGACGGCGGCTGACGCGGGCCCGGGCGCCGCGGTATCCGGGGCAGAGGCGAATCCGGTCGAGGCGGCTGGGGCCGCGGGCCAGCCCGCGCCGGTCGCCGGCAAGGCATCCGATTCGGCGAGCAAGTCAGCGGCGCACTAAGCGCCTGGGCCCTCGCGCCCCTTGAATCCCTGAGCTACGACATACCATTCGGACGAGCCCTTGCGGCTCGCCGGAGGCTTCGCATGCTTGACCGTGCGGAAGTGCTGCTTGAGCAGCGCCAGCAACTCGGTATCGGTGCCACCGGCAAGAACCTTGGCGACGAACGCGCCGCCCGGCGCAAGGGTGTGGATCGCAAAATCGACCGCGGTCTCGACCAGGCCCATCGTGCGCAAGTGATCGGTCTGCTTGTGCCCGACGGTATTGGCCGCCATGTCCGACAGTATCAGGTCGGGCGGCCCGCCGAGCGCATCGGCGAGCGCGGCAGGCGCAGTGTCGGCCATGAAGTCCATTTGCAGGATCGCCACCCCTTCGAGCGGTTCGGTGGGCAGCAGGTCGATGCCGACGATCGCCGCCTTCGGCGCGCGCTTGCGCACGACCTGGCTCCAGCCGCCGGGCGCAATGCCGAGGTCGATGACCCGCTCGGCGTTCCTCAGCAGGGCGAAGCGTTCGTCGAGTTCCGCCAGCTTGTACGCCGCGCGGCTGCGATAGCCTTCGGCCCGTGCCTGCTTGACGTAAGGATCGTTGAGCTGCCGCTCGAGCCAGCGGGTCGATGAAGCGGTGCGCCGGCGAGCGGTCTTCACCCGCCGGCCGGCGTCCTTGCTGCCGCCGCTCATGAGCCAATCCGCCCGCGCTTGAGGGTGGCGCGCGCCTGTGCCCCTTCGGCCTCGGCCGCCATCAGGCTGCGCAGGATGCCTTCGCGAATGCCGCGGTCTGCGACGCCGAGCCGGGGCGCGGGCCAGAGGTCGAGAATCGTTTCGAGAATGGCACAGCCGGCGACGACGAGATCGGCGCGCTCCTGCCCGATGCACGGCAGCGTGCGCCGGTCGGCCGGGCTCATTCCAGACAGGCGGGAGGAAATCTCGCGCATCGACGCGGACGGGACGATCAATCCGTCAACCGCCTTGCGGTCGTACTGCGGCAGTTCGAGATGCACGCTGGCGAGCGTCGTCACGGTCCCGCTGGTGCCGAGCAGTCGCAGATCGGGTTCCTGGTGCTGCTTCACTCGCTCGGCGAACTCCGCGAAGCTCTCGGCGACGACGCGGCGCATTTCGGCGTAGCGGGCGGCGCGCGCCGCTTCGTCGGCGTGCTCGTCCTCATGGCCGACCGTCTCGGTCAGCGAGACGACGCCCCACGGCACGCTCTGCCAGTCGACGATCCGCGGAACCGGTCCGCCGGGCTCGATCAGCACGAGTTCGGTCGAGCCGCCGCCGATATCGAAGATCATCGCCGGGCCGATGCCGTCCTCGAGCAGGATATGGCAGCCCAGCACGGCGAGGCGGGCTTCCTCCTGCGCCGAGATGATGTCGAGCGCGATACCGGTCTCCCGGCGAACGCGTTCGATGAATTCTTCGCCGTTGCTGGCCCGCCGGCACGCCTCGGTCGCCACCGATCGGGCGAGGTGGACGTTGCGGCGCCGCAGCTTGTCGGCGCAGACCTTGAGCGCGCCGACGGCGCGATCCATCGCCGCATCGCTCAGGCGGCCTGTCTGCGCCAGGCCCTCGCCGAGTCGGACGACGCGGCTGAAGGCATCGATGACTACGAAATTGGCACTCGCGGGCCGAGCGATCAGCAGGCGGCAGTTGTTGGTGCCGAGGTCGATCGCGGCATAGGCCTGGCGCGGGTGAGCGGAGCTTCGCCGTTCGGGCGCGTCGCCGGAATTCGCCCGTGGCGCGTCAAACGCTTGGTCAACCTGCCCGGCCGATTCTTGCGGCCGTTGCGGCGGTGAGTGATCCGCCATGAGAAATCCAGACTTTCGAGTTTCCACCCGCCTTTCGGCGAGGACCTGCACTCAGGCTAGCGGAGCGAAAGGGCGGGAGCAAGCATGGCGGGAGGGAGCCGCTTGACGCGCGCGAGAGCCCAACCTAGATGCGCGCCCTTCGTTGCCCCGTCCTCTAACGGTAAGAGAGCGGACTCTGACTCCGTCAATCAAGGTTCGAATCCTTGCGGGGCATCCACCCTTCGCCGAAAGTCGGTCACCTCTCCGCTAGCGCATCCCGCGCGGCGCAATCTCCCGAACCTGCTCCGAACTGGTGCAACCTTCCCGCCGTGCCCAAAATCGCGGTTGAACGCGGGCAGGCGAAGCGCTAGAAATATATTTACATGAGAAATCATGCGCTTCCCGGTGCGGGAAGTTAAAGGGGGCATGAATGGGTGGCAAAGAGCGGGATATCCGCCAGCTAAAGGTTCGCGAATCCGGCGGGGGGTCCTGATGGCTTCGCGGGCGCCGGCCGAAGCCATGGCCGACGATTGCCGCGCCGAATTTGCCGCCGCGTTCGATACGTTCGATCCGCGGCCCAAGGTGGTCATCGACTACGACCAGAAGGTGTTGTGGTGCTGCGATGACGCTCCCCGATTGCTCGAAGGCCCGATGCCGCTGTGCATTCGCAAGGGCAAGCTCGTCGTCGACGACGAGGAGTTGCGGCAGGAGTTCGTCGAGTTCCTCCACAATGTCGGCCCGGTCGTTCAGCGCAAGCTGATCCGCGGCAAGGCCAAGCGCCACTGGGCGGTGCTGCGCGCGTGGAAGCCGGCTCACTGGGACCGTGCGGTGTGCGTGCTGGCAAGCCCCTCGTTACCGCTGGAGGATATCGTTGCCTGCGGACTGGCGAGCGAACTCAGGCTGACCAACGCCGAAATCCGCGTGCTTCAGGAATTTGCCGAGCTAAATTCGCCCAAGCAGATCGCTCGCGATCTGGGCGTTTCATTGAGCACCGTGCGCAGCCACCTGAAGCAAATTCACGCCAAGGCTTCGGTGACGACCTCGCTGCAATTGCTGCGGCTCACGCACACCTATTGCTCGGGGTGAATGCCATACATTCGCACGGCAGCCGGGACGGTAGCGTGTGCCGAATCGAGACTAACCTTTCGTAACTCAAGGATAATTCAAGTCTTCCCCCGATTGGGGGATGCGAATCGGCGGTGCGAGTCTTAAGAATTCGTTAACTTTTGGAAGGCTCGAGCAGATTATCGTTCGATTTCAAACCTTCCCGAGAACGTCGCAAACATCGTTTCGACCCAGGGGGGGTCAATGACAGGGCAAATCTATAAACTCGCGCTCGGGGCTATCGTGCTCGCCTTTGCCGCGTCTCCGGCATTGGCGCAGGACATCACCTACCAGCCGGTCGACCCCAGCTTCGGCGGCAATCCGTTCAACTCGGCGCACCTGCTGGGCATCGCCAACGCGCAGAACAAGTACAAGGACCCGGCGGCCGCAAGCTCCGGTTCGGAGGCCGACATTTTCGCCCGCCAGCTGCAATCGCGGCTGCTCTCGGCGCTGTCCTCGCAGATCACCGACGCGATCTTCGGCGACAATCCGCAGCAGCACGGCACGATCACTTTCGGCGGGCAGACGATCGTCTTCGACCGCGGGCTCGAAGATGTGACGTTGACGATTACCAACGACGACACCGGCGAAGTGACGACCATCGTCGTCCCCACCTTCCTGGACGTGAACTAGGAAGCGATGATGTACCGCAAAGCTTTCCTCGCCTGCTCTGCCGCCTGCGCCCTTTCCGGCTGCGCCACGGTGACCAACGCCGGCCGGACGATGTTTCCGGAGACGACTTCCAAAGCGTTCATTCCGGACAAGACCCAGACCCAGACATTGCTCGAAGCTTTGCCGGCGCCGGATCGGCCGGTCGCGGTGGCGGTCTACGGCTTTTCCGATCAGACCGGCCAGTTCAAGCCGAGCGAGCAGGGGCAGACGCTGTCGCGCGCGGTTTCGCAAGGCGGCGCCTCGATCCTCGTCAAGGCGCTGCAGGACGCAGGCAATCGTCAGTGGTTCACCATCGTCGAGCGCGAATCGCTCAAGAACCTGCTTAACGAGCGGCAGATCATCCGCGAGATGCGCGAGCGCTATCTGGGAGAGCAGGGGGTCAACCCGCAAGCTCTGCCGGCGCTGCTGTTCGCCGGGGTGCTGCTCGAGGGCGGTGTGGTCGGCTACGATACCAACACCGTCACCGGCGGGGTCGGCGCGGCGTTCCTTGGCATCGGCGGTCACACCGAATATCGCCAGGACACCGTCACCGTGTACTTGCGCGCAGTGTCGGTCCGCACCGGGGAGGTGCTGACCACGGTCACCGCCTCGAAGACCATCGCCAGCCAGGGCATCGGCGCGAACGCCTTCCGCTACGTCGCCTTCAAGGATCTGCTCCAGGCCGATGCCGGGTACACCACCAACGAGCCCGACCAGGTTGCGCTCCAGCAGGCGATCGAGAAGGCGGTGTGGGAGCTGGTGCTCGACGGCGCCGAGCTCAAGCTGTGGAATTTCGCCAATCCCGCCGCCGCTCAGCCGCTGCTGCTGCAGTACCGGCAGGAGCGCAGCGGGGATGTTGACGGGACCAAGGTCGCCGAGGCGCTCAGGAACGGGCCAGCGATCGCGCCCTTGAAGGTCAAGCGCACGGCAGTGGCCGACATCGACGACAAGGCGATCGGGCTGCGAAAGGGCGGGCGAGAACGGAATTGATCGCCCCGAACGGGGGCGATCGTTGGGGCGCGGGCAGGGGCCGGACCTGCCCGGGAAACGCCGAAGGTTTCCGGTGGCATCGAGGGGGCGTTGCAGCGCCTTCGCGGGGTCGGTGCAAAAAGGCGCGCCGAGGTTGCAGCCCCGACGCGCCCGGATTGACGAAGTTGCTGTGACACAACCAGGTCTGCCCGGCGCTCTCGCGTCGGACAGGCATGGTTATGAAATTCCGGGAGGAGTTTGACAACCATGTTCCAGAATTTGCACCCGAGGCTGTGCCATCGCGCGATAGCCGCGGACGCCACTTTTGGGCTCGAACTCCCTCTCGGATGCGGGATCGCGGCCGACCTTCGGGCCGCGCCGGCGGTCTCCAAGGGCCGAAGCCCGGCAACGGGACTCGTATACCGCGCGGCCGCGCA
>Ga0207706_10007486_pt1 | contig 10096 bp, 7 predicted proteins | sample KBSC53metaG_FD_184318 | JGI IMG/M metagenome (GOLD analysis project Ga0207706, IMG submission 184318) | Corn rhizosphere microbial communities from Kellogg Biological Station, Michigan, USA - KBS C5-3 metaG (SPAdes) (version 2) | ecosystem: Host-associated > Plants > Roots > Rhizosphere > Soil ... | reverse complement strand
CGTCTGCATACGATAGCCCTCCGATGGACGTGACCCATCGGAGGGCTATCGTTTGTTCACTTTTCGAGCCACGCCGAAAATTCGGGATGACTCATGTCGGAGATTCGCGGACGGCCGTATCGTCCGCGAATCTCCGGGAGGGGGCCCATGCCGCGCCTCGGGCGATCGCATCTTTGCGGCTTGGACCACCGCCCGCGCCCCGTCTTGGCGCTGGAAATGGGGGATGGATGGACCATCTTCCATGTGATGGTTTCCATCCTCCTCCGAAGCGACCCAGGAGCCACGGATGAGCAGCAGATCGCATCGATACGACGTCCACGTGGAGTGGACCGGCAACACCGGCGCCGGCACCGCCGCGTACCGGGCCTACGAGCGCGCCCACGAGATCACCGCCCAGGGGAAGCCGCCGATCCCCGGCTCGTCGGACCCCGTCTTCCGCGGCGACGGCACGCGCTGGAACCCCGAGGAGCTGCAGGTGGCCGCGCTCTCGGCCTGCCACCAGCTCTCCTATCTTCACCTGTGCGCCGACGCCGGGATCGTGGTGACCGCGTACGAGGACCACGCCGACGGCATCATGGTGGAAGACGGCCGGGGCGGCGGCCGCTTCACCAGCGTGGTGCTGCGCCCGGTCGTCACCGTGGCGCCGGGGAGCGACGTGGAGCGCGCCCGCGAGCTGCACCACCTGGCGCACGAGCGCTGCTTCATCGCCGCCAGCGTGAACTTCCCCGTCACCCACTCGCCCGAGATCCGCGTGGCGGCCGAGCCCGCGCTGGCGGCGGCGGTCGGCGCGACGGGGTGACGTCCATGGCGGGGTGCCGCGCAGAGGTGCGTGGCACGGAGGTCCGCTTACGAGTTTGCGAGCGAACTCGCGGCGGCAACGGCACACAGTCCGCCTTCGCGGACGTCGACCACGAGGGGCGGCACTCGATACGAGCGCCGCCCCTTCTCGCACGATATGCCGTGAGCCGATCCCTGCTGAACGCGCAAATCTCCGCGAGCAGTCCGCGACGGCGGACTTCCCGAAGTTCCAGCGGCGGGTTTCGACCCGCCGCGTGTGGTGTGCGGGCGTGTGGGTTGGGAGGTGGGCAACTTGGACCAGCCGCACCGGTCCGTTTTGGCGCTGGAAAGCGGGCCACGGTGGACCATCTTTCAGGGCGAACGATCACACCGCGCGCACCGGGCGCGCGGAGCGTCCCCCTGAACCTCCATGGTGACGAGATGGTCCTGTTCGCAGACCTGAAGGCATACGAGCGGCTTCGCGGCGGCGTCGGCCCGGACGCCGGCATCCGCTGGTTCCGCGAGGCCGGCGCGTGGGTGGAGCGGCCCCGTCCGCGTCCCGCCGCGCTCCCCGTCCTCCCCACCCAACCGGCTCCCCGGCCCGCGCGCTCGCGATGGATTTCGAACGATTGAAGGCGCGGGAGCGCGAGCTTCCCGACGCCGCGCCGCCGGGGGCCAACTACGTCACCTGGGTGCGTGCCGGCAACCTGCTCTTCCTGAGCGGGCAGCTGCCCAAGTGGAACGGCGAGCGCCGCTACACCGGCAAGCTGGGCCGCGAGTTCGACGTCCCCGAGGGGCGGCAGGCGGCGCGGCTCTGCGCGCTGAATCTGCTGGCGCAGCTGCGCGCGGCGGTGGACGGCGAGTGGGAGAAGGTCGTCCGCTGCGTGCGCGTGGCGGGCTACGTGAACGCGACGGACGATTTCACCGCGCACTCGCAGGTGGTCGACGGCGCGTCGGACGAGCTGGTGGAGTGGCTGGGCGAGGCGGGGCGGCACGCGCGGATGGCGGTGGGCACCAACGGCCTGCCGTACGGCGCCGCGGTGGAGGTGGAAGCGGTGTTCGAGGTGCGCCCGTGAGCCGCGCCGCCGCCCCGGCGCTGCCGCGCTGGATCTACCGCGTCGCCGGCATCTACGGCCTGCTGGTGATGCTGCCGCAGTACTTCCTGGAGTCGAAGATCGGCCGGGACGCGCCGCCCGCCATCACCCACCCGGAGTACTTCTACGGCTTCATCGGGGTGACGGTGGCGTGGCAGGTGGCGTTCCTCGTCATCTCCGCCGATCCGGCGCGCTTCCGGCCGCTGATGCCCGTCACCTGGCTCGAGAAGCTCGCCTTCGGCCCCGCGGTGCTGATCCTGGGCGCGCAGGGCCGCGTCGACGCGCAGGTGATGTGCTTCGGAGCCCTGGACCTGCTGCTGGGCGCGCTCTTCGTGCTCGCGTGGCTCAAGACGCCGCGCGCCCCGGCCCAACCTGGAGAGACCTCATGACCATCGAGCTGAACGATCCGCCTGTCACCGCCTCCGGCGACGACGCGGGGTGCGCGTTCCTGCGCGCCGGCGCCGTGTCGGTCGAGCTGGCGGAGACGGACGAGCAGATCCTGGCCACGCGCGAGGTGATGCTGCAGCTTCGCCCCCACCTGGCGCCGGAGGACTATCTCCCCCGCGTGCGGCGGATGATGGAGACGGAGCGCTTCCACCTGCTGGCCGGAGTGGAGGACGGCGTGGTGCGGGCGGTGGCCGGCTTCCGCTTCCTGGACATGCTGTACTGCGGCCGCATCCTGTACGTGGACGACCTGGTGACCGACGAGGCGGCGCGCTCCGCCGGCTGGGGCGCGCGGCTGATGGAGTGGATGCGCTGGCGCGCCGAAGCCGAGGAGTGCACGGAGCTGCACCTGGACTCGCGCGTGACCCGCGCCCGCGCGCACCGCTTCTACTTCCGCCAGGGGATGGAGATCACCGCCTTCCACTTCGCGCTGCCGTTGTAGACCCGCCGGGAGAGGCGGGCGGCGGCGCGCCAGGCACGCCGCCGCCCTCCTGCCGCTTCAGACGCACACTTCGGCTCCGGCGGTCGCGTAGCACCCCTGCGCCGCGCACGTGCCGCAGGTTTGCTGGTTGCACTGGGTGAGGCGGACGGCCGTGGAGCCGATCGTGAAGGGCGGGGGAGGATCCGAGCACGTTTTTCGCGCGCTACCGCTCGACCCGCAGTCGCAGCCGCGCCGTCCCACCGTACCGCGCAGCCTTCGAAGCCCGCAGAGGCCGCATGACCGCTCCCGGCTCGTTCCTCCGTTCCGCGCCCCTCCACGCGGTGTGCGCCGCCGTGCTTCCCCTCCTCCTTGCCTCGTGCGGCCGGTCCGGCGGCGGCGACACGGGCGACGAGGGGCCCCGGGGGCGCGTGACCACGTCGGTGATCCAGGCCGATTCCAACGACGTGCGCTGGGACGCCATCCGCCGCGGGTTCGGCGTGAGCGGCACCTACCAGGACGGCTGCTTCCGCGTGGAGTTTCCGCGCACCGACCTGCAGGTGCGCATCGGCCCGCACCTGCTGGATCCGGGCTTCGAGCTGACCAGCTTCTTCGGGTTCGCGCCGGGCGCGCGGGGCCGCGTGATGGCGATGGGCGAGGTGGTGATGCGGCCGGAGGAAGTCGCCGCCGTGGTGGCCGAGGCGCGGGCGCGGGGGGTGACGGTGGCCGCGCTGCACAACCACCTGCTGGGCGAGGAGCCGCGCATCGTCTACCTGCACCTCTCCGCCGAGGGGCCGGTGGACTCGGTGGCCGCGGGGCTGCGCGCCGTGCTGGCCCGCACCGCCGCTCCCCTGCGTCCCGCGGACCGGCCCGAGCCGTCCACGGCGGACTGGAAGCCGATCGACGGCATTCTCGGCGAGCACGAAGAGGCGGAGGGGCCGGTGGCCGAGTACGTGTTCCCCCGCAAGGAGGCGCACGCGGTGCACGGGATGGAGGTGAAGTCGGCGGGGGTCCTGGAAACCGCCACCGAGGTGGTGTTCCAGGACCTGGGCGGCGGGCGCGCGGCCGTCACCGGCGAGGCGTTCGTGCGTCCGGACGAGGTCGACGCGGTGGTGAGCGCATTGGAGACGCACGGCCTGCACGTGACCGCCATCCACAACCACACGCTGGACGAGTCGCCCCGGATGTTCTGGATCCACTGGTACGCCACGGGCGACGGCCCCACGCTGGCCCGTGGCGTGGCCGCCGCCCTGGCCGCCACCAACAGCGAGCGCGAGTCCAGGGGCGGGGATTGACCGCTCCGCTCGCCGCGCGCGGGGAGCCGTCCGCGCGCCGCGAGCGCATGCGGAGCGCGTAACCTCGTGCGCTCCGACAGGGAAAGAACGCGGGGGGTGGTGCCGGGCGCCGCAACCGCGTAAGCTGCGGGCACACTCTCCCGATCCGCCCCGATCCCACGCGCCAGACCCGTATGCTCGCCGTTCTCTCCACCACGTCCGGACCGCCGGAGTTCTTCGCCCAGGCCGCCGCGGTGATCGTGGCCGGCGCGGTGGTGGCCTACCTGGGGTCGCGCGCGGGGCTGGTGACCATCGTCGGCTTCCTGGTGGCCGGCGTGGTGATCGGGCCGTACGGGCTGGGGGTGGTGAACGACCGCGCCCTGGTGGACGCCGCGGCCGAACTGGGCGTGGTGCTCCTGCTGTTCACCATCGGCATCGAGTTCAGCTTCGAGCGGCTGGCCCGCATCCGCAGGCTGATCCTGGGCGGCGGCACCCTGCAGGTCGTCCTGGCCACGGGCGTGACGGCGGCGATGGTGGCGGCGCTGGGGGTGGCGTGGCCGGCGGCGGTGTTCACCGGATTCCTGGTGTCGCTCTCGTCCACCGCCATCGTGCTCAAGCTGCTGGCCGACCGCGGCGAGACCACCCGCGCCCACGGCCAGGCGGGGGTGGGGCTGCTCATCTTCCAGGACCTGGCCATCATCCCCATGGTCCTGCTCCTTCCCCTGCTGGGCGGCCAGGGCGGCTCGCCGGGCGACGTGGCGCTCGCGCTGGGGAAGGCGGCGGGGATCATCGCGGCCGTCCTGCTCGTCGCCCGCCGGGTGATGCCGCCGCTGCTGGAGGTGGTGGCGCGCACCTGCTCGCCCGAGCTCTTCCTGCTCACGGTGATCGCGGTGTGCTTCGGTACGGCGTACCTCACCAGCCTGGCGGGGGTGAGCCTGTCGCTGGGCGCGTTCCTGGCCGGGCTGGTGGTGAGCGAGAGCCGCTTCAGCGAGCACGCGCTGGGCGAGATCCTGCCGCTGCAGATCCTGTTCAGCGCCACCTTCTTCGTCTCGGTGGGGATGCTGCTGGATCTCTCCTTCCTGGTCCACAACCTTCCGCTGGTCCTTGCCGCGGCCGCCGGCGTGCTGGCGATCAAGACGGTGACGACGGGGACGGCGGCGCGGGTGCTGGGCTACCGCCTGCCGGTGGCGGGCGCGGCGGGGCTGCTGCTGGCGCAGGTGGGCGAGTTCTCATTCGTGCTGGACCGCGCCGGCCGCGCCGCGGGGCTCTCCCCGCTCGGCCGCGGCGAGGCGGGTTCGCAGACCTTCATCGCCGCCACGGTGCTGCTGATGGTGGGCACGCCGTACCTGGCCATGGCCGCCGGCTGGCTGGAGCGTCGCGGCGCGCGCGGCACCGTCCCGCGCCCCTCGGCGGCGGAGGCGGACGAGGCGGAGGGGGACGAGCTGCGGATGGAGAACCACGTCGTGGTCGCGGGCTACGGCGCGGGGGCGCGGCGGCTGGCGCGGGTGCTGAACGCGACCGGCGTCCCCTTCGTGGTGACCACGCTGAGCCCCGAGGGCGCGCGCGAGGCCGAAGCGGAGGGGTACCCGGTGCTGCGGGGAGATTCCACCCGGCAGCGCACGCTGGAGCGCGTCGGCGTGGAGCGGGCCAAGGCGCTGGTGGTGGCGGACGACGATGCCGCCACCGCCGCGCGGATCACCACGGTGGCGCGGATGACCAATCCGACGATGCGGATCGTGGTGCGCACGCGCTACCTGGCCGAGGTGGACGCGCTGGCCCGCGCCGGCGCCGACCGGGTGCTGGCCGAGGAGCTGGAGGCGGTGGTGCAGCTCTTCGCCGACGTGCTGCGCGAGTACCGCGTCTCTCCGGACGAGATCGAGCGGCAGGAGGCCGCCGTGCGCGCGGACCAGTACGCGGCGCTGCGCGCGGCCGAGCTGCCGCCGCTGCCGCCCTGCCCGCTGGAGGGCGACTGCCTGGAGACGCGCACCGTGACCGTGCGCGACGGCGCCCCCGCGGCCGGGCGGCGGCTCGGCGAGCTGGCGCTGGCGCAGTACGGCGTGCAAGTGCGCGGCCTGCGCCTGGACGGCGCGTGGAGCGAGGAGCCGGAGGACGGCGCGGTGCTCCCCGCCGGCGCCGAAATGGTGCTGGCCGGCACCGCCGAGGCGTTCGCGCGCACGGCGCCGCTCTTTCGCCCGGCCGGCGGCTCGCTCCCCCCGCCGCCGCGGACAGCGCCCAGGCGCGGGAACGTGGACACCGAGCAGGTGGTCACGCTGGAGCCGGCCGACCCCTCGCGCTGCGGGCACGTCGCGCAGATCCACCCGGTGCACCCCAGCACCCGCGGCTGCGAGGAGTGCCTGCGCACGGGCGACGACTGGGTGCACCTGCGCATCTGCATGAGCTGCGGCCACGTGGGCTGCTGCGACGATTCGAAGAACCGCCACGCCACCGCCCACTTCCACGCCACCGCCCACCCCGTGATGCGCTCCATCGAGCCCGGCGAGCGCTGGGGCTGGTGCTACGTGGACGAGGTGGAGTTGTAGGCGGTGAGTCGGGAGACGGAGGGAGGCGGCTGGACGTCGGGGCTATTCTGATCTCTGGATCGACCGTGTGGTGAAGCGGGTGACTCAGAGTTCCACCGTCACGCCGTCGCGGCCTTCGTCGGGAAAGACGGGCTCGTAGCGCGTGCGGGAGAGACGTGCATCGGCCCAGACACGGTTCTGGTCGGAGCGGTAGTTGAAGAACAGGCGCGGCGGGCCGCCGTCGCGCCCGTGCACCACCACCCGGCCCACGGATTCGTGGTCGGGGTGGCCGTAGACGCTGCCGTTGGTAGAGAACAGGTAGTTCCCGCACACCAGCGCCGAGAGCAGACCGGCGCTGGTGTTCTTGCGCCCGCCGTGATGCGCCAGCTTGAGCGCGTCCACCTCCAGCCGCGCCGCTCCCTCCTCCCGGGCCAGGCGCCCCACCGCCAGGCGCAGGTCGTCCGCGAACGCGTCGCCGGCGAACACGCAGCGCCTGCCGCCGTACGCCGCAACGAAGGCGATGCTGCTCCCGTTGGCCGCGGAGTCGTCCGGCGTGAAGGGCGACTTCGCCAGCGCGTCCAGGTCCGGCCGCGGGCCGCCGAGCACGGAGAGCCTTCCGGGAACCTGCTCGGGGTGTCCGGGCTGGTCCGGCCTCTTCTCCGCCTCCACCTCCTTCTTCCACGCCCGCTTCAGGCGCCGCAGACGCTCCGGCGTGGGTGAGAGCAGGGTCAGTGTCATTCCGCCCGGCAGCGTTTTCTCCGGCAGCCGGCCGTCCGGCGGCACCATCACCGCCTTTCCGCCGAACTCGCGATTCCATGGCAGCTCGAGGTCGAGCAGCAACTGGGTCAGCGCCTCGCCCTGCCGGGCGCTCAGCACCGTCTGCCCCTGGGACAGGTGCCGCCATCCGTTGAACCAGACGTCGCCGAAGGAGAGCCCGCGCGGCGGACTTTCCAGCAGCTGCAGGATCCCGGCGATGTGGTCCAGGTCGATGTGCGTGACCACCAGCAGCTCGAAGCGGCGAGCGGAGACGGGGAGCCGCTCGATGCGGGCGCGCAGCACACCGGCCGTGGCGCCGATCCCGCCGTCGATCAGCACGCGGCGCGGCGCGGCCGGGTCGCCGTACTCGATCCACAGGCAGTCTCCCCGCGCGGCGGGGAGCATCTCTACGCGGAACATGGTGCGGGCGCGGGTTCGCCGGAGGTCAGGCGGCTTCGAGCCGGGCGGGCCCGGGGTCGGCGTGCTCCTGCGTCCGCGGCTGGGCATGGGCCACCACCGTGTCGGGATCGCCGTACAGGCAGTAGAGCAGGGAGAAGAGGTTCCGGCGCTTCGCCGCCAGCCGCCGCGCCTGCTGGACGGCCTTGCCGATGGTGGGGGCCGCGCCGCCCTCGAACAGCCGCGCGTACAGCTGCTCGGCGAAGTATACCGCGTGCAGGGTGGGCACGGCGCCCAGCGTGCCGATGAACACGTCGGCGCCGTGGCGGTAGAACTCCCACCCGAAGCTGGTGAAGTTGCCGAACATCACCAGCGCCAGGTCCGACCCGCACGCGTTGGCGAACACCACGCTCCCCTGCTTCAGCGGCAGCACCTGCACGGTGTCGGGGAGCAGGTTCAGCGGCTGCGACGAGGTTTCGGCCACCTGCAGCAGGTGCGGATCGAGCAGCCCGTGGCAGGTCAGGTGCAGCGCGTCCACGCCCGGCAGCGCGTTGCGGAGCACCGAAACCGGCTTTTCGCGGATGGTCTCCACCCGCAGGGGAGGCGTGAAGCGCCCGAAGGTACGCGCGGCGCGGTCCGCGTGCTCCTTCTCCACCTCGCCGCCCACCACGTTCACGATCCGCGACAGGGTGCGCCGCGGCCGCGCGCCGCGCGGAGGCGCCACCAGGAAGCGCGCGCGCTGGTCGTGCCGGGGCGCGCGGGCCAGCACGAAGCGCACACCCAGGTAGTCGGTGCCGTCGTGCAGGATCTCCCAGGGGATCCACTGCTCGTTGGTGTCCACCACCAGCGTCGAGTCCGCGGGCCAGGTCCGGATCCGCTCCCGCAGCCCCTCGGGGACCAGGAGCCCGGCCAGCGTGAGCGCCTTGGCGCGCAGGTTGAGCTGCAGCGCCTCCCATACGTCGTCGTCCGGGTGATCGTAGGTCACCAGCTCGTGCAGGAACGCGTTGAGGTTGCGGATCTCGTCGCACACCGCATCGTGCAGACCGGGGCGGGGATGCTCTTCGGCGTACTCGTCGCCGCCGTGGGGCGAGATCACCCGGTACAGGAGCTTGTCCTGCTCCGGCAGCCACGTTACGTGCAGGATCCGGCGCTCCGCGGGCGCCACGCGCCTGCCGCCGCGCCGGCCCAGCCGCGTGTGCAGCTGCTCCACCACCGCTATCTGCGGCTCCGGCGCGGCTGCGCCGCCGAGCTCGCGCGGGTGGATGTCGTCCAGCAGCAGCCGCGTGATAGCCGACCTGGCAGACTCGACGCGGGTGCGCACCAGCAGGTACGTCACGCGCTCGGCGCCGTGGAATACCTCGACCTCCAGCGTCCTGTCGCCCGGGTTCAGCGGGAAGAGCGGGAACACCACCTCCTCGGAATCTCCCTCCACCGGCAGGGTCATGGTGCGCACGGGCGAATCTACGGCGAACCCTGGCGCGGTGAGCACCACGCTGAGCGTCGCTTCCTCCGCCTCCGGCTCCACGCCCACGGCCACCTTGCGCGACACCCGCGTCCGGGCAGGCGGCCGCGCGGTGAGCTGCAGCCGGAGCTCCGCCTTCCGCTCCACCTCGCACGTCTCGGGGAAGTGCACGCGCGTGTACCGCGTCAGGCGGCGCCGCCTGGGCTGCTTCTCCTTCCGTCCCGGCAGAGCGCGCTGCTCTCTGCGCAGCTCCTGCGGGAGGTAGGACGCGGCCGCGGACTCGAGCGCGAGGCCGGGAATCCGGTAGTAGTCGCGCCGGGGTTCCGAGTCTTCGATCGACAACCGGTAGCTCGCGGACCCGTCCTCCACCTCCACTCCGCTCACCTCCCCCGGCCTCACCTGAAACAGCGCCTCCATGACGAGTGACCGCAGGTGGTGTGGGAGGGTGCCGGCCCACGCGGCGAGCGTGTCGCATTCGTCGGGAGACAACCGCCCGCGCCGTGCGAGCGCGCCGACTACCCAGTCGGCGCGCCACTCCGGGGGAAACTCCGTGAGACGCGTCAGCTGGAGCAGCTCCCGCTCGCCCGGCGGCTTGGGCGTGCGGGCCAGCAGCCGCAGCACGGCCTGGTGTTCGTCGCCTTCGCGGTACCACGGTGCGTTGCTGAAAACCGGACGCTCCTGCAGAAGAACCTTGAGCCGCCCCTCGACGCCTGATGCTCTCGCTTCGAGATACTCCTCCAGATTCCCGACGAGGTTCGTCGCGAGCCGGATGATCTGGGCGCTGACCAGCGGCCGGTCACCCTTGGCGGCTTCGGACGCCAGTCGAACGCAGCTGCCGAGTATCAATCCCAGCTGGTCGGGGAACCACGCCAGCGCACGGTTCAGCAGATCCGCAGCCTCGCGTTCCGCGGCGGGATCGAGCGTCAACAGCAGGAAGGCTCCGTCCGGGAAGACGT
>Ga0207706_10007482_pt1 | contig 10098 bp, 10 predicted proteins | sample KBSC53metaG_FD_184318 | JGI IMG/M metagenome (GOLD analysis project Ga0207706, IMG submission 184318) | Corn rhizosphere microbial communities from Kellogg Biological Station, Michigan, USA - KBS C5-3 metaG (SPAdes) (version 2) | ecosystem: Host-associated > Plants > Roots > Rhizosphere > Soil ... | reverse complement strand
ACACGGCTGCCGCGGTTCGCAATCGGACGCGCGGCCAGCGCCGGCGCGAACAGCGGCAGCCGTGTCAACACAAGCCGCCGTTGACTGCGATGACCTGTCGCGTGACGTAAGAAGCGTCGGGAGAAAGCAGGAAGGCGACGACTGCAGCCACTTCCTCGGGCGTTCCCGCGCGTTGCGCCGGAATCGCGTCGCGGATGTCCTCTGCAGGCACTTGCTCGTCGATCATGTCGGTCGCGATCAGGCCCGGCGCCACGCAGTTGACCGTGATCTTGCGCTTCGCGAGCTCCACCGCGAGCGCCTTGGTCGCGCCGATGATGCCGGCTTTCGCGGCGCTGTAGTTCACCTGGCCGCGGTTGCCCATCATGCCGGACACCGAAGAGATCGTGACGATGCGCCCCGGCGCATGCCGTCGCACCATCGGCATCACGCACGGCTGCAGCACGTTGTAGAACGCATCGAGATTGGTACGGATGACGCCGTCCCACTGCTCATCTGTCATCGCGGGGAACGCTGTGTCCGCGTACGTGCCTGCGTTGCACACGACGCCGTAATACGCGCCGTGAGCTTCGATGTCACGCGCGAGCGCATCACGGCAGGCGGCGCGATCCGCGACGTCGAATTGCAGCACGCGCGCCTTGCGGCCCATTCCCTCGATGGCACGCGCAACCGCGTCGCCTTCGTCGCGATGCGAATGGCAGTGGACGACGATGTCGAAGCCGTCGGCCGCTGCGCGCAGCGCGATCGCGCGGCCGATGCCGCGACTGGAGCCTGTGACTAGAACCGTATCAGCCATTGCCGACTCACGCCGCGCACAGCTTGGCGACCATGTCGAGCCGCCGCTCCGGCTCGGCGACGAACGGATTGGTTTCGTCCCACGCATAGCCGGCGAGGATCGAGCAGATCATGCGCCGGATCTCCGGCGGCTGCGTCTTCGCGAACATGATGTCCTGGAAGCGCCCGTCGTACCACGCGCGCACATAGGCACGAAACGTATCGACGCCTTTACGCAGCGGCACTTCGAACTGCGACTGCCAGTCGACGGCTGCGCCGCGCAGCTGGGCGTCGAGCACCTGCGCCGCCATGCTGGCCGAGCGCATCGCAATCGTCACGCCGGACGAGAACACGGGGTCGAGGAACTCCGCGGCATTGCCGAGCAGCGCGAATCCCGGGCCGTACATCGATTTGACGTTTGCCGCGTACCCGGAGAGGCCGCGCGCCGGCGTGTCCCACTCCGCATTCGCCAGCACGCGCGCGAGGAACGGCTCCTCGGCAACAACCTGCCGCAGCCGCGCGTCCAGGTCGGCCGGATACGCGTCGAAGAACTCGCGGCGCGCAACGCAGCCGAGCGAGCAACGGCCGTGCGGGAACGGGATCAGCCAGTACCACACGTCGCGATGCCGCGGATGGATCACGACCTGGATCTTGTTGCGATCGAACGAGTCCGCCGGCGCGTGGTCCGCGACGTGCGTGAACACTGCGTTGCGCACAGGAAACGCCGAAGGTGTTTCCAGCTGCAGCAGCTTCGGCAGCGTGCGGCCGAAACCGCTCGCATCGAGAACGAAGCGCGCTTCGACTTCGTATTCGCGTCCCGCATCTTGTGCACGCACGCGCGGTCGCGGCCGTCCGCTCTGGGTCGAAGTGACGTCCACTGCGGCCACTCGCACTTCGTAGCGGATCTCGACGCCCTGCTTCGCGGCCTCGTCGGCGAGCAGCTTGTCGAACGCGGCGCGCTGCACCTGGAACGTAGAATCCCGGCCCGGCGTGAACTTGTCCGCGAAGTCGAACTCGCCGTAGTCGGTGCCGCGAACGAAAGCCGCGCCGTTCTTGTACTGAAAACCGGCGGCTTGCACCGCTTCCATCATGCCGGCCTCGGCGACGAAATCCAGGCAGTGGGCCAGCAGGCTCTCGCCGATCGAGAAGCGCGGGAACTGCTGCGCCTCGAGTACCAGCACGTCCCAGCCGCGACGCTTGAGCAGCGCCGCGGCGATCGAGCCCGACGGTCCGGCGCCGACCACGACGATATCGCGTTGCTCAGGCATTCGCGTTGCGGTTCTCTTCCTGCTGCTGCGCCTCGCTGGTACGCAGCGACTTCTTCCACAACAGCACGGGCAGGCGCACCAGCATTTCCGCCAACAACCGCAGATGCAGGGCGACGGCGTGCACGTTGTCGAAGAACACGCGGTAATGCGAAACACCGTCGTGCGGATACGAGACGCGCGTCGGCAGCCAGCGCATGGGCACGTCGCGCCAGTGCAGCCGCACCAGGATCTCAGTGTCGAATTCCATGCGCAGCCCGAGCCGTTGGCTGTCCAGCAGCGCGAGCGTCGGCGCGAGCGGATAAACGCGGAAACCGCACATCGAGTCGACGACGTCGAACGACAGCGTTTCGAGCCAGACCATCGCGTGATTGAGAGGACGTCCGTAGCGACGCGAGGTCGGCATGCTCGAGTCGAATTGCGGCGCGCCGCAGATGAGACTGCCCGGGTAGCTGCGAGCCTCGTCGACGAAGCGGCGGATATCGCCGAGCGTGTGCTGGCCGTCGGCGTCGACCTGCACAGCGTGAGTAAAGCCGTACTGACGAGCAGCGCGCAGCCCGGTGACGAGCGCGGCGCCCTTGCCGCGATTGAACTCGTGTCGCAGCAGCGTTACGTCTGCCAGCTTGGCCAGACGCTGCAGCTCATGAGCGCAGGAAGGATCGGAACCGTCGTCGACCAGAATGACGGGCAGGCCGTGGACGCGGACGCTGTCCACCACCGACGCGATGGCGTGCTCGTGATTGAAAACGGGAATGAGGACGCACGCGGCGAACACGCTATCGACCATGCTTTTGGTTTATGCCACGCGCACTCAACGGGCTGGCAGTTTAGTTGGCGCGGCCGACAGCGTACAGCCGAATAAGAGTTACAGCGTTCAGTTTGGACGCTGGCGCATGCGCTCCCGCAGGCGTTGCCGCTCTTCCGGCGTCAACTCCTTGAAACGCTTGCGCAGTGCCTGGCGCTGCTCGGGGGTGAGGTCGCGGAAGCGCCGGTAGTTGTCGCGGATGCGCGCCTGCTCGTCCTCCGGCAGGTCGTTGAATTGCTGGAAGCGGCGACGGATTTCCCGGCGCTGCTCGGGGTTCAGCTGCTGCCAGCGGCGGAAGCCGTCCCGCACTTCGTCGCGTTGCTCCGGCGGCAGGTTGAGCCAGCGCTGCGAGCTGCGCGCCAGCCGCCTTTGCCGCTCGGGCGGCAGGTGGCCCCAGCGCGGTTCGAAGTCGGAGAGGAGCTTGCGCTGATCGTCGGACAACTGTGCCCACGGCACGCCGGCGGCCGGGGCGGCCCCGCTGGGAATCGAAGGGGTCGCCGGCTCAGCAGCGCGCGCACCTTGTGAGGCAGCGAGGCCGATGCCGAGCGCCAGGACGACCGCGACAAATCTCATTGCTCGTCCAACCAGGCGTAGAACTCCACATCCTGGTCCTGCAGCAGCTCGAGGTCCTCCGAGTCAGCGACGATTTCCAGGTCTTCGAGCGCTGCCGGACCGGGCTGCGGCGACGGCCGGCCCGACCACATCACGATGCCCACGGCGACCACCGCGGCGAGCGCGAACCCACCAGCGGGCGCCCAGACCCAGCGGCGGCGGGCCGCGCCCTGCTTCACTTCGTCCAGCGCGCGATTGCGCGCCTGGGTCAGCTTCGATCGCGTGCGCGCGTCCAGCCGCTCGACGCTGTCCTCGAACAGTTCCCGCGCCTTGTTCTCGAAATCTTCGCTCACCACGCAACTCCCACCTGCTCGCGCAGCGTATGCACGGCCCGCGAATAGTGTGTCTTGACGCTGCCCTGGCTGCATCCCATTGCAGCTGCAGTCTGCGCGACGTCCAGTCCCTCGAACACCCGCAGCATGAACGCTTCCTGCTGCCGTCCCGGCAGCTCCGCCAGGCTCCGTTCCAGAGCCTGCATGGCCTGGTCTGTCGCCAACTGCTCCGCGGGGAGCGGCGCGCGGTCCGGAACCGCCGCGTATTGATCCGCGGCTGCCTCGCCAGCTTCGTCCTGCGACTTCAACCCGGGCAGCCAGGCCATGATCCGGGCCTGGACGCGCCGCCGGCGCTGACAATCGCGAATCCGGTTCTGCAAAATGCGGTAGAAGAGCGGGCGCCATTCCTCGCTCGGGCGGCGGCCGTAGCGGCGTGCGAGCTGGAGCATCGCGTCCTGAACGCTGTCGAGGGCGTCTTCGTCGTGCCGCAGAGCGATGCGGGCCATGCGGAATGCGCGCTTCTCGATGCTCGCGAGAAACCGGTCGAGTGCCCGCGCCTGCTCCAGAATCGGTTCCTCCACGGACGCCTGCGCCCCATCGTCCCACCGCAGGGTGGCGAGGGGCCCGGCAAACGCGGCGAGGCTAACAGAAGCAGGCATCGGCAACCGACCTCGAAACAGGCATTCGACAGGTCAACGCGGCAGGCCAGGATCCGTTGACGAACAAATTATGACCAAAGCCGGAATCTGTCCGTTCATTGCGCACTTGGCGCGGTTCACCCCAGTTGATGCACAGACTTGTCCACAGTTTTTGTGCATAGAGTGCGGCTCGACGTGATCCTCGCAGTCGCCATCGACACGCCGCTGCGGCGGACGTTCGACTACCGGGCGCCGGCTCAACAGCCGGACATCGCTCCGGGCCAACGCGTGTGGGTGCCGTTCGGGCGCCGCCGTGTCGTGGGCGTCGTCGTCGAGCGGCGCGAGCGCACGGACGTGCCGGCCGCCAAACTGCGGTCAGCCTTCGCGGCCGTCGACGAGGAGCCGACGTTCGACGCCAAGCTGCTGCAGCTGCTGCTCTGGTCCGCGGACTACTACCGGCATCCAGTCGGTGAGGTCATCGCAGCGGCCATGCCCGCCCCGCTGCGCGTTGGCGCGCCGCTGCGCGAAGATACGATCGTGTGGTCGCTCACCGATCTGGGTCGCCGCGAAGCGCTCACGCAGCTCACGGCGCGAGCAGTCAGGTTGCGCGCGATCGTTGCAGCGCTTGGCGCCAGCGGCGAGATGACAGCCGACGATCTCGTGGCCGCGGCGGAAAGTACCCCCGAACTCTTGCGGAAGCTCGAAGCGCGCGGCTATGTGAGTCAGACGAAACGCGCGCGCGCCACCGAGCCCGCGACGCCGGCGCCGCGCGCCGGCCCGCTGTTGAACGATGCGCAGCGCGAGGCCGTGCAGCGGATCAGCGGCACGCTCGGCACCTTCGCGTCGCATCTGCTCTATGGCGTGACTGGCAGCGGCAAGACCGAGGTCTATCTGCGCACGATCGCGGCTGTCATCGAGCGCAAGGAGCAGGCGCTGGTGCTCGTGCCCGAGATCGCGCTCACGCCGCAGCTGATTGCGCGCTTTCGCGCACGCTTCGACGCGCCGCTGGCTGTCGTGCACTCGAATCTGAGCGACGGCGAACGGCTGGCGGCGTGGCGCAGCGCCCGCGAGGGCCGCGCCAGCATCATCATCGGCACGCGCTCGGCGGTGTTCAGCCCGCTCGCTCGGCCGGGGTTGATTGTCGTCGACGAGGAGCACGACGGCTCGTTCAAGCAGCAGGAAGGCTTTCGCTACTCCGCGCGCGATCTGGCAATCGTGCGCGCGCAGCGGCTCGGAATTCCGGCAGTACTTGGGTCGGCCACGCCGTCGCTCGAGACGTTGCAGCGAGGTTTGCGTCAGCCGCAGTGGCTATCGCGGCTGCCGCAGCGAGCGGCCAACGCGCGGCCGCCGCGCATGGCACTGATCGACATGCGCGCGCATGGTGAAACGCAGGGCATCGCGACGCCCGCTGTCCTCGCGATCCGCCGTCATCTCGATGCCGACGGTCAGGTCATGCTGTTCCTGAATCGCCGCGGCTACGCGCCGGTGCTGTTCTGTCCTGCCTGTGGATGGTCGGCACACTGCAGGCGGTGCGACGCCCATCTGACGGTTCACGGCCGCGCGCGACACCTGATCTGCCATCACTGCGGCGCGCAGCAACCGATCCCCGAGTCGTGCGCGAACTGCGGCCAGCCGGCGAAGCCTGTCGGACAGGGCACGGAACGCATCGAGGAAACGGTCCAGCAGCTGTTCCCGGACGCGCCCCTCGCCCGTATCGACCGCGACGCCGTGCGCCGGCGCGGCGAGCTGGAGGCGACGCTCGCGCGCGTCGACAGCAAGGAAGTGCGCATCCTCGTCGGCACGCAGATGCTGACCAAAGGCCACGATTTCCCGAACGTCACTCTGGTCGTAGTGCTCAACGCCGACCAGGGCCTGTTCAGCGCGGACTTCCGCGCCGGCGAGCGGCTGGCGCAAACGATTGTGCAGGTAGCGGGCCGCGCCGGCCGTGCCGAGCGCCCGGGCGAGGTGCTGATCCAGACGGAATATCCCGAGCATCCGCTGCTGAAATTGCTGCTCGAAGGCGGCTACGAGGCATTCGCCGCCGGAGCACTGCAGGAGCGCGAGCAGAGCGAATGGCCGCCGTTTGCGCGCATCGCACTGCTGCGCGCCGAAGCGACCACCGCGCTCGCACCCATGAAATTCTTGCGTGCGGCGCAGGCCGCCGCGCCTGTCGAAGCGCTGCGCGGCGTACAGCTCCTCGGCCCGGCGCCGGCGCCTATGGAACGACGCGCCGGCCGTTATCGCGCGCAGCTGCTGCTGCACTCGGCTACGCATTCTCCGTTACAGAAGTTCATGAGCACCTGGCTGCCGGCGCTGGAAACGCTGCCGGAAGCCCGCCGCGTGCGCTGGTCCATCGACGTGGATGCGTTGGACCTGAGCTGAAGCCCGACCCACAGCTGCTAGACTACGTTCAGTCAGTACTGACTGAAGTTCTCCTGCTGTGAAATTTCGCGTCGAACAACTCGTCCAGGCCGCGCTCGCCACTCTGCCGGCGGACGTTCTGCCCGCCGACATCGTCCGCCCTGTCGTCGACATCGAGCGCACGCGCGATGCCGCGCACGGCGATTTCGCGACGAACGTGGCGTTGCAGCTGGCAAAACCGGCACGCCGCAATCCGCGCCAGCTGGCGCAGGCGATTCTCGCCGCGCTGCCGGCGAGCGAGCTGATCGAGCGGGCTGAGATCGCTGGACCCGGGTTCATCAACTTCCATCTGTCGGCGCAGGCGTATCAGCAGGAGCTGTCGCGCATCTTCGCGCTGGGTCCCGCGTACGGTTACAGCAAGCGCGGCGCCGGTACGAGCACGGTAGTCGAATTCGTGTCGGCCAATCCCACCGGGCCGCTGCATGTCGGCCACGGCCGGCAAGCGGCACTCGGCGATGCACTTGCCTCGCTGTTGCAATCGCAGGGCTATCAGGTGAGCCGCGAGTTCTATTACAACGACGCCGGCGCGCAGATCCAGAACCTCGCGCTGTCGGTGCAGGCGCGCGCGCGCGGCATCAAGCCTGGCGAGCCCGGCTGGCCCGAAGCTGCGTACAACGGCGAGTACATCCAGGACGTCGCCGACGATTTCGTCGCGAAGAAAACCGTGACCGCGCTGGACGGCGCGGCGGTCAAGGCGACCGGCAAGGTCGACGATCTCGAGGCGGTCCGGCGGTTCGCGGTGGCGTACCTGCGCCACGAGCAGGACGTCGATCTGCAGAAGTTCGGCGTGCGCTTCGAGGTCTACTACCTGGAGTCGAGCCTCTACACCGACAGCAAGGTCGACACGACCGTCAAAGCACTCGTCGCGAGCGGCAAGACGTACGAGAAGGACGGGGCGTTGTGGCTGCACACAACCGAGTACGGCGACGACAAGGATCGCGTGATGCGCAAGTCGGACGGCACGTACACGTACTTCGTGCCGGATGTCGCGTATCACGTGACCAAGTGGCAGCGCGGCTTCGGCGTCGCCATCAACGTGCAGGGCACCGATCATCACGGCACGATCGCGCGCGTGCGCGCCGGCCTGCAAGCGCTCGACATGGGCATCCCGCAGGGCTATCCCGATTACATCCTGCACAAGATGGTGCGAGTGATGCGCGGCGGCGAGGAAGTGAAGATCTCCAAGCGCGCGGGCGAGTACGTCACGCTGCGCGACCTGACCGAGTGGGTCGGCCGCGACGCCGTGCGGTTCTTCCTGATCTCGCGCCGTGCGGATACGGAGTTCGTGTTCGACGTGGATCTGGCGCTGTCGCAGAGCGAGGAGAATCCGGTCTACTACGTGCAGTACGCGCACGCGCGCGTGTGCAGCGTGTTCCGCCAGTTGCAGGAAAAGGGGCACGTTCACGACCGCGAGCTCGGCGAGCGCAATGTCGCGCGCTTGAGCGAGCCGCACGAGAAGGCGCTGATCCGGCGCGTTACTTATTATCCCGAGCTGCTGGAAAGCGCAGCGCGCGCGCTCGAGCCGCATCAGCTGGCGCACTATCTGCGCGATCTCGCCGGCGACTTCCACACTTACTACAACGCGCACACCTTCATCGTCGACGACGTCGGCCTGCGCAATGCGCGGCTCAATCTCGTGGCCGCGACCCGGCAGGTGTTGGAGAACGGCCTGAAGCTGCTCGGCGTGTCGGCTCCGGAGAAGATGGAGAAGTTGTAGTGGCGCGCGACTACAAGAACTCGAAGCGCCGCACCGGAGGCTCCGGCAATCTTTCCGGCATCGCCGGCTTTGTCGTCGGACTGGCGCTCGGCCTCGCGGTCGCAGTCGGCGTGTACCTGTTCGATCGCCGGCCGGCAGCACGCCTCGCGCAGGAATCGCCGCCGATGACGCGCGATGAAGCGCCGGCCGCCGCGAAGACCGCCAAGCCCGCACCGGCGTCGCAGGACGCGGAAACGCAGTTCGAGTTCTACGACATGCTGCCGAAGTTCGAAGTCGTGATTCCGGAGCAGGACGGCACGGCACCGCCCGCAGCCGGCCCGGGCGCAGGCCCGGTGCAGAAACCCGGCGCCTACATCCTGCAGGCAGGCTCGTTCCGCAACCATTCCGATGCAGACCGCGTGCGCGCGCTGATCGCGATGCAGGGTGTGGAGTCGAAGATTCAGAAGGTCACGATCGACCGCGACACCTGGCATCGCGTCCGCGTCGGCCCGATCACGAATTTGCAGCAACTGGAAGACACGCGCAGCAAGCTGAGGAATGCGCAGATCGATGCGCTGGTGATCAGGGTCGGGGAATAAGAAGTCGGGCTTTAGCCCGACTCCTCGCCGAATTGCACGTACGCGCGCACCGGAAACGTCGCGCCTCCCTTCCACGCAATCGGCACCGCATGCAATCGCCCGCCCTGCGCCGGCAGCGCAACCAGGTTCGTCATGTGCTCGCAGATCGGAATCCCCGCGCCGAGCAGGATCGTGTGCGCCGGTCGCACCATGTCCGTCACGTCATCGATGTTCACGGAATCGATGCCGACGAACGCGGCTCCCGCAGCCACCAGATGCTCGCACGCCGCGGCATTGAGAAACGGGTTGTCGCGTCCGTAGCGCTCGGTGCGCCAGTGCTGACTGAAGTCGGTCCAGACCAGCACGGCCGCGCCCCGCACGTCGGTGCCTTTGAACAGCTCCGGACCCACCGCGCGGCCGAGCGAGCGCGCATCGAAAACTCGCACCGGCACGTGCGCGACGCGTTCGAGCGGCAAGCCCGCGAGGTCGGTCGCGCCGCGATGTCTGTGCAGCGGCGAGTCCACGTACGTACCCGTGTTGCCGCACAGGTGCAGCGAAGCGATCAGGAACTCCGACTTGTTCTGATAGCGAGCGCGCGAAGTGTCGTGATCGATGATGACGTGCGCCTCGGGCACGGGCAGCCCGGGATACGTCACCATCCCCGGCTCGATGACGTGGCTGACTTCGATGAACCGCGGCATCAGTCTTCAGCGAGCTGCCGGAAGTCGACGCCGAGCGAACGCAGCTTGCGATACAGATGCGTGCGCTCCATGCCGACACGCTTCGCCAGCTGCCCGACTTTGCCATTGCACAGGATCAGCTGCTGTTGCAGGTACGCGCGCTCGAAATGCTCGCGTGCTTCGCGCAGCGGCAGTGCCAGCAGGTCCTGCTTCACGAGCGGCTCGTTGGTCGGCGTGTGCGCGGCGAGCTCGCGCTCGATCTCTTCGAGCTTGATCTCTTCCTCGCCGCCCATGATCAGCAGCCGCTGCACAAGATTGCGCAGCTCGCGCACGTTGCCGGGCCACGGATAATTGCGCAGC
>Ga0207706_10007481_pt1 | contig 10099 bp, 11 predicted proteins | sample KBSC53metaG_FD_184318 | JGI IMG/M metagenome (GOLD analysis project Ga0207706, IMG submission 184318) | Corn rhizosphere microbial communities from Kellogg Biological Station, Michigan, USA - KBS C5-3 metaG (SPAdes) (version 2) | ecosystem: Host-associated > Plants > Roots > Rhizosphere > Soil ... | reverse complement strand
TGATTGCTTGGCGCATTTGGTAAGCGATTTGGGGACCGTCGAGTCACGGAGGGCGGCATGAACGATCCCGCAGATCTCGCCGGGGGGATGGCCCGAACTCTCACAGTCCGTGTGCCCCTGGCCCTGCCAAGGCGTGGTGGGCGCAAGCTGGCCGTAATACCAGAAGGCGCGCCGGTCTGGGCGCCACGCCGAGCGCGCGTCGACAATGCCATGGTAAAGGCGCTCGCCCGCGCGCATCGGTGGAAGCGAATACTCGAGAGCGGGGAATTCGCGACGATGGAAGACCTTGCCGCTCAGACCGGCAAAACGCCTGAGGAGCTCCACGGTCTGCGCAATTCAGCTCGCCGCAAACTCCTCGGCGCACGCGCCGAGCGTCCGACACCATTCATCGATCGCACTCTCTATACCGGCTGGAACGCGATGGCTGTCACCGCATACCTCGAAACAGCCCAGGTGCTGCGTTCGGATTCGGCTCGCAACTTCGCACTCCTCACACTTAAGCGCCTCCTCTCCGAAGCCTGGGATGGCGCAGATTCTCTGCAACATGTCATCGCCTATGATCCATCCGGCGGAGCCGAAGGTCCTGCCGAGAAAATCCCAGGCACGCTCGACGACTATGCATTCACGGTTCATGCCTGCGTCGACGCATGGTTGGCCAGCGGAGAAATGAGCTACTACTCCGCCGCCGTCAAGTTGGCGGACGCGATGGTCGCTCGTTTTCACGACCGGACTGCCGGCGCGTTTTACGATACGGCTATCCAATCGGGCGACACCGCGCCACTCGGGGTGCTCGTCGCGCGTCGCAAGCCGCTCCAGGATTCACCAACCCCAGCCGGCAATCCCACCGCAGCGGCAGCGCTCCTGCGTCTTGAAGCTCTTAGCGGCCGCGCCGACTATCGCGACGTCGCCGAAGACACATTAGGCTCATTTACCGACATCGTCGAGCACTTTGGGCTGTACGCCGGTAGTTACGACCTGGCGCTCGAAAGATTTCTGCTTGATCCCGTGCAGGTGGTGATTGTCGGCACCGGATCCGAAGCGGACCACCTCGAAGCGCTCGCCGTGGCCCGCTTTGCGGTTAACAAAAATGTGATTCGCATCTCTCCCGAGCGACTGGTTCCTGGGGGACTTCCAGAAGCCCTCGCCGAGACACTTCTCAACGCACCCAAACCCGAGGGAGCCGCGGCGTGGGCTCTCGTTTGCCGCGGCCGCACCTGCTTCCCGCCTCTCACCGACGGCGACGCTCTCTTGAAGGCCCTCGACGAAGCGCCCAGAGAAGGCTGATTACGATCCCCCGCTGAAGGGATTGCTCTCCTGGGGCTTGATCGTTGTGGGATCGCGGTCTGTCGTGACTGCTGCCGCCCGCGCGATCGAGGGCCGCGCATCCGCGCTCTGACCAGCGTTGTAGACACGAAGGGGATCGCCCGGCAGCAGGTGATTCTCCTCCAGGGCGATCCGAACCCGGCGGCGGAACTCCCGCACCGGTCCGTGCTGCTTGAGCGGTCGTGTCTTGAATACAACGGGAAAAATGAGTTCCGAGCCTTTCACCGAATCCACTCCCAAAACCTGGGGATCGGCAATAAACACGTCGCGGAACTCATCGCTGTTTCGAATCTCCATCGCGACGCTCTTGAGCAACTCAATCACTTGATCGGGATTCGACGAGAAATCCACACTCACATTTACCGTGGCCGCGGAGTAGTCGACGCTTTGGTTCGCCACCGTGGTGATCTGCGAATTCGGTATGACGTACAGCGTCCCGTCGCTATCCCGGATCGTGGTCTTCCGCAAGGTTATCGCCTCGACAACTCCGGCCACACCGGCGACCTTTACAGTTTCCCCGACATTGAACTGGTCCTCGATAAGAATGAGCACGCCGTTAAGCATGTCGCGGACGATGTTCTGAGCCGCTAGGCCGATGGCGACGCCAGCGACTCCGGCCGAGGCCAGCAGCGGGGCAAGATTGATTCCCACCGATGCCAGAAACTGCATCGTAAATATGGCGGCAATGATGGATAGACCTGTAGCTCGGATGACCCCGGCCAGGGTTTTAACCTGGGCCACTCGGTTGTGCGCGGCCGCGTGCTGCTCGGCAACGCGAATCATTCTTGCCGTAATCAGAATGAGTAACCTGTACAGCCCAAACGCAATAATCCCCGCCACGATCAAATTTGGCAGCTTGGAGTGGATAAACTCCTGCGCGTCTACGATCCATTCATCCAACACCTTGCCCATGAATCTGCCTTCGGCCAAAAAGCCCGTTCGCGCAGCCAGAAAAAATGGGTGCATACTATTCTCCTCGTTACTATCTATACTGTGCCCAGGTGAGACCCAGACCGGTACTTGGGACGTTTCATACTGCGATTCAAATTCCTAAGGAGAGATGCCACTTTCCGCATTGCACTGCCAGGCCAGGAGGTCCCTTATGCAGTCAAATCGGAGAAATCATCCACTTATTCCCGGCCACGCATCGCCTTCCGCCGGGCGCCATTTCCATTGGGCGAGAGCGATTGCCTGTGTCGTAGTTATGACTGTACTTACGGGCGCTGCCCTGCCCATCCAATTTCCGAGCACCCAAATTCCATCTCCCCGTTACGACAAGCCATGGCTTGCTCCCGAGGCCAATCGGCTTCCCGGCACAAATGATCAGATGCGGATGCGCGAACAGAAGCTCAAACAGCAGAATTTTGATACGGCTAACTTGATTCGAAAGAAACAGATTGCAGACGATAGTTCGAAACTGCTTACATTAGCTATCGCACTCAAAGCCGAAGTGGGGGATCCCGACAGCGGTACGGTCACCCCCGACTCGCTGCGAAAGGCAGATGGCATCGAGAAACTAGCTCACAACGTCAAGCACAAGATGGAACTTGACGTGGGAACAAACTGAATGGGTAAGAATCGAATCCTCAGAACGAAATAAAAGGGGGTTGCGAATGCAGCTTCGAAATGATCTCGACAGAACAACAGGAGGTTTCGGCCGCCGCCGGCCCGGAGTTCAGAAAAGTGGCGGGTGGGGCCGGGCATGTGCAAGCCTCGCGTTCATTGCGGCTTTCACGTGTGTAGCTCAGGACAGTCGGCCGGCTGGCTTTCACCCAGAAAAGGCTGCTCTTCCCTCTCCGATCAACCAGCTTCCCGATGCCAACGCTCAGATGGAAAACCGCGAAAAGCAAACCAAGGCACAAAAATTTGAAGCGGCTAATGGCGAACGAAAGAAGCAGATCTCCGAGGACAGCACCATGCTGCTCAACATGGCCATCGCGCTGAAGGCCGAAGTCGATAAAACGACCAAGGACACGCTCTCGCTCAACGTCATCCGCAAGGCAGAGGAAATCGAGAAGTTGGCGCACAGCGTGAAAGAAAAAATGAAGCTCACCGTGGGACCTGGATAAATCGGAGCATGTTGGCGCGGCCTTCCCCAATTGCCGTTCCACCTTATTGAACTGCCGGCGGAAATTCCCGCTAGCGAAGACGGAGGTCAGGATGCAGATGAGCCAGAGAAGAGGTCATGGGAGCAGGCCGACAAATACCGTTCGCCTCAAGTCACGTCCAGCACGATTCGCGCATTTTCTCTTCGGTTTTGCAGTGCTGGCAATTCTCTCCGGGTTTGATGGACGCGGCCAGCAGGGTCCTCCGCCTCGCACACCTAAGCCCATCCTCCTGCCCGAAGCAAGCCGTCCGCCCGACAAGAACGATGTGATGGTAATGAATCAGCAAAACCTGAAAAACCAGAGCTTCGAGGCAGCGAATGCAGAGCGCAAGCGTCAGATGGATGACGAGAGTACCAAACTGTTGCTACTGGCAAAGGATCTCAAGGCGCAAACCGACAAGCTTGGCGATAGTCCACTAACACGCAGGGCGGTTCGCGAGGCTGAAGTCATAGAAATATTGGCCCGTGATTTGAAGGATAAGATGAAGTTGACCGTGGGCGGAAATTAGGAGACAGATTCAATGCGTCGCAACCGATCTTCTGCGCGAACGGTTTGCAAGGCACTCTGGCTCGTTCCGTTGTTAGGGCTTTTCTGCGCGACAGCCGTCGCCCCCGCCATCCAAAGCCCGTCCGTCAATCAGTCGTCTTCTCATCAACCAAGCTCGTTTCCGGAATTTGGTGACTCCAGCCCCATTGACGCAGATAAACAGATGCGCCGGCTCAACGACGATCGTCACAAAACCATCGTTTCTGACACCAACAAACTCCTCAAGTTAACCCGCGAATTGGATGCGGAAATCGCAGCCAACAATTCAGATACGCTTACTAGCGAAGAACTGCACAAGCTTGCGGCAATAGAGAAACTTGCGCATAGCGTGAGGCAAAAGATGGTCCTCTCATTTGGCGTTGGACCGCAATTTCACGAACCGACTTTCCCCTCGCGCTACCCGGGAGGTCCATCGCCGGGGCCGGAATGATTGTTACAATCAGTTTGGTTTTGACTAAATCGACCGAAACCTAGTAAGAACCCGAATTGGGAGTTAAGCAAATGGGAGTTGCGGTTTCCAGCGCTCAAGCCCTTTCGCCGGCCAATTCCGCTGGCGGCCTGAGCCCTCAACAACTGATTGAGATCTACCGGCTCATGTACCTGTCCCGCCGGTTGGATGACCGCGAAATACTCTTGAAGCGGCAGCAAAAGATATTCTTCCAAATCTCAGCCGCTGGACACGAAGCTCTCCAGGTTGGCGCCGCACTGGCGCTCAAGCCAGGGTACGACTGGTACTTCCCCTATTACCGCGACCGTGCTCTCTGCCTGGCGGTTGGCGTGACACCCACCGACATGTTCCTGCAGGCCGTTGGCGCCGCGACAGACCCCGCAAGTGGCGGACGCCAGATGCCAACCCACTGGAGCAGCCGCTCATTGAACATCGTGAGCACTTCGTCTTCAACCGCCACACAGGTTCTGCATGCTGTTGGCTGCGCCGAGGCCGGTCGCTATTTCACCCGCCACCCGGAGGCGGCGGCTCGCGTCGAAGGAGACTACCGCGCGTATCGCGACGTGACCTTCCATGGCGACGAAGTTGTCCTTACCTGCGTTGGCGAAGGATCGACGTCTCAGGGCGAATTCTGGGAAGCTTTGAACACCGCCTCAAACCAGAAGCTACCCGTGATCTTCTGTGTTGAAGACAATGGCTACGCCATCAGCGTGCCAGTCGAAGTCAACACACCGGGCGGAAACATTTCGAAGTTGGTTGCGAATTTTCCCAATTTTCACTTCGCTGAAATCGACGGAACCGATGCCGAGGCTTGCCTGCGAGCGTTCCAGGCGGCGGCCGAGCACTGCCGCGCCGGCCTTGGTCCGGCCTTTGTTCACGGACACTGCGTGCGCGTTTATTCTCACTCGCTTTCCGACGATGACAAGCTTTATCGCTCTGCCGCCGAGCGGGAAGCCGACGCCATGCGCGATCCGCTCACCAAGATGCAGATGCGCTTGTTGCGCGAAGGAATTCTCACTGCAGAGCAGATCAACGAACTCGAACAGGCTGCGGAACGCGAAGCTGCCGAAGCCGCGGATCAGGCGCTCGCGGCTCCTCTTCCAGAAGTTTCCAGCATTCCCCGCCACGTCTACTCTGAGGATCTTGATCCAACTTCCGCAGCTTTCGCCACCGAGCGCGAGCAGTTGGCCGGATCCAACCCTGGCAAGTCTGCCAGCTCGAAAGGCAGTGCGCCTCACACCATGGCCGACCTGATCAACGCCTGCCTGCACGATGAAATGCGGCGTGACCCACGCATCGTTGTATACGGGGAAGATGTTGCGGATGCCAGTCGAGCGGAGGCTCTCTCTGAGGTCAAGGGCAAGGGTGGTGTCTTCAAGCTCACATCAGGCCTGCAAACGGAGTTCGGCTCAGAACGCGTGTTCAACTCGCCTCTGGCCGAGGCCAACATTGTGGGTCGCGCAGTGGGATACTCCGTCCGTGGCATGAAGCCAGTCGTTGAGATTCAGTTCTTCGATTACATCTGGCCTGCCGTGCACCAGATTCACAATGAACTCGCGCTGATGCGCTGGCGTTCCAACGGCGCATGGGCGTCGCCCGCGGTCATCCGCGTGCCCATAGGTGGCTACCTCACTGGTGGAGCCATCTATCACTCACAATCCGGCGAAAGCATCTTTACGCATATTCCCGGTCTGCGAGTCGTTTTTCCATCGAACGCGCTCGATGCCAACGGCCTGCTTCGCACTGCAATCCGATGCGACGATCCCGTGCTCTTTCTCGAGCACAAGCGCCTTTATCGCGAGACCTACGGTCGCGCTCCCTATCCGGGCCCCGATTTCTCCATCCCCTTCGGAAAGGGGAAGATCGTGCTCCCTGGCAATCACATCACCCTCGTCACCTATGGCGCTCTTGTCCCGCGTGCTCTACAGGCGGCGAAAACGGCAAAGCGCGAAAAGGGAATCGAAGTCGAGGTGCTTGACCTCCGCACTCTCAGTCCGTACGACTGGGAAGCCATCGCCACGTCAGTCCGTAAGACCAGCCGCGTAATCGTCGCTCACGAAGACATGCTTAGCTGGGGTTACGGGGCCGAGATCGCCGCTCGCATTGCCGACGAACTCTTCGACGACCTCGACGCGCCCGTCAAGCGCATTGGTGCAATGGACACCTTCGTGGCTTATCAGCCGGTGCTTGAAGACGCAATCCTTCCTCAGCCCGACACTGTTCTCAAAGCGATCCTTGATTTGAGCGCTTACTGATTGCGCGATTGCAGCAGCGCATCCACGGCCTTTGTAAATGACGCATACCGCAGGTCCGCCAGCTTTCGAGCGTCCTCTATGCCGGGAGCTTGCCGGTCAGCATCTCCGTCGATGAGAACCGTCAGCATGCCAAGTCTCCGGCCAAACTCGATATCCGCCACGGAATCGCCAAACATCACGCTGCTCGAAGCGGAAATCTCAGGAAATTCCCTTTGCGCCTGCAAAAACATTCCCGGCAGCGGTTTGCGGCAATTGCACTCCAGCCTGTCGTGAGGGCAGACATAAAAGGCATCGACGCGAGCCCCCTGTTCCGCAAGCGTGTCTTCAAAGCGAAGTTGAATCGCCTCAACATCAGCCAGCGACACCATACCCAACGCAATGCCGCGTTGATTTGAAACCACAATGACCCGCAATCCTGCGTCATTCAGCCGGGCAATCGCTTCCGGCACCCCCGGCAAAACGTGAAACTCCTCCCAAGTCGCAACCCATCTGCCTTCCGGCATCTTTTCATTGAGCACACCATCGCGATCCAGAAATATGGTCTGAAGGTGGCCCTTGAATGGATTGTTTCCCGAGTCGCCCACGCCGTTATGATAGCAACAACCTTCCACAAGCCTGTCGGACTGCCTGGAAGGTTGTCAGTAGAGGAGACGCGGTGATCGCCCAGCTGCATCAGGTAATCCAGGAGATCGAGCACGAATGGAGCAACAAGCGCGTGCTGGTGGTGGGCGATGTAATGCTCGACAAGTACATCTGGGGCGAAGTCGGCCGCATCTCGCCTGAGGCGCCCGTCCCCGTAGTGCGCGGTATCCATCAAAACGAGAAACCCGGAGGAGCAGCCAACGTTGCCATGAATATGGCGCATCTCGGCGCTCGAACCGTCGTTGCAGGATTTACAGGCGACGACGAAAATGAGCGCCTTCTCGCAGCCAGCCTATTTGCCAATGGCATCGAAGCTCATTTCATTCAGTGCGAAGGATTTCCCACCATCACAAAGGCCCGAATCCTGGGAGGCCGCCAGCAGATGCTTCGCCTCGATTTCGAGCGCACAGGAAACCGGACACAGGCAGAATATGACCGCCTCATTGAGACTGCTCTCAAGTTGCTGCCTGGCTCTAATGCTCTAGTGATCTCTGATTATGCGAAAGGTGCAATTACTCCGGAGGTTTGCCAAGCCCTGATTCCCGCGGCGCGCCAACTGGGCATTCCCGTTCTAGTCGATCCCAAAAACCAGGATTACTCTCACTATCGCGGCGCAACCACTATCTGCCCAAACCTGAGCGAACTGGCGCGCGCATTGCGTCTCGATCCGGAGAACCTCGATGCACTTCTGTCCAGCGCAGAGTCGATGGTTACCCCTCTGGATATTGAGTTCCTGACCGCCACCCTGAGCGAGAAGGGAATTGCCGTTGTACGTCCGGGCAATCGCTTCTTTGCTCCGGCACAGGCACGACAGGTATTCGATGTCTCCGGCGCCGGCGACACCGTCATTGCCGTGGTTGCGCTGTGTCTCGCGTCGGGCCTGCTACCGGAGACGGCGGCAGAGCTCGCAAATCTTGCTGCGGGTATCGTGGTCGCGAAAGTCGGCACCGTCCCTGTCGAAAAACATGAACTGCTGGCCGCATTGAGTCCTCAGATGGCCCTCGATGCCGAAGGCCGCGTTCTTGGCCGCGAAGAACTCGTGCAGCGCGTGGCGTTGTGGAAAGCCAACGGCGAACGCGTCGTCTTTACCAACGGCTGCTTCGATCTTCTTCATATAGGACACATCACGTTGCTTGAACAAGCCCGTCGATGCGGCGACCGGCTCATTGTCGCGATCAATAGCGATGCTTCGGTGAGCTGCCTCAAGGGACCCACTCGCCCGATCGTCAGCCAGCGTGAGCGCGCCCGCGTTCTGGCCGCGCTTGCAGCAGTCGATGCAGTGGTAATTTTTGATGAGCCAACGCCGCTCGAACTCATCGTTGCTGTCCAGCCCGACGTTCTTGTTAAGGGTGGAGACTACCGCGCCGAGTCAGTTGTCGGTGCGCAAGAGATGAAGTCGTGGGGCGGCGAAGTCAAGATTGTCCCCCTCGTAGAAGGCTTTTCAACCACGCGCCTCATCGAGAAGGGTGCGAGCCAGTAAAAGAACCGCTCATCATTTCGTCAAGCTGGGTGGGATGTCACCCTTTCGATCTCCGGTCCTGTGATCGTCGATTTGGAAATCCAAAAACTGATGTATTGCCGTCCGTGCAGTCGGGTCTGCGGTCGTAATCACGACCCTGCCTCCTTTGGGCGTCGGTTCAAACAAATAGGAAATCAAATCGCGCTTGGATTCCATCATCGGAACGCCTGGAGGAGTTACGTCATGAATGAACATGGGCGTCTTAAAATTGCCCGATGCGAACATCTCCGCGATGTGCTTCAAATGAGACCGGATTTCATCGCGAGTCACCGTATCGGCTGCATCGCTCGCGTCTACCTCGATTGCTCCTCCATCCGAAAGAATCCTGAAGTGATGCGCTGATCTCTCGTGGGAAAAGCCCATTGCGTGATCGCCGCGGGAGTCCACTGCAGCAGCGTGCTGTTCAGCGCTCTTTTCGTGCGGATCGTGCATTGGGCACGAGGTTACGCTTTGCCCGCAGGCAACTGCCGGAATCGCTAGTGCGAAGAAAACCAGTTGCATTTTCATCAGCCGCTCCCCTCTCGTTCGTAGAATTTTGGTCGATCTTTGTGCCCAGAGATTCAAGCAGACCCGCACGGCCGTTCTTTGGAAGGCTACCCAAAAGGCTGTTCCATTCCTTCACCTTTTGTTTTAGCGAGTTCCTGAGTCGCGTGAGTTGCTCAATCTGTTCGTCGAGCTTGAGCACTTTCTCAGCGGCAAGTTCGACCACCTGTCTGCACGGAGCGCCACCCCGGTCTCGCACGGAAAGAATCGATGTGAGCTCCCGCAACGAAAAACCCACGGCAAGCGCGTTCTGAATCAGCAGTACTCGATCCAGAGCGTCGTGCGAATACACGCGATATCCGTTACTCGTGCGCGGCGGCCTCTTCAGAATCCCGAGGCGCTCGTAGTGCCGGAGCGTATCGGGACTTACCCCGGCCGCATGGGCAAGATCCCCCGATCGAAGACCGCCATTCAGGTTTCCAAATGCCATCACTTCGCCATTATGTGCCCTGGAATCGATTCCAGGGTCAAGCGAATTATCTCCCGGCACAAGCCGGTCATTCACTAGCGCGCATCTTATTGAATCAAATCGCCGCGAAACCGGGGCACGCAACTCGCCCGAAGGCCCATCTATCCGTGCTCGCCAGATACAATACGGGGATGGGCTCCCGTATCTATCCTGGCATTTGCCGAGGCCGTTTCTACCGTCAGACGGGCGGCCCCGCATGAAGAAATTCTTTCGCCTCGTTCGCTACGGTTTGCCCTACACGGTTCA
>Ga0207706_10007478_pt1 | contig 10100 bp, 13 predicted proteins | sample KBSC53metaG_FD_184318 | JGI IMG/M metagenome (GOLD analysis project Ga0207706, IMG submission 184318) | Corn rhizosphere microbial communities from Kellogg Biological Station, Michigan, USA - KBS C5-3 metaG (SPAdes) (version 2) | ecosystem: Host-associated > Plants > Roots > Rhizosphere > Soil ... | reverse complement strand
CGCTGGCTAAGGCGCGCGCATGGCCGACACTCCCACCGATACCCCGCCCGATCGCCTTTCGCTCGACCCGCGCAGCGACTTTTACGACGAAGCGCTTCTAGGGCGCGGCGTCGGAATCAAGTTCAACGGCCAGGAAAAGACCAACGTCATCGAATATTCGATCTCGGAAGGCTGGATCCGAGTCGCCGCGGGGCGCAGCCGCGACCGCTACGGCCAGCCGATGACGATCAAGCTCAAGGGGCAGGTCGAGCCCTATTTCGAGAACCCGCCCGAAGGCGAGGCTCAGGAAGGCGAAGCGTCCGAAGGATAGGACGGCTCGGAGCGGCGACTCTTGCGCCACTTCTTGAACGCCCAGCCGCCGAGCGCGAGCGCCGCGAGCGTCGGAACGCTGCGCTTGGCGACCGCCGCGGCGCCATACCCTAGGATTGCGCCCTTCGCGCCGGAATTCCTGCCGGCGACCTTCTCGCCGAGCCACGCACCGAACAACTTCCCGATCATCGCCATTGGCTCCTGCTGAATAGCTTCGCGGACTCGACGCGCCGGCGGCGGTGAATGTTCCCAGCCTCAGCCTTGGCGAAATGCACCAACTCTTGGTTGGCGAAATCTCCCAATCGCTGGTCATGTGCGACGTTTTTCGCAGTTTTTCGGGATTGGCACGACCCTTGAATAGTCTTGTTCATCGGCCCGCAAGCAAAACAGCGGGCGAGAAAAGGAGAGTTCAAATGTCGTCGCAGTCGCCATTCACCCGCACCCTGGTCGCCATCGCAGCGGCGCTCTTCATGAGCACGGTCGCGGTCGGCGCCGCCGTTGGCCCGGCTTCGGCCATCGCCAACCCGAGCGAGGTCAACGTCAATGCCTGAACTCGAAGTCCTTGAAGCCAAGGTTCCGGTCCGCACGCCTCGCCTGATCGAGGTCGAGGCCGAGCCCCAAAGCGGACCGGACCGCGGGCGCTTCGCTCCCGTCGCCGGCTGGCTCAGCGGTCCCGTGTTCAGCCGCGCCCGTGACATCTTCGCGGCGAACATGACCGACCTGCTCGACCGGGCCGAAGACCCGGCACGGATGATCCGGATGATCATCCTGGAGATGGAAGAGACCCTGGTCGACATCCGCGCGACCGCGGCCCGCTCGATCGCCGACATCAAGGAGATGCGGCGCGCGGTGGGCCGGCTCGACGAGCTTCGGTCCGACTGGACCGGCAAGGCCGAGCTCGCGCTCAGCAAGGGCCGCGACGACCTCGCCAAGGCGGCGCTGGTCGAAAAGCAGAAAGCCGGCGAGATGGCCGACAGCCTGCGCGGCGAGATGGATCAGATGGAGCAGGTCTTGCGCGGCTACGAGGCCGACATCGCCAAGCTCCAGGGCAAGCTTCGTGAAGCGCGCGCCCGCCAGAATGCGATCGCGGCGCGCTTCGAGAGCGCGGTCACGAGGGCCAAGGCCCGCGAGATCATGCACGGCAGCCGCACGCAGGACGCGTTCGCCAAGTTCGAGCTTCTCGAGCGCCGCGCCGACTTCGCCGAAGGCCGCTGCGAGGCGCTGGGGATCACCAGCCTCGAGGATGAAATCGACCAGCTGCGCGCCGACGAGACGATCGACGCCGAGCTGGAAGCCATGAAGGCGGCGCTCAAAGCGCGCGCGAACTGAACGGAAGGAAGGGGAAAGTGACGATGGCCCGCAAGATTTACCCGTATTCGCTCGATCGCAAGGACGCGAAGATCGCCGGCGTCTGCTCGACGCTGGGAACGATGACGGGGATCGATCCCACCTTTATCCGGATCGCCTTCATCGCGGTTCCGCTGCTCACCCCGGTGGACTTCACGACGGCGCTCATCGCTTACGCCATCATCGGCATCTTCCTCGCGATCCAGAAGAAGCGTGCGATGACCGGCCGGGACGGGCGGCGGATGAGCGACTTCGACCGCATGGAGCTGAAGTCGCAGCGCAAGCCCACGGTGCACGCGATGCGCACCGAGCTCGACGAGACCGACCGCCGGCTGATGGCGATCGATCATCACATCAACAGTCAGAATGAAGAGCTGGCGCGCGAGATCGAAGCGCTCCGCCAGGAGGAGAAGTGATGGACCCGATCACGATTGCAGTGCTGAGCGCGAGCATCATCTTCGGATTGGCCGGGGCGGCGCTCGCCGGCCTCCGCGCCTGGAGCGGCTGGCTCGAGCTCAAGAAGATGGAGCTGGCGCAGACCGGCGGAGACCGCGGGCTTCCGCCGGCCACCGGGCGGATCGAGATCGCCGACCTTCGCGAGCGCGTCCGCAAGCTGGAGGCGATCGCCGCGGGGATCGACCTGTAAGCTCAAAACATCAAAGCGCGCTTCGCTCCCCAGGCGCGCCAAGGGTACCCATCAAAGTAGCACTTTGATGGGGCCCACCAAGAGGCGGTTCGGATCCCCTTCCCGAGCCGCCTCTTTCTTTTCCCCATTCTTGAATCCGTACCATAGTACGGACCCCATATAGGCTCCGACCGTTTCTCTTTTCAGGAGCAAGACAGTGTCGGACCTCTCCAATCATCCCAAGGCAGCGCGCAAGGCGGTTCTCTACCGAATGGTCATGCCCGAGCACGTTTGCCCGTGGGGCCTCAAGTCGAAGGATCTGTTGCGGCGATCGGGCTACGACGTCGAGGACCATCATCTGACGACCCGCGAGGAGACCGACGCGTTCAAGGCGAAGCACGGCGTGCCGACCACTCCGCAGACGTTCATCGGCGGCGAGCGCATCGGCGGTTACGACGACCTCCGCCGCTTTCTCGGCAAGCGCGTTCAGGATCCCAAGGCGACGAGCTACCGTCCGGTCGTCGTGCTCTTCGCCCTGACCGCGCTGTCCGCGTTTGCGGGCAGCTATGCGGTCACCGGGCAGATCGTCACGACCCTCGCTCTGCAATGGTTCATCGCCTTCTCGATGGTCGTCCTCGCGCTGCTCAAGCTCCAGAACGTCGAGACCTTCTCCGCGATGTTCCTCAACTACGACCTGCTCGCCCGGCGCTGGGTGCCGTACAGCTACGTCTATCCCTATGCGGAGGGGCTCGCGGGCGTCCTGATGATCTCGGGCGCTCTGAAATGGGTTTCGATCCCAGTCGCCTTGTTCATCGGCGCAACCGGCGCGGTGTCGGTGTTCAAGGCGGTCTATATCGACAAGCGCGAGCTCAAATGCGCGTGCGTCGGCGGGTCCAGCAACGTGCCGCTCGGCTTCGTCTCGCTGACCGAGAATTTGATGATGATCGGGATGGCGCTCTGGATGCTGTGGATGTGAGCGACTATGAAGCGGCGGTGCTGACCAGGCTCTTCCTGCTCGTCGCCGTGCTTCTGATGCCGCTCGGGATGACGGCCGCGCCCGCGGCTGCCGAGCATCACCATGGCGCGTCGATGCCGATGCAGCATTGCCCGGAGCAGAGGACGAAGCATCACTCCAAGGCCGCGTTTGCGGAATGCACGATGGCCTGCGCATCGGCGCTGCCGGCGGTGGATCGCGTCCAGGAGCCGCGGATGGCTTATGCCTCGCCTTTGGTTGCGGCCGTTACCGTGCACGAGCTTCAGGGGCTTCATCCCGAGACCGCCACTCCGCCTCCCCGGATCGCCTGAGCTTCGAACCAATCGAATTGAAACTCAGGAGATTAGAAATGATGATATTGATCGCAGCGGCGGCCGTGGCGGCTGCCCAACCCGCTCCAGCGCCCGCAGCGCCGATGGCTGGGCATCACGAGCAGATGCAGATGGGCCATGATGCCGACCACAAGGACATGGATTGCTGCAAGGGCTGCTGCAAGGACATGGCCGGGAAGCATGAGGGCCATGAAGCCGAGCACGCCGGCCACAGCGGCCGGTAAGTGACAGCCTGAATCGGGGGAGGCGGCGCGTTTCCGCGCGTCGCCTCCTCACGGAGATGAATCGTGAAATCGATAGTGATTAGTGGGGGAAGCGCGCTCGCGCTTGTCGTTGCTTGCGCGCCTGCCGCTGCGCAGCACCAGCACATGCCCGGAATGCAGATGCCGACGCCTGAGGAGCAGAAGCCGGCCGCGGACGAGAAGCCCGCGCAGCCTCCGATGGACCATTCTCGGATGAACCATGGGCAGATGGCGATGCCGATGGGCGAGCATGCGGCGCATGAGATGACGATGACCGGCGCGCTCGGCTCCTACCCCATGCAGCGCGAAAGCTCTGGCACTGCCTGGCAGCCGGATTCGTCCGAGCACGAGGGCCTGCACCTGATGAGCGGCGAGTGGATGCTCATGGCGCATGGCACGTTCAACCTCGTCTACGACCATCAATCGGGCCGGCGCGGCGACGACAAAGCGTTCGCGAGCGGAATGCTGATGGGCATGGCGCGGCGCCCGATCGGCAACGGGACCTTGCAGTTCAAGGCGATGCTCAGCCCCGACCCGCTGATGGGGCCGCGCGGCTATCCTTTGCTGCTCGCGAGCGGCGAGACGGCGAACGGGCGGGACCGGCTGATCGATCGCCAGCACCCGCACGATTTGTTCATGGAGCTGTCGGCGTCGGTGTCCCAGAACATCGGGGAGAAGAGCAGCCTCTTCCTCTACGGCGGGCTGCCGGGCGAGCCGGCATTCGGGCCGCCCGCTTTCATGCATCGCGAGGCGATCATGGATTCGCCTGAAGCGCCGATCACGCATCACTGGCTCGATTCGACGCACATCACGTTCGGGGTAGTCACAGCGGGGGCGGTGCTCGACCGGGTCAAGATCGAGGCGAGCCGCTTCAATGCGCGCGAGCCGGACCAGCACCGGTGGAACATCGAAACGGGGCCGCTCGATTCGACCGCGATCCGCGTCTCGTGGAACCCGGGGCGGACGCTCTCGCTGCAGGGCAGCTGGGGCCATTTCGTCGATCCCGAGCAGCTCGAGCCGGGGGTCGATCAGAAGCGCTGGTCGGCGAGCGCGCTTTGGGCCGACGAAATCGCGCCCGGCTGGAAGGGGGCGGCAACGCTTGCCTGGGGCCGCAAGAGCGCGCACGGCCACAAGGACGACGGCCTCGCCGCCGAAGCGTCGCTCAAGCATAACGCCTGGACCCTGTTCGGCCGTACCGAAATGACCGAAAACCGCGAGTTGACCGAGGTCGAGGACGGGCCGGCCTATCGCGTCGGCAAGGTATCGGTCGGGGCGATCCGCGACTTCCGGATTGCCGAGCATCTCTCGCTCGGCGCCGGAGGATTGTTCGCGGTCAACTTCGTTCCGGAGGGGCTGGCGCCGCTCTATGGCGGACATAATCCCACGGGTGCGATGGGTTTCGTGCGGCTGAAGCTCGATTGAGGGGGATTCGATGCGAATGACCGGAATGGCGCGGTTCGCGCTGCTGCTGATGGCGGCTGCACCGCTTTCGGCCCACGAGCGCCCGCCGAAGCCGGCGCGGCCGTCGGAGCTACCTGAATCGGCGCGGGAAGCCGCGGCGACGGTGGACGCCTTCCATGCTGCGCTCCGGATCGGCAACACGAAGGCAGCGTCGGCCTTGATGGCGGACGACGCGCTGATCTTTGAATCGGGCGGTGTTGAGCATTCAAAAGCTGAATATTCGGCGCATCACCTGCCGGCCGACGCCGACTTCTCGCGCTCCACGACCTTCGCCATCAACCGGCGCTCCGCGGGCTCCCACGGATCGGCGGCCTGGGTCGCGACCGAGGGCCGGACGACGGGCAAATACAAGGGCAAAGCTGTCGACCTGTTGACGACCGAGACGATGGTCCTGCGCCGTGCCGGCGGAGCATGGACAATCGTCCACATCCACTGGTCGTCCGCGAACAACGACCGTTGAGCCGCCCGGCTAGAAGCTCATCCGCGCGCTGAGGCGGATGTCGCGGCCGGCGAGCGGGGCGAAATCCTTGAGGATGCTCGTGCTTCGCCGCGCGTCGACGTCGAACAGATTTTCGCCCTGGAGCGACAAGGTCAGCTCGGGATTGGCGGCGAACGGATGCCAGTCGAGCGAAGCGTTGACCAAAGTGAAGCCGGGCGTTTCCGTCTCGATCGGCGCGGTCCGGTTGTGCGCGAAGTCGCGCTCGACCTCGAGGCGGCCGTCGATCTGCCCGCGCGAGCCGGTGATTGCGCCGATCACGCGAAGCGGCGGGATCAGGGGCGCTGGGCCGAAGCCCTTGATCGTTGCCCGCACGGCGTCGGTCACGACCTCGCCGCCCCAGTCGATGCCCAGCGCCTTGCCGAACTTCGCGTCGCTTTGCAGCTCGAACCCGTAATAATCGGCCTTGCCCTGCCGGTATTCGAACACCGGCAGTCCGTCGCGCACCTCGCCGGTCGGGGCCTGGAAGATGAAGTTGGAGAACTTGCTGTAATAGAGGCTGCCCTGCACGTGCACCGGGCCGGTCGTGTGGTGCAGGCTGAGCTCGACCGCGTTGCTCTTCTCCGGGCCCAGCGTGGGATCGCCGACCTCGAAGGTTTCGCTGCCGCCGTGCGGGCCGTTCGCGAACAACTCGTCGATCGCGGGGGAACGCTCGCTGTGCGAAATCGACAGGCCCGCTCTCCAGCCGCTGGCGATGTCGAAATTCGCGCCGAGCGAGGCCGAGACCGGAGTGAAGCTGGCCGAAATCGGCGTGGTGCCGACCACGCCGCCGTTCGCGGCGATCTGCGGGTCCTCGCCCGCATGGAGATGGGTCGACTCGACTCGCAAGCCCGCTTCGAAGCGCACGGGTCCGAGGACCAGCGACTGGAGCGTGAACAGGCCGAGCTGCCGGTTGCTGCTGTCGGGAAGATATTTCTCCTCGCCGCTCAGATGGACGTTCATGTTCAGATACTGGACCCCGCTCGTCCCGCCCCAGCCGCCACGCTCATTCTGCACGACGTCGGCGCGCATCTCCCCGCCCTTGGTGAAGAAGCTCGAGTCGACGTCGCCGTCGGGCGTCAGCTCGTCGTGATGGTATTTGGAAATGCCGCCGCGGAACTCGAAAATGCGGAAAGCTCCGCCGAGCGTCACGTTGGCGCGCAGGTCGGCGCGGGTCTGGCGGCCGTCGAGCGTGGGGCGTTCGGCTTCCTCTTGCGCGTCGAGCGAGAAGCGGATCGGGACTCCGTAGCGGAAGGTGTGGTGGCTGACGGAGACTCCGACGTTGAGGTCGCCGTCGACATAGGCAAGGCCGCCGGCGACGTCGCCGATGGTGCCGCCGGTATTGGGAAGCGTGTCCCTGAGGTCGGCCAGCGCGCGAACGTCCGGGTCGGGGCTCGCAAGCGCTTGCTCGCGGAGCGGCTTCGACAGGACGAAGCCGCCGATATGGAGGTCGTCATATTTCGAGTAGGCCCCGTCGGCATGCGCGACGAAATTCGCGCCGAGCGGAACGTCGACCGAGACGTTGCCCGAGCGCTCTTCGGCGGCGCTTCCGAATTCGGCGAGTGCATTGACGCTGACCGCTTCGGACGGGACATGGCGGGGGATTCGCGTGTCGATGACGTTGACGACCCCGCCGATCGCGGAAGAGCCGAACAGGAGCGCGGAAGGACCGCGGAGAACTTCGATCCGATCGGCGGTCAGCGGGTTGATCGTGACCTGGTGGTCGGGATCCGACGAGGAAAGGTCGAGCGTTCCAATGCCGTCGGCGAGGATCCGGACCCGCTCGCCGGAGAGGCCGCGAAGGATCGGCCGCGAGGCGGTCGGCCCGAAGCTGGAGGCGGTGACTCCGGGCTGCGAGGCCAACGTCTCGCCGAGGCTCGGCCGCGCATCGTGCTGGAGGACCTCCTGGTCGACGACGGACACGCCGCCCAGGATGTCTCCGGCCGGGCGCTTGACGCCGGTGATCACGATCTCCTGGTCGGTATCGGGGTGCGCCTGCGCAGCATCGCCGGGGACCGGTGGCGCTTCGGCGGCGCCGCCGACCGAGTCGGTGCTGTCGCTCACGGCAATCTTGCCGGTCGCGTCGACCGGAGCAGCCGCCTGCGCGTCGGCGGGCGACAAGGGAACGGCGGCGGCGGCCGCCGCGAGCGGGATCATCTCGAATTTCACAGGGACTCGAACCTTCGTCTCAGTTCGGCCGCGGCTTAGAGGCCATGTTATATTATCGCAAGCCGAGCACTAGACGAAAGGGTCTTGAGGTTCGACGAGCAGCGTTGGGGCCGGCCGCCGGAGAATCTACTGTCCTACAGGCGCGCGTTTGTGCCTATGCTTCGCGCATGTCCGACCGAGCTTCGAACCATTCCTCTTCGACCGCTGGAGCGGCCGCCCTCGCGTACGCGCGCCTGCGCGCACGTGGCACTGCCAACTTTGGCAACTTTCGGGTCGCGATTCGGTAGCAGCCGTGGCCCACGATCACGCTTTTTCGCATGGCCATGACCACGCGCACGCCCCCGACGATTTCGGCCGGGCGTTCGCGATCGGGATCGCGCTCAACGTCGGCTTCGTCGCTGCGGAGGTCGTGTTCGGCTTTCTCGCCAACTCGATGGCGCTGCTCGCCGACGCGGGGCACAATCTTTCGGACGTGCTTGGGCTGGTCGTCGCCTGGGCGGCGGCGATCATGGCCCGGCGGGCGGCCTCGCCGCGCTTCACCTATGGGCTGAAGAAGGCGCCGATCCTCGCCGCGCTCGCCAACTCGCTGCTCCTGCTTGTGGCCGTGGGCGCGATCGGCGCGGAGGCGGTTCGGCGGCTGATCCATCCCGCGCCGACCGAGGGTGGCACTGTCATGGCGGTCGCTGCGGCGGGCATCGTCATCAACGGACTGACGGCTCTGCTCTTCTCGCGCGGGCAGCGCCGCGACATCAACATCCGCGGAGCCTATCTGCACATGGCGGCCGACGCGGCAGTGTCCGCGGCAGTGGTCGTGGCCGGTTTCGTGATCGTCGAGACTGGTCAGCAGTGGGTCGATCCGGCGATGAGCCTCGCCGTGGCAGTCGTCATCCTATGGAGCAGCACCGGGCTGCTCAAGGAGTCGGTCTGGATGTCGCTCGCCGGCGTGCCGAGCGGGATCGATGCCGACCAGGTTGAGCTGGCGCTCGCCGAGCTCGCGGGCGTGGATGCCGTCCACGACCTCCACATCTGGCCATTGAGCACGACCGAAACCGCGCTCACCGCACACATCGTGACCGCGCAGGCCGATTATCCCGACGCGCTACTGGAAAGCGCGCGCGCCCTTCTTCACGACCGCTTCCATATCGAGCATTGCACGCTCCAGGTCGAACGCCACCATTCCCCTCACCACAGCGATTGTTGATCCATGAACGTCACTCATCTCGAATGCTCGCTGACCGGCGAGCGCTACGAAGCCGGCCGGCCGCACAATCTCAGCAAGGCGGGCAAGCCCCTGCTAGTCCGCTACGACCTCGAGGCTGCGAAGCGGACAATGACTCGCGAGAGCCTGGCGGAGCGCGAGCCGGGGATGTGGAAGTGGCGCGAGCTGCTTCCGAACGACGGCGAGCCGGTCAGCCTGGGCGAGCCCGAGACTCCGATCGTGCCGCTGCCCAAGACCGGCGGGCCGAACCTGCTGGTCAAGGACGAAGGGCGGCTTCCGACCGGATCGTTCAAGGCGCGCGGGCTGGCGATGGCGGTGACGATGGCGAAGCAGTTCGGGATCGAGCGGATCGCCATGCCGACCAACGGCAATGCCGGCGCGGCGCTTGCGGCCTATGGGGCACGGGCCGGAATCGAGACGATCGTGATCTGCCCGGCCGAGACGCCCGAGATCAACGTGACCGAGACCGCCGCCTACGGCGCGCGGGTCTATGTCGCCGACGGGCAGATCGACGAGTGCGGGGCGCAGGTCGGGAAGGGCGCGTCGGACGGGCTGTGGTTCGATTGCTCGACACTCAAGGAGCCGTACCGCCTCGAGGGCAAGAAGGTCATGGGGTTCGAACTTGCCGAGCAGTTCGGCTGGGAGCTCCCGGACGCCATCTTCTACCCGACCGGCGGGGGCACCGGGCTCATCGGCATGTGGAAGGGGTTCGACGAGCTGGAGGCGGTCGGGCTCATCGGATCGAAGCGGCCGCGCATGTACGCCGTCCAGGCCGAAGGCTGCGCGCCGATGGTCCGGGCTTTCGAGCGCGGCGACGAGTTCGCCGAGCGGTGGGAAAATGCGGCGACGGTCGCGACCGGGATCCGCGTGCCCAAGGCGGTCGGCGACTTCCTCATCCTGCGGGCGGTGCGCAAGAGCGGCGGCGCG
>Ga0207706_10007475_pt1 | contig 10100 bp, 7 predicted proteins | sample KBSC53metaG_FD_184318 | JGI IMG/M metagenome (GOLD analysis project Ga0207706, IMG submission 184318) | Corn rhizosphere microbial communities from Kellogg Biological Station, Michigan, USA - KBS C5-3 metaG (SPAdes) (version 2) | ecosystem: Host-associated > Plants > Roots > Rhizosphere > Soil ... | reverse complement strand
CGAGACGCGGCAGATCAAGAAGATGATCTCCAGCTATGTGGGCGAGAACAAGGAATTCGAGCGCCAGTTCCTGGCCGGTGAGCTGGAGCTGGAGTTCACGCCGCAGGGCACGCTGGCCGAGAAGCTGCGCGCCGGCGGCGCCGGCATCCCGGCCTTCTTCACCCGCACCGGCGTCGGCACCATCGTCGCCGAAGGCAAGGAGACCCGCGAGTTCGACGGCCACGTCTACGTGATGGAGCGGGCGCTGAACCCTGAGGTAGCGCTGGTCAAGGCCTGGAAGGCCGACAAATCCGGCAACCTGGTGTTCCGCCGCACCGCGCGCAACTTCAACCCGGCCGCCGCGATGGCCGGCAAGACCACGGTGGTCGAGGTCGAGCAACTGGTCGAGGTGGGCGAGATCGATCCGGATGCCGTGCACCTGCCCGGCATCTACGTGCATCGCATCGTCGTCAATGCCCACCCCGAGAAGCGCATCGAGAAGCGCACGACCCGCCCGGCGGCTTAAGGAGACACACACATGGCCTGGACTCAAGACCAAATGGCCCAGCGGGCCGCCGCCGAACTGCAGGACGGCTTCTACGTGAACCTCGGCATCGGCATCCCGACGCTGGTGGCCAACTTCGTGCCGAGCAACATCGAGGTGTGGCTGCAGAGCGAGAACGGCATGCTGGGGATCGGCCCCTTCCCGAAGGAAGACGAGGTCGACGCCGACCTCATCAACGCCGGCAAGCAGACCGTGACCACGATCGCCGGCTCCAGCATCTTCGGCTCGCACGACAGCTTCGCGATGATCCGCGGCGGCAAGATCAATCTCTCGATCCTCGGCGCGATGCAGGTGAGCGAGAAGGGCGACCTCGCCAACTGGATGATCCCCGGCAAGATGGTCAAGGGCATGGGCGGCGCGATGGACCTCGTGGCCGGCGTGCCGCGCGTGGTCGTCGTGATGGAGCACGTGGCCAAGAAGAAGGACGGCACCACCGACCTGAAGATCCTGCCCAAGTGCACGCTGCCGCTCACCGGCGTGGGCGTGGTCAACCGCATCATCACCGACCTCGCGGTGATGGATGTCACTCCCCAAGGCCTCAAGGTCGTGGAGCTGGCGCCGGGCGTCTCGTTCGACGAGGTGCAATCCAAGACGGGCGTGCAACTGCTGCAGTGATGCAGCTGCGCTGAGCCGGGTGCCGGCGTTCTACGGCTCCGGGTAGACCAGCGGATAGCTGGCGGCCAGCGCCGGCCCGATCGCCAGCCCGAGGTGCCCGGCCGTGCGTGTGTTCACCGCGCCGAGCACCTCCTTCAGCGGCAGCATGCCCTCGGCGGCATGCTTGCCGGTCGCCAGGTATTGCAGTGCACCGGCACCGAGCCGGCGGCCGAGCTCCGCGTTGTCGGGGAGCAGCGCAAAGAGCGCGCCGCGCTTCACATGGGCCACGTTGCTGGAAAACACCGCAAGGCTGCGATCCCAGGCCTCCTTCAGCAGCAACGGCAGCACGTTGCCTTCGTCCACGGTGGTGGAATCCTGTGGCAGCCAGATCGCGTCGCGCCGGGCATCGGTGGCCGACAGGGCCTGCTGGTACAGGCGCAGCGCCCCCGCCAGGTCGGCCGCCTCCTGGGCCAGGAGTTCCAGCCCGCGGCTCTTGGCCGCCTCCCGGGCCAGCCGGATCAGCCAGGCGTTCTGCCGCGGGTCGTAGACGACCGAGACGCGGCGGATGCCCGGCATCAGCGCCTGCAGCCGGTCGAACAGCAGCCCAGGATCGGGCGCGAGGCTGTGGACGGGGAAGCTGCGCACCTGCGACTCCGGCACCGAGAGCACGCAGCCGGCGACGATGCCGAAGCCCGGCCCGAGCGCATCGGCCACCTTCAGGCCGTTGCGCCCCAGTGCCACCACCAGGCGGATGTCGCGCCTCCGCAGTTCATCCGCGAACGGCGGCGCGGTCGCGTTGCTGCCGACCGCGAGCCGCGTCACCGAGCCGCCGACGCGCTCCTCGATCCCTTCGATGATCTTGAGAAACGCGCTGCGGAAAGGCTCGCCGATGTCGGGGTAGAGCACCGCCACCGCATGGGCGCCCTCGGCGCGCGGCGCGGCGAACACCGGCGCGCGCCACAGCGCCCACGCCGCCGCGGCCAGGCACCGCAGCATGGGTTGCAGCGCGTCGCGTCGCGCGAAAGCGGTCTTGTTGCCGGCACCCATCACCATCGGCGAAATGGCCTGTCCATGCGAGAGGAACGGCAACTCCCGTCGGCCTCGATCAATCGTCCACTCCCTTGCTCGAACCGCTTTGCGGCCGAAGCTTAACGGACGCCGCCACTCTGTCGCACGGTTTGCGTCGTCAGCGTTATCTCTACGCAGACTCGCCGGCGATTTGCGTATATCGTCCCTGCCTGCGCCGTTTCGAGATACCAAGCCGGGAGGGAAGGTCCGCATGCGATTGCCATCTTGCATTCCTCTGCTGTTGCTCGGCCCCTTGCTGCTGCAGACGCCTGCGGCGTTCGGGCAGCAGGCCAGCGAGGAGGATGAGCTGGCGCTGGTGTACGGCGACAAATCCACGGTGAGCATCGCCACCGGCAGCCAGCAGCCGCTGAGGCGGGCGCCGGCCGTGGCCACGGTGATCACTGCGGCCGACATCGCGGCGATGGGCGCGACCGACCTCGATGAAGTGCTCGAGACGGTGCCGGGCATCCACGTGGGGCGCAGCACCCAGGCCTATGGCTCGCTCTACATCGTCCGCGGCATCTACAGCGAATTCAATCCGCAGACGCTCGTGCTGCAGAACGGCGTGCCGATGACGACGCTGTTCATCGGCAACAAGGCCAATCTCTGGGTCGGCCTGCCGGTGGAGAACATCGCGCGCATCGAAGTCATCCGTGGGCCGGGATCGGCGCTGTACGGCGCCGACGCCTATTCGGGCGTGGTCAACATCATCACCAAGTCGGCGGCCGACATCCAGGGCACCGAGTTCGGTGCCCGCGTCGGCTCCTTTGCGGCTCGCGATGCCTGGGTGCAGCATGGCGGCAAGCTGGGCGAGGTGTCGGTGGCAGCCTACCTGCGCGCCGGCCGCACCGACGGCTTCGACCGCACCGTGACGGCCGACGCCCAGAGCGCGCTCGACCCGCTGTTCGGCACCCATGCCAGCCTCGCGCCGGGGACGGTGAGCACGCAGTACAGCGCGGTCGACGGCAGCGTCGACCTCGGTTACGGCCACTGGCGCTTCCGGGCAGGCTACAAGCTGCGCCACGACATCGGCCTGGGGCCGGGCGTCGCGAGCGCGCTCGACCCGGTGGGACGCGCTCGCAGCGAGCGCGTCACCGCCGACATGTCATGGAACGACGTCGACATTGGCCCAGGCTGGAAGCTGGGCGTCACCGGCAGCTACCTGTTTTACACGCAGCAGTTCCCGGTGCCGCTGCAGCTCTTTCCGCCCGGTGCCTTCGGTGGGGCCTTCCCCAACGGCATGTTCGGGGCGCCCAACACCTGGGAGCGGCAGCTGCGGCTCTCGGCCATCGCCACGTATTCCGGCTTCGCGGGCCACAACCTGCGGCTGGGGGCAGGGCACGACGACCTCGACCTGTACAAGACCCAGGAGCTGAAGAACTTCACGCTGGCCCCGTCGGGGCTGCCGGTACCCACCACAGGCGGGCAGGTCGTGGAGTTCCCGGTCGACCAGTCCTTCCTGACGCCGCATCGCCGCACCGTCAACTACGTCTACCTGCAGGACGAATGGAGCATCGCACGCGACTGGACCCTGACCGCCGGCGTGCGGCGTGACCAGTATTCGGATTTCGGCGGCACCACCAATCCCCGGCTGGCGCTCGTGTGGGATGCGCAGGTCGACCTGACCGCGAAGCTGCTGTTCGGCCGCGCCTTCCGCGCCCCGGCCTTCACCGAGGAATACAGCATCAACAACCCGGTGATCCGGGGCAACCCGTCATTGCGGCCGGAGACCATCAGCACACTGGAGGCTGCGTTCGCGTGGCAGGCGCGGGCCGAAACGCAGCTGAACCTCAGCCTCTTCCACTACCGGATGCGCAACATCATCCGGGCCTCGGACGTAGGAGGCGGCACGACGATGTTCAACAACGTCGGCGCGCAGCACGGCCGTGGCGTGGAGGTGGAGGCGATCTGGGACCCGAGCCGCAGCCTCCGCCTCACGGGCAACTATGCCTACCAGCATTCGGTCGACGAAACGAGCGGGCAGGATGCCGGCTATGCGCCGCACCATCACTTGTTCGTTCGCTCCGACTGGACCTTCGCCAGCGGCTGGCTGTTCAGCACGCAGGCCAATCACGTCGCCGGCCGCAAGCGGGCGGCCGGCGATGCGCGGCCCGACATCGCCGACTACACCACGGTCGACATGACGCTGCGCACCAGCGTGAATCGCCAGCGCTGGGAGTTCTCGGCGTCGGTGCGCAACCTGTTCAATGCCGATGCCCGGGAGCCTTCGCTGGCGCCGGGGACCTCGTTACCCAACGATATTCCGCTCGCACCGCGCTCGCTCTATCTGCAGGCGATCTACCGGCTATAGCGGCCAGCGGCGCTTGGCCGGGCCCTGGTAGTCCACGCGCTCGCACGGGAGCGGCAGGAAGCTGCCTTCCGGCTGCTCCGCGGCCTCGATGTAGCAGGGCGGCATGCCGCCAAGGAACACCGGGTACATGAACAGGTAGAACTCGCGCGGCGTGAAGCCCAGGTCGGCGCCGAAGGCCGACACCAGGCCGCCGTAGTTCAGCCGCAGCGGCTTGCCGTTGTCGAGCAGGTGCTTTTCCACCGCATAGGCGAGCCGCACATGCGGCCCGTCGGCCAGGCCGAGCTCGGCGGCGAGCGCCATCGTGGGCGCGATGCGCTCGTCGGCATTCACCAGCGGGCGTCCGTAGCCGGCGATGCGGCCGTGCGTGGCCATCTCGCGGGCGAGGCAGGCTTCCAGCGCAGTGCCGGCCTCCAGCGCCTGATGCGTGTCGCGGAAGAAGGTGATGGCCTGCACCTCGTTGCCGCGGCCGTAGATGTGCGCCTCGGAAACGGCGAGCGCGGCCGACATGCCCAGTGCGCCGGTACTGCGGGTCGTGGCCGCAAGAGCGACGACGCGGTTGTTCCAGATGCGGGGGTCGGGGTAGCTGGTGAAGACGCACAGCGCCTCCATCAGCCGCAGCTGCTGCGGCGTGTGGCGCCGGCCGGTGATGCCGAAGACGCACAGCTCCAGCCAGCCCATGCCCTTGAGGTCGGCGTGCAGGTCGTGGCCGCGGAACACGGTGCGCTGCTCGGCGGGAAAGAAGCCGCCCATGCGGCTTTTCCAGCGGCCGACGGCGTCCTGCAGGTGTTGGGGGCCGTTCATGCGCTTGCCTTTCCGGGATCGTCGAGCAGATCGAGCTGGAAGAACGGGAACTGCTTGTGCCCCGTCTCGCCCTGTTCCAGCGCGTGGGCGGCGGCGCCGGGCAGGCGCAGCAGCAGGTAGAGCATCTCGCCCTGCGCGGGCTTGAAGCCGAGGTCGGCCAGGGCGGCCGCGGCCACGCCGGTCATCGCCGGCGAAGAGCCGGCCGCCAGGGCGAGGGCGTGGCGCTGTTCGAACAGCCAGCCGAGGCGCGGCCCCGGGCTGATGCTGGCGAGGTACGACAGCGCCTGCCGCACGATGCCGGCCATGCCCGCGCCATGCGCCTCGAAGCCCGCGGCATGCTCGGTCGTCGGCCACACCGAGGCCGCCTCGGCAGGCGGCGTGGAGAGATGCCGTTGCCATGCCTCGAGCTCGAGGCCGCAGTGTTCCCAGGCCTGCATCGCCGACAGCACCTCGCGGCCGCCGCCCAGCCGGCCGGCGCCGACTGCCAATGCCGCCATCAGGCAGGAGGCGGCCGTGGAGCCGCCGACCGCGCCGCACATCGCCGCATGCACCGCCGGATCGCGCGGCCCGCCGTTGGCCAGCACGAGCGACAGCGCATCGAGCAGCGCGGCCTGCGCCTTCGTCGGCGCCTCGCCACGGAACAGCAGGTACATCATGTCGGCCCAGCGGGCGCGGCCCAGCATCTCGCCGTAGACGTCGTAGCCGTGCAGCCACGCATTGCGCGCGGCGAAGCTGTTGGTAGGCTCCGGCTCCTCGAGCCAGATGCGCGTGGAGACCTTCTCCACCTTCTGCGGCTGGCTCACAGCAGGCTCATGCCGCCGTCGACCACGATCTCGTGGCCCACGACATAGGACGATTCATCGGAGGCGAGGAAGAGCGCGGCCTTGGCGACCTCGCTGGAGTCGCCGAAGCGCTGGATCGGCGACTTCTGCTGGATCTGCGCCTTCACCGCGTCGGCCGCCTCTTCGGGCATGCCGAACTTGCCCCACATCGGGGTGGTGATCGGGCCAGGGCTGATGGCATTGGTGCGGATGCCGCGGCCGATCAGCTCGAGGCCCAGCGTCTGCACCAGCGAGCGCAGCGCGGCCTTGCAGGCGGCGTAGACGCTGAAGTTGGGCGAGCCCATCTGGTTGGCGATCGAGGTCGTGAGGATCACCGAAGCCTTGCCCGACAGCAGCGGCAGCGCCTTCTGCACGGTGAAGAACACGCCCTTGAAGTTGATGGCCGACAGCTCATCGAACTGCGCCTCGCTGACCATCTCGAACGGCGCCGGGCCGGCGACGGCGGCGTTGACGAACAGCACGTCGAGCCGGCCCCAGCGATCCTTCAGCGTGGCCATCAGCTGCTCGATGTCGGCGACGCGGCTCGCATCGCTGCGCAGCGCGAGCACGTCGTTGCCGAGCGTCTTGCGGGCCTGCGCCAGCGTGGCTTCGTCGCGGCCGGTGATGGCGACGCTGGCGCCGTGCTCGAGGAACAGCTGCGCGGTGGCCAGGCCGATGCCGCTGCTGCCGCCGGTGATCAGAACGTTCTTGCCGGAGAGTCGTTGCGTGGAGGTCATTTCGCGGTTCCCAGTGTCTTCATGCGTACGTTCATCGGCGGCACTTCCTCGCCATCGATCCGCACGTCGAGCATCGTCGGCCCGTTGCGGTGGAGGATGGCGTCGAAGTCCAGCGCGTGCAGGTCTTCGGGCGAGCGGATCACGTGGCCGGGGATGCCCATCGCGGCGGCGAGCTGGCAGTAGTCGACCGCCGGCAGTTCGAAGCCGATCGGCTCGGCGCCGGCGATGCGCTGGCCGTGCTTGACCATGCCGAGCGCGCCGTCGTTGAGCACGACGAAGAGCACCGGCAGCTGCATCGCCGCAGCGACCGTGATCTCCTGGCCGTTCATCAGGTAGCTGCCGTCGCCGGTGATGCACACCACCGGGCAGCGGCGGTTGCCGGCGGCGATGCCGATCGCCGCGCCGATGGCCCAGCCCATCGGGGCGAAATCCATCGTCACGCGCAGCCAGCTCGTGCGGCCCGAGCGCTGCTCGCGCAGCAGCCAGGGCATCGCGTTCTGTTCCGGGTTGCGCGGCGCGCGGCGGTCCTGCGGCTGCAGGTAGTGCACGGCCCAGGCGGCGCTGTTGCCGGCATCGGCGACGAAACGGGTGTTCGGCGGGCACAGCTCGGACAGCGCCTTCATCAGCCGCTGCGGCTTGATCGGCGTGGTGTCGGCGTGGTACTTGGCCGGCTCCTGCAGCATGCTGTCGACGTCGGCCTGTGGTCGGTTGCCCGCGGGTTCGGCACGCAGCTCCGCGTTGCCGTCGGCATGCAGCAGGTCGACCAGGCTCTCGCAGACCGAGAGGATGCGGCCGCGCACATGCAGCCGGGCCATCGGCGAGCGCATCAGGTTCTCGTCGCAGTTGTCCACGTGCACGAGGCGCTCGTTCAGGATGCCGCGGCTCCAGCCGCCGCTGCTGAATTCGCCGAAGCCGGTGCCGAAGGCGACCAGAAGGTCGGGTTCGCTGCCCAGCAGCTCGTTGGCGCTGGCATGCCCGCCGAAGCCGAACACGCCGCGGTAGGCAGGGTGGCGCGGGTTCACGAAGCCCTTGCCATCAGGCGTGGTGACGAACAGCGCGCCCGTCAGGTGGGCCAGCTTGAGGATCGCGGCACTGGCCTCGCCGCAGCCATCGCCGATGAGGAAGACCGGCCGCTTCGCTGCCGCCAGCTCGGCATGCAGCTGGTCGATCGCCCGCAGGTCCACCAGCGAGGGCGTGGCGCGCAGCAGCGAGGTCACGTCGTTGGGCAGCGCGAGCCCCTGCACCGGGCCGCGCAGGATGTCGACCGGGATCGACAGGTGGGCCGGGCCCTGCGGCGCCTGTGTGGCCTGCATCAGCGCATTGAAGAGCTTGATCTGCAGCTGGTCGCCATGCGAGACGAGCGAGTTGTAGCGCGTGCAGTGGCGGAACATCGCCACCGTGTTGATGCCGGTGCAGCTCGACTCCTGCAGCGCGCCCTTGCCGAACGAATGGATCGGCGGCTGCCCGGTGATCACCAGCATCGGGATGCCGTTGTCGTAGGCGCAGGCCACGCCGGTGATCAGGTTGGTCGCGCCGGGGCCGGAGGTGGCGATGCAGACGCCGACCTTGCCGGTCTCGCGGGCATAGCCATCGGCCATGAAGGCGGCGCCGGCCTCATGGCGGGCGACGATGGCCTGTGGGCCGCCGCGACGGCCGCTGCGGGCGAGCGCGTTGTACAGCGGCTCGATCGCGCCGCCGGGCACGCCGAAGACATACTCGACGCCCAGGTTCTCGAGATAGGCCACGATCAGGTCGGCGGCCTCGGTGCCTTGCGCGGCGACGGGTGCGTCGGTACCGGGCAGGCGTTGAGGCTCCGCCGCCTGCAGGCGGTGAAGATGAAGACGGTCCACGTTGACGATTCGCTCAGGCGTCGCCACACCGGCCGAGCCCGAAGACCCGGGCGGCAGCCATGTGGCGAAAGGTTGGAATGGCCCCTGAAGATCTGTATGTCAGAAGCCCGGCCCCGCTGGTAAGCCTGGGCGAGCTGCTGCCGGTGCTGTGGAACGACCTGCACCGTCGGTAGGCGTGCAATGTATCGAATCGAAACCCTTTATGGGAGGGTTTCTACCGAGTCGAAGCGCGCTTCGGGCTGTGAATTGCAAGATCCTGCACGGATCGGCGGGTCTTCGCACGGTCGTGTTCCCCCATTTGGGGGATACGGCCGTTCAGGCCGGGCCGGCGGCTTCGGCGGCGGCGCGCGAGGCGCCGGTGATCCAGCGCAGCTTCAGCAGCTCGGCGATGGAGCTCAGCAGCGCTTCCTGGTCGATCGGCTTCGAGATGAAGGCCGAGGCACCGGCGGCGAGGCTCTTGGCCTTGTCGCCGCCGGACGCGTTGGCCGACACGGCGATCACCGGCAGTTGCGTCCAGCCGGGATGCTGGCGGATGCGCCGGGTGGCTTCCAGGCCATCCATCACCGGCATCAGCATGTCCATCAGCACGAGGTCGGCCGGCGTCTGCCGCAGCCGCTCCAGCGCCTCGTGCCCGTTGCCGGCCTCCAGGATGTGGAAGCCCAGTGGCTGGAGCAGATCGGCCAGCATCGCGCGGTTGCCGCCGACATCGTCGACGATCAGCAGGCTGCGGCGCTCGCCTTCATAACCGCGCGGGAATTCGCTGTGGTGCACCGGGAGCACCGGGCGTTGCCCCAGCGGCAGCGCCACGTCGAACCAGAAGCGGCTGCCGTGGCCGAGCTGGCTCTCGATCCGGATGTCGCCGCCCATCAGGCGGACGAGCTGGCGGCTGATCGCCAAGCCCAGGCCGGTGCCGCCCAGGCGCCGGTGAACGTCGCCACCCTGCTCGAAGGGCTGGAAGATGCTCTCGAGCTGCGCCTGGCCGACGCCCACGCCGCTGTCGTGCACCTCGAAGCGCAGCAGCGCATGGCCCGGGCTGCCGGCCAGGCGCCGCACCGCGAGCGTGACCGCTCCGCGGTCGGTGAACTTCACCGCGTTGCCGAGCAGGTTGAGCAGCACCTGGCGCAGCCGCTTCTCGTCGGCCTCGATCGTGGCCGGGAGGTCTTGCCCGGCGTCGAGCGTGAACCGCAGCTTCTTTTCATCGGCCTTGATGCGGATGATGTCGGAGACATCGCGCAGCAGCCCCGCGAGGTCGACGGTGGCGGGGTACAGCTCGGCCTTGCCCGCCTCGATGCGCGACAGGTCGAGGATGTCGACGATCAGCGTCAGCAGGTGCTCGCCGCTGGTGTGGATGGTGTCCAGCCCGAGCGCCTGGCG
>Ga0207706_10007473_pt1 | contig 10102 bp, 6 predicted proteins | sample KBSC53metaG_FD_184318 | JGI IMG/M metagenome (GOLD analysis project Ga0207706, IMG submission 184318) | Corn rhizosphere microbial communities from Kellogg Biological Station, Michigan, USA - KBS C5-3 metaG (SPAdes) (version 2) | ecosystem: Host-associated > Plants > Roots > Rhizosphere > Soil ... | reverse complement strand
GATCGTCCGGCGCGCGGGCAAGACCCGCGTTGGCGATGCCGAGCGGCATCAGCACCAGACGCGTGAGCGCCTCGCCGATCTCCTTGCCTTCGGCATGTTCGATCAGTTGGCGGACGAACAGATAACCCACATTCGAATACGTCCAACTCGCCGGGCTCGGCCGCTCCAGCGTGCGAGTCCACCCGTGCGAGCAGGTCCGCAACCGGCCAAGGCGGTTCGACGCGACCCACCGCGTCATGATAGTCAGCGAGTGCGCCATAGTCCGGCACGCCCGCACGATGCTGCAGCAACTGGCGCAGCGTGTAGCGCTGGCGGGCACGCGGCGTATCGAGCGTGAGCCGTCCGGCATCGACGAGCACGAGCGCGGCGGCAGCGAGCACCGTTTTGGTGAAGCTCCACCATGGGACCGGGGTATCGGCGACATCGCCGACGGTGACCGTCCCGTCCACCACGGCCGCGATCAGCACCTCGACGTCAGGCCGTTTTGCGCTGTCGGTATGGGGCATCCTTCCTCTCTGCGGGCGGTATAGCGCGAATGCCCGAGAAAAAGGCAGACCCTCCGACCGGGCGGCTTTCACCCCTGCCGCGCCAGTGCTATAGCGACGCCCGCCGGGCGAGGCGCCGTCAGGAGCGCTCGTCGTCTTCCTCTCCCTCCCGAGGCGCCTCTTCGGCCTGAAGGCGCTCGCAAAGGTCCCCAATGGCGAAGATCAAAGTCACGAATCCGGTCGTCGAAATGGACGGCGACGAGATGACCCGCATCATTTGGCATCTCATCAAGGAAAAGCTGATCCATCCCTACCTCGATGTCGAACTGCTTTATTACGACCTCGGCATGGAGAAGCGCGACGAAACGCGCGATCGGATCACGGTCGAAGCGGCGGAAGCGATCAAGAAGGTCGGCGTCGGCGTCAAGTGCGCCACCATCACCCCCGACGAAGGGCGAGTGAAGGAGTTCGGCCTCAAGGAAATGTATCGCTCGCCCAACGGCACCATCCGCAACATTCTGGGCGGCGTCATCTTCCGCGAGCCGATCATCTGCAAGAACGTGCCGCGGCTCGTGCCCGGCTGGACCAAGCCGATCATCATCGGCCGCCACGCCTATGGCGACCAATATCGCGCCACCGATTTCAAGGTGCCGGGCAAGGGCAAGCTGACGCTCACGTTCGTGGGCGACGACGGCACCAAGATCGAGCGCGAGGTGTTCCGCTTCCCCGGCGCCGGTGTCGCCATGGCGATGTACAATCTCGACGACTCCATCCGCGACTTCGCGCGTGCGTCGCTCAACTACGGCCTCAACCGCGGCTATCCGGTCTATCTCTCGACCAAAAACACCATCGTCAAAGTCTATGACGGCCGGTTCAAGGACATCTTCCAGGAAATCTACGACAGCGAGTTCAAGGCCGAGTTCGAGAAAAAGAAGATCTTCTACGAGCACCGTCTGATCGACGACATGGTGGCGGCTGCGATGAAATGGTCGGGCGGCTACGTCTGGGCTTGCAAGAACTACGACGGCGACGTGCAGTCGGACACGGTTGCCCAGGGCTACGGCTCGCTCGGCCTGATGACCTCGGTGCTGATGACGCCGGACGGCAAGGTGGTCGAGGCCGAAGCCGCGCACGGCACCGTGACGCGGCACTACCGCCAGCACCAGAAGGGCGAGCAGACGTCGACCAACTCAGTCGCTTCGATCTACGCCTGGACCCGCGGGCTCGCGCACCGCGCCAAGCTCGATAGCAATGCCGAGCTGGCGAAATTCGCCGCCACCTTGGAGAAGGTCACGGTCGACACCGTCGAGTCCGGCTTCATGACCAAGGACCTTGCGCTGCTGGTGGGCGCCGACCAGAAATGGCTCTCCACCACCGGCTTCCTCGACAAGATCGATGAGAACCTGAAAAAAGCGATGGCCTGACAACGCAGCTCGCAAAGGGACATCAAATCCGCGCCGACCGGGGTTTGCAAAGGACCCCGGCGGCAGAGAACCAGGGAGGAGGCCAGGATGCGCTGGATGAGAATGTGCCGGAGAAGCCTCGCGCTGTCCGTGCTCGCCGCTGCGGCGGGCACGGGCGCGGCATCGGCGCAAGTCCCGGCTGCGATCGCGGCGCCGGGCGAGACCGCGGTCGTCACGCTGCATGCGGAGGGCGCCCAGGTCTACGAGTGCAAGGCCGGCAGTGACGGCAAGCTCGCATGGGCGTTCCGCGAGCCGATCGCAACGCTTGTGCTCGACGGCAAGACGGTCGGCCGTCACTATGCCGGGCCGAACTGGGAGCACATCGACGGCAGCGCGGTGGTCGGAAAAGCCGTCGGCAATGCTCCGGGTAAATCGGCCAGCGACATCCCGTGGCTCAAGCTCGAGGTGACGGCGCACCGCGGCAACGGCGCGCTCTCGGGTGTGAGCACGGTGCAGCGGATCAATACCGCGGGCGGCGTCCTCACCGGCACCTGCGACAAGGCCGGTGCGTTCCACAGCGCGCCCTACGCCGCCGATTACGTGTTCCTGCGCAAGGGGTCGTAACGCGGCATCGGCCCGGTCTCAGCCGTTTTTTTCGCGCGCCGCCTTCAGCCGCGCGAGCTCCAGTTCGCGCAATTCGTCGAGCCGCCGCGCGACCGCGTCATCGGAGACGCCCAGGCCCTCAAGCAGGCGTCCGCCAAGCTGCAGGCTCGCCTCGACCGTCTCCGGGATCACGTCGATGGCGCCGAGCCCGAGCAGCCGCACCGCATGTTCCGCGTCGATGGCGCGGGCAAAGACCATGGCGTCCGGCCGTTGCGCGCGCGCCGCCGCCGCCATGCGCTCGGCTGCGTCCCGCCCGTTGACGGTGATGACGAAGGCTCGCGCCCGTGCGGCGCCGACCCGGGTCAAAAACTCGGGCCGGCCGGCGTCGCCGAAATAGCACCGCTCCCCGCGTTTGCGCAGCTCGCTCACCACCTCGCCATTGGTATCGAGCGCAATGAACGGAACGTTCTCGGCCATGAGCAAACGGGCCACCGTCTGCCCGACCCGGCCATAGCCGCCGATCACCACGTGGTCCTGCAGTTCTCTCGCGTCCTCCGCCGGCATGTGGTCGCGGTGATCGACGCGCTGCAACCGGCGTCCCAGCCATACACCGCAACGGGCGCAGAGCGGGGTCACCATCATACTGATGCCGACCACCGCGGAGGCGATCTGCGTCATCTCGGCGGAGAGCACATCACCCAAACGGGCGAGAGTGACGACGATGAATGCGAATTCGCCGCCCTGCGCCAGGAGGATCGCGACCTCGACGGCGACTGCAACGCTGATCCCGAACGCGCGGCTCGCCACCATCAGAATGACGGCCTTGAGCGCGAGCAAGGCGACGACCGCGGCGAGCACCAGCCCGATACGGGTCCCCACGACACCGACGTCGATGGTCATCCCGACGGTGATGAAGAACACGCCGATCAACAATCCTTTGAACGGCGCGATGTCGATCTCGATCTGGTGGCGGTATTCGGTCTCGGACAACAGGAGACCGGCAAGAAAGGCGCCGAGCGCGGTCGAGAGCCCCGCGGCGCCAGTGGCGGCGGCGATCCCCACCACCATGAACAGCGTGATCGCCATGATGAGATCGCGACTGCCGGTCTGCGCGGCAAAGCGGAAGATCGGTTGCAGCACGTAACGACCCGCAGCGAGGATGGCGGCGACGGCAAGCACGGCCTGCAGCAGGGCCCACGCCAGCGACACTGCGACGTGCTGTTCGTCGCGCGCGAGGAACTGCACGCCGAACAGAACCGGCGCCACCATCAGATCCTGGAACAGCAACACCGCGAGCGCGACGCGGCCGACCGGCGTTGTCGAACGCCCCTGCTCCTCGAGCAATTGCATCACAATCGCGGTCGAGGACATCGCGAGGCAGAGGCCGAGCACGATCGCGCCGTTGCGGGGCACGCCCAGCACTGCGAGACCGGCGCCGATGGCGAGCGCCGACAGCGCGAATTGCAGGCTGCCGATGCCGGCAACGTAGCGGCGCAGCGACCAAAGCCGCGCCAGCGACAATTCCAGCCCGATCAGGAACAGAAGAAACAGCACCCCCAGTTCGCCGAACGGCGCGACCCGGTCGCGGTGCTCGATGGTCAGATAGCGAAGCCACGGAACGTCCTCGGCGAGCCGGCCAAAGCCGTACGGACCGACCGCGATGCCGACACAGAGAAAGCCGAGCACGGCCCCGATGCGCGCGCGGTGAAACAGCGGAACCACAAGCCCGGCAGCCGCTAGAAAGACGAGCACGTCTTTCAACCAAGGCCAGGGTTCCAAAGCGTTCCTCGTTTTCGCGGCGCGCGCCGTCAGCGCCTCGCTCAGCCGCCGAGCGCACCCTCGATCGCCTTGAGCGCGTCCTCGGCCTTGGAGCCGTCGGGCCCGCCAGCCTGCGCCATGTCCGGTTTCCCGCCGCCGCCCTTGCCGCCCAAGACCTCGGAGGCCTTGCGCACCAGATCGACGGCCGAGAATTGCGCGACGAGATCAGGCGTCACGCCGACGACGATGCTGGCCTTGCCGTCCGCCGTGGTGGTGACGAGGGCAACGACCCCGGACCCAAGTTGTTTCTTGCCCTCGTCCGCGAGGCTTTTCAGATCCTTTATTTCGATGCCTTCGACCACGCGCGCCAGGAGCTTCACGTCGCCGACCACGCGCACCCCATCGGCGCCTTGCGCGCTTGCGCCGCCACCCATGGCGAGTTTCTTTTTCGCCTCGGACAACTCGCGCTCCAGTTTCCGGCGCTCGTCCAGCACCTGTGTCAGGCGGCCGGGCATCTCCTCGAGCGGCACCTTGAGCTCCGCCGATGCCGCCTTGGCGAGCTCGCCCAGATGATGCGCGAACTTGCGCGCCGAGGTCCCCGCAAGCGCCTCGATGCGGCGCACGCCGGCGGCGACCCCGCTGTCGGTAAGCCCCGCGATGAGACCGATGTCGCCGGTGCGCCTCACGTGGGTGCCACCGCAAAGCTCCACCGACCATCCCATGGCGTTGCCGCCACTCTCGCCCATGGCAACCACCCGCACCTCGTCGCCGTATTTCTCACCGAACAGCGCGCGCGCGCCGGACGCAATGGCGTCATCGACCGCCATCAGCCGCGTGGTCACCGGCGCGTTCTGCAACACGACGTCGTTGGCGATATCCTCGACCCGCTCGATCTCCTGCGCCGTCATCGGCTTGGGATGCGAGAAATCGAAGCGCAGCCGGTCCGGTGCCACCAGCGAGCCCTTCTGCGCCACATGGTCGCCGAGCACCTGGCGCAGCGCCTCGTGCAGGATGTGCGTCGCCGAATGGTGTCGCCGTATGGCGCTCCTGCGGACATGATCCACTTCGAGCCTGAGGGCGTCTCCGACCTTGAGCGTGCCCTCCTCCACCACGCCGGAGTGGACAAATACGTCGGCCGCCTTCTTCTGGGTATCGCTGACGGTGAACCCCACGCCGTCGGCGCGCATCAGCCCGCTGTCGCCGACCTGGCCGCCCGACTCGCCGTAGAACGGCGTCTGATTGACGATCACCGCGCCGGTCTCGCCCGCATGCAACGCATCGACTTCCTTGCCGTCCTTCACCAGCGCGGCCACGACCCCCTCGGCGCCCTCGGTCTCGTAACCCAGGAACTCGGTCGCGCCGAGATTCTCACGCAGCTTGAACCACACCGCTTCCGTCGCGGCGTCGCCCGACCCGGCCCAGGAGGCGCGCGCCTTTTCGCGCTGGCGCTCCATGGCGCTGTTGAAGCCATCGGTATCGACCGCGATCCCGCGCGGCTTGAGCGCGTCCTGCGTGAGATCGAGCGGGAACCCGTAGGTGTCGTAGAGCGTGAACGCGGTCTCGCCCTTGAGCCGGTCGCCACGCTTGAGGCCACGGCTCTCCTCGTCGAGAATCAAAAGACCGCGCTCGAGCGTGTTGCGGAAGCGGGTTTCTTCGAGCTTGAGCGTTTCCGCGATCAAAGCCTCGGCGCGGGCGAGCTCCGGATAGGCCTGGCCCATCTCGCGCACGAGCGTGGGCACCAGCCGCCACATCAACGGCGTTTCCGCGCCGAGGAGCTGCGCGTGTCGCATGGCGCGGCGCATGATGCGGCGGAGCACATAGCCGCGCCCTTCGTTGGAGGGCAGTACGCCATCGGCGATCAGGAACGCCGACGCGCGCAGGTGATCGGCGATCACGCGATGGGACACGCCGCGCGGGCCTTCGGCCTCCACGCCCGTGAGATCCGCGACATGGGAGATGATCGCGCCGAACAAGTCGATCTTGTAGTTGTCGTGCGTGCCCTGCAGCACCGCGGCAATGCGCTCGAGGCCCATGCCGGTGTCGATCGACGGGCGCGGCAGGTCGAGACGCTTGCCGCCCGCGACCTGCTCGTATTGCATGAAGACCAGATTCCAGATCTCGATGAAACGATCGCCGTCGGCATCCGGCGAGCCGGGCGGGCCGCCGGGAATGTGCGGCCCGTGGTCGTAGAAGATTTCCGAGCACGGCCCGCAAGGCCCCAGGTCGCCCATCTGCCAGAAATTGTCGCTGCCGGGGATGCGGACGATCTTGCTCTCGGGCAGGCCGGCGATCTTCTTCCACAGGTCGAATGCCTGATCGTCATCGACGAAGACGGTGACCATCAGGCGATCGACCGGCAGCTCGAACTCCTTGGTAATGAGATTCCAGGCGAGCTCGATGGCACGGTCCTTGAAATAGTCGCCGAAGGAGAAGTTGCCGAGCATCTCGAAGAAGGTATGGTGACGCGCGGTGTAACCCACATTGTCGAGGTCATTGTGCTTGCCGCCCGCGCGCACGCATTTCTGCGCGGTGGTCGCGCGCGCATAGGGACGCTTCTCCAGGCCGGTGAAGACGTTCTTGAATTGCACCATGCCGGCATTGGTGAACATGAGGGTCGGGTCGTTGCGCGGCACGAGCGGCGACGACGGCACGACCTCATGGCCATTCCGGGCGAAATAGTCGAGGAAGCTCGATCTGATCTCGTTGACGCCGCTCATGTCCTTGCTATCCGTCGACTGACTTTACTGACGCTCGCCCAGTATCTGCTCGTTCTTGCCGCAGCGCGGGCCGCGGCGTCGCTCGATGCCCGGGGACCCCTCGTTTGCCGTGCTTTTAGCGATGCCCCTACCCCCTGTCCAGGAAACCCGCCCCGTTGCCGGCAGCACGACTCGTCCCGCACCACACGCCCTCCTCCGCTCCCACTTCGGGCGCCAGACGCTAATCGGGCGCCATGACGCTGAAGCAGGAGAGCCCGGCTTCGGGAGGGCGGCGCGCCGGCGGCGGCAGCTTGCTCGCGGCGCGACCCGCGCCGATGAACTGCCCTTACCGATGCAGCGCCGATCGATTATATAGGCAGCTTGCCCCACCCGCGCACTGCGCCGCGCCCGCGGCGATCGCGCCAACACCTCCGGACCACAGATGAATGCCATGCCGCGACGGCCGGCTTCGCGCCTTGAACAGCTGCTGCGCTCGCGCCAGTTCGTCATCACCGCCGAGATCGCGCCGCCGGTCTCGTGCGACGCCGAGGACCTCCTGCGCAAGGCGCGGCCGCTGCGCGGACTGGCGGATGCGGTCAACGTTACCGACGGCGCCAGCGCCCGCGCCAATCTGTCAGCGCCGATCGCGGCCGCGATGCTCGCGCGCGAAGGTATCGAGCCCGTGCTTCAACTCACCTGCCGGGATCGCAACCGCATCGCCCTGCAGGCCGACTTGATGGGCGCAGCGGCATGCGGCGTTCACAATCTGCTGTGCCTCACCGGCGACGATCCGAAGGCGGGCGATCAGCCGGAGACCAAGGCGGTGTTCGATGTCGACTCGGCGACCCTGACCGCCACCGCGCGGGATCTGCGCGACAAGGGCGAGTTGCCGTCCGGACGCAAGGTTGCCGGCGCCGCGCATTTCTTCCTCGGCGCCGCCGATGCCCCCATCGACCCGCCGCCGGACTGGCGGCCCGACAAGCTCGCCGCCAAGATGGCCGCCGGCGCCGAATTCGCGCAGACCCAATTCTGCATGGACGTCGGGATCGTGCGCCGCTATGCCGCCCGCCTCGCTCAGCACGAGGTGACGCGCGCCTTGTTCCTGCTGGTCGGGATCGCGCCGCTGCGCTCCGCCAAGTCAGCGCGTTGGATGCAGAAGCATCTCTACGGCACCATCATCCCCGAGGAATATGTCGAACGGCTCGAAGGCGCCGCCAATCCCCCGGCCGAAGGTGAACGCATCGCGGTGGAGTTGATCGAGGAACTGGCGGCCGTCCCGGGCGTCGCCGGCGTTCACATCATGGCGCCGGTCAATGACGCCGCGGTGCCCGGCGTCATTGCCGAAGCGCGCAAGCGGCTGCCGCAGCGCCAGGCCGTGTAGACCGCCCCGCCCCGTCACCCGCGGAGCCAAAGGACGCCCGCGGGTCCATCTTCCCTGCAACACTCAACACGTTCTTGCAAAGCGATGGATTGCCGGAAGCAAATCCGGCAATGACGGTCGGGGGAGCTCAGCAGAGGAAGGCTGGAGACGCGCTTACTCTTCCGCCGCGTCGTCGTCATCGCTCTCTTCGCCGGCGAGAATTTTTTCGGCGATGAGGCCGGAGTTCTGCCGGATCGCGAGCTCGATCTTGGCGGCAATGTCGGGGTTGTCCTTGAGAAACCCCTTGGCGTTCTCGCGGCCCTGGCCGATGCGCTGGCTGTCGTAGGAGAACCAGGAGCCGGACTTTTCCACCACCCCGGCCTTCACCCCGAGGTCGATGAGCTCGCCGCGCTTCGACACGCCTTCGCCATACATGATGTCGAACTCGACCTGCTTGAACGGCGGCGCGAGCTTGTTCTTGACCACCTTGACGCGGGTCTGGTTGCCGACCACTTCGTCGCGCTCCTTGATCGCGCCGATCCGGCGGATGTCGAGACGCACAGAGGCATAGAATTTGAGCGCATGACCGCCGGTGGTGGTCTCGGGCGAGCCATACATCACGCCGATCTTCATGCGGATCTGATTGATGAAGATCACCATGGTGTTGGAGCGGTTGATGGAGGCGGTGAGCTTGCGCAGTGCCTGGCTCATCAACCGCGCCTGCAGGCCGGGCTGGCTGTCGCCCATTTCGCCTTCGAGCTCGGCGCGCGGAACCAATGCCGCCACCGAATCGATGACGAGCACATCGACCGCGCCCGAGCGCACCAGCGTGTCGGCGATCTCGAGCGCCTGCTCGCCGGCATCGGGCTGGGAGATCAGCAGGTCGTCGACGTTGACACCGAGCTTGCGCGCATAGATCGGATCGAGCGCGTGCTCGGCGTCGATGAAGGCGCAGATGCCGCCCTTCTTCTGCGCTTCCGCCAGGCAATGCAGCGCCAGCGTGGTCTTGCCGGAGGATTCCGGACCGTAGATCTCCACCACGCGGCCGCGCGGAAGGCCACCGATCCCGAGCGCGATGTCGAGCCCGAGCGAGCCGGTGGACACGGTGTCCACATCCATCGACTTGTCATTCTTGCCGAGCCGCATGATCGAGCCCTTGCCGAAATTGCGCTCGATCTGGGAGAGCGCGGCATCCAGGGCCTTCGATTTATCCATGGAGGAACCTTCAACAACACGTAGCGCAGCCGTAGCCATTGCTCCCACTCCTTATGACCGGGATTCTCGAAAAACCAACAACGAACAGCAGTGGGAGCACTGTACACTGTTTGTTCTCTGTTCGCAATATGTTCTTCAGCAATTTTGGGCGGCTTTCGGGCATCAATCCCGGCCGACCGACTCAGCCCGGCAGGCATAAAATCTGATTCTTGTGCTCTAAATATCGCGCTTCGGGGGTTGACAGATTCAACCGGTACGCGCTTATTTTTACGAAAAATTTATATGCGGAGGGGTTCCCATAACGTGATGACCCCAAATGAGGGGAAATCCAGACCGTGTTGCCGCGGCCTGTCCCTTGAAGAGCTCGCGCCCGGCACATTTCGTCACCGTCTCCGAAGCAAGCGGGTGCCGGACCGCTCGCTGGTGGAGGCCATCTGGGTTGTCATCGCAGTCAACGAAGCCCACGCCGTGCTCAAGTTCCATTGCGGCGGTCCGGTGCCGCACGATCCCGCATCCGCCACGCGCATCGTGCCGTTGCAGGAGTACGAATTCTATCGAGCGGATCACCTAGTCGCAGCGCTC
>Ga0207706_10007471_pt1 | contig 10102 bp, 11 predicted proteins | sample KBSC53metaG_FD_184318 | JGI IMG/M metagenome (GOLD analysis project Ga0207706, IMG submission 184318) | Corn rhizosphere microbial communities from Kellogg Biological Station, Michigan, USA - KBS C5-3 metaG (SPAdes) (version 2) | ecosystem: Host-associated > Plants > Roots > Rhizosphere > Soil ... | reverse complement strand
GTTTCACGCGCGCGCCCTTCGAGGTCGGGCTGAGACCCTCGGCCGCGAGGAGAACCCCAGCCTTCACAGAGTCTTCGTTGTACTGCTGCATCGCGACAAATGCTTCGGGCGGCGGCGGAGGTCCGGCCTCAGACTCCTTCGTAGCCATACCCATGACAATGAAACGCATCGTTCTCTCCTGATTTCGGGTCGTCTCTACTGATACGTCGAACGAGACCGGTCAAAATCGACACGCTATGACGTGCTAATGCTCACATCTATAGTTGTTGTGGCTTTGCGCCGAGCCGAAGCAGCTGGGCAGCGAGGATTCCAGGCACAACCATGGCTGGAGCCTCTATCGCTTGCGCAGCAGTTTGCGACGACGAAATCGGTATGACCAGAGACACGAGGCCGACGACGAGCACGATGACAATTGTCAGGATAGCCGAAAAGAAAGCTGCGACCAGGATTTGCGGGAGCCGCAGAGTTCTCCAACGTTCTCGAAGGATTGCGGCAGTCGCTCCAAAACTCAGCGCGTTTGGTATCAGGAACATCGCCATTGAGTACTTCGCACCAATTACTGCGAGTTCGCCGCTAGCGATCATAGTCCGGCTCAACAGGCCGACGGCGGCCGCGAGTGTCGCGCCGAAAGCAGCGAGCAGCACGACATACTTTACGGTCATTCCCATTAGGCGGTGGAAGCGCTACAAACTGCCGTGTATGCGTGCCTGCCAGGCGGCCTCTTCGCGAGCCGCCGCAGCCGCAATCAACGGACATTGAAGCGAAAGCGATTTGTGCAGGGCAGCGCTCGTTACTCGACGGAACCACGGAATTTCACGAAGCTCGTCCTGGATTCGTGCGTACTCCAACCGTGCGGTTCCTCCATGCAATACGCCGTAGCTTGCTTCCGCACAGTACGCTTCCGCTTCTGCCGCGAGACGCTTCGTTGGGGAAGCGCCGCGTACGAAGTGCCATATCGCACCGTCCCGTCGGCACTGAGCTGCGTGGACGTTCTCATGTGCGCGAGTGCGCCCGAGAGCCGCGCCGGACAGATCGGCGTTGAAACGCTGGACAGGCCCGACGACTGGATAGCAAAGGGTGAGGGCTTCCGCACTCCGCGGAAAGGGCAGCACGCCCGGCAAGATGAATGCGGCCAGAACGCTGGCCATGAATAGAAGCCCCGCTCGGAGCGCAGTTGGGTTGCGGAACAGCACGGACTCTCGAAAGCGAGTCAACCCAGTCATGTCGATATTCTACGTCGATGCGCTCTTGAATGCCGCTTTCCCGCCCGTACTTTGCAATACAAAGCGCTTGGCGGTGCCGAAGATGGAGACTAGTCGAGGTACGCCCAGCTGTAGTCGGAGGCGATCGTGCAGAAGTGGCTGAGACGCATTCGCGGTGCAATCGGGATGGGGTTCACCTGGGCAGCCGCATGGTTCGTTGCGGGCATGGTGCCGCGTTGGCTTTTCGGCTTCAATGCCGACGTCCCGTTCCCGCTTGTCTTCGGTGTACTCGGCTTCATTGCCGGCGTCACATTCTCGGGCATCCTCATGCTGACGGAAGGCCGTCGCACGTTCGATCAGTTGTCGCTTTTGCGTTTTGCAGCTTGGGGTGGCGTGGCCGGCCTTCTTTTATCGGCCCTCTTCACCAGGATGGCGTCGCTGGGTGCGGGAGACGTGCTCGCGGTTGCCCCTACATTCGTCGCCGCTTGCGCTGCCTGCGCTTCTGGTTCACTCGCTCTGGCAAGGCGAGCGTCAAGAAGAGAATTGCCCCACAGACGTTGGGATAACACTGACGCCCAGCTTGCCGACCCTGACAAATGGAAGTTGGGTGGAGGCGGCGAGTAACAGAGCGTAATTCACGGCTAATGCGGCAGGATTCCCCGGAACTCTCAGCGAGTATTGATTCCCACACCGCCAGACTGCAAAACGGCGCCGCGTCCAGTCGCCGTGACATGGCGAGCAGCGGCGTTGGCTAACGTAGCTTCCACGGCAATTGGTACGTTGGTTTCGGAGACGATTGTGATGTCGCCCTGGTCGAGATAGGCGTTGACCATCGCGGGAGTCGTGGTACGAATCGTATCCGACCTGAGAGCCAGCGGATTACCCCGCAGTGCAAATCGCGCCGGCGAACTCGAAAAGATCAATACCGACGTGTTCGGGGAAGAGGTCACTAAGATCTCTGCGGTTGGCGGAAAAGAAGTTTGGGTGACCCGCGGCGCGTGACCACTACACGCAGTAATTGAGAGAAGAATCGTCGCTACGTAACCAGCCCCGTTTTTCATCATTTCCTCACTGTAACAAGTGACCAGACGCCAAGTCGAGCAGCGAGCGCACACTGGATCTGCGGATTGAAAGAATCGCGCCGTAGAGTAGAGGCCGAAGCGAGGAACGCCGTGATGGTGAGCGCGGTCGTAAGCCGGTTCGGTGTAACGCCTGTTCAGCTGCAAGCCCGTAATAATCGCGCTCGAAGCGGCCCACAGAAATGATCGTCAGCTGCAATCGGCAATAGATCGTGTCAGACCGCTCGAACGTCGGCGAGCCGCTTGATCGCGTAGTCGTCGTCCCAGCAGACGGCGGCTTCCCATGCGGCCGATGCTTGCGCGGCGATGTCGAGCGCGTCCTGGTCGAGACCGGCGGCATTGTGCGGCAGCACCAGGTCGAGATCGGGGACGTCGACGTGCGACTCGTCCCAGTCGATGAGCGCGACCTGGTCCGCCGTCATGCGGATGTTGGCAGGGTTGTTGGGATTGCCGTGGACGACGCATGTCCGGCGTCCGACGAGGCGCGCCCACGCAGCCCGGCATCGGGCAACGCCGTCAGGCGGCATCGCGCCGAGGTCGATTTTGGTCCCGGTGTCGGTGCTGAGAAGTTCGGTCGACGATCGCCAGCCGGGACGCTGCGGCCAGCCTTGAGTCAACCGATGCAGCTGGCGGAGCGTGTCGGCGACGCGACGCCAGTCGGCTTCAGTCTCAGGCGGTCGGCCCTCCACGTAGGTCATCACCACCATACCATTGGCGAACGGCCGGCCATCTGTGGTCGGAATTGGCACCGGCACTGTCAGACCTTCACGGCGAAGGTGTTGGAGGAGCTCGGTCTCCCACGCGAGATCAGCGTCGCTCCTCGACCCGAGACGACCGACAGCGAGGCGCCCGTTGACTCGCACGCTCCACACATCGTTGGCGACACCGCCAGAGAGCGGTTTGATGCGCGCGACGTCTCCCCACTGCTCGAGTGCGTCCCATCCCATCAACTCATCTGCTCTTGTCCTGCGAAGGAGTGGCGGGCGTACCGAGTCTAGTCGACCCGGGTGCCCGGACAACTGTTACGTTGCAAAGCATCACTGTATCCCGCGTAAGCTCATAAACGCCGATCACGCCGCTAGAATCGGGCATGTAGATGCGTTCGGAACGCGGGACATAACCGATCTGGCGGATTGAAACAGTGTGTGCACCTCGTGGTAGTCCTGGGACTAGAGCGACGCCAAGTGTGTCGGTATATGCGCCTCGACGCAGCTCAGAAATCGATATTGAAGCTTGCCGAACCGGCTGGTTCGTTGCCTTATCGATTACGACAGCAAGGAAACTACGAGCTGGCACTTCCCGAGTGACATTCAGACGAAGGGGTTGTTGAGGAGGCACCTCGGGGCGATCGCAACCGCTGCCAGGGACAGTTTTACATCCAACGAGTCCCATCGTAGCGATGAAACAACCGAAGAGTTGGTGCCGAGTGACTTTTCCTTCCATCTAACGCCTAAGTTCAGCTGCAAACATACCACCGCCATGGCGCAAAGACGCCTGCGATAGTGCGTGCCGTTGATCGAGTATCGTAGCGATCGCACTACGTAAGAATAGAGTGCGCGTTGGCGACCTGGACAGCGCAAATGTAGCGGCGCGTATCGCGTGCACTCGCCTTTCGTTCAGATGACAGCCCCCCGCAAACGCCCAGATTAGCTCTGCTGGCTGTCGCCAGACTCACACTGAACGGAAATCCGTGACACAAATCGGTCTCGCTCTATCAGGAGGCGGGTTCCGGGCCACCTTGTATCACCTCGGCCTTGTCCGCTTCCTGCGCGATGCAAAGATCCTTCCCAACGTGACCCACATCACGTCGGTCTCAGGTGGGAGCATCCTCGCCGCGCACCTCGTGCTCAACTGGGACCGATATACTGGCTCGGAGAGCGAGTTCGACTCGGCCGCGAATGAGCTGCTCTCGTTCGTCACCCTGGACGTGCGCAATCGTATCGTGCGACGCTTTCCCCTCGGACTGAGCGTCCGTCCGCTGCGGAGAATTGGCGGCTTCTCAAACCGCCAGCTGACGCGTCCGGGACTCCTCGAGTACCACTACGAGAAGTACCTGTACGGAGATACGAGTCTCTTCGAGCTGCCGGAGAAACCGCGGCTCCATATCCTCACTACCAACCTGAGTGAGGGTTGTCTCTGCTCATTCAACCGCGATGGCCTCCTGGTGATGCGACGAGGGACCAACGGCGATCGCGTTCGGGTCGATCAGACGCGCGCCAGTCTGACCACAGTGCCGATGGCAGTTGCGGCCTCCTCCGCATTCCCGGGCTTCTTCCCACCGCTCGAGCTCAGCGAGGCCGAGGTGGGGACACCAGGCGGCGACTTCGGCCATCAAGCCTTCACGGATGGAGGTGTCTTCGACAACCTCGGCATCCGCATGTTCCAGTATCTCAAGGAATTTCTGGGACCGGAGCTGCTCAAGCTGGATGGAGTCGTGATCAGCGATGTAGGAAAGCCGATCGCGATTCAGCGCGAGGACCAGGGTGCCGGCGGACTGATTCGCACCAGTGTACGCGCGAGCGATATCCTGATGGATCGCGTCTGGCAGCTGGAGACCGAGACTTTTCGGGAAACGCCCGGGTTCGTCTTTGCTCGTTCCATCGAGGTCGTCGAGCCGGAGGAGGACCCGACCGCGTTGCATCCGGAACTTCAGCGGCGATTACCAGCCATTCGCACCGATCTCGATCGCTTCTCGCCGCTCGAGATCAGGAGTCTGGTGCGACACGGCTATTGCGTAGGAAGGAAGGTCTGTCGCACTCGTCCGGATTTATTCGGCTCGGCGTTGCCCGCGTGTCCGCCGTGGGATCCTCTTCCTCAGTCATCTCCCGCTTCGCCCAAGCCGGCCAACGCGGCCAGCACCAACGGAGTCGAAAAGCCGCACCGTACGAGGGCGGTCATCACCACCGAAGCCCGCGCGCTGCAAAGGTCTGGACGTCGCCGCATCTGGAGCACTCTGCTCGATTATCGCGACTGGACATCCTACATCTACGTTCCGCTGCTCGTCCCGATCCTCGTCGTAGCACCATACCTGAGCGTCAAGTTATACAAGCACGCCAAACGGGTTGACGAGATTGTCCAGTCGCTGACTCAGAGCAGCCGCGACCTGGAGCAAATGAGCCGATTGATCCAGGGACCCGTACCGCGCTGGAAGACCGGCATCGTCAAGGCAATTCCCGACGCGGGGACACACGACAACACGGGGTTCATGATCCTGCAGGATCTCCGCATCATCGACATGCGCAACTGGAAACCGGCAGGGAAAGCCGGCACCGACGCGTATCTCTACGGCTATCGACGTCTGAAGGTCCTGCGCCAGAAGGAGAATACGGCGAACAATCTTTTCACCGTCAGCGTGCTGGCCCTTAGCCCGAAGACCCAGGTGCGGTTTCCTCCCCAGCTGCTGCCGCCAACGTTGCTTGCCCGCAACCTGACTGCGCCCGACAGCGAGAAGTTGGTGAAATGGTTTGTCCAGGCCGACTTTACAAAGATCACGCCCGGCGAATCCGTCGATCTGGTCTACGAACACGAGTCGCCCGGACTCTTTGTGAGAGAGGGCAACGGCGCCGCAACGCTGTCCTTCGATGTCGAGGTCGAAACCGTAGAACTGACCCGTTGGCTGCTGCTGCCGGAAGCGACACAGTTCCGCGAGTACCGCTTGATCCGGTACGAAACGGGAAAGCCGGAGACTGCGGAGGAAGTAAAAGCGGTCACCCGCTACTTATCGAGCGATTACTCGGTGCTCGCGTTCAAGTTGCTGGCGCTCAAGCCGGGTTATACGTACGAGCTCACCTGGTTCTATCGCTGATCTCCTCGGCGAGCCCGATGAGAATTCCTTCGGGACCGCGGACGTAGCAGAGCCGATACACGTCCTGGTATTGAACCACTTCGCCGACGAGCTGCGCGCCAAGTTTGCGGAGCCTGGCGAGCGTCTCGTCGATGTCATCCACAGCGAACATGACGCGCAGGTAGCCGAGTGCGTTCACTGGGGCATTCCGGTGGTCGGCGACGACAGGGGGATCGAGGAATCGCGAAAGCTCGAGCCGGCTATGACCGTCGGGTGTGACCAGCATGGCGATCTCGACGTGCTGATTCCCCAACCCGGTGACGCGCCCGGCCCACTCTCCCTCGATCGTGGCTCGCCCTTCGAGCTTCAAGCCAAGCTCAACGAAAAACGAGATGGCGGTGTCGAGGGATTCTACCACGATGCCGACGTTGTCCATCCGCCTGACAGTCATGTCGACCCCATCAAATTTTCAGCACGCAGCGAAAACCGCGGGCGGCATAGTAGGCATCGGCGCCATTGTGGTAGACAAAGACTGTATCGTAGCGGCGATCACAGAACAGAGCACCACCGAGCTGCCTGATCTTCGCCGGTGTCTTTACCCAGCTGGACGTAGTGGTGTCGAACTGCCCGAGATCCTGCAGTGCCCGATACTCTTCCTCGGTCAAGAGTTCCGTGCCCCATCGCGCTGCCATATCCGCGGCGGAGTCTTTCGGCTTGTGCTCTCTCCGTGCCTCGAGCGCCGCACGGTCGTAACACACACTTCTGCGCCCCGTGGGACTTTGCACTGAACAATCAACGAAGAGATATGCGCCGCTGCCCTTCTCCATACCTACGACATCCGGTTCACCGCCGCTCTTCTCCATTTCGTTGAGCGACCAGAGCTGACTACGGCTCGACTCCAATCGGGCCTGAACCGACTCCCACTCGATATCTGGATGACGGTTCATATGCGCATCGAAACGGTCCTGCAACGTTGTCAGCAGCTCTTCGCGTTGCCGGGCAGTTAGCTCCTTCGCTTTGCGCATATTAGGTCGGCTTGTCCCTGTACCCGTTTATGGAATGCGCCGCCTGACGCCCAGGTTCAGCCTCCCGCAGGCCGCGGACGCGGAAGCGCTGTCGGCGGGAGAATGTTGTTCAGCCGCATGTAGTTCGCGAGCTGACTGTAGTGGTCGGCCATGTCGATGATGTGTCCTATCACCGGACCAGCCCGAGTCACCGTGCGCGTTTGCCCGTTCGGTAGAGTCTGAGTGAGCTGATCGGCAAGCTTCGCATCATCGAGCTGCGCGAAAGCATCCTCGCAGAACTTGAACGATGTCTTCATCTGAGCAACGAGCTTGTCCTTGGGCCACTTCGCCTTGACCGAGTCCGGCGTGGACGTCTCTTCGGCAGGCCGAGTCCCTTTCATCTCGCCGAACTGGTTGCAGAAGAAGTAGTTGTCGTCAGCCAGGTGCTGCGCGATGTATCCGATAGTGAGCTGCGCCGGCGTCGGCTTGTATCCGAAGATTCTCTCGGGAATCGAGTCGAATGCCTGGGCGAGCCGTTGTTGAAACGTCATCGTGCGCTGTCTCATGACGGTAGTGATCGGATTCGATGGTGCCTGCTGCGCTCCCAGAGCGATCGGCAGAGCAATGAAGATGAGTGCTGCGCGCGAGACTCTCATACGATCTCCTGCAAACGAGAAATGGTAGGTGAGAATTGAACGCTACGGGGAATGCCACGCTAGCGTCTTTCCAAAACCCTGCGTCCTAATATCGTAATACCTCGTTCAACCATCAGCGAACGATGTGAAACTCGGTCTGTCTGCGCAGTGCCCACGTCTTGGCGCCGGCCGCATCGATCACCATGTCTTCCTCGAGAGCCATGCTAACACGCTGACCGTTCCACTCCGGCACAGGCGATGTCGCCTGCAGCTCGACGGAGAACCACATCGCCGGAATTACCGGCGCGTCGCCACGACCCGGTACGCCTTCCTGATGATCCCACAGACCGATGAGCGGCCCGGCGCCGTGGCCATTCATTCCGATTGGATGGCTGTACACCGTTCCATCGATTCCGGCAGCACGCATCCGCGCCAGCGACGACCGAAGTATCTCGTTACCGGTGCGTCCCGGTTTGATCTCTTCCATTACGATGTCCTGCAATCGGTTGCCGGTGCGAAGTGCGGCGATGAGGCCCGAGGGCGGCGCTGTCTCGCCCTCGCGCAGCACGTAACCCATGTGCTGGGTGTCGGTGTTCAGCCGCTGTGCGACGATTCCGAAATCGCAGTGCAGCACGTCACCTCGCTGGATGATTGGATTGGCGCCCAGCTGCGCATCGGTGGCGCCTTTTCTCTGAACCTCGACCGACGGTTGGAACCAGCTGCCGAGCCCGAGATCGTGCACACGCTGGCGCATCCACCAGACGACGTCTTCGGTTCGAGTAACGCCGGGTGTAATCACAACACTCGAGAACGCAGTGTCGATGATTCCCCACGCCACTTCCTGCATCCGTTTGTAAAAGGCTGCTTCGTCTGGCAGCCGCGTCGCGATGAGATCGAGCGCCTTTCCATCATGTCGCACGAAACGGGTTGTCCACTTGTCGCCGAGCGCTTCGCGCATTCCTTCCATTTCACCGGCACTGAGGCCGTCGCTGAAGGCGAAAACGCGCGAGACGTTCGTGGCGATAGTTCGCGGGTTGCGCTCCTCGATCACTTTCCGAAGCGCGACCCACTGCTCGTCGCCCCACAGCTCGGCGTTGCGCTCGGTCCGACCGCCGGCGGGACCTTTGGTTGGCTGAGTCGATCGAACCGCGGTGTACACTCCACCCTGGCTGGTGCCGCCGAGCGCAATCCGTTCGACCGAATCACCGCGCAGCGCGAAGACGTAGATCGTCCTGCGCCGGGCGGCGAAAGTCGTCGGCGACACCAGCGATGCGAAAACGGGATCCTCGTTGTACTCCCGCATCGGTATAACCCACATATCGACGCCATACTTGCGCATGATTGTGGGCAGGACCGTTGTCATTCGCGTCTGGAGCCAGCGTTGTTGCATGTCCGCCTGCTCGCGCAGCGTTCCGAATGGCCGCGCGGGCGCAGCTGGCTGTGCAGCGAGGACGCCTGGCAGCGCGACGAAAACCGAAAGGGCAAAGCGAAGGATTGGTCGCATCATGTCATGTTCCTGAGATACTCGTCCACGTTTCTCGCGAGCACATCCAGCGGCACGTTTCCGCCGCGCACCACCGTATCGTCGAAATCCTTGAGATCGAACTTCGCGCCGAGCGCTGCCCTCGAGCGATCGCGCTGCCGGTTGATTTCGCTGTGGCCCACCTTGTAGCCGCACGCCTGTCCGGGCCACGAGCAGTAGCGATCGACCTCGCTGGCGACTTCCTCCGGATTCGAGCCGTTCACATCCACGAAAAATTTCACGCCCTGCTCTCGTGTCCAGCGTTTGGCGTGAAGGCCTGTGTCGACGACGAGTCGGCACGCCCGGAACGCGATCGATTGCAGATAGCCGAGTCGTCCGACGCGGTCGTTATCGTAGGCGCCGAGCTCGTCGGCGAGCTGCTCTGCGTAAAGTCCCCAGCCTTCCGAATAGGCATTGAACGCCAGCAGTTGGCGAATGAGCGGCATGTCGTGCGTGTACTCGCCCTGCCAGATGTGACCGGGGATGGACTCGTGGAATGTCAGATCCGCCAGGCTGTACTTGCTGTGCAAATCCGTGGTCCTGAGGTTGATCCAGAAACGTCCGGGAATCTTGCCGTCGATCGATCCTGCTCCACCGTATGCGCCAGGGGCCCCGGGCTCTTCCTCCGGGGGAAGTCGCTTCACCTCCATGTTCGGGTTGACGACCTTGTTGAACGCGCGCGGCATCTGTGCCTTCACCCAATCAAGCCGATTCTTGATGAACGCCATAATCTCGGCACGACCAGGATCCCCCTGACTGAACTTGTACCGCGGATCCTTGGCGAGGGCCTTCATTCGTTCGCCAACGCTGCCCTGTGAGTAGCCGATCTCCTTCAGGATCGTGTCCATCTCGGCGTGCAGGCGCTTCACCTCGTCC
>Ga0207706_10007468_pt1 | contig 10109 bp, 9 predicted proteins | sample KBSC53metaG_FD_184318 | JGI IMG/M metagenome (GOLD analysis project Ga0207706, IMG submission 184318) | Corn rhizosphere microbial communities from Kellogg Biological Station, Michigan, USA - KBS C5-3 metaG (SPAdes) (version 2) | ecosystem: Host-associated > Plants > Roots > Rhizosphere > Soil ... | reverse complement strand
CAGGACATAGCAGAGCGCGCCATCGCGCATTTTAGTAGTCGCTATGTACTGCAGGATCAACCAAGTCGGGGCTGTACCTTTCTTTTTGATCTCTCGATGCGCAAGCCGCCGGCGCGCGTACAGAAAGGTGCGAGCTCAGTTGGTGATTTGCGTTACTTCGGTGCAGGAAATGCGACCGTGGGCCTAGCCGACCTGATTGCAGAGACCAGGCGAAAAGAACGTGTCCCGGCCGACGTCAAGCTCGGCGGCGGAAGTAATACCGGCCTCGTGCTCGGAGTGCTGGAACACTTGGCGCGCTACTGGTCCGATGTGCCGCCATCGCGCAGTTCAGAGCGCCACAAAGTCACCATGCGCCTCACAGTGGCGCCGAGCTTCAGCGGGTTGCTCAACGAGATTGAAGCCGACAATGATAATGATTCGCTTGATTTCACACGAACAGAGAGCTGGATTGTGGAAAATGCGAGCGGAGCCGGCTATGGCGCCATCATTCCCCAAGTAAAGGGCGACTGGATCCGGGTGGGCGCCCTGGTAGGGCTAAAAACTGAGACGGAGTATGGGTGGCGCGTCGGCATCGTTCGTCGCATCAGCCAACAAAAGCGCGTCGGCATTCAGCTGCTGTCGGGGTTTGCGAATGCGGTCGTGGTTTCATCGACAACCGGGAATGCATCGATGCAAATGAAAGGCGAAGGTGATCGCGCAGTGCTGCTGTCCAGGAATCCCGACGAGAACGGCGAAATCAAGCTGCTGCTTCGCTCGGACACTTATAAGCTGTAGTAGTCGCGACTCGATCTGACAGTTACCCGTTTTGGATAGGGTGTCTGTCAGTTCAAATTTAGTGCGGTGACTTTTTCGTTCCAGATCTCCTTTCCGGCAAGCATAGTAGCAAAGGGCGTGCGACCGCAACACATCTTGCCTTCGTGTGTGCGCTCATTGTTGTAGCGGTTGATCCAGGCGTCCAGGTCGTGCTGCAGGTCCTCGATTCCGACGTAGATCTTGGTGCGGAACGCCACTTGGTAGAACTCCTGCAATATGGTTTTGTGGAAGCGCTCGCAGATACCGTTAGTCTGCGGATGCCGCGCTTTGGTCTTGGTATGTTCGATTTCGTTGACCGCCAGATACAATTCGTAGTCATGGACCTCGGCCTTGCCGCAGAACTCGGTGCCGCGGTCAGTGAGCATGCGCAGCAAGCTCATGCCCTGTTCCTCGAAGAAGGGCAGCACGCGATCGTTTAAAAGGTCTGCCGCCGTAATCGGCGTCTTGGTTGTGTAGAGCTTGCCGGCGGCCCACTTGGAATACGTGTCGACGAACGTTTGCTGATAAATGCGCCCGACGCCCTTCAAAGTGCCGACGTAGAAGGTGTCTTGCGAGCCCAGGTAGCCGGGGTGAGCCGTGTCGATTTCCCCGCACGCGAGATCGTCGTCGCGCTTCCTTTCCAAGGCAGTGACTTGGGCTTCGGTCAGTACCAGGCCGGCCTCGGCGGCTTTACGTTCCAGTGCCGCGAGTCGCTGCTTGAAGGTTGCCAGATTGTGGCGCAACCACACGCAGCGCACCCCGCTTGGCGAGGCGAACACGCCACGCTTCCTCAGTTCGTTGCTGGCGCGTACCTGCCCGTAAGCTGGAAATTCGAGCGTGAAGGCCACCACCGCGGCTTCCGTCGCCTCGTCGATGCGATTCTTCGGATTTGGCTTGCGCCGGTTCTTATCGATTAACGCCTCGACGCCGCCGGCATCGATAGCATCCTTGTAGCGATAGAACGTGTCACGGGAGAACCCCATGACCTTGCAGGCTTTCGAGACATTGCCCAGCTCCGCCGCCAGGTTCAACAGTCCCAGTTTGTTCTTGATGATGCGTGCGCTAAGATGTTCCATGGTAGGGTTACCTTTCCATTTATTGGGTTTCGATAGGGCTTCGCAACCACTATCAAAACGGGTAACCCTGCCTTTTGCAACTCAGCAGTGTCAGATCAGATCGGAACTACTACAATTTATTTCACGTTTTTTTATTCAGAAAGATAAACTGACCGACACGTTATGGCGCAGCCCGTGATCAATCTGACGCCAAAGATAGTGTCCGCTTCAGTCGCCTTTGCCATTCTTGCGTGGCTCCTTCTCCTGCTCGGCCTCATGTACGCGGGGTTTGTTGTAACCGAACCGCCGCCGAACGTGGTTATTACGTTTTCCCACAAGGGCCTTACGCGTCTATTCGCCGAACTCATCAGTCTTGGCACCGGTGGTCTTGGGGCCTTCTTTGCAGGTGTTGCCTTCGCCCGCGGTGCGCGCAACGGGACTCTTACGCTTGCGGCGCTAGGCAATGTCTCCATTTGCGTCGTATGCGCGGCATTGCTAATGTAGCTAATCTTTTGATCAACGCTGACATTCCGGATGAGAACATGAAAAAGTCGGGCGAGAGCCAAAGCCAGCCGGCATCGGAGCTCATTTCGAAAAGAATCGCCGAACTCGGGGACTGGCGCGGCAAAACTCTCGGCAGGATTCGCAAGCTTATAAAGGCAGCACTGCCTGATGTCGTCGAGGAGTGGAAGTGGAGGGGCACGCCGGTCTGGTCGCACGACGGCATCATCTGCACCGGCGAATCCTACAAAAGTGTCGTGAAGCTGACCTTCGCCAAGGGCGCGTCTCTGCAAGACCCGGCCCGTCTCTTCAACTCGAGTCTCGACGGAAACGTCCGCCGCGCGATCGACATCCACGAAGGTGAGGAAGTCGACGAATCCGCCTTCAAGGCGCTCGTTCGCCAGGCCGCCGCCCTCAACAGTTCCGGCAAGTCGAAACCTGCAAAGAAAGCGCAGTCCTGAGGGGTCCACCGAACGCATCGGCGGACGCGATGGCCGCGTCGAGCCGCTCAGTTCACGAAAAACGCGGCCGGCAGCGCTTCCACCACGTAACGGCGGTTGAGCAACTGGCTTTCGGCGAGGTCCATCGCGACAGGGTTATTGGCGTCGGTAATTGCGCGCCCGTACGCGAGCAGGCGCTGGTCGAGGGGAATCGGGTTGCGCAACATCGCGGCGATGACGGGCAGGTGTCTCGCCGGCACGTGATTGAGATCGTCGCCCGCGGGGCTCGGCAAGGCAGAAGCGGAAGCTACGATAAAGCTGTTGATATGCGGGGCGAGGCCGTAGTCCGGCCGGTAGAGCGTGACGTACTGGAGCTCGCTTTTGAGCGTTGTCAGGAAGTGCGCATAGGCGCGCGGCTTGTCGAGGTCCGCAAACGTGTTGAATACCGCAATTCCATCCCGACCCAGGCAGCGTTTTAAATCACGGAAGAAATCTCGCGTCACCAGATAGTCGGGCACGCCGTCGCCGTGAAAAAGGTCGACGACCACGATTTCGTAGCCGCTCCCGCACGTGCGCAAATAGGTGCGCGCATCGGCCTGGACGGCGTGGACTTTGCCTGGATCGAAGCCGAACACTTCAGTGGCGGCGCGCAAGGAGGCGGAGTCGATGTCGACGGTGGTGACGTCGACGCCGCGGCCGGCCAGTCGCATTGGCACCATGCCCGCGCCGATGCCGAGCACGAGTGCCTTGCGCATATCCGGGCGGTAGGAAAAAGACAGCGCCTCGAGCGCATAGGTGTACATCGAGAGCGAGCGGTTGCTGGCGCCGACGACGTTCTGCACGAGACCGTCCTGGAAATACATGCGGGTAAACGGCTCGTTGTCGCGCGGACCGCTTTTCAGGACTTTGACGGTCCCGAACGACGAGCGGTAGACCGTTTCTATGCTCCAGTTCGTGCCGCCGTACGCGGCGGGCCACAGGCGGTCGGTATAAGCGCGCGAGCCGCCGAGCAATGCCAGTGACGCCGCCAGTGCTACCACTGACGTGATCGTCAGGCGCTTCCGCTGGGCGATACGGAGCGACGAGCCGAACAACATCACGAGCGGCAATGCCGCGAGCACAGCCGCCACAGTCAACGATGCGGCGAAATTGCTCATATACAGAATAAGGCCGAATGCCGTCACGATGACACCCGCGACCGAGCCCAGCGTGCTGATGAAAAATACGCGGCCAGCGCCGGCGTCGGCCAGCTCGCCGCGCGAAGCAGATTGCCGCAACAAAATCGCGACCAGCAGAGGGTTCATAGCGGACGTTACGAACAGCGGGACAAACAGCAGCACGACGCACGCGATGAATGCGCCCAGCACCAGATCGAATTGCGCGAGCCGGTGGAACAAGTACGGATAAACGAGGCAGGCGGCGACGATCGCCAGCGCTGCAATCGCGGGCATGCGCGCAAACTGGTAAGCGAGTTTTTCCGGCGCCGGCGGATGGTTGCCCTTGCCCGCGGCCAGCTGGCCACCGCGCCAATAGCCCGCCGCCAGCGATACCAGCGTAATCGACAGGATGCCGCTCCAGATATAAAGGCTCACGCCGAAGTACGGCGTCAGGATGCGCGAGGCCAGCAGCTCGAGCGCGAGGATCGCGCCGCCGGTAACAAAAATGATAGTGGGCAGCATGTCGTGGCGGATTAGCGGTCGGGTATAATGACGGCGCGTTCAGGCAGGCGCGAACGCATCGGATTGAAATTGGTTGTGCGCGAAATCTACCAGAGTTCAAACATTGACGCGAGTTCGCAGCGCAAGGGCGGCCGGTTGCGCGCAATTTTTGGACGGGAGGACAGGATGAAGAGCTTCACAAGCGGGTTCCTGCGCATCGCGGCATTGGCGCTGATGGCGGCATGCGCGAGCGCTGCGCTGGGGGCGGCGTCCAGCGTGCCCTACGTGCCGACACCGCAGGTTGTCGTCGATCGCATGTTGCAGATGGGCAAAATAACCCCGCAGGACTATGTCATTGACCTGGGATCGGGCGACGGCCGCATCGTCATCACGGCCGCGCAGAAGTACGGCGCGCGCGGATTCGGCGTCGACCTGAACCCGGTGCGCATCAAGGAAAGCACTGAAAACGCGGCAAAGGCAGGGGTCAGCGACCGTGTGACGTTCTACGAGCGCAACCTGTTCGAGACAGATTTGTCGCAGGCGACCGTGATCACGATGTACCTGTTGCCGCGCGTCAACCTCGATTTGCGCCCGAAGATATTGGAATTGAAGCCCGGCACGCGCATCTTGTCGCACGATTTTTCGATGGACGAGTGGAAAGCCGACGAGGCGGTGAATCTCGACATACAGGACAAATACGGCGTCGGCGCCGGTTCCGGCACCAGCACGATTTACTTTTGGGTGGTGCCGGCGCGCGTCACGGGGCCGTGGCAATGGCAATCGACAGTCGCCGGCAAGCCGCAGAATTATGAGATGGTGCTCGAGCAGCAATTCCAGATGATCGGCGGCACGGTACGCGTCGGTGGGCGCAGCACGAAGCTGCAGGACGCCAAGTTGCGCGGCGACCAGATCAGCGGCAATTTCACCGTCGACGTCAATGGCAGCCCGCTCAAGCACGAACTCGCGGGCCGCGTGAATGGCTCCAGCATCGAGGGCAGCGTCACGCTGACCGGTAACCGCATGCAGGGACAATATGAATGGAATGCCGCGCGCGGCGCCAAGTGAGATCAAGGATGAGGGAGAAGGCGCAAGGATGAAGTCAATTTCAGCAATCGCGGCGGGTTTGGCGCTGCTGGTCACGTGCGCGGTCAGCGCGCAGGATTTCGGCGATACGCCCTACGTGCAAACGCCGCAGAACGTGGTCGACAAGATGCTGCAGATCGCGAAGGTGGGGCCCGCCGATTACGTGATCGATCTCGGGTCCGGCGACGGCCGCATGATTATCACGGCGGCGCAGAAGTACGGCGCGCGAGGCTTTGGCGTCGATCTCGACAAGCGGCTCGTGCAACTTGCGAACAAGCGCGCGGCGAGCGCGGGCGTGGCCGATCGCGCCGTGTTCTACGAGCGCGATCTCTACGAAACCGATTTGACCGCCGCGAGCGTGGTCACAATTTATCTGCTGCCCGAAGTCAACCTGATGTTGCGCCCGCGCCTGCTGGCGACGCTAAAACCCGGCACCCGCGTGGTGGCGCACGATTACGACATGGGCGAATGGAAGCCCGACGAGCAACTGGTGATGGACGCGCCCGACAAACCGGTCGGCCGCGACAAGAAGAGCAAAGTCTTCTATTGGATCGTGCCGGCCAACGCCGCGGGCAAATGGCGGTGGGAAATGCCGGTGGCGGGCAAGCCTGCCGTCTTTACCCTCAACGTTGCGCAAAATTTTCAGGCGATCAGCGGCAACGTCACCAGCGACGGCATTACCTGGCCGCTCGAGAACGCACGGCTGCGCGGCGAGGACATCAGCTTCACCGTAAGTGATCCGCGCGACAAAACCCGCTATGACTTCAGCGGCCACATCGCCCCCAAAGGAATTACGGGTGCAGTGCAGGTGGCCGGTGTGCGGGCGCAGAGGCAACTCGAGTGGCAGGCGGCGCGCACCGAGCCCGGTTATCCCGCCCACGCCGCGCTGAAGAAGCCGACCCTGCAAGAATTGCAGCTGGTGCAGTAGATGGCGTGGCGCGCCGGCCTTGTCATCGCTGCGGCTGTCGTTTGTTTCGCCGCGCCGTCCGCCCGCGCCCAATTCAGCTATGACGTCCCGTTTGTCCCGACCCCCTACGTCGTGGTCGAGGAGATGCTGCGCCTCGCGAAAGTAGGGGCCGACGATTTCGTGATGGACCTCGGCTCCGGCGACGGCCGCATCCTGATTGCCGCCGCCCGCAAGTTCGGCGCACGCGGCGTTGGCGTCGACCTCGACCCCGATCGCATCGAAGAGAGCCTTTACAGCGCTCAGCTGCAGGGTGTCAGCGACCGCGTCACGTTCCTTCAGCAGGACCTCTTCAAGTTCGATTTAAGCCCGGCGACGGTGATAACGATGTATCTGTTGCCATCGGTCAACATGAAGCTGCGCTCGCGGCTCTACGACTTGAAGCCCGGCACGCGCATCGTGGCGCACGATTTCGACCTCGAAGACTGGCAGCCGGACCAGAAGTCGACCGTGCGCAAGAACGTGTTCCTCTGGATAGTGCCGGCAAAGGCTGGCGGCCGCTGGCGCACCACGGTGGCACTACCCGCGGGCGAGCGCACCTACGATATCGAAATTCGCCAGAAATTCCAGGAAATCGACGGCCTCGCGCGCTACGACAAGAAAGTGGCGGGCCTGTGGAATGCGAAATTGAGCGGAGAGCGCATCAATTTCGTGATCGTCGACGACAGCGGATCGCTCGACAGCAATCTTTATTTTGACGGCAAAGTCTCCGCCGATGGCATGGAAGGTACGATAGTGCGCGGCGTCGGCGCCGACCAGAAACAAATCCCGTGGCGGGCGACGCGCCTGCCCGAGGCGAAATGACATGACGTGCTCGATCGACAGGGCAAGAGCGGCCTTGCTGGCGATGGCGCTGTGTGTGCTCGGTCTGGCGGGTTCAGTTCGCGCGCAGCAGCAACCCGATGTTCCCTACGTGCAGACGCCAAGGAGCGTCGTTGAGGCTATGCTCGATGCAGGGCGGGTTACAGCCAACGATTATGTGATCGACCTGGGCTCCGGCGACGGCCGCCTCGTGATTGCGGCGAGCCGGCGAGGCGCCCGCGCCACCGGCGTCGAGCTCGATGCCAATCTGGTCGCGACCGCGACCCGCGAAGCCGCGCGTAGCGGAGAGGGCGGAAAAGCGAACTTCGTCAACGCTAACCTGTTCACGTTCGATTTCAGCAAGGCGACGGTGCTGACGATGTACTTGCTGCCGCATATCAACCTCGATTTGCGCCCGCGCATATTAAGCGGGCTGCGTCCCGGCACGCGCGTGGTGTCGCACGATTTCGATATGGGAAAATGGCGGCCCGATCTGCGCCGTGAGATAGCGGTGCCCGACAAGGTCTATGGCCCGCCGGTCAGCCAGGTCTATATGTGGTACGTTCCGGCGAACGTCGCGGGCAAGTGGCAATGGCGCCTGCCGGTGGGCGATGGCGGCGTCCGCCACGAAGTGACGTTCCGGCAGGCGTTCCAGCAATTGTCGGCCGACGCCGCCATCGAGAGCGGCAGCGCGACGATCGAAGGCGTGAAGTTGCAAGGCGACGCGATCGCATTCACGCTGGTGCATAACAGCGCCGGACGCAAGGTGGCATACGAATTCAGCGGCCGTGTGGACGGCGACAAAATAGCCGGCAGCGTCAAGACCGGCGGCGACGACAAAACCTACGACTGGCAGGCGACGCGATTCGCGCGCGGCCAGATGAGCATCGAATGATTAAACTGGAGAAGAAAAAATGACGCAACTGAAACATCTGTTCGGCGCTGTCTTCATGCTGGCGCTGATCATGCCCGTGCTTGCGCTTGCCCAGGACGAGAAGGAGCGGGGCGTCGGCAACGTGGTCTACGTGCCGACTCCTCAAGTGGTCGTCGATGAAATGCTGCGCATGGCCAAAGTAGGGTCGGCCGATTTTGTCATCGACCTGGGATCGGGCGACGGCCGCATGATCAGGACCGCCGCGAAGAAATTCGGCGCGCGCGGGTTTGGCGTCGATCTCTCCGACGACCTGCTGCGCGAAAGCAATGCGCTCGCGCTGTCGGAAGGTATCGCCGACCGGGCGCGCTTCATCAAGGAGGACTTGTTCGAAACCGACTTGACCAAGGCCACGGTGATCACGAGCTACCTGTTGCCGGAAATGAACCAGAAGCTGCGGCCTAAGATTCTGAATCTCAAGCCGGGCACGCGCGTGGTCGCGCACGACTATCACATGGGCGAGTGGCCGTCGGACGAGAACAAGGAAATCATTGTCCCGGAAAAGAAGGTGGGCGTTGCCGGCCGCAGCTATGTTTACCTGTGGATAGTGCCGGCCAAAGTCGGCGGGCGGTGGCAGGCGCAGATCAATTCTCCCGCGCATCCCGGCGGACTCGAGCTCGAGTTCGTGCAGAAATTTCAGAAGCTGGAAGGCAGCGCCAAAAGCGGCGGCCAGACTGTCGCGCTGCTGGCGCCGAAAATCGAAGCCGATCAGCTGAGTTTCGCGCTCTTCACGAAGCCCGGCGATAGCGCAACACGCCACCAGTTCACCGGTGCCGTCAAAGGCGACACCATCGAAGGGCTCGTCAAAGTCGGCGACGGCGCGAAACAGCAGCAGTTGCCCTGGACCGCCAAGATCGTGCAACGCGTGGCGGGGCCGCAATGAGCGTGCCGGCTGCCGGGCAGCAGACTCAACCGCGCGCAATCCTCTCGCTGACCGACGCGATCGCAATGATCGTCGGCCTGATCGTCGGCGCGGGAATTTTCGGCACGCCGTCCATCGTCGCCGGTGCAGTCGAAAGCGAAGGCCTGCTCGTCGCGGCATGGGTCGCGGGCGGCGTATTCTCGATCATCGGCGCGCTGTGCTATGCGGAACTCGCTACCGCGTTTCCCTCGGCCGGCGGCGAATATCATTTTCTGCAAAAGGCATATGGCCGGCAGCTCGCGTTCCTGTATGGATGGGCACGCATGATGGTCGTCGTCGCGGGCTCGATCGCGGTGTTCGCCTACCTGTTCGGCGACTACATGTCGCGCATCGTGAATCTCGGCGCTTATTCGTCGGCCATCTGGGCTGCGCTCGTCGTCGGCGGCCTGACGATCGTGAATTACCTGGGCATCCGCGAAGGCAAATTCACGCAGAATTTCTTTACCGTGATCGAAGTCGGCGGCCTGGTGTTGATCATAGTCACCGGACTCATTATCGCCGGCCCGCCCGCGGCAGCGCCGGCCGCGGCAGCGGGCGCCGGCCAGCCTTGGTATATGGGCGCCGGCATCGGCTCCGCGATGGTGTTCGTGCTGTTCACGTACGGCGGCTGGAACGATGCTGCGTACATCTCGGCGGAGGTGCGCGACCGCGAGAAAAACATGGCGCGCGCCCTACTGCTGTCCATCAGTCTCGTTACCGTGCTCTACGTGCTGGTCAACCTGGCTTATCTCAAAGGACTGGGCTACAGCGCGATGGCGCGCTCGGATGCAGTGGCGGCGGATCTCCTCAAAAATGTCCTCGGGCCGACCGGCGAAAAGCTGATCTCGTTCATGATCGCGGTCGCCGCTCTGACATCCGTCAACGGCTCGATCATCGTCGGCGCGCGATCCAACTATGCATTAGGACGCGATTGGCCGCTGTTTGGTTTCCTCGGCCGATGGGACGAGGCGAGCGGCTCGCCG
>Ga0207706_10007466_pt1 | contig 10109 bp, 8 predicted proteins | sample KBSC53metaG_FD_184318 | JGI IMG/M metagenome (GOLD analysis project Ga0207706, IMG submission 184318) | Corn rhizosphere microbial communities from Kellogg Biological Station, Michigan, USA - KBS C5-3 metaG (SPAdes) (version 2) | ecosystem: Host-associated > Plants > Roots > Rhizosphere > Soil ... | reverse complement strand
TCGTAGCCCAGCTCGGCGGCCTTGCGCACCTCGTCGGCCACCGAGTGGTCCACGTGGTACATCGCGGGGTCGAGCGCAATCTTGACCATGGTGTCGACCCGTCAGTCGGTGTTCGTCGCGCCGTCGGCGTCGCGGTAGAGGTCCGGCCGCTCGCGCATCCGCACCGGCGCCTTCTGGCCCGACCGGTTCGCCTCGACGGCGGCGTCGCACACGACGGTGGCCGCGTAGCCGTCCCACGAGCTCGGCCCGGTGGAGCGTCCGGCCGCGGCCGCGTCGATCCACTCCTGGAACTCGACGTCGTAGGCGCGGATGAACCGCTCGCGCCAGTCGCTCGGCACCCGGCCGCCGAACCCGCCCTCGCGCTTGACGACGATCGGGCCGCTCTCGGCGAGCTCGATCGTGCCCGTCTCCCCCAGCACCTCGCCGCGGATGTCGTAGCCGTAGGCGATGTTCACCGCGGCCTCGATGCTCACCAGCATGCCGTTGGACAGTTCGAGCAGCAGCAGGATCGGGTCCTGCAGGTGTTCCGCGGCCAGGCTCGAGCGACGGGGGCTGCGGACCTCCGCCGAGACCACCTCCGCGTCGAACAGCCAGCGCGAGGTGTCGATGTCGTGCACGCAGGTGTCGACGAGCACGCCGTCGGTGGTCACGCTGGGCGGGACCGCCGGGTTGCGGTGCCCGGAGTAGTACAGGAGCGGGGCGCCGATCTGCCCGTCGTTCAGCGCGGCCTTCATGGCGCGGTAGGCGTCGTCGTAGCGGCGCATGAACCCCACCATGACCAGGCGCTTCCCGGCGGCGGTCTCGGCGTCGAGGATGCGCTCGCACGCCTCCTGGGTGGTGGCGAGCGGCTTCTCGCAGAACACCTGCTTGCCCGCCTCGATGCAGGCCAGCACGTACTCCTCGTGGGTGGGGCCCCACGACGCGACGACGACCGCGTCGACCTCGGAGTCCGCGATCAGCTCCTGGCCGGTCTGCAACGCCTTCGCGGCGGGCAGGGCGGCGGCCACGGACTTCGCCCGGTCGAGGTCCACGTCCGTCACCGCGGTGACCTGCGCACCCGACAGCACGTGCGTGAGCCTGCGGATGTGGTCCTGGCCGATCATTCCGACGCCGATGACGCCGACGTTGAGTGTCATCTCGATCCGTCCTTCAGTAGGGCCAGCGGCGGGTGGGGCCGACGCCGCAGGCGGCGAAGTAGCCCGCGGTGCGGGCGGCGATGGGCAGCGGGACGTCCGGCGCGACCGGGTAGAGGTCCTGCTCGATCACGCAGAAGACGTCGCGGTCGAGCTTGGCCAGCGCGTCGAGGAGCGGAGGCATGGCGGGCTCGCCGTACGGCGGCTCGACCATCGCGCCCCGCTTGACGGCTTCGGACAGCGGCAGCTTCTCGGCGAGCACGCGGTCGCGCACGGCCGGGTCGACCTGCTTGAGGTGGACGTAGGTGATCCGGTCGGGGAACCGTTCGACGATCTGCACGTTGTCGCCGTGGCAGTAGGCGATGTGGCCGGTGTCGAGGCAGAGGTTCACGTACTGCGGGTCGGTGTCGGACAGGAAGCGCTCGATCCGCTCCTGGGTGTCGACGTGCGTGTCGACGTGCGGGTGGAACACCAGCTCGACGCCGAACTCCTCGAGCAGGTAGCGGGCCAGCTCGTTGGTGCCCTGCACCAGGCTGCTCCAGTCGTCCTGGCCAAGGTCGGCGCCTTCGGTGGCCGCGCCGGTGTGCATGTCGGTGTACTGGGTGGGGAGGTGGACGAGGTACTTGGCGCCGACCTCGCGCAGCAGGCGCGCTTCGCGGCCGAACTCCTCCTTGGCCTTGTCGAGCGCCTCCTTGCCCTGGTGCAGGCTGGCGAACACGGTGCCGCCGCACACCTTCAACCCGCGGCGCTCGAGCTCGTCGCGCAGCTGGGCCGGGTCCTGCGGCAGGAAGCCCTGCGGCCCGAGCTCGGTCCACACGTAGCCCGCCTGCGGCAGCTCGTCGAGGTACTGCCGCCAGGTCACCTGGTGCGCGTCCTCCGGGAACCACACCCCCCAGGAGTCCGGTGCGGTACCCAGCGTCAGCCGGGACAGGTCGGCGGGTGCGGTCATGACGTCCTCTCGTCCGTGACGGGGGTCAGCAGCGGGCGCTGTTCGGCCTTGTGCCCCTCGTAGGTCTTGCGCGCCTGGCGGGTGCTGTCGAGCTGGGCGACCTCCGAGACCGGCACGTCCCACCAGCTCTCCGACGACGGCACCGGGGCGAGCGGGTCGGTCTCGATGTGGATCGCGGTGGTGCGGGTCGCCGCGCGTGCGGCGTCGAGCGCGGTGCGGAACTCGTCGATCGTCTTGACGCGGATCACGTCGGCGCCGAGGCTCTCGGCGTTGGCGGCGAGGTCGATCGGGAGCTTGTCGCCGTCGAGCAGGCCGGTGTCGGCGTTGCGGAAGCGGTACCAGGTGCCGAACCGTTGCGACCCGAGCGACTCCGACAGCGACCCGATGGACGAGAACCCGTGGTTCTGCACGAGCACGATGATCAGCTTGATGCCCTCGGACACCGCGGTGACGATCTCCTGGGCCATCATCAGGTAGGAGCCGTCGCCGACCAGCGAGTACACCTCGCGCTCGGGCGCGGCCATCTTGATGCCGAGCGCGCCCGCGATCTCGTAGCCCATGCAGGAGAAGGCGTACTCGACGTGGTACTGCTGCGGGTCCTCGGCGCGCCAGAGCATCTGCAGGTCGCCCGGCATCGAGCCCGCCGCCTGCACGATCGTCGCGTTCGGCCCGACGGTCTCGTTCAGCGCACCCAGCACCTCGGTCTGCGCGGGCAGCGGCTGGTGGCCGAGGTGGTAGGCCTCGTCGACGACGTGGTTCCAGCGGTCGAGGTGCTCCCGGTGCGACCGCGTGTAGTCGTCCTCGACGCGGTGGCCCGACAGCCCCTCGGCGAGCGCGGCGAGCCCCTCGCGCGCGTCGGCGACCAGCATCACCCCGGCGTGCTTGGCCGCGTCGAGCGCGGTCACGTTGAGGTTGACGAACCGCACGTCGGGGTGCTGGAAGGCGGTTCGCGACGCCGTGGTGAAGTCGCTGTAGCGGGTGCCCACGCCGATCACCAGGTCGGCGTCGCGGGCGAGCGCGTTGGCCACCGGCGAGCCCGTGGACCCGAGGCCGCCCACGGCCTGGGGGTGGTCCCAGCGGATCGCGCCCTTGCCCGCCTGGGTGTCGGCCACCGGGATGCCCGTGGCCTCGGCGAAGCGCGCCAGCTCCGCGGTGGCCTCGCTGTAGATCACGCCGCCCCCCGCCACGAGCAGCGGGCGCCGGGCGGACCGGATCGCCGCGACCGCCCTGGCGAGCGCCGCCCGCTCGGGCACGGGCCGGGCGACGTGCCACACCCGGCGGGCGAACAGCTCTTCGGGCCAGTCGTGGGCCTCGGCTTGGACGTCCTGGGGCAGCGCGAGCGTGACGGCCCCGGTCTCGGCCGGGTCTGCGAGCACGCGCATTGCGCCGAGCAGGGCGGCGGGCAGCTGCTCGGGACGCCACACCCGGTCGAAGAAGCGCGACAGCGGGCGGAACGCGTCGTTGACCGAGATGTCGTACCCGCTGGGCAGCTCCAGCTCCTGCAGCACCGGGCTGCCCACCCGGGTGGCGAAGATGTCGCTGGCCAGCAGCAGCACCGGGATCCGGTTGGTGGTGGCGAGCGCGGCGCCGGTGAGCATGTTGGCCGAGCCGGGGCCGATCGAGGCGGTGCACGCCAACGCCTGCAGCCGGTTGCGGGTGGTGGCGTAGCCGACCGACGCGTGGACCATGCCCTGCTCGTTGCGCGCGAGGTAGTACGGCAGGTCGGCCGAGCCGGTGACCTGCGCCTCCAACAAGGCCTGACCGACCCCGGCGACGTTGCCGTGCCCGAAGATGCCGAAGCACCCCGGGATCAGGCGCTGCTCGTGCCCGTCCCGTTCGCTGTACTGGTTGGCCAGGAACCGCACGACCGCCTGGGCGACGGTGAGCCGAATGGTGCCCACGCTCCACAACCTCCTAATGGATCTCTGGCTCGGGTGTCGGCGGCCCTGCTTCGAGGAAGTCGAAGTCGCAGCCCTCGTTGGCCTGGGTGATGTGCTGCAGGTACAGCGCGCCGTAGCCGCGGCCGTACTTCGCCGCGGGCTGCTGCCAGTCGGCCCGGCGCTTCTCCAGCTCCTCGTCGGAGACGGCGAGGGAGATGCGGCGGGCTTCCACGTCGAGCTCGATCACGTCGCCGTCGCGGACGAGCGCGAGCGGGCCCCCGACGTGCGACTCGGGCGCCACGTGCAGCACGCAGGCGCCGTAGCTGGTGCCGCTCATGCGCGCGTCGGAGATGCGCACCATGTCGCGCACCCCCTTCTCGAGGAGCTTCTTCGGGATCGGCAGCTGGCCCCACTCGGGCATGCCCGGCGCGCCCTGCGGGCCCGCGCTCTGCAGCACCAGCACCGAGTTCTCGTCCACCACGAGATCGGGGTCGTCGATCCGGGCGGCCATGTCGTCGTAGTTCTCGAACACCACCGCCGGGCCGGAGTGCCGGTGCAGCCGCGCCTCGGCCGCGGGCGGCTTGATCACGGCTCCGTCCGGCGCGAGGTTGCCGCGCAGCACGGCGAGCGTGCCGGACTCGACCAGCGGGTTGTCCCGCGTGCGGATGACGTCGTCGTCGAACACCGCGGCGCCCGCGATGTTCTCGCCCAGCGTGCGGCCGTTGGCCGCGACCGCGGAGGTGTCCAGGAGGTCGCCGAGGTTGCGCAGCAGCGCGGGGAGGCCGCCCGCGTAGAAGAAGTCCTCCATGAGGTACTTCCCCGAGGGCCTGATGTTGGCCAGCAGCGGCGTGCGGCGGGCGAGCTCGTCGAAGTCGCCGAGATCCAGCTCGACGCCGATGCGCCGGGCCATGGCGATCAGGTGGACGATGGCGTTGGTGGAGCCACCGATCGCGAGCACCGTGGTGATCGCGTTGCGGAACGCCGTGCGCGTCAGCACCGTGGAGAGCCGGACGTCCTCCCAGACCATGTCCACGATGTGCCGCCCGGTGTGCGCGCCCATCACGGCGTGCCGCGAGTCGGCGGCCGGGATGGAGGCGGCGCCCGGCAGCGTGACGCCCAGCGCCTCGGCCGCGCTCGTCATCGTGGACGCGGTGCCCATCGTCATGCAGTGCCCGGGCGAACGCGCGATGCCGTTCTCGATCTCGCGCCAGTCCTCGTCGGTGATCTTCCCGGCCCGCAGGTCGGCCCAGTACTTCCAGGTGTCGGAGCCGGAGCCGAGCGTCGTGCCGCCCCAGTGCCCGCGCAGCATCGGCCCCGCGGGCAGGAACAGGGCGGGCAGGTCCATCGACGACGCGCCCATCAGCAGCCCCGGCGTCGTCTTGTCGCAGCCACCCATCAGAACGGCGCCGTCGATCGGGTAGGAGCGCAGCAGCTCCTCGGTCTCCATCGCGAGCAGGTTGCGGTAGAGCATGGTCGTGGGCTTCTGGAACGGCTCCGACAGCGACATCGCGGGCAGCTCCAGCGGGAAGCCGCCCGCGGACCACACCCCGCGCTTGACGTCTTCCACCCGCTGCTTGAAGTGCGTGTGGCAGGGATTGATGTCGCTCCAGGTGTTGATGATCGCGATCACGGGCTTGCCCCGGTAATCGGCGGCGTCGAATCCCATTTGCGCGGTACGGGAGCGGTGCCCGAAAGATCGCATGTCCTGTACCCCGTACCACCGGTGGCTACGGAGTTCCTCAGGCGCTTTCCTCGCCATGAGATCACCCTTCATCGCTGTGGATCGAAACCGACGAGCTTAGGCACCTGCCGCGGTACCGCCGAGTACCGGCGCCAGGCGCAGCTGCCTCCGCCCGGGGGGATCGACCGGATCGACCGCGAGCTGTCGGGACAGCCCGCGCGCCGCGACGGCGAGCGCGGCCCGGGCGACCTCCAGCTCGGTGGCCAGGTTGCGCACCTCCAGCTCCAGGGCACCGACGGCGACGCCCCCGCATCCGAAGACGGGTGCGGCGACGTCGCTCTGACCCGCTGACAGTTCGGCCCGAGCCACCGCGGTGCGGGCGAGCCGCACGATCCCCAGCGCCCGGCGCAGCCGATCCGGGGTGTTGACCGTGAGCGGCGTGAACGTCACCAGGTTCTGCGCCACGCAGCGCACGGTGGCGGGCGAGGAGAAGGCCAGGATCGCCTTGCCCGCCGCCGATGCGTGGGCGGGCAGCGTGGCGCCCGCCGCGAAGGACGTGATCGGCTCCGGACCGGGGCGCTTCTCGATGTAGGCGATCCGTCCTTCGTCGTCCAGCACGGCGAACCGGGCCCGCATCCCGGTGGCCGCGCACAGGTCCAGGACGACCCCGGGCGCCCACTCCGTCAACTCGGGCGCGGCGACGGCGACCCCGCCGAGCCGCTGCAGGATGGATCCGACGCCGTAGCGGCCGTCCGCCGCCCGCTGCAGGAGCTGCCACGCCGCGAGGTCGGCGCTGATCCGGTGCGTTGTGGAGACGGGCAGCCCGGTCATGTGCGCGATCTCGGTGATGGAATGGCTCTCGCCGGTCAGGAAGGTCGACAGGATCGCCGTGATCCTGCTGGCGACCGACCGCGGAGGGGTGGGGCGATATCTCATAGTGCCTTTCCGGCGATCGCGGCTCTGGTCACGAGCCGTGGATGTCGGCCGGGGCCTTGTGCACGAACTCCGAGGGGCTGTGCTCGCGGAAGTCGTCCTCGAGCTCTTCGAGCGTCCGCCCACGGGTCTCCGGGGCGAAGCGCTTGACGAAGAAGATGGATCCCAAGTTGATCAGTGCGAAGAGCCCGAACGTCAAGGTGGCGCCGAGCCCGGCGACCAGCGGCGGGAACGCGAAGGAGATGGCCGCGTTGACCGTCCACAAGACGAAGACGGCGATACCCATCGCGAAGCCACGAATGGTCATCGGGAAGATCTCGGAGAGCAACAGCCACACCAACGTGCCGATGAAGGTCTGCACGAAGAACACCACGACCAGCATTGCGGCGAGGATCAGATAGCTGCGGAACGGCGTTTCCGGGAGGAGGAACGACAGGGCGAGCACCAGGTGCCCGCTGGCCACCCCGGTGAAGCCGGTGAGCAGCATGGGTCGTCGATTGAAGTAACCCAGCATGACGATTCCGAGAATGGTGCCGATGATGGCGACGACGCCGACGGTGATGGTGAGGACGAGCGACGCGCTGGCCCCGAGCCCGGTGGATTCCAGGATCGTCGGCGCGTAGTAGTTCACCGTGTTGATGCCGGTGGCCTGCTGCACCGTGGCCAGCCCGCACCCGATCCACAGGATCCGGCGCATCCAGGGGAAGGCGCGCAGGTCGCGGATCGCGGCGCCCTTGTCCTCGGCCGTGTCCCGCTTCGCGTGCTCGGCGATGATGTTGAACTCTTCGGTGGCCTCGGCCTCGTCGCGACTGAGGTTCAGCACGCGGCGGGTGTCGTCGAGCCGCCCGCGCACCGCGTACCACCGCGGCGAGTCGGGGAGGAAGAACATCCCCACGAACAAGGCGACGGCCGGGATGATCGCGACGGCGAGCATCCAGCGCCACACGTGCGGGTCCTTGATCGTGGCGTCCAGCAGCGCGTTGATCGCGAACGCCAGGAACTGGCCCGTGACGATCATGAGCTCGTTGATCGTCACCATGCGCCCGCGACGGTGCGCGGGTGCCATTTCGGCCAGGTAGAGCGGGCAGGTCGTGGCCGCAGCGCCGACGCCGAAGCCGAGCAGGATCCGGCCGAACGTCATGATGGTCACGTTCGGGGCTACGGCGCAGATCAAGGCGCCGAACAGGAACAGGCCCGCGCACACCAGCAGGCTGCCCTTGCGCCCGAGGCGGTCGGCCAGTTTGCCGCCCAGCAGCGCGCCGAACGCGGCCCCGGGGAACAACAGCGAGCTGACGACGAGCGCCTCGGTGAACGGGGTGAGGTCCAGGTCCGTCTTCATGTACAGCAACGCGCCCGAGATCACGCCCGTGTCGTAGCCGAACAGCAGGCCGCCGAGCGTCGATATCACCGTCAGTTTGATGAGGAACCGGTTGTGCGCCGGGGAAGTGCGGGCGGGCGCACGACCCGACCGATCCCCGTGCGCAGATCCACTCGCCGCCATTGGCGTCTCTTTTCGCGAAAATCGACTGCGCGGCCCCGATCCATTTCCCGCGCAGCCGCCACCCGGATAGCCAGAAGGCACAGGTCGGGCGGCGCGTAAGGGAGGCTAGGCGCGACCGGAGAGCAACGTCAACGGCCTACCCTGTTCGCATGCGAACAATTGTTGATGTGTTCTTAACACGACCGATTTTGATCGGGCACGACATTCCCTACTCGTCGCGGGCGACGTGGATGGCGACGTCGGCGCGGTGCAGCGCGGCAGCGACGTGGCGCGGAACGGGGCGGTCCGTGATCAGCGCCGTCAGAGCGCTCAACGCGGCCACGCAGGCCGGAGACGAGCCTGCCAGCACGTCGTGTGTGGCCACGAGCACCACTTCGTCGGCGATCCCGATCAGCCTGCGCTGCACGCTGGCCTCCGCGGGCGATTGGGCGTAGGTGCCACGGGCGTCCATCGCGGCGGGCGAGAAGAAGAACGTGCGTGCCCGCAGCTCCCCGACGGCGGCCTCGGTGGTCGGGCCCACGAAGGCGTGGCGGTCGGCGAGCAACTCGCCGCCCAACGCCACCGTCCGGACCTTGGTCGTCTGCTCGTCGAGCAACTGCAGCACCGGCAGGGAGTGGGTGATCACCGAACCGTTGAAGTCGTCCGGCAGCGCCGTCGTCAACGCGTGCGCGGTCGGTCCGGCGTCCACCGCGATGGTGTCCTCGGTTCCGACCATGGCCGCGGCACACCGTGCGACCCGCTCCCGGGCCGCGGCGTTGCCGTCGTCGGGGAAAGCCCGGTGGTGCAGGTCGTCCGCGCGGAGGATGGCCCCGCCGTGCACCAGCCGCACCTTGCCCGCGACTTGGAGCGCGTGCAGGTCACGCCGCACCGTCATGGTCGAGACCCTGAGGTCCCGCGCGATGTCGGTGATCGCGAGGAAGCCCGCTGCCCGCAGCTTCGTGGTGATCCACGTGCGCCGGTCCGGCACGCCGTCGTTGCGGAAGTCGAGATCGTTCATCGTGACGTCACCGGTCCGGTGCTCGAACGGATGATCAGATCGGCGTGCAGGACGAGCGGATCGCGCGTGCGGGGTCCACGCGCGACGAGCGGGTCGAACAGCATGCGCACGGCCGCCCGCCCGAGGGCGTCCGCAGGCAATCGGACGGTGGTCAGCCGGGGTGTGACCATCTCCGCGAGGGAGGTGTCGTCGACACCGACGATGCTGAGGTCGTCGGGCACCCGTACGCCGCGGTCGAAGAGCCGGTTGATGACGCCGACGGCCACCTCGTCGTTGTAGGCCAGCACGGCCGTGGCACCGCTCGCGAGGACGAGGTCGGCGGCACGGACCCCCGCGGAGAACCGGGCGTTGAACGGCCCCAGTTCGGTGGCCTCCATCCCGAGCCGCGCGCAGGCTTCCCGGTAGCCGCGCAGGCGGAACCCGTTGGAGTAGCTACCGGAAGGACCAGCGAGGTAGACGATCCGCCGGTGCCCCAGCGCGTGCAGGTGCTCGACGGCGTGCGCCACCGCCTCCGCGGCATCCACCACGACCGAGGCGATCCCGTCGAGCAGGCGGTTGATCATCACGACCGGCACCGTCGCGTCCAACTCGCGCAGCGCCGCGTCGGGCATCAACGGCGAGACGAGCAGCAGGCCGTCGACCTGGGGCGCCAACGCCCCCGCCCACCGCTGCTCGTCGTCGGCCTGCTCGTCGGAGCCCGAGACGAACAGGGCCGAGCCCTCGCGGCGCGCCTCCTCCTGCACGGCCTTGGTGATCACGCCGGAGAAGGCGTTCGCGATGTCGGGCACGACGATGCCGATCGTGCCGGTGCGGCCGCGGGCCAGCGAGCGGGCGACGGGGTGCGGGGTGTACCGCATGTCCTCCGCGACGGCCATCACCCGCTGCCGGGTATCGACGGCCACGGCGTCGGGCTGGGTGAACACGCGCGACACGGTGGCGGCCGACACCCCGGCGCGGGCAGCCACTTCGCGGATCGACATCGTTCCTCCTCGGTTGCAACAATGATGAAACCGGTTTCAGAAACAGTCAAGCCGA
>Ga0207706_10007464_pt1 | contig 10112 bp, 6 predicted proteins | sample KBSC53metaG_FD_184318 | JGI IMG/M metagenome (GOLD analysis project Ga0207706, IMG submission 184318) | Corn rhizosphere microbial communities from Kellogg Biological Station, Michigan, USA - KBS C5-3 metaG (SPAdes) (version 2) | ecosystem: Host-associated > Plants > Roots > Rhizosphere > Soil ... | reverse complement strand
CGCCGCCGCGAATGTTGGCGAGGACATAGGCATTGCCCTGCTCGACCCAGAAGAGCGCGAGCGGGCCGGAACGATAGGGCTCGTGGACGAGATAGCTCGGCGTCTGTGCGAGCTCGAACCCGCCATAAGCGTGCATCAGCACCGGGACGGGGCCGGTCACGTCTTTCCGGTGGACGAGGAAGTAAGGGATTTTCGTCCCGTCGGGCGAGGTCGCGAAATTCTGCTCGACGACCATGTTGGAGGCGTCGAACTGCGGCGGGAGCGCCTGGATGGCGGCGGGCGCCGCGGCGGGGTCGATGCGGTAGAGCGTCGGCGGAGCGAGCATGCCCTCGACCGTCGCGAAGGCGAGGTCGCTGGTGCCCGCGGCGGCGTTGAGGTGGATGGTCGACTTGTCGGGAAGCGCGACCGGGCTGCCGCTCCACGTCCCGTCCGCGCCGCGTGTGAGCGCGGTCAGGCGACCCGACACGTCCTCGAGATATTTGACCCACAGCTTGGACTTGCTTGCCGAGACTTCCTCGACCGCCTGGTGCGCATTCGGAACGAACACCGTCTCGATCGCGGGCGTGTTGCCGGCGAGGAGATCGGGGATCGAATAGGCGACGAGAGTCCCGGCCGCATGGTTCTGCCACGGCGTCTTGAGCGACGCGATCACCCTGCCGTCGAGCACGTCGACGATATCGGCGTCCTCCGGCAGCGGCGAGGGGATCAGTTGGCCATTGTCGGCGAGATGGCTGATCTTGTGGTGGTAGAAATCGACCGCGCGGTTGACGACCGGCCAGGTCCGGTCGCCGTCGACGAGCGTATAGGCCGAGACGGAAACGTCGCTCTTCTCGCCTTCCGCCAGCTGGGTGGCGCCCGCGAGCTTCGTCCCGCGGCGCCAAAGCTTCACGATCCGCGGATAGCCCGAATCGGTCAGGCTCCCCGTTCCGAAATCGGTGCCGACGAACAGCGCGTCCGGACCGGCCCAGGAGACGTCGCTCTTGGCATTGGGGAGGAAGAAGCCGTTCGGGATGAAGGCGGCCTGGTCGAGATTGAACTCGCGCACCTCGACCGCGTCGCCGCCGCCGTTCGACAGGCTGACCATGCAGTCGACATAGGCAGGCGACAGGCAGTTCGCGCCCTTGAACACCCACTTCTTGTTGTCGGCGGCGCTCATCGCATCGATGTCGAGGAGCGTCCGCCATTGCGGCTGACCCGAGGCGAAGGCGGCAAGCGGCGACACGCGCCAGATCCCGCGCGGATGCTGCTCGTCCTGCCAGAAGTTAAGCACCTTATCGCCCAGGATCTGGTCGGGCGCGGCGATCTTCTGGTTGGTCGAGAGGAGCGCGAGCGCCTTGGCGCGATAATCGGCGAAGCCGGGCTGCTTCTCGAGCGCGGCGCGGGTAGCGGCGTTCCACGACTTGACCTTGGCGAGCGCCTTGGCGCCGTCGACCTGCTCGAGCCAGAGATTGGGGTCGGCCGGCGGCGCGGCGGATGCGGCAGGAACCGCCGCGGCCAGGGTTGCAGTCGTTACAAACGCCAGCGCCAGTCTCTTCATCGTCATTCCCTCTCTCGTCTGCCTTCCCGCTATCGCGCCTCGCAATGACAGTCGAGCGCGCTATAGCCAAATGGATGGTGGAGACGACGAAGGGCGAATATCGGACCGGCCACGACCCGCGGACGCTGCGCGACGCGCTCGGCTGTTTCGCGACGGGAGTCACGGTCGTCACCTGCGTCGACGAGGAAGAGCGGCCCGCGGGGCTCACCGTCAACAGCTTCACCTCGGTCTCGCTCGATCCGCCGCTGCTGCTCGTCTGCCTGCACAAGATGGCGGCGAGCTCGGGGGTGCTGACGAGCGCGTCGCACTTCGCGATCAACGTGCTCCAGACCGAGCAGCAGCCGGCCTCGATCACATTCTCGACGCGGGTCGAGGACCGGTTCGGAAGCATGGCCTGGTCCTGCGGCGAGGCGGGCGCTCCGATCCTGAAGGACTCGCTCTGCGTGTTCGAATGCGAGCGGTTCGCGGTCTATGACGGGGGCGACCACCACATCCTCGTCGGACGCGTGATCAAGGCGAGCTTCGATGCCGCGGTCGATCCCCTGCTCTACTTTCGCGGGCGATACCGGCGGCTGCACTTCGACTAATCGACGATTAGTTCCTCGGGGTGCTTGGTGAAGCGCCTCACGATGAGGACGATGATCCCGCCGATGACGATCCCGGTCGCCGCTCCCGCGAGGGCGGTGACGAGCCAGCTGATCACTCCGCCCAATCCGCCCACCGCTTCGCCGGCTGCGTGCGCCGCCTCATGCACCAGATGGGGGATCGGGCCGGCGAGGTGCAGCTCCTCGAGGCCGTGGAGGAGGATTCCGCCGCCAACCCACAGCATCGCCGCTGTTCCGACGGTGGCGAGCGCGCTCAGCATCCCGGGAACGACGCGGACGAGCGTGCAGCCCAACTTTCTGGCCGTGGAGCTCCGGCGCTCGGCCATGTGCAACCCGATGTCGTCGAGCTTCACGATCAGCGCGACGGTCCCGTAGACGCCCGCGGTGATCGCCAGCGCGACCGCGATCAGCGCGAGCGCCGTCGTCAGCAATGTCAGATGCTCGAGGCTGGCGAGCGCGATCGCCATGATTTCCGCCGAAAGGATGAAGTCGGTCCGGATCGCGCCTTTCACCTGCAGCTTCTCGAGCTCGCGCGGGTCGACCATGGCGTCAACCAATTGCTCTTCATGCTCGTGCTCGTGACGCAGCTTTTCGAGGATTTTCTCGGTCGCTTCGAAGGCGAGATAGGCGCCGCCGATCATCAGCAGTGGAGTCGTCAGGAACGGCGCGAAGGCTGTGAGCAGGAGCGCGAGGGGAAGCAGGAATAGGATCTTGTTCTTGATGCTGCCCCACGCGATCTTTCCGATGATCGGAAGCTCGCGCTCCGGCGCCAGGCCGACGACGTAGCGCGGCGTCACGGCCGTATCGTCGATGACCACGCCCGCCGCTTTTGTCCCCGCCCGCCCCGCAGCGCCCGCGACATCGTCGAGCGAGGCGGCGGTGAGCTTGGCGATGGTCGCGACATCGTCGAGCAGAGCGATCAGTCCGGAGGGCATCGCGGGGCGTTAGGCAACTTGCCTCCAGGGCGCAATTCGCGCAGGTGCGGCCCCCATGCTGGCACTGGATTTCGTCAAGGCGAACCGCGAGACGGTCGAGCGCGCCATCCGCGATAAGGCCGTGGAACTCGACCTCGACGCATTGCTCGCGCTCGATGCCGAGGTTCGCACGGCCAAGACGGAGATCGACCGCCTTCGCGCCGAACGCAATGCGGTCAGCGCGAAATTCAAGGACGCGACACCCGAGGAAAAGGCGGACCTCGGCAAGCAGGCCAAGGAGGCGGGTGCTCGCGCATCGGCGCTCGAAGGCGAGCTTTCGGAGAAGGATGCCGCGCTCAAGGCGCTGATGCTGAAGCTTCCGGGCATTCCCTATGAGGGCGCGCCGATCGGGCCCGACGAGAGCTTCAACACTGTCATCCGCACGGTAGGTGAGCCGCCGAAGTTCGATTTCGAGCCCCTCGACCATGTCGCGTTGATCGAAAAGAACGGCTGGGGCGATCTGTCGCGGGTCACCCAGGTGTCGGGGAGCCGGACCTATTGCCTCAAGGGCGCGCTGGCGCTGCTCGAGACCAAGCTGATGGGCTGGGCGCTGGAGCGAATCGCCAAGGCCGGCTTCACGCCGATCACGGTGCCGGCGATCGCGCGCGAACAGGCCTTCCTCAACCAGGGCCAGTTCCCCGGTCACCGCGAGGAGACGTACGAGCTTCCCAACGACGATTTGTGGCTGGCCGGCACGGCGGAGGTCGTGCTCACCTCGCTCCATTCGGGCGAGATCGTCGAGGCCGACAGGCTGCCGATCCTCTACGCCGGCTTCTCGCCCTGCTTCCGGCGCGAGGCGGGCAGCGCGGGCAAGGACGTGCGCGGGCTGCTCCGGGTCCACCAGTTCGTGAAGGTCGAGCAATATGTGGTGTGCGAGGCCGACGAGGCACAGTCGGCCGAGTGGCACGCGACCCTCCTTCGGCTCGCCGAGGAGATGCTGCAGGCGATGGAGATTCCCTACCAGGTGATCGAGACCTCGACCGGCGACATGGGCCTCGGCAAGTATCGGATGAACGACATCGAGAGCTGGGTGCCGAGCCTGGAGAAATATCGAGAGACCCACAGCTGCTCGACGCTCCACGACTGGCAGGCGCGGCGCGCGAACATCCGCTACCGCGGCGCCGACGGGAAGGTCCGCTTCGCGCACACGCTCAACAATACCGCGCTGGCGAGCCCGCGCATTCTCGTCCCGCTGCTGGAGAACCATCAGACTGAGGACGGGCGGGTGCGGCTTCCCAAAGCACTGCAGGCGCTGATGGGGAGCGAATTCCTCTGAAGTACCGCTTCACCGGCGACGACAAGCCGCCGCCAGGGTGGAGGCGGATCACCGAGGCCGCGTGGCTGTTGCCGCGGCTGATCCGCGGCGCCGGCGAAGTTTCGGTGATGGGGCCGAAGGACGGGCCTCCGGCTTATGTGATCCCCGGCTTCGTCGCTTCGGACAAGACGTGCAACGCGCTTCGCCAGGCGCTCGCCGAGGCGGGGTGGCGGACCTATCCGTGGGACCTTGGGTTCAACAAAGGCGCGCATCCCGACGTGCTTCGGCATTTGCGGCAGCGGCTCGAGGTGATCCACGACGGGCGGCCGGTGCTGGTCGTCGGCTGGAGTCTCGGCGGCGTGTTCGCCCGCGAGATCGCGCGCGAGGTGCCCGAGCTGGTGCGGGCGGTCGTGACGCTCGGCTCGCCCTTCTCGGGCGATCCGCACATGAACAATGTCTGGAAGCTCTACGAGTGGGTCGCCGGGCATTCGGTCGATGACCCGCCAGTGATGCATTATCCGGACAAGCCGCCGGTGCCGACGCTCGCGATCTGGTCGAGCAAGGATGGGATCGTCGCCAAGCGCGCCGCGCGCGGGCTCGATGGCGAGCGCGACAAAGAGGTCGAGGTGCCGTGCAACCACATGGCGTTCGGCGTGTCTCACTCGGCGGGGCGCCGGGTGGCTCGCGAGATCGAGCTGTTCCTGAAGGAAATCGAACAACCGTCATCCCGGCCCTGAGCCGGGACCTGCCTGTTCTTTCTTAAGCTGCGAAGGAAGGCGGGTGCCGGGTCGAGCCCGGCATGACGGGTTTGCGAGTCGCGCCATTGACTCTTTGTTCCGAGTCGCCGGATAAAGAACAAAAGCAGAACAGAAACGTTGTGAGTCGTGTGGCAGGAGGCCTTTCCCTGGTCGCCGGCGGCGCAAGCCGTGCGGCCGAATTTCGCCAGCTCCCCAAGGGGTTGGGGGAGCGCTGGCGTTTGCCGGTATCGCCCAGCCCCACCCTGTCCGAGCTGTTCGCCGCGCACCCGCGCGACGGCGGATGGACGGGGTTCCTGCTGGCGCAGATCGACAGGCAAAAGCCGCTTCTATGGGTGCAGGACCGAATGGCGATCCTGGACAGCGGGCGGATCCATCCGCCGGGGCTGCCCACGCAAAACCTCATCCATGTCGAGACCCGCGACGCGCGCGATGCGCTGTGGGCGATGGAGGAGGGGGTAAGATGCTCCGGTCTCTCCGCAGTCATCGGCGAGATCCGCGGCGATCCGCGCGCGCTCGACTTCACCGCGACCCGGCGGCTCGCGGTCGCATCGGAGCGCAGCGGCACGCCGTGCTGGCTAGTCCGGATCGGCGGGACCGCGAACCTCAGCGGCGCGCGGATGCGCTGGCGGATCGCGAGCGCGCCTTCGCTTGCCAACGATCTCGACCCGAAAGCGCCGGGGGCGCCGGTATGGGATGTCGAGCTGTTCCGCGCGCGCGGGATGCCGCCGGGACGCTGGACCATCGCCCATGAAGCGGATCGCTTCCATCTGGTTGCCGCAGCTGGCGGTGGAGCGCTGGGCGAAGTCGAGCGACTTCGCGCCTGAGACGCCAGTCGTCCTCACCGTCGAGGGCACGCACGGGCCGGTCATCCATGCGGTCACCAAGGCCGCTGCCGAACGGGGAGCGAGAGCCGGCGCGCGGCTGACCGATACCCGCGCGCTCGATCCTGCGCTGATCGCGGTCGCTGCCGATCCGGAGGGCGACGCCGCGCTGGTCCGGCGGCTCGCGCGCTGGGCCGGCCGCTGGTCTCCGCTGGTCGAGGTCGACGGCGACGGCCTGTGGCTCGACATTAGCGGAGTGGCGCACCTGTTCGGCGGGGAGGACGGGCTGGTCGAGGACATGCGGCGGCGGTTTGCGGCGCTTGGGCTGACAGCGCGCATCGCCATTGCCCCGACTGCAGCGGCAGCGTGGGCGCTGGCGCATTTTCAGCCCCTCTCCCCTCGAGGGGAGAGGGAGGGAGCCGCGAAGCGGCGGAAGGGTGAGGCGGGTGAGAGGTTACACACCCCTCACCCGCCTCCCCCGGATCAAGTCCGGGGTCGGCACCCTCTCCCCCTGGGGGGAGAGGGGCTAGAGCTCGCTCCCCTCCACGTCTCGGCCCTCCGCCTCGACGCCGATACCGTCCGCACACTCGAACGGCTGGGCCTCAAGACCATCGGAGCGTTGATCGACGTTCCCCGCCTCGCGCTCGCTCGGCGGTTTCGTGGGGCTGAAGACGTCGTCGATGCGCTCGACCGGATGCTCGGGCGCAAGGCCGAAACGCTGACGGCGGTCGCGGCCGATCCGCCCCCGCGCGCCGCGCTTCGGCTTGAGGAGCCCGCGACGCATCCCGAGGCGGCGCCCCAGGCGCTGGAGCGGCTGATCCCCGAGCTGGTCCGGCAGCTCCAGGAACGCCACCTCGGCGCGCGCCGGCTGTCGCTCCACGGCTTTAGGGTCGACGGCAGCGTCGCCGCCGCGAGCGTCGCCACGACCATTGCCAGCCGCGAGCCGAAGCATTTGCAGCGCCTGCTCGCCGACAAGACGGCGACGCTCGATCCCGAGTTCGGCTTCGACGCCTTCGCGCTGGTCGCGGACTGGACCGAGGATCTGGGCGCCGCGCAGGACAGCCTGGTCGATGAGCCGTCGGGCGAGCGCGAGGTCGCGCGGCTGGTCGACCGGCTGACGGTGAAGCTGGGCCCCCGACGCGTGCGGCGGCCCTGCGCGCACGAGAGCCACCTGCCCGAGCGGGCGAGCGGGTGGGTTGCGGCTGTGACAAGCCCCTCTCCCGATACGGGAGAGGGAGGGAGCAGCCGCAGGCTGCGGAAGGGTGAGGGGTGTGCTGACGCGCGATTACACACCCCTCACCCTCCCACCGCTTCGCGATGGGCCCCTCCCTCTCCCCGTCGGGGAGAGGGGCTGAAGCGTCCCCAGCGCCTCCTCGATCGGCCCGAGGCCATCGACGTCATCTACGCCACCCCCGAAGGCATGCCGCGGCGGTTCGTGTGGCGTCGCGCCGTCCATGACATCGCGCGTGCGGAAGGGCCGGAACGGATCGCGCCGGAATGGTGGCGGCAGCCGTCGTCGGCGCGGCTGCGCGATTATTACCGAGTCGAGGACGGAGAGGGCCGCCGCTACTGGATTTATCGCGAAGGCGTGATCGGCGATGGGCGCGGCGGGCTGCCCGGCTGGTTCATCCACGGGCTTTTCGGGTGATGCCCGAGAACGTTTCGCCGCGAACGAGGGTGGTGCTGGAAGGGGACCCCAACCCACGCGCGACATTTGTCGAGCTGGGCGTGACGACGCCCTTTTCCTTCCTCCGCGGCGCATCCAACGCGATCGATCTGGCCAAACATGCCCATAGGCTCGGTTTCGACGCCATCGGTGTCGCCGACCGCAACACTTTGGCCGGCGTCGTGCGCCTGCATAGCGCCGCCACCGACGTCAAAATGCGGCCCCTGATTGGCTGTCGGCTCGACCTTGTCGATGCCCCAAGCCTGCTTGCTTACCCAATCGACCGTGAAGGCTATGGCCGGCTGTCGCGACTATTGAGTCTCGGCAAGATGCGGTCCGGTAAGGGCAAGTGCGACCTGTCGCTCGTCGAGGCCGCGGATCATTCGGAAGGTATCGCTTTCATTGCGATGCCGGGCGAAGACCTGGATGACTTCGCCGCCCGGTTGCCGCGGCTAAAGGAAGCCTTCCCGTCACTCCGCCACATCGCGGCCGCGCATTTGTATCGCGGCAATGATCTCGCGCGGATCGAGCGGCTGGACCGGCTGGCGCGCGGCATCGGCGGCACGATCCTTGCGACCAATGACGTCCATTATCATGCGCCCGACAGACGACCGTTACAGGACGTCATGACCTGCATTCGCGACAAGACGACCATTGCGAAAGCAGGCTTTCTCCTCAATCCCAATGCCGAGCGGCATTTGAAATCGCCCGACGAGATGGCGCGGCTGTTCGCTCGCTGGCCGCATGCCATTCCGGCGACCCGCGAATTCGCCGACGCCATCCGTTTTTCGCTCGATGAGCTGCGTTACGAATATCCGCGCGAGAGTGTGCCCGAGGGCCGGACTCCACAGGAACAGCTGGAGCATCTCACCTGGAAGGGCGCAGCGGATTATTGGCCGGACGGCCTTCCAAAGAAGGTTCGCTCGCAGATCGAAAAAGAGCTGGAGATCATCCGGAAGCTCGACTTCGCGCGATATTTCCTGACCGTTCACGACATCGTCGATCATGCTCGAAGCATCGGCATTCTCTGCCAGGGCCGCGGCTCGGCGGCGAACAGCACGGTCTGCTATTGCCTGAAGATCACGAACGCCGATCCGGCCGTCAACGACCTTCTGTTCGAGCGCTTCCTTTCGGAAGAACGCCGCGAGCCGCCCGATATCGACGTCGATTTCGAGCACGAGCGGCGTGAGGAAGTGATCCAGCACATCTACGAGAAATACGGCCGCGAGCGGGCGGGGATCGCTGCGACTGTGATCCATTATCGCCCGCGCTCGGCGATCCGCGAGGTCGGGAAGGTGATGGGGCTTAGCGAGGATATTTGTGGCGCCCTCGCCTCGACCATCTGGGGAAGCTGGGGAGAGGATATTCCCGACGAATATGCGGCCGAAGCCGGACTCGATCTGTCCGATCCCCATCTCAAACGCACGGTCAGGCTTGCTCAGCAATTGATCGGAATGCCGCGCCATCTGTCGCAGCATGTCGGCGGCTTCATCCTGACCGAGCGGCCGCTGACCGAGACGGTGCCGATCGGCAATGGCGCGATGGACGACCGAACCTTCATCGAATGGGACAAGGACGACATCGACGACCTGGGCATTCTCAAGATCGACGTGCTCGCGCTCGGCATGCTGACCTGCATCCGCAAATGCTTCGACCTTATCGAGCAGCACCACGGCGAGCGGTGGGAGCTGGCGACGATCCCGCACGACGTTCCGCAAGTTTACGACATGCTGTGCCGCGGGGATTCGCTCGGCGTGTTTCAGGTCGAGAGCCGGGCGCAGATGAACATGCTCCCGCGCCTCAAGCCGCGCTGCTTCTACGACCTCGTCATCGAGGTCGCGATCGTCCGTCCGGGGCCGATCCAGGGCGACATGGTCCATCCCTATCTGAAGCGCCGCTCGGGGAAGGACCCGATCACGTTCCCCTGCCCCGATCCCGAGCATGGCCCGCCCGATGAACTGGAGAAAATCCTCGGGCGAACGCTCGGAGTGCCGATCTTCCAGGAGCAGGCGATGAAGATCGCGATCGACGCGGCGCGGTTCAGCGCGGCCGAGGCGAACCAGCTCAGGAAGGCGATGGCGACCTTCCGCTCCAAGGGAAAGATCGAGACTCTGGAGGAGAAGATGGTCGGGCGGATGGTCGCTCGCGGCTATGATGCGGACTTCGCGCAGCGCTGCTTCGACCAGATCAAGGGCTTCGGCGAGTACGGCTTCCCCGAAAGCCACGCGGCGAGCTTCGCGCACCTCGTCTACGTGTCGAGCTGGCTCAGGTGGCGCTACCCCGCGGCCTTCGCCTGCGCGCTCCTGAACTCGCAGCCGATGGGCTTCTACGCGCCGGCGCAGATCGTCCGCGACGCGCGCGAGCATGGGGTCGAGGTGCGCGAGGTGGATGTGAACGCGAGCGAGTGGGATTGCACGCTCGAGGATGGTGCACTGAGGCTCGGCTTGCGGCAGGTCGATGGCCTGCATGTGGAAGCGGCGGAACGCGTCGTGGCGC
>Ga0207706_10007461_pt1 | contig 10114 bp, 9 predicted proteins | sample KBSC53metaG_FD_184318 | JGI IMG/M metagenome (GOLD analysis project Ga0207706, IMG submission 184318) | Corn rhizosphere microbial communities from Kellogg Biological Station, Michigan, USA - KBS C5-3 metaG (SPAdes) (version 2) | ecosystem: Host-associated > Plants > Roots > Rhizosphere > Soil ... | reverse complement strand
TCCGGTTGGCCTCAAGTGCGGCCCCAGCCTCGCCGTCGACGATCTGCTGCGCCTGATGGAGCGGATCGATCCGGACAACGCGCCGGGCCGGCTGGTGCTGATCGGCCGCTTCGGCGCGGCCAACATCGAGGCGCATCTTCCCGAACTGATGCGCGCCACCAAGCGCGAAGGCCGCAATGCGATCTGGAGTATCGACCCGATGCACGGCAATACGCGCACGGTCCAAGGCCTGAAGACGCGCATGGTGGGCGATATCGTGACCGAGATCCGCAGCTTCTTCGAGATCGCCCGCGCCGAAGGCGTACACCCGGGCGGCATGCATCTGGAGATGACCGGCGGCGACGTCACCGAATGCATCGGCGGAAGCCCGAAGCTCGCGCGCGAGGATCTCGGCCGACGTTACCTGACCCACTGCGACCCGCGGCTCAACGAGCACCAGGCGCTCGACGTCGCTCAGGCCGTTGCCGAACTCATGTCGGGACGCGCGGCGCATCGCGCGGACGCGGCATGAGCGCCCTGGCCGAGGCCGTTCCGGAGGCCCTTCTCGCCAGCTCCCGGTCCGAAGCCCTGCACGGCGAGATCGAGGTTCCCGGCGACAAGTCCATCTCGCACCGGGCGCTGATCCTCGGCGGCCTCGCCAGCGGCGAGACGAGGATCAGCGGATTGCTGGAAGGCGATGACGTGCTCCACACCGCCGGCGCTGTCCGCGCCTTCGGTGCCGAGGTCGAGCGCCTCGCCCAGGGCGAGTGGCGGGTACGCGGCGCCAAATGGCAGAGTCCCGCCGGGCCGATCGACTGCGGCAATAGCGGCACCGGCGCCCGCCTGCTGATGGGCGCGGCCGCCGGTTTGCCGATCAGCGCGACGTTCATCGGTGATGCGTCGCTAAGCAGCCGTCCGATGGAGCGAGTACTTGCGCCGCTGCGCGCGATGGGTGCACGCACCGAGGGCAGCAGCCTGCCCGTGACCATCCACGGCGGCGATCTGCACGGGATCAGCTTCGTCAACGAAAAGGCCTCCGCGCAGGTCAAGTCGGCGATCCTGCTGGCGGGCTTGCAGGCCTCGTGGCCCGTCGAGGTGATCGAGCCTGCGCAGAGCCGCGACCACAGCGAGAATATGCTCCGCGCCTTCGGCTGCGACGTCGAAACCAAGGACGGCGTGATCCGCCTTGGTAATCAGCGCGCGCTCCGCGGAACCGGCGTGCTCGTCCCCGGCGATCCCTCGTCGGCCGCCTTTCCGGTCGTTGCCGCGCTCCTAGTGCCAGGCTCGCGCATCACCATCCGCAACGTAATGGTGAATCCGCAGCGCACCGGGCTGTTCACGACGCTGCGCGAAATGGGCGCCGATCTGCAATTCGAGAACGAGCGCAGCCAAGGCGGCGAAAAAATCGCTGACCTGTCCGTCTCCGCGTCCGACCTGCACGGGGTCGAAGTGCCCGCGACACGCGCGCCATCGATGATCGACGAATATCCGATCCTCGGCGTCGCCGCCGCGTTCGCCCGCGGCCGGACGGTCATGCACGGCCTTGCCGAGTTGCGCGTCAAGGAAAGCAACCGGCTCGCCGCGATCATCGCCGGGCTGCAGGCCTGCGGCGTCGATGCGCGCGAGGAAGGCGACAGCCTCATCGTCGAGGGCCTTGCCGGCCCGCCACCCGGTGGCGCCCAGGTCCAGGCGCATCACGATCACCGCATTGCGATGAGCTTCCTCGTCATGGGCCTCGCTGCCCGGCAATCCGTGTCCGTCGACAGTGCGGAGATGATCGCGACGAGCTTCCCCAACTTCGTCTCGCTGATGCAGTCGCTTGGGGCGCCCATCGGATGAGCGTCGCCTATCACGGGGTTCCCGGCGCGTTCAGTCACGAAGCCTGCATGAAGTTCCTGCCGGACGAAAAACCGGTCGGACTGCGGAGCTTCGCGGACGTGATCCGCGCGGTCGAAGAGGGCGAGGCCGACTACGGCGTGCTGCCGCTGGAGAACAACAATGCCGGCGAAGTCGACGAGGTGCGGCAGCTGCTTCAGGACTCGCCGCTGAAGATCGTCGCCGAGCACAAGCTGCCGATCAGGATTCACCTGCTCGGCCTGCCAAACTCATCACTCGATCAAGTCCGTACGGCCGTCAGCCATCCGATGGCGATCAAGCAGTGCCGGCAAACCCTGGAATCGCTCGGACTTGTTGCAGAGGAGGCGCCAAGCACCTCCGTCGCAGCCCAGACGTTGAGCGATCCGACCAAGGCAGCACTCGCGTCGGAAGCGGCGGCGGAGGCCTACGGACTTGTCGTTCTGAAGCGCAACGTGCACGACCGCGAGCTCAATGAAACGACCTTCGTCGTGGTAACCCGCCAATGAGCTTCAACACGTTCGGACGCGTGCTTCGGGTGACGACCTGGGGCGAGAGCCACGGGCCGGCGATCGGCGCGGTGGTCGACGGCTGCCCGCCGGGAATCGCGCTAAGCGAAGACGACATACAGCCCTGGCTCGACAAGCGCCGCCCTGGCGCGAGCCGCTTCACCACGCAGCGGCGCGAGCCGGACGAAGTTCGCATCCTCTCTGGCGTGTTCGAGGGCCGCACCACCGGCACTCCGATCAGCCTGATGATCGAGAATGTGGACGCGCGCTCGAAGGATTATTCGAACGTGTCGCAGGCTTACCGCCCCGGCCACGCCGATTTCACCTATGATGCCAAGTACGGCTTCCGCGACTGGCGCGGCGGCGGGCGCAGCTCGGCGCGCGAGACAGCAATGCGCGTCGCAGCCGGAGCGGTCGCTCGGCTGATCGTGCCGGAAGTCTCGATCCGGGCCTATGTCGTCGAGATCGGCGGCGACGCGATCGATCGATCGTCAATCGATTACGACGAGATCGACCGCAATCCGTTCAATTGTCCGGATGCGGAAGCGGCCAAGCGCTGGGAAGTGCTGGTCGACCAGGCACGCAAGGCCGGCTCCTCGCTCGGCGCGGTCGTCGAATGTGTCGCCGACGGCGTTCCCGCAGGCTGGGGCGCACCCATCTATGCCAAGCTCGACAGCGAGCTGGCCATGGCCATGATGTCGATCAACGCCGCCAAGGGCGTGGAGATCGGCGACGGCTTCGCCGCGGCGCGCCTGCGCGGCGAGGAAAATGCCGACGCCATCCGCTCGGGGCCGGAGTTCCTCTCCAACCATGCTGGCGGCATTCTCGGCGGCATTTCGACCGGCCAGCCGGTGGTCGTCCGCGTCGCCTTCAAGCCCACCTCGTCGATCCTGACGCCCGTGCCGACGATCGACCGCGAGGGGGAGGAGACGGAAATCGTCACCAAGGGCCGCCACGATCCCTGCGTCGGCATACGCGGCGCTCCGGTGGTCGAGGCGATGATGGCCCTCGTCCTCGCCGACCAGAAGCTGCTCCACCGGGCACAGTGCGGCTGAGCTCATGGAGACGATCAAGGTCGCTCTGGACGAGCGCAGCTACGACATACTGATCGACGACGGCCTGCTCGACCGCAGCGCCGAGCATCTGACGCCGTTCGCGCGCGACCGGCGGCTGCTGGTTGTCAGCGACGAGACCGTTTGGTCGGCGCTCGGCGCGCGATTCGCGAACGGCCTCGAAGGCACTGAGCTTGTGCCCATCCTCGTCCTCGCCGGCGAAGAGAGTAAAAGCTGGTCCGGACTCGAAAGGGTGGTGGATGCGCTCCTCGCGCACGGCGTCGAACGCAAAGACCACATCGTCGCGTTCGGCGGCGGCGTAATCGGCGACCTTGCCGGCTTCGCGGCGGCAATCGTGAACCGCGGCTGCAATTTCGTGCAGATCCCGACAAGTCTGCTCGCGCAGGTCGACAGCTCGGTCGGCGGGAAGACCGCCATCAATGTCGCCGCCGGCAAGAACCTCGTCGGCGCCTTCCATCAGCCGTCGCTGGTGCTGATCGATCCCTCGCTGCTCGGCACGCTCGATCCGCGGCAGGTCCGCGCCGGCTATGCCGAGATCGTCAAATATGCGCTGATCGAGGACGCCGCGCTGTTCGATTGGCTCGAAGCCGAAGGAATGAATGTCCTGTCTGGCGATCCCGCCGCGCGCACGCGGGCGATCGCCGCAGCCGTCGCCGGCAAGGCGCGCATCGTGGAAGCGGACGAGCGCGAGACCAGCGGCCGCCGCGCTCTGCTCAACCTCGGCCACACCTTCGGCCACGCGCTGGAGGCGGAGACCGGCTATTCCGACCGCCTCCTCCACGGCGAAGCGGTGGCGCTCGGCTGCGTGCTCGCCTTCGATTTCTCGGCCTCGCGCGGCTTGTGCAGCGCCGACGATGCAGACCGCGTGCGCGCTCACTTCGCGGCTGCCGGACTCCCGACCAAACTTGCGCAGCTGGGCCTGAACGGGTTCGGCGAAAGACTCGCCGCGCACATGATGCACGACAAGAAGCGCGAGAGCGGTCGCACCGCCTTCATCCTCGTCCGCGGCATCGGCGGCGCTTTCGTCGACAAGCAGGTAGAGCTGGCCGACGTCGCCGCGTTCCTCAACCGGGTGCAGTGACATGGGATTGCCCTTCGCCGAAGTGATCGGCGATCCCATCGCCCAGTCCAAATCGCCAGTGATTCATCGTTACTGGCTGGATCGTCTGCGCATCGAAGGCGATTATGTCCGGACCCGGGTTGCTGCCGACGAACTCGCCGCTTTCCTCAACGGCCGTCGGTCCGACGCGGACTGGCGCGGCTGCAATGTCACAATCCCGCACAAGCAGGCGGTGATGCCGTTGCTCGACCGGCTCGAGGCCGGTGCGGAAACGATCGGCGCAGTCAATTGCGTCGTACCCGAGGATGGCGCCCTTGCCGGCTACAACACGGATATCGACGGGGTCGCGGCCGCGCTGGATTCGACCGAGCTTCGTGGACGTAAAGCAGCGCTGGTCGGTGCCGGAGGCGGGGCTCGGGCGGTTCTCGCCTATCTCGCGAACCGCGGCGTCGAGCGAATTGCTATCGTGGCGCGTAACCCAGAACGGGCTGAGTTGCTGCGGCCCCTTGCTCTCGGCGCCCGCACGGACATCCTGACTTTCGATCGCGCTCAAGAGGCCTTTGGCGGCGCGGCGGCGATCATCAACGCGAGCTCGCTTGGAATGGCTGGCGCCGCCCCAATGCCGCAAATCATTATTGACGCTCTGCGGAGTCACGCCGCTAGCGCGACCATATTCGATCTCGTGACGACGCCCGCGGAGACGGCGTTTCTCTCAGCCAGTCGCCTGGCGGGCGGGCATTCCGTCGGTGGCCTAACAATGCTCGTGGGCCAAGCAGCTCGGGCGTTCGAATTGTTCTTCGGCGCGCCAGCTCCCGCCCCGGACGGGGAGCTTCGTGCCCTTCTGATGAATTGCGAGGAAGTGAAATGAGTCATCCCAACACCTTGCTTGAACCGAGCGGACATCAGCACCGCGCGCCCGCCGGGATCGAGCCACCACCCGGCGCCGCTCCGGACTGGACTGTGCCGCAGCACTGGGACGAGTTGACAGACGAAGATCATTGGGTCTGGGACACCCTGTTCGCGCGGCAGAAGACGTTGCTGCACGACAAGGTGGTCAGTGCCTTCGAAGAAGGTCTCGAGGTGCTCAGCCTGTCGCGACCTGGCGTGCCGAATTTTGATGAGCTCAACGTTAAGCTCGGCGAGCGCACCGGTTGGAGGGTCGTCGCAGTCCCCAGCCTAATTCCCGACGCGATCTTCTTCGAGCACCTCGCCAACCGCCGCTTTCCTGCGGGCAATTTCATGCGCCCGCCCAAGCAGATGGACTATCTCGAGGAGCCCGACGTGTTCCATGACGTTTTCGGCCACGTGCCGCTGCTCGCCCAGCCTGCGGTCGCCGATTTCATGGTCGAGCTCGGCAACCTGGGCCTGAAGGCGCTGGAGATTGGTGAAGTCGAGCGGATCGCGCGGCTCTACTGGTACACGATTGAGGTCGGTCTGGCCCGGGAAGACGGCCGGACCAAGATCTACGGCGCCGGCATCGCGTCGAGCTTCGGCGAAACCCACTACAGCCTCGAAAGCCCGCGACCACACCGGCTCAAGTTTGATCTCAAGCGCGTGCTTCGCACGCGCTACCGTCCAGACGACTTTCAGAAGTCCTATTTCGTCATCGACCGGTTTGAAGATGTGCTCAACATCGTTCGCGAAAACGATTTCGCTGCTCTCTGCGCAGAGCTTGAGGGCCTATCGGATATCGACCCCAAGACCGCCGACGAGAATGAGCTGGTCGCCGCATGACTGAGGAAGCCGGTGAGGACCCGCCATTCCAAAGGGTAGCGCTGATCGGCCTCGGGCTGATCGGTTCCTCGATCGCGCGTTCGGCCCGCGAAGCAATGCCTGGAGTGGAGCTGCGCGCATATGATTCGAGCTCCGACGTCCGGGGCCGGGCGGCGCGGCTGGGACTGGTCGACGTGCTTGCCGAGGAACCGGCAGAGGCCGTTGCCGGCGCTGACCTCGTCATCTTCTGCGTGCCGGTCGGAGCCATGGCCGAAGCCGCGCGCTCGGTCGCTTCTCACCTGGCGGCCAGCGCGGTCGTCAGCGACGTCGGTTCTTCCAAAGGACCCGTGGCGAGCGCGCTGAATGAGGCGCTTCCCGGTGCTTTGATCATTCCTGCTCATCCGATTGCCGGAACCGAGAATAGCGGTCCGGAAGCGGGCTTCGCTGGGCTCTTTAGCAATCGCTGGTGCATTTTGACGCCAGATCAGGCCGTTGACCGCGGCGCCGTCGCTCGACTCTCCGACTTCTGGGGCAAGCTCGGAGCGCGCGTGGAGGTCATGGATGCAGGTCGCCACGACCTCGTGCTTGCCGTTACCAGCCATCTTCCGCACCTGATCGCTTTCACGATCGTCGGCACGGCATCGCACCTGGAAGCGGTAACCGAAGGGGAAGTGATCAAATATTCGGCCGGCGGATTCCGGGATTTCACGCGCATTGCAGCGTCGGATCCGGTGATGTGGCGCGACATTTTCCTGTCGAACCGCGAAGCTGTGCTCGACGTGCTCGGGCGGTTTCTCGGCGACCTCGGTCAGCTCGAGCAAGCCATCCGTCAAGGCAAGGGCGCCGAGCTGCTCGACTGGTTCAGCCGCACCCGCGCCATCCGCCGCGCGATTGTCTACGAGGGGCAGGACGTGGCGGCGCCGGACTTCGGCCGGACTGGCTCCTGAGAGGATTCGGGATCCCACCCGTAGACTGAGCTTCCCGCTTGCGGCTATGAGGCCGCGGGAGAGGGGAAGTGGATCATGAAACCGGTTACGGGCGGCGCGTGGACAACCGCATAGCCCAACGCATTCGAGAGCTGATCGTCGAGGGCGCGCTTCCACCAGGAACGCGCGTCGCCGAAGCAGCAATCGCCGAAAGGCTGGGAGTGTCGCGCACACCAGTGCGCAGTGCGCTGCCAGCGCTTGCCGGCGAAGGCTTGCTCGAACCCGCGGGAAAGCGCGGCTATGCGGTGCGTAACTTCACGGTTGAGGACAGCTACCGCGCGACCGAGATCCGCTGCGTGCTTGAAGGCTATGCGGCGCGGGAGCTTGCTGCGCGCGATGATCGCGCTGACGTGGTCCGTGACCTCCGCGAAACGCTGCGCGAAGGCGATGCGATTTTCGCCAAAGGCTATGTCGTCAAGGATGACGAGAGCGCCTACGCCGACATGAACGGACGTTTCCACGATCTCATCGTGGGCGGCGCTCGCGATCCGCTCCTCAGCGATCTCGTCCACCGCGTCTATTCTGTTCCGTTCGTCGCGCCGAACGTCGTCGCATTCAAACGCATTCCGCTGGACGAAATCTATCCGATCCTCACGTCCGGCAATCATCAGCACCACGCGATCGTCGACGCGATCGAGGCCGGCCAGAGCGATCTTGCCGAATCCCTCATGCGCGGACATTCGAGCCCCGCGCGGCGCAGCCTCGGCCTGGAGGGCGGTCGCGCGGCGGGAGCATCAGGAATAACTTGACGTTAAGCTGCGCTGCAGCATATTTGGGATCCAACGCGTGCCTTCGGGGACGCGGGAAGCATCAAGAGTGGGTTGGCGGTTCGCCGTCGTCCCACGCCAACCTGCCCGCCCGGGCAAGGTGGCGGTCTCCGAGCGGGGACGATGCGGCCGAGAGGGCAACGAAGCGGGCCATTCACGGCAGTATCGATCCGGCTCCAAAAGGAAGGATTATGGAGCTGTCTACGTTGCCGCGCCCTGAGCTGGAACAAGCGTCGTCCGATGAGCGATGTCCGGTCGCGCCCGGGCTGAAACTGTTCGACGTCCCCGTTCCGGAGGATCTGAGGCAATTCGGTGAACGGGTTCGCGCTTCTGCCCTCGGCGATCCATTAAACCCGCCGGTGGTCGTCCTCGGCGGCATTTCGGCCAACTGCTTTCCCGCATTACAGCCCGACGGCACTCCCGGCTGGTGGTCCGGCCTAGCCGGTGAGGGCCAGGCGATCGATCCCGAGCATCACTTCATCATCGGCCTCGACTTCGCGGCGGACGAGTCCGGCGTCTGCGCTCCGTCGACCGCCGACCAGGCGAGGGTCCTTGCGGCCGCGCTCGATACGATTGGCATTGACCGCCCGGTGACGATTGTCGGCGCCTCCTATGGCGGGATGGTCGGCCTCACGCTCGCCGCCGCTGAGCCCGCCCGGATCGATCGCCTCGTGGTCATCTCAGCCGGCGCCGAGCCGCACCCCGCCAGCACGGCCGCGCGCGAGCTTCAGCGCCGCGTCGTCTCGCTCGGCCTGCTCGCTGGCCGCGGCGACGAAGCACTCGCTATCGCCCGCGGAATGGCGATGCTCACCTACCGCACGCCACAGGAGTTCCAGGTCCGCTTCGACGGCGGAATCGCCGAGGACGCACCGCTCAGCTGCTCCGCGCCCGGCGCCTATCTTCGCGCTCGCGGTCAGGCCTTCCGGTCCGTCATGTCGCCGGGTCGTTTCTTGAGTCTTTCGGCGTCTATCGATCGCCATCTCGTGAGGCCTGAAGATGTCGGCACCCCTTGCCTGATCATTGGCGCCGACAGCGACCAGCTGGTGTTTCCCGATCAGCTGGCGCGGCTCGCAGAGAAGCTGAGCGGACCGTCCGAGCTCCACTTGCTCGACACGCTCTTCGGCCACGACATGTTCCTGAAGGAAGCCGAGCGCGTCGGGCGCATCGTAGCTCCGTTCCTGGCCGCCGTTTGATGGGCAGGTCGAAGAGGCCCTCGACGATCGTCGCGGGTGCCCATCCGGATCTCGATCCCGCCTATGGAAGCGTCGGGCCGGCAATCTGGACGAGCGATACCTTTCGCTGGCCGAACCCGGACGACAAGCCGTCATTCGACTACTCGCGCACGGTCAATCCCAATCGTGCGATGCTTGCGCGGACGCTTTCGGAACTTGAGGGTGCGGCCGGTGGAGTCGTCACGAATAGCGGCCAATCGGCTGCGCTGCTCGCTCTTCTGCGTCTGCCGCTCGGAGCACACGTCGTCGCGCCGCACGATTGCTACGGTGGTAGCTATCGGTTGCTTCAGGCCTTGGAGAAGCAGGGCAAGATTCGCTGCGCTTTCGTCGATCAGACAAATGATGAAGCGTTCGAATCCTCGTTAAGCAAAGATATCGCGCTGCTGTGGCTGGAGACCCCCAGCAATCCGCTGCTCCGGATCACCGACATCCGCAAACGCGCTGCCGCGGCCAAGCAGCGCGGCGCACTTGTACTCGCCGACAACACTCTGCTCTCGCCGTGCCGGCAGCGGCCGCTCGATCTCGGCTGCGATCTCGTACTCCATTCGACGACCAAGATCCTCAACGGGCATTCCGACCTGTTCGGCGGCGCGCTGCTCGCCAGCGATCCGGCGCTGGTCGAGGAGCTAGAGTGGTGGTCCAACGCGGCCGGTCTGAACGGTTCGGCCTTCGACGCATCGCAGGTCATCCGCGGTCTCAGAACCCTCCCCCTGCGGATCGATCGGCAGGAAGCAAATGCGATCCGAATCGCCGACTGGCTGAGCGGCCGCAGCGAGGTGCAAGCCGTGCATTTCCCGGGACTTAAATCGTCAAACGGTCATGAAATTGCTGCAATGCAGCAATCTGGACCAGGCTTCATGCTGAGCTTCCAGCTCACCGGAGGAAAGGCGGCGGCCGACCGGTTCGTCGGTGCTCTCGAGCTGATCACCATGGCCTCGTCG
>Ga0207706_10007460_pt1 | contig 10114 bp, 9 predicted proteins | sample KBSC53metaG_FD_184318 | JGI IMG/M metagenome (GOLD analysis project Ga0207706, IMG submission 184318) | Corn rhizosphere microbial communities from Kellogg Biological Station, Michigan, USA - KBS C5-3 metaG (SPAdes) (version 2) | ecosystem: Host-associated > Plants > Roots > Rhizosphere > Soil ... | reverse complement strand
CGACGTTTTCGAGATGAGGCTGGCCGATGCGCGGGTGTGGATCGAGGATGCGCTCAACAAGCCGACACTTGCACCCGAGACCGATACATGGCCGCTCTACAGGACACTGGTTCAGTGGCTGGTAGGTCGGCTACCCGAAGGTGGTGAACACCGGTCACCGGTCGGAGAGTGGGAGTCGAACGAGGAGCTGTGCGACAGGTTCTTCGCGACCAGTTCCGCGGCGCCATTCACCGACTCCAGCCATCGGGAGCTGCTGCTGGAGCTCTTCGAGACTGGTACGGGTGACCCATTGCGGTGGAGTGCGGCTCGTGTCGAACGGGCGATCGGCGGCACGCCCTACTGCGAGGACAGCATTCCGTTGGACGTCGCGCTGGACGCTCCCGATCTGCTACGCGCGTTCATCCCATACGGGCACGCGCAGAGCGGGATTCGAGACGAACTGACGTCACGAACACTCGCCATGGTCGACGCGCTGAGGTCGAGCTACAAGCGGGAGGTTCTGAGGCAAGCCAAGTACTGGGGTCTCGACGATGCGGTCTAAGAACGTGTTGGGAAAGTGACTCGGCGTGCCTGCGTGACTGATGCGGCTGTAGCGGCCAGACTGAGCTTGTGGCCATGCACAAGCGCTATCCGTCCGACCTGACCGACGCGCAGTGGGAGCTGATCGAGCCGTTCGTGCCCGCGCCGCGGTCGGGTGGCCGTCCAGCGGTGCATTCGAGGCGCCGCGTCGTGGACGCCATCCTCTACCTCAACCGCACCGGGTGCGCGTGGCGTCAACTGCCGCACAACTTTCCACCATGGGCGACGGTGTTCTGGTACCACAAGCGCTGGCGCGAGGACGGTGTGGTCGACCGGCTGCACGATGCCTTGCGGGACCGGGTGCGCGATGCCAGCGATCGGGACCCCATGGCCTCGGCCGGCTGCGTGGACGCCCAGTCGGTCAAGGGCGCCGACACCGTCGTGGCGGCGGTGCGCGGATTCGATGCCGGCAAGAAGGTCAACGGCCGCAAGCGCCACGTCGTGGTCGACACGATGGGCCTGTTGCTGCTGGTGGTGATCACCTCGGCGAGCGTGCAGGACCGCGACGGCGCACGCAAGTTGCTGGACCGGCTGAAGATGGAGATGCCGTCGCTGTCGCTGCTGTGGGCCGACGGCGGCTACGCCGGCAAGCTGCTCGACTGGGCTGACCGGGTTCCCCACATCACCGTCGAGATCGTGCGTAAACCCGTGGGAATCAAGATGTTCCAGGCGCTTCCACGGCGGTGGGTGGTCGAGCGCACATTCGCCGGGATCGTGAAATGCCGACGCCTCGACCACGACTACGAGCGACTGCCGCAGACCAACGAGGCCATGATCAAATGGGCGATGATCGGATTGATGGTCCGACGACTCGAGCCACCACCCGGTCGCAAGCCGTGGCAGCACGCCTCAACCGCCGCCTGAGACTTTCCCAACACTCTCTAAGCGTGTCGAGCCGCCGTAGCGATCCGCACCCCGAGATCCTCCAGCTCGTCGAGAACAAGACCGGCACCCCAGATCTGGTTTCGTCGGCGATCAGTCAATGCGCGCAGCACGCCGGCATCGCGAAGCCGGCCGATGGCGTCGAACACGCTGCTGCGCGGTGCATCGATCAGCTCAACGGCATCGTCTGAACACAGAATAGGTACGCCAGGCAACAGCGCGAGGATCTTGGCGGCAGCGCTGCCGCGTCGCACTGGTCCGGTCAATTCCCGCCACTGGCAGGGGATTTCGTGAAGGCGTTGCGCGGTGATGCGCGATTCGGCCGCGGCGATCCGGGTCGAGCGCACAAAGATGCCTGCGAGGGGAGCAAGGTCACCGGAGCGGTAACTGCCCAGTGCATCGAAGTAGTTCTCGCGGCGCGCGACCAGTGCCGAGGCCAGGGGCACCACGACACGAGTGGTTGCGCCCCGGCGCCGCAAGATCGTGTTGATCAGGGCGCGGCCGATGCGGCCGTTGCCGTCTGTGAAGGGGTGGATCGACTCGAATTGCGCATGCGCGATCGCGGCCTGCAATAGTGCCGGCATGTCGCTGCGATCGGCGAAGGTGACGAGGTCGTCCATGTAGCCCGGGCACCGTTTCCGGCGGCGGCGGGATATAAAGTGCGCCTCGCGGGGAGAAGTCGCTGCCACCGATCCAGTTCTGCACGTTCGGAGCTCACCTGCGGCTGCCGACTCCAGTGGGTCATCGTGCATGAGTGCTGCGTGCGCCGAGGTTATTGCGGAAAGACGGATGGGTGCGTTCGGGCCGACCGTCGCGATCATCGCCTGCAGGGCGGTGGTCGCCGCGGCCATGGCGATGGCAGAGGAGTTCGCGCGGGCGTAGTCGTCGGCGTTGGCTTGGATCTGCTCGATCTTCGATGACGCAACCGATTCGGTGCGGAGCAGCAACGTGCCCAATGCCGACAGATCATCGGCGCGGCTGCTGTCGAGCTTGGCGATCTCGGATGTGGCTGATTCGAGATCGGCTGCCGTTTCGGAGTCGAGCGCGACTGCGCGGTTCGCGATGAACGGAGGCAACGAGACGACGATCGAGCGGAGCGTCCGATCGTTCTCGTGTGCCACCTCGGTGTGTTTGTGCCCAACGCCGGGATTCCTGGCCATGCGGTGGCCACGCTTCTTCGGCTGGCCTCATCGCCTCTCCTAACTCGGACTGGCGCGACCACTAATCCGAGTTAGGAGTTATAAACCGGATTAACGTGCGTAGTGGTCCGGGTTGGACCACCTTCAGATAGCCCCAGTCGAGCAGCGGCGAGCAGCGTTTAGCGGCCAATCCGGCTCTGCCTCTTGGCAGATGATGACGGCCTCATCCCGGCGCGGATTGGGCGGCCGAAATTTGTCGGACCCGGGTGCGATGATGACGTTATGTCCTTGACCGCATCCTCCGGCGCTGCGGTAGTGCGTCCTGACCAGCGTCTTGAGGGGTTGTTCGAGGAGTTGGCTGAGTTGGCCGGTCAGCGCAACGCGATTGATGGGCGCATCGTGGAGATCGTCGCCGAGATGGATCGCGACGAGTTGTGCGGTGCTACAGGCGCGCGCTCGGTGGCGTCGTTGGTGGCCTGGAAGTTGGGCTCGTCATCGGGAAACGCCCATACGATCGCCACCGTGGCGCGCCGGCTGGAGGAGTTTCCCCGCTGTGCGGAGGGCATGCGGGAGGGCCGACTGTCGCTGGATCAGGTCGGCGTGATCGCGGCGCGCGCGGGCGAGGGATCCGATGAGCACTACGCGGAGCTGGCGCGCTGCGCTACGGTCAATCAGCTGCGCACCGCCGTCAAGCTGGAACCGCGACCCGAACCCGATCCTCGGCCCGAACCGCAGTCCTCGATCACCCAAACCTCCGACGAGGAGTTCACCTGTTGGCGGATCAAACTCCCGCACCTGGACGCGGCGAAGTTCGACGCGGCACTGGCGTCTCATCGTGATGCGCTGATCGCCGAGTGGAAACTCGATCGCGAGGACCGCGGGCGGGCATCAGATAACGCGCCGCCGTTGCCGGGCACTGTCGAGGCGTTCATGCGCCTGGTGGAGGCCGGGTGGGACGCCGAGGTGGCCCGCCGACCGCACGGGCATCACACCACTGTGGTGGTGCACGTCGACGTTGAGCAGCGCGCCGCAGCGCTGCATCTGGGGCCGCTGCTCTCGGAGGCCGAACGCCGATACCTGACCTGTGATGCGACCTGTGAAGTCTGGTTCGAACGTTACGGCGAGGTCATCGGCGCCGGCCGAGCGACCCGCCAGATCAACCGGCGGCTTCGCCGCGCGCTGGAGCACCGCCATCCCACGTGTGCGGTTCCGGGTTGTGGCGCCACCCGCGGTTTGCACGCACACCATATCCGGCACTGGGAGGACGGCGGTCCCACCGAGTTGTTCAACCTGGTACTGGTATGCCCGTATCACCACCGACTGCACCATCGAGGTGTTATCAACATCACCGGACCCGCAGACGATCTCATCGTCACCGACAGCTCCGGCCAACCACTCAGTGCAGGATCGCTCGCGCGTCCGCCGAACCTTCCCCCGCCCGCGGTGGCACCGTGCCCCGGGCCCACCGGCGAGCGCGCCGACTGGTGGTGGTACGAACCCTTCCAGCCGCAGCCACCACCAACAAACAACTAGGTTGGTTACCGGGGCCGGTCATTACCAGCACCGTATCGAAGCTCAAACGGGTTGGGGCATAGAGAAATTCGTTCGCGACACGTGCAGTCAGTGCATCGTGAAAATGGAAGCTGACAACCAGACCCGTACCGCCGCGGACCAGCTATCCAGGACCCTCATCAAGATCCGTGCTGACGTGCGCAGCAATTTGAGCCAAGTCGGGTGACATCCGTGTGCACCGACTGAGCATGACCGCACGGCGCGACGAGAACCCGCTCAGCCATGCAGTTCGACGGGTATCGGGTCCGTGGGCCACCGACCGACGGCGCCGACATCCCAGCGGGCAGCGACCCTGTCGCTAAAAGCAAAGACTTACAAGGTATTTAGCGACAATGTCGCCCGAAGGTGGGCACGACGAAATGCTTAGTCGACCACGCAAGCCGCCGTCACCGACTGAGACGGTGTCGAGATTCGCCGCACCGCGTCTGCGTCCTATCCCTCCGCCGCCACCAGCGACCCCAGCTTCACGTGGGGGTTGTCCCGTTGGAAGCCCTCCAGCCGCCACCGGGTGGAGAACAGTACGAGCATGACTCCGTCGGTGCGGGTCAGGACTTCGGCTGACACCTGCTTGGCCATGAACTCGGCGTCCGCGGGGTCCACGATCCGCGCGACCTGGTAGGGCAGTGGCTCCAGCGAGATCGGGGCGCTGAGCTCGGTCGCCATCCGGTGCACGGCCACCTCGAACTGCATCGGGCCGACCGCGGCGAGCACCGGCGCTTGGTCCCCGCGACGGTCTGAGCGCAACACCTGAACAACGCCCTCCTGCTCGAGCTGCTCGATCCCGCGGCGAAACTGTTTGTGCTTACTCGGATCGGCGCCGCGGGCCACCGCGAAATGCTCGGGGGAGAAACTCGGTATCGGCGGATACTGCACGGGGACATCGCGATACAGCGTGTCGCCCGGGCGCAGAGCAGCGGCGTTGGCCAGCCCGATCACATCACCCGGCCACGCGGTGTCCAGGGTGGCGCGTTGCTGGCCGAACACCGACTGCGCGTACTTGGTGACGAACGGCTTGCCGGTGGCGCCGTGGGTGAGGACGTCCCCGCGTTCGAATGTGCCCGAGCACACCCGCGCGTAGGCGATGCGATCGCGGTGGGCGGAGTCCATACCGGCCTGCACCTTGAAAACGAAGGCGCTGAAAGGTGATTCGGTGGCACGCCAGGCCCCATCGACGTCGAGTGCTCCGCTGGGCGGCGGCGCGACTTCGACGAGCACATCGAGGAGCTGATTCACACCGAAGTTCAACGCCGCCGAGGTGAACAGCACCGGCGTGGCCGCGCCGCTGAGGAACTGCTCACGGTCGTAGTCGGAACCGTCCGCGGACAGTAGCTCGGACTCCTCGACAGCGTGCTCCCAGTCGTCCCCGGCGGCCCTGAGCGCATCGGCCGCCACGATGTGCTCTTCGCGGGCAGCGGTCGCGCCGCCCGCGGTGCGGGTGAACCGGATGAAGCTTCCGCCTCGGCGGTCGAGCACCCCATTGAAGTCTCCGGCGATGCCGACCGGCCACGTCAGCGGAGTGGGGCGCAGCCCGATCCGTGCCTGAATCTCGTCCATCAATTCCAGGGCGTGGCGGCCGGGACGGTCCCACTTGTTGATCACCGCGATGACCGGGATCCGACGGTGCCTGCAGACCTGGAACAGCTTCAGTGTCTGCGGCTCAAGGCCTTTCGCGGCGTCGATGAGCATCACCGCGGAGTCGACGGCCGTCAGCACCCGGTAGGTGTCTTCGGAGAAGTCGGCGTGGCCGGGAGTGTCGAGCAGGTTGACGACGCAGGTGCGGTACGGGAACTGCAACACCGTCGATGTGATCGAGATGCCCCTGGCTTTCTCCATCTCCATCCAGTCAGACACCGTCGCGCGACGGCCCGCTTTGCCGTGGACCGCGCCGGCTTCGGTGATGGCCCTGGCGTGCAGCGCCAGTGCCTCGGTCAACGTGGATTTGCCGGCGTCGGGATGGCTGATAACGGCGAAGGTTCTGCGGCGGCCCGCCTCAGCGGGGATACGGCCAGGTGGCGAGGTGTCGGCGGTCGGCGGAGCGGCCAGGGCATTGTCGGTCATAGCGCCAGCGATGGTATTGGCCTCCGAGTCCAAACCAGTAATCGGGCGCTGCCAGGTCGGCACGCCCGCTGGCCGTCCACGATCGACACTACTGGCAGTAAGTGGGTGGCCCCGATGACCGCAACATCGCCGAACGGGCCTCGACCGAAGTAGTCGCATTCACCCGCGTGCGCCAGATTGCACATCGGGCAGACCTCCGGAGTGGGAAGCCTGTGAGGTTCGCGAACCAGTCGTGTTGCGCAGCGAGCATGGTCGCATGGCGTCCGACATCGAAGTGTCGGCGCTGTAGGACCTAGTGGCTCACGGCCGCTCCGGCAGAACTCTCTAGTCGTTTTCGGTAGGCGGCAGCACCAATGGTGCAGGTACTTCGCGGTACAGTCCCGAGAGTGTTGGTCACCGACCTTCGACACTTCCTCGACCTGTCCGAGGACGCGCCGGGCCCGACCCGCCGACTGGCCGAGCACCTGAGCAACATCGTGCGGGCAGCAACAGTGGGTGACGTCGGAACCGCGTGGAAAAGTGCGCTGCCCTGCCGGCGCCGACCGGCCCATCGGCGCTGAGAGGGCCGAATGATTGTGCTACTGCAGGAGTTCGGAACGCCCGTTCGGTGGCAGTGCAGCGTCTGTGGCGACGAAGGAGTGATCAGCAATTGGGAGGATTCGCCTTTCGATTTGCGCCGCCGACGGCTCACCGTCGTGGGCGCCGTCAGCGAGATCGTCATCCCCGATGAGGTGGCCGCAGTCCTGCGTGAGCTGCACTTGCTCGATACCGACTGTGAACGACTGGTTTTCGGCATCCGCGTTCGCGAGGACGGACGCGTCGTTCTCGCCGCCACCGACGGCGACCTCGACGCATTGATCGATTCCCTCGCCGCCGAGGCCAACCATGAGACCAGTCGGCGCCGCCAACGACGACTCGACGCCGCGTTTGATGCGCTCAGCGCCGCAGCCCAAACCTTGAAAAGCGGGTGATAGAACGCGTGAGCCGCACATCGCCGGTTCAGGACAGTCTGGAAATGAGCCGGAGATCCTTCGTGCCCGAGAAGATCGCGTCGTGCGCGGCGAGCGGAACTCCGAGAAAGGTCGCCGTGGCGGCAACCCAACGATCCGCCTCAGTCCTTGTGGCCGCGGCCGTGGCCGTTCTTCACGCACCACGAACGCAATTCGACATAGTGGTCGACTAGGCTGTGGCTAGGCCAGACAACCTTGGCTCGATGCAGCTCATGATCGAGGCGATGCAGCCGCCTCGCGCCCCAGCCGGCGATGTGCGCGCCGACGAGCTTGGCCCGGAGAGGTGGTGGTAGCCCTCGGGATACCGCCAGTAGGTCAGACGACTGCACCTGCATTATCGCGACGCGGCGGGTCGCCGTGGACAAACCGGCCCGGGATCACTTGACTCATAGATCCGATCTCGCACGCGGAGCCCAGTTGCCGGTGTTAGAAGGCCGCAATCCCACTGAACCGCTTGGTGATTCGCTCTAGCAGTTTGTCATCAACGTCCATGTGCAGACGGACGGGATCCAGCTCAACCGTGCCGCGCGCGTAGTACAACATCTCCGGCATATCGCCAACCCGTTCCACGAAGTCGTCGATGAACTTGCGGTACGAGGAAAGCGGTATGTTCAACAACTGCGCCAAATCACGCAGAAGCCCCTCGTATTGGCTGGGCGCCGCCAGGCCACGGCAACGCTCCGCCAGCGCGAGGAACCGTTCGTGATAGTCCATCAGCCGGTTCGCGCTGTGAACGATGCCCTCGGCGTCCGCGCTGCCCTCGTTCCCCGGCTCCCCGAACACGCGCACAAACGCTGGAGTCAACATGAAGCTCTCCACCTGATTGACCAACACCAGCACCTCATCCATGCGGTCCACCACGAAGCGACCCACCTGTGCGCCGCTGTCCGCACGCTCGCCGCTCGGCGCGCTGTACCCGAGTTCAGCATCGCGCAGCCGCGACTGCACTGCCGCTCGTCGCTGCACCAACACCGACGCGAACGCCGCCCACCGCCAGCACGGCAGCTTCTCGGCCAGCAACGTGTCCAGATCCGCGGCGGTGTATGCGACGGCCGCGGTCCTCGGGAAGTCGGCCGGTCTGCCCAACTCCGCGCCGATGTCCGGCGCTGGGTCGACCCGCCCCATGAGCTCAGCGCCCTCGACGCCGTAGACACCTCTGGGATCACCGCGCTGCGCCCACCGGTTCTGTTCATCGGCCCTCTGCGCGATCTCTGCGCTGACGTCCGACGACACGTCACTGTCGCCACGCCCTGTAGCGCGGGCGCGCACGGCGAAATACAGCCCGACGCAGGCCGCGATGGCGACCGTCCACCAAAAGGCTGTCATGCCAACCTCCTACACCGGACCGGTGTACCCGTTGTCGCGCGCCCAGCCGACGACGGCCACCTTGGTATCTGGGCACATGTTGTTCACCGCCGCGACCAGGATGATCGCCGACTCGGTCGGTGCAAAGCCCGTCGCCTGCAGCTTGCCGAGCACCACCGGCGGCATCGCCCCGCTCCGCAGATCGTGACAGAGCGCCTTGCCGATATCGATCATGTCGAGGATCGACTGGTAACTCACGCCCGCGTTGTCCAGCGCCGAGATGAAGTCGTACTGGTCGGCACGAGCCGGAACCGACAACGCCACCGCCCCACACACCGCGAGCACGCCTGCAATAACCCCACGTCCGCGCATGATCCCCCCTCTGAATCGCGCCGAGAAGCGAACTGTACGTGTGGTCACCGACAAGAATCGCGATCCCCGGTATGCCTCACTGCTGTCATCCACACGTTGTTCAATCGTGGGATGGCGGTATCGCGCGCATGACCATCACGCCCACCGAAGCCCCGCGTCTCGCCAACCGGGCCGAGCGCAACGTCTACCAGGCGCTCGTCGAGCAGCTCCAGCCCAACGACCTCGTCATCCCCGGCCAACGCGTCACCGACCACCTCAAGGATCACGAGGTCGACTTCGTCGTCGCCATCGAGGGTGCCGGCATCGTCTGTCTGGAGGTCAAGGGCGGTGAGGTCTGGCATGACGGGGCGGGCTGGTGCCAACTGCGCGGCGGCAGGCACGTGCATATCGAACCGGTGCGCCAAGCCCGCGAAGCCTGCTACGCGCTTCGGGACTACATCGAAAGTGACCCACGGTGGACGATCCGGCGACCCCGCTGGGACCACGTTGTGGTGCTGCCCAATACCCAACTCCCCGAAGACTTTTCGCTGCCGGAATGCCCGCGCTGGAAGATCATCGACCGCACCGAGCTTCATAAGCTGGTGCACAAGCTGCACGACATCCTCATCCGGCAGGAGATCGACCGGCCTCTGCTCACCCAGGAAGGCATCTGTCAGCTGACAACGGCGTTGAGCGGCAGGGGATTACCGCAACGCGACGTCGTCGCCCGCGCCCTGGCCAACGAGGATGCCGCCGATGCGCTCACCGAACATCAGGCCGTCATCCTTGATGCCATCCGTCTGATCCACCGCGTCGAGGTCCGCGGCGGCGCCGGCAGCGGCAAGACCTTCCTGGCGATGGAGCAGGCCCGCCGACTCGCGCAGAAAGGGCAACGCGTCGCACTCGTCTGCTACTCGCATGGCCTGGCCTCCTACCTAGAGCGCATCAGCGCGGCCTGGCCTCGGCGGCAGCGTCCTGCGTATGTCGGTGAGTTCCATGCTCTCGGTGTGCTTTGGGGCGCACCGGAAGGACCCGACGAATCACTCCGGACAGACGAGACCGTGCAATTCTGGGAGCACGACCTGCCGCTCCAAATGACCGAGGTGGCAGCGCAACTCGATGAGCTGCGCGGCAAAGCCTTCACCAAGTTCGATCAGTCGATGAAGATCCTTGTGGCCGAACGGACGTCGATCGCCGGAAGCGCCGATCTACCGGACG
>Ga0207706_10007457_pt1 | contig 10116 bp, 9 predicted proteins | sample KBSC53metaG_FD_184318 | JGI IMG/M metagenome (GOLD analysis project Ga0207706, IMG submission 184318) | Corn rhizosphere microbial communities from Kellogg Biological Station, Michigan, USA - KBS C5-3 metaG (SPAdes) (version 2) | ecosystem: Host-associated > Plants > Roots > Rhizosphere > Soil ... | reverse complement strand
TCGCCGCCGAGCTCGGCTCCGACCTGCTTGTCGTTTGCGACGTTTCGGACATGGCCGCGCTCGATACCGCGTTCGAGACACTGGCGGCGCGCTGGCCGACGATCGATTTCCTCGTCCACGCGATCGGTTTCTCGGACAAGAATGAGCTGCGCGGCAACTATGTCGATACCAGCCTCGAGAATTTCCTGCTGACGATGAACATCTCGGCCTACAGTTTCGTCGCGGTGACGAAACGGGCGCGGCCGATGATGCCGAACGGCGGCTCGATCCTGACCCTTACTTACTACGGCGCCGAGAAGGTGATCCCGCATTACAACGTCATGGGTGTCGCCAAGGCTGCGCTGGAGACGAGCGTGCGCTATCTGGCGGTCGATCTGGGCGGGGAGAATATCCGCGTCAACGCGATCTCGGCCGGCCCGATCAAGACGCTGGCGGCAAGCGGCATCGGCGATTTCCGCTACATCCTCAAATGGAACGAGCTGAATTCGCCCCTGCAGCGCAACGTCACCATCGAGGATGTCGGCGGATCGGGCCTCTATTTCTGCTCCGATCTGTCGAGCGGCGTGACGGGCGAGATCCATTATGTCGATGCCGGCTACAACGTCATCGGCATGAAGGCTGAGCACGCGCCGGATATCGCGCTCGCGTGACCTTCGCGATCCGCGCCGCCACCGGTGGGGACGTGGCCGCGATCGATGCCCTGCTGCGCCGCGCCTTCCCGGCGCCGGATGAGGCGCAACTGGTACAGCAGCTTTGCATCGATGGGGACATGGTGCTTACCCTCGTCGCTGACGATGAGGATACCGGCGAATTGGCGGGCATGGTTGCGTTCAGCCGAATGGCGGCGGAAATCGGCGGCAAGGCGGTTGCGTCAGTTGCGCTCGCGCCAGTGGCTGTCGCGGCGCATTATCGGCGGCAGGGTCTCGGCGAGGCGCTCATCCAGGCAGGACTCCGCCATCTCGAGGATGCGGGCGCGATGCTTTGCTTCGTGCTCGGCGATCCTGCTTATTATGAGCGGTTCGGTTTTTCGACCGACTGGGCGCGGGGATTTGCGTCGCCTTATGCAGGCGACTATCTGATGGCGCTGCCGCTTCAGGGCGGCGCAATGCCGTGCGGGGTGCGGGGCAGGGCGGATCATGCGACGGCGTTCGCGCAACTGGGCGAGGTACATTGAGTTTCAACAGCTTCGGCCGCGTCTTCCGTTTTTCGACCTGGGGCGAGAGCCATGGGCCGGCACTGGGCGCTGTCGTTGACGGTTGCCCTCCCGGCATCGCGCTCAGCGAGGATGATATCCAGCCCTGGCTCGACAAGCGCCGCCCCGGCACGTCGCGCTTCACCACGCAGCGGCAGGAACCCGATCGGGTCCGTATCCTGTCGGGCGTGTTCGAAGGCCAGACGACGGGTACGCCGATCTCGCTGATGATCGAGAATGTCGACCAGCGCTCGAAGGATTATTCGGAAGTCGCCAAGGCCTATCGCCCAGGCCATGCCGATTATGCCTATGACATGAAATATGGCTTCCGCGACTATCGCGGTGGCGGGCGGTCTTCGGCCCGCGAGACGGCGGCGCGCGTGGCCGCCGGGGCGGTTGCGCGCAAGCTGATGGGCGATGTCAGGATCAGGGCATATCTGATTGAACTTGGAGGTGATTCGATCGATCGCGCATTGTTTGATGACGCACGGATCGACAATAACCCCTTCTTCTGCCCCGATGCACATGCCGCCACCCGGTGGGAGGCGCTGGTGGATGATGCCCGCAAGCGGGGATCCTCGCTCGGCGCGGTGATCGAATGCGTGGCGGAAGGCGTGCCGCCGGGCTGGGGGGCGCCGCTCTATGCCAAGCTTGATAGCGAGCTTGCTGCCGCGATGATGAGCATCAATGCGGTCAAGGGCGTCGAGATCGGTGACGGCTTTCAGGCCGCACGGCTGACGGGCGAGAGCAATGCTGACGCCATGCGTCCCGGCAATGACGGCAAACCCGTGTTCCTCGCCAACCATGCCGGCGGGATAGCGGGCGGTATCTCCACGGGGCAGCCGGTGGTGGTCCGCGTGGCGCTGAAGCCGACATCGTCGATCCTGACGCCGGTCGAGACCATCGATCGCGAGGGCGGGGTAGCCGAAATCATGACAAAGGGCCGCCATGACCCGTGCGTCGGCATTCGCGCGGCACCCGTCGTCGAGGCGATGATGGCATTGGTGCTCGCCGACCAGAAGCTGCTGCACCGCGCCCAGACCGGGAAATGAACGAAGGCCGCATCGCGCGACGGCTGCGCATCCACGGTCGGGTGCAAGGGGTCTATTATCGCGGGTGGACGATCGACGCGGCCGAGAAGCTCGGGCTTGATGGCTGGGTGCGCAATCGCATGGATGGGACTGTCGAGGCGCTCGTGGCAGGTCCCGCAATCGCCGTGGAGGCATTGATCGCATCCTGCCACAAGGGGCCACCCGCCGCGCGGGTCAATCTCGTCGAAGTCGAGGAGGCGATCGGAATTGTGGCCGGCGGTTTCACGCAGAAGCCTACCGTCTGATCAGCCCTATGATCAGTTCGCGCCTTCGAAGGCCTGCCTGACCGCGATATCGATACCGTTGCCAACAGGGAGCAGCGTCGCCTGCATCCCCGGGATCGCACGCACCGCGCGTTGATAGGCGAGCGCATCACCGCGCGACTGAGGGGGGAAGGTCATGTTGTCGGCCAGGATCGTTCCGCTGTCGCCCAGCAGCGGTGCGACTTGCTCGAGACAGGGGATGTAGAGATCCTTCCAGAGGTCGATCAGCACGAAATCGACCGGCCCGGGCTGGCTGGCCAGCAACGTCACCGCATCGCCAAGCCGGAATTCGACGAAATCGGCCAGGTCAGCGCGCTTGAGCTGCTCCGTGGCATAGCCTTGCTTCTCTGCGGCGACATCATAGCTGTAGACCTTGCCTCCCGTCGCACGCGCCGCGTCAGCCAGAAACAATGTTGAATAGCCGTAGGACGTTCCAAGCTCGACGATGATCCTGGCGTTCAGGCCCACGACCAGCGAATGCATGAGCCGCCCCACTTCCTCTCCGACCGGAATCAGAAAGTCGTTGACGTCTATTGTCTTCAACGCCTCGGGATCATGGACGATCTTTGCTTCCCGTGCGAGCCGGTCGTTATAGTCGGAAAGGACGGCAGCGAATTTGGGATCGCAAAGGGTCATGGCTTACCTTTCGGTGGACTGGTGCGATCACCAGCTGTTTATCAGCAGAGTGGAATATCCGAGCATAAGATATTGAATTGCTGACCTTCTGATCCCCAGAAGCGTGCCTTTGATGCCCGGCAGGAGTTTCCAGTCGAAATTCCCCCATTTCTGTTTCCAGCGCAGGGCGACAAGCCGCTCGCCCGGACGCGCAGCATCGTCGAGCATGATCGCACCGCCCGGTGCGATCCGATCGAACAACTGCTCGGCAGATCCACGGACCTCCGGATGGATCGTCCAGGGCGGGCCGTCGATCAGCAGCAGGTCGATCGTATCCGGCAACCTGCCGAGATCATACCATAGCCCCGGCCAGGGCGGATCGGCGCGGATCAGCGGTGCGTGGTCGACATGCGCGGACAACCCATGGTCCGAGAGCCATTTTCGCACCGCCCCCACGAAATCGCTATGCTGATCGAAGCTGGTCAGCGTCCCGCCGCCATTGAGTTGCAGGGCGCGTGCCGTCACCAGGGTGGACGCACCCGATCCCAGTTCGACGACATGCGCGGGACGATGCTGCTCAATATGATCGACGATACGGGTCAGAAAGCCGACATCGGCCTTCCAGCTTCCTAGCTTCGGCAAGGCTTCGGCGGGAAGGCCGAGCCGATCAAGCAGTGCCCTCTTGTCGCGCCTTCTCCCGCCCCAGAGGCTGCGCAGCAGCCACGGCCACTGGATCGCGCCTATGGTCAGCAACGCGGCCCAGTCCGATGGGCTTCGCCGCCATCCGCTGTCTTCGCCGGCATCGGCCAGCCGAGGCAGATAGGAAGTTGCCTCGCGCGAGGTCATCGCGCGGTCGCGTTCAATCCGCGAAGGGATCGCGGACCAGAATGGTGTCGTCGCGTTCGGGGCTTGTCGAGACAAGAGCCACTGGGCATCCAATCAACTCCTCGATCCGTCGCACATATTTGATCGCCTGCGCAGGAAGCTGTGCCCAGCTGCGCGCGCCGGCAGTCGATTCGCTCCAGCCCTCGATAACCTCATACACAGGTTTGGCACGTGCCTGATCCTGCGGATGCGGCGGAAGGTAGTCATAATGCCTATCACCCACCGTATAGCCGGTGCAGATCCTCAGTTCCGGGAAGCCGTCGAGTACGTCGAGCTTGGTCAGCGCGACGCCGGTGATGCCCGAAACGGCTGCCGACTGGCGCACCAGCACGGCATCGAACCAGCCGCAGCGGCGCTTGCGCCCCGTGACGGTGCCGAATTCATGCCCGCGCTCACCAAGCCGCTGACCGGTCTCGTCCTCAAGCTCCGTAGGGAAGGGGCCCGAACCGACGCGGGTTGTATAAGCCTTGACGATTCCGAGCACGAAGCCTGCCGCGCCCGGCCCCAGACCCGAACCGCCCGCCGCCGTACCGGCGATCGTGTTGGACGAGGTGACGAACGGATAGGTGCCGTGATCGACATCGAGTAATACGCCCTGCGCACCTTCGAACAGGATCCGATCACCGCGCGCCTTGGCGTTGTTGAGGGTCAGCCAGACCGGCTTCGCGAAGGGCAGGATGAAATCGGCGACCTCGCGCAGATCGGTCATCAGGCGCGCGCGGTCGATCGGCTTTTCGCCGAACCCCGCTCGCAACGCATCGTGATGCGCACAGATGCGGTCCAGTTGCAGTTCCAGATCGTCGAGATGGGCGAGATCGCAGACCCGGATGGCGCGGCGGCCGACCTTGTCCTCATAGGCCGGGCCGATGCCGCGCCGCGTGGTGCCGATCTTGCCGGCTCCCGACGCATCCTCGCGCAGCCCATCGAGATCGCGGTGGAACGGCAGGATCAGCGGGCAGGTCTCGGCGACCTGAAGATTGTCCGGCGTCATGGTGACGCCCTGATTCTTGAGCTTCGCGACCTCGTCCCGGAAGTGCCAGGGATCGAGCACGACACCATTGCCGATCACCGAAAGCGTGCCGCGCACGATGCCGGAAGGCAGCAGGCTGAGCTTGTATGTCTGGTTGCCGACGACCAGCGTATGGCCGGCATTGTGGCCGCCCTGGAATCGTACGACGACATCGGCGCGCTCCGCCAGCCAGTCGACGATCTTGCCCTTTCCTTCATCGCCCCACTGGGCACCGATGACGGTTACGTTGGCCACTAGGCTCCCCTTCGCTTACAGTCGGCGATAATTGGCGGGCGCTGCCTATTGGATGCGGGCGTCCGCGTCCATGGCAAACCGTCGCGATGGAGGCGAAGTGCGGCTTTTTCTCGGAATGCTCGTAGTGGGGCTCTTGGCGCAGGCAGCCGTCGCCGCGCCGCCGCCCGCGCCGGGCATGCGGCTGAGCAGTTACGAATATGGCAGCAACCCTCGTCAGGTCCTGGATATCTTCGTGCCGAAAGGTGCGCGGGGGGCGCCGCTGATCCTGTTCGTCCACGGCGGCGGCTGGTCCGGGGGCGCCAAGGGCATGGGGCTGGGCAAGCAGGCCGAGCATTTCACCGCAAAGGGTTATGCGTGGGCCGTGTTCAACTACCGCCTCGTTCCCGATGCGGCGGTCGAGGATCAGGCGGCGGATGTCGCGAGGGCGCTTGCCTTCCTCTTGGGCAATGCCAGGGCGCTTGGGATCGCAACCGATCGCGTCGTCCTCGTCGGGCACAGCTCCGGCGCGCAGCTGGCCGGGCTGGTCGCGACCGATCCGCAGTGGCTGGTCAAGGCAAAGGTGCCGTTCAGCGTGATCCGTGGCGTGGTGTCACTGGACGGCGCGGGGATAGACGTGCCCGGCATCATGGCGGCGGGCGCCAGTCGGTCGGCTTTCTACAAGAATGCCTTCGGGGACGATGTGGCGCGCCAGACCCGCCTGTCGCCGCTCGCCAACCTCGGGGCACCGGATGCACCGGCCTGGCTGCTCGTCTATGACAGCGAGCATAATATGGGCGCGGGTTTCTTCGCGGAACGGTTCGCTGCCTTCGCGCGCAAGGCGGGCGTAAAAGCTGATGTCGTTGCCGCCACCGGCACGGACCATATGAAGTTGCTGGGGGATATCGGGCGGAGCAGCAGTTCGGTGAATGAATCAGTGGATCGCTTTATCGACGCGGTTTTTCGCTCGGGCGCTCAATAGGGCTGGGGTTCAGTCCCGATCAATTGATGGCTGCATCCCAGCTTGCGCCCGTCATCGTTCGCTGAAAGCCCGGCGATCGTGATCCACCCTTGGCTGCGCAGCCCGGCGGCGATGGCCGGATCGCTTCCGAGCGGAACGAATACGCGCTGGCGTACTTCCTGGCCTAGCCCGGCATCGACCAGCGGATCAAGATAGAGCGAGAAGCCGACCGCATCCTCCTCACCCCCCTGCGGGTCGACGATGCTGTAGGTGCCGCCACGCCCGATTTCGCCCGACAGCCCAGCGCCGAACAGCGAAAATCCGATCCAGCGCTGATATTCGAAGCCGTGGCGCTCGGTCGGGTCAAGCGTCAGGGCGGCGCGGTCGCCGATCGCCGCAACAATGGCGTCGATCGCTTCGAGGCGCGATTGGAGAAGCTCGGCGCAATCGAGTGCCTTCAAGCGTTCCTGGGCCGAAGCCACTGGCCCCGCGGCTTCGATCAACGGGAGATATGCGGATGCCCCGAGCGCGATCAGCGCACCGGCGTCCTTCGCGTCGAGGCGATCGCGGACAGCATCGATCCGGTCGGCGGGGAGGGGCATCGGCCCTTCGGCGAGCCTTTCGACCAGATCGGGCAGGGTCAGGTCGATGGTGATCCCCTTGACCCCGGCAACCTCGAGCGCCTCGATGGCGACCAGCAGCACTTCGATCACCGCGGCGGTGGACGAAACGCCGATCAGTTCAGCGCCGGCCTGGGTCATCTCGCGCTCGGGCCGCAATTGCGTCGCGCGCAATTTGAGCACGGGGCCGCCATAAGCGAGCCGCAGCGGGCGAGGGCGGTGCGCCATGCGCGAGACCGCGATCCGGCCGACCTGCGCAGTGATGTCGGGACGAAGCGCCAGCGTACGTTGCGAGACAGGATCTACGAAGCGCAGCAGATCCTGCGAACGCGCCGATTTCAGGCGGCCGACCAGCGTTTCCTCGAATTCGGCCAGGGGCGGCGCGACGCGTTCATAGCCATGACGGCTGATCGCGACGATCGCCCGGTGCAGCAGGCGCGATCCGGCCTCGGCCTGCGGGGGCAGGCGGTCGCGAAAACCTTCGGGGAGAAGTCCGGGTGCAAGCGTCATGCGCCGCTCTTTAGCGATTATTTCGGCGGCGGCTACCGCCTCGGGATGATGGGGAAAATGAAAAGCTGCGGCCGGGGGAATTTTCCGGGATCACCGGCGGCTCCCTCTCCTGCGTCTCTGATTTGTTATTCTCCGACCGCAGCGTGCGTTTCCTACCCTATGCACGGTCACAAAAGAATGACGCTGCTGACAATTTGAGCACGGAATGTCGCCAGAAAGGCACGTTCTGGCGCAGAGTGCACAAAAAATGGCCGACCCAAAGGGCCGGCCTGAAAAGTTTTAGGAGAGGATGCCTGAAAGGCAGGTTCTTTGTGCACTGCACCAATAATTTGTGCAACTGCAAAAAACTAATTCGCGATTGCAATTAGTGCATCGGTCGTTTCAGAACCGTAGCGATACCGCACGCTTCACGCCCGGAAGCTGCTTCACCTTGGCGACAAGGCTGTCCTCGGCAGGGGAATCAAGTGACAGCAGGAGCACCGCCTCACCGCCCATATGGCGCCTACCAAGATGGAAAGTACCGATATTTATGTTCGCCTCGCCAAGCGACGTACCAAGCCGTCCGATAAAGCCGGGGGCGTCTTCATTGACGATGTAGAGCATCGAACCCGCGAGATCGGCCTCAACCTTGATGCCGAACAATTCCACAAGACGCGGTTCCGCATTTGCGAACAAAGTGCCTGCGACCGAACGTTCGCCATCCTTGGTCTGCACGGAGACTCGGACGAGGGTGTGATAGTCGCCCTCGCGGTCGTGCCGAATCTCTCGCACGTCGAGCCCGCGCTCCTTGGCGAGGAACGGCGCGTTGACCATGTTCACCGTGTCCGAATAGACCCGCATCAGCCCGGCGAGCACGGCGCTGGTGATCGGCTTCATGTTAAGTTCGGCGGCGGCGCCCTCGACCTCGATCGAGATCGAGCTGAGCCCACCATGCGCCAGCTGTCCGACCAGCGAACCCAGCTTTTCCGCCAGATTCATGTATGGTTTCAGCTTGGGAGCCTCCTCGGCCGAGAGGCTGGGTACGTTGAGCGCGTTGGTGACGCCGCCCGTGACGAGATAGTCGGCCATCTGCTCGGCGACCTGGATCGCGACATTGACCTGCGCCTCGGTCGTCGACGCGCCGAGGTGCGGGGTCGAGATGAAGCCGGGCGTGCCGAACAGCGGCGATTCGGTCGCAGGCTCGGTCACGAACACGTCGAGCGCCGCACCCGCCACATGTCCCGAATCGAGCGCCTCCTTGAGCGCGGCCTCGTCGATCAGACCGCCGCGCGCGCAGTTGATGATGCGCACGCCCTTCCTGGTCTTGGCGATATTCTCGCGGCTCAGGATGTTCTTGGTGCTTTCGGTCAGCGGCGTGTGGAGCGTGATGAAATCAGCACGGGCGAGCAGTTCGTCCAGCGCCACCTTCTCCACGCCCATTTCGACGGCACGCTCGGGCGTCAGGAAGGGATCATAGGCAACCACCTTCATGCGCAGGCCCAGCGCGCGGTCGGCAACGATCGAGCCGATATTTCCCGCGCCGATCAGGCCCAGCGTCTTGGACGTTACCTCGACGCCCATGAAGCGGTTCTTCTCCCACTTGCCGGCCTGCGTCGACTTGTCGGCCTCCGGCAGGTCGCGGGCGAGCGCGAACATCAGCGCGATGGCATGTTCGGCCGTGGTGATCGAATTGCCGAACGGCGTGTTCATAACGACGATACCGGCGGCGGAGGCGGTGGGGATATCGACATTGTCGACGCCGATGCCGGCGCGGCCAATCACCTTGAGGTTCTTGGCGGCAGCGATCACCTCCTTGGTGACCTTGGTGGCGGAGCGGATGGCGAGGCCGTCATACTGATCGATGATCGCGATCAGTTCTTCCTTGGTCTTGCCGGTGATCTCGTCGACCTCGACGCCACGCTCGCGGAAGATCTGCGCGGCGCGGGGGTCCATCTTGTCGGAAATGAGGACTTTAGGCATTTCGTTTGTCCTTTGAGGAGTACCCCAGCGAAAGCTGGGGTCCAGAGTCTTTGGATTGGAGCTGGACCCCAGCCTTCGCTGGGGTACGGGCGTATCAGCCGCGCGCCTGCGACCAGGCCCAGTCGAGCCAGGGACCGAGCGCTTCGACATCGGCCGTCTCGACAGTCGCGCCGCACCAGACACGAAGGCCGGGAGGCGCATCGCGATATCCGGCGACGTCATAAGCGGCATTTTCCGCTTCGAGCAGCGAGGCCATTTTCTTGACCAGCGCGAGCTGGGCTTCGTCGTCGAGGCCCTGCACCGCGTCAGGCGCGAACTTCAGGCACACCGAGGTGTTCGAACGGCTCCCCGGATCGGTCGCGAGATGATCGATCCAGTCGGTCTTCTGCACCCAGGCGTCGAGCGCGGCGAGATTGTCGTCGGCCCGTTTGATCAGTGCCCGCAGCCCGCCGAGCGACTTCGCCCATTCCAGCGCGAAGATATAATCCTCGATCGCCAGCAGCGACGGGGTGTTGATCGTATCGCCCTTGAAGATGCTCTCGTTGAACTTGCCGCCCTTGGTCATGCGGAAGATCTTCGGGAGCGGCCAGGCCGGGGTGTGGCTTTCCAGCCGCTCGACCGCACGCGGGCCAAGGATCAGGATGCCGTGCGCGCCTTCGCCGCCCAGCGCCTTCTGCCAGCTGTAGGTGACGACATCGAGCTTGTCCCAGGGAATGTCCTGCGCGAAGCAGGCCGAGGTCGCATCAGCAATCATCAGGCCTTCGCGGTCGTCACGGATCC
>Ga0207706_10007456_pt1 | contig 10116 bp, 7 predicted proteins | sample KBSC53metaG_FD_184318 | JGI IMG/M metagenome (GOLD analysis project Ga0207706, IMG submission 184318) | Corn rhizosphere microbial communities from Kellogg Biological Station, Michigan, USA - KBS C5-3 metaG (SPAdes) (version 2) | ecosystem: Host-associated > Plants > Roots > Rhizosphere > Soil ... | reverse complement strand
CGTTGCCCATGGCCGAAGCCCGGCATGGCGCGCAAAAATAAACCCGCAAAAAAACAGCAATACGACTGCAATAGCGTTGGAGATTCGTAGCGCCAGTTGCGCGTTTTCGAAGACAATAAAGGGAATTACGACCGGGAAGGTGGACAGGATAACAAGGATGCAAACGCCCAACGCCCCCAGCCAGTCGCGTCCGGTCAGCCTGGGACGCGTTTCGGAATCCGGTATGCGGCGGAGTCCTTCTCGTATCAAGTCCAGCTGCAGCGGTTGAAAAATCGACACGAGCGGCAGTGGCAGAGCATCTGCAATGATGCGGTTTGCGCTTTCATGATCGGCCGCATCACGCACTTCCCGCAACAACAAGGCATTGCTGCCTCGCTCGGCAAGGCGAGCCATAAGATACATTCCAGCGTCGATGATTCCCCAAGCGACATTGCAGCCGAGTGCCGCAATTAACATGGTCCGGATCTGAAATCGGTCTGCTGTGACAACGCTCGTTGCGCCCGTAACTGTGAGGGCCATGATCAGGCCGAATAGGATCTCCGCGATCCGTTCCGCTGGCTCGAGTACCCGATCAGGTAGTCTCATTGAATCCCCCATTTTGGCGACCTGTCAGGCAACGCCCTGCTTAACACATTTGAAAAATCGACACTTTTCGATGGAAAGTGACGTGTCTCAAGCCGACGCCTCCCTCGTCGCACTCAGTACTTCCCCTTGTAACAATTTGACCCTCATCAACCCACCTGCGGGCCCGCCCAGGAATGATGAATTCCAGCTTTTCCAGACTCGGGGGCTGAAATGAACCACTCAATTGCCACAGCCGATCGTGCCACACATCTGAGAATTGTTGCTGTTGCCCTGTTTTGGGCGATGGTCGCAATGGCGATTGCGATCATGGTTCGCTGACGCGGTCTGAATGTGCGACACTCGCCACAGCTCTTGGCCCTAAGTTCTTGGCCCTAAGTTCTTGGCCTAAACTCTTGGAACCCAACGCGCTACAAGATTAAGCCTCACCGGTGGCGGGAGATAGTGTGACTCGTTTACTCAAGGAAATCCGGCACAATCCGTTACTCTGGCCATTGGCCTTCGTGCCTGTGGTTTTGGCCGCTCAGGTACTCAAGCCGGAAGCACATACGCTTTTGTTTGTGCTTTCCGTCGTGGCTATCGTGCCACTGGCCGCGTTGCTGAGCCGTGCCACAGAATCCGTTGCCGCCAGGACGGGCGATATGATCGGCGGTTTGCTCAACGCTACACTGGGAAATCTGACCGAATTGCTCATCGCGTTGGCTGCGTTGCGCGCCGGGCAATATGTTCTTGTTAAGGCCTCCATCGCCGGCGCGATTGTCACCAACGCATTGTTCATGTTGGGCGCATCGTTTCTACTCGGCGGGCTCAAACATCATGTGCAGGAATACAACCGCAATAACGCCCGTCTTCAGGCCGGCCTGCTTTTTCTGGCGACGATTGCGATGCTGGTTCCATCAGTCGTCGCTGAAGCCGATACAGCCGCGGCGACCGCAAAATTCAGCCAGACGCTGAGCACGGGCCTCTCTGTGCTGCTCATCGTGACCTACGGACTGGGTTTGGTGTTTTCACTCAAGACACATGGCGAACTCTTCGCCAGCGCTGATCACGCAGAGCACGGCGAAGCGCAATGGTCATTGGGCCTTTCATTGGCGACGCTGGCGGGTGTCACAGTGCTGGTGGCCCTTGTCAGTGAGGTCTTCGTCGAGTCGGTTCAGCAGGCCGCTACAGCGCTTGGAATCTCTCCCGCGTTTGTCGGCTTCATTATTGTGGCGCTGGTAGGTGGTGCCGCAGAGATGGTGTCGGCATTTTCCGCCGCACGCAAAAACAAACTGGACCTGAGCGTGGGCATTGCGTTGGGGAGCGCGTCCCAAATCGCGCTCTTCGTCGCACCGGTGCTTGTCCTTGCCAGTTACGTCATCGGCCCGATGCCGATGAATTTACAATTCTGGCCGGGCGCCGTGGCAATGATACTGATCGCGACCATGACCGCGGCCCTGGTCAGCAATACCGGTCGATCGGCGTGGTTCGTCGGGGTGCTTATCATGACCGTGTATCTGGTTTTCGCCATGACGCTTTATCTTTTGCCTCCCCAGGTCCGGTGAAGGGTCAACACGAAGGGCGGAATGCGTCTATAGCGCGCTTGCATTTCGGCTGAAGAAGCACAAGCATCCTGTGTAATCCGGCGCCAATAGCGGCATTCGCGCGCCAGGCGTTGAGAGGGCTGAGCCGGAGCGAACATTTGTGGTCGGCTGAATTGGATCGTGCGCGTGCAGGCGCGGTGGCCGTTGCCACCGCGATATGGCTCATTTCGGTCACCACGGGTCCCGTGCACGGACAAGCCCCTGCGGAAACCTCCGGGGGCATGATCAGCCTCGGTGGCCGTGGCTGGCTCCCGGGCCAAGGCACATCCACGTCGGATCGCTCGGCAAACCAGTTTGGGTTTGATGTGCGCGCCGGGTTGGCATCCGACTACATGTATCGGGGAACGACGCTATCTGATCACAAACCGGCGGTCGGTGCCGCCATGGAAGCGACCTTTGCCCAGTTCTACGCTGGCGTCTCGGTGGCCAGTGTCAAGTTGCCGACACAACCGGCTGCAGAAATCACGGCAAGCGGCGGAGTGCGCCCAAAAATCGGAGATATCGATCTCGATCTGCGCGTGACGTACTACCTCTATCCGGGTGAAACATTGGTCAGCACGACCAATGGCATTGATTACTGGGAGGCGGCCATTCGCGCGGACAAGCGGATCACCGACTCGGTCCGGGTCGCTGGCGGTTTCGCCTATTCGCCGAACGTCTCCAATACCGGCGCCTGGAGCTGGTATGCCGCTGCTGGTTTGGGTTACGACGTCCCGAGCAGTCTACTGCCGCAAGACATCGGCGTATCGTTCACCGGAGGTGCCGGCTACTCCTGGTTCGGTAATCAATCTCAGGAGCTTGGCGGTTTTGCGCTGCCCGCCTATCTCAATTGGCAGGTCGGCGTCACGTTCACACGGAAGATTTTCAGCCTCGACCTGCGCTACTACGACACCAATCTGTCGAAGGAAAACTGCTTCGTTTTTACCGGAGACCCCAATGCAAGGGCGGGCGGCAGCATCGATCCCGTCACGAACCCGGAAGGCCTGACGTCGCGCTGGTGCAGTGCCACATTTGTTGCAAAGGTCTCGTTTGCATTGAATTAGCCACTCGGCCACATAACCGCTAATCCAAACGCCTCTGTTACGCGAATGCGGAAGGGTCAATGTCCGCTTTGGGTCATAGGCGGACATTTCGACCGTTTCAGGCAATGTCCGGTTTACCCCAGCAGCCGACATCAAACCAAGGCTAGTCGCACACCGCCGCAAGCATTCGGGCTAGCCGGCCTCGATTGTCACTCATTGGTTCAAGAGCGGAAACTCTTTTGCCGGTTTGCGCCCGGGGAGCGATTGCAAAAACGCATGAATGTCGGCGGCTTCCTTGTCCGACAACACGTCTGTCGAATAGGCCGGCATATCGTTCGGCGCGTCGCGCAGGAACGACACGAACGATTCGACTGGCATCTCCAGTTTCGCGATCGCGGGCGCCGGATAGTTCATCGCGCCGCCCTGCCCGGCGCGGCCATGGCACATGAAACATCCGTCAGCGAGATAGACACGCTTTCCGTTGGCAGCATCGCCGGACGCCGCATTCTGTGCCAGCGCCGTCGGACCAGGTCCGCGCGCCGCAAATGCACCTGCCACCAAAACTGCAACGTATGCGGACCGCATTGTGAAGAGTTTCATGACCATTGCCTCAGCGCGGATCGGTTACGACATCGATGACCGCTGGTTGGCCGGTTTTGACCACGGCGATCGCCCGCTTGAGCGCGGGTCCAAGATCTTTTGGATCGATGATCGGGCCTTCGCCATGCACGCCGAAACCGCGTGCGATCGTGGCGTAATCCACGTTCGGATCCGTGATGGTGATGCCTGTCGCAGTATTTGTAATGCCGCGGCCGTGACGCGCCGCCATCGCCTGCAGATACATATACTCTTGGTGATAGGCACGGTTATTGTGCACAATGTAAAGCATTGGAATGCGATGATGCGCGGCCGTCCATAGCGTGCTTGGCGCGAACAGGAAATCGCCGTCGCCGCCAAATGCGAGCGTCAGGCGCCCATGCCGCTTGTTGGCGAGCGCGGCTCCCAGTGACGCCGGCAGATTGTAGCCAACGCCGGCACCGCCTGAAACGCCGTTCCATTGATAAGGTTTGTCAAATTTCCAAAGCCGGTGCGGCCATGTGAGCCGGATTGCGGTGCCGACCAATGACCAGTCCTCGTCCTTGATCTGGCCGTATACTTCGGCGCACAGCCGCGCAGTCGTGATCGGACTGGCGTCCCATCCGATGGTCGCATCAGACTTCGCCTGCTCTACCGCCGCCAATTTGGCCGCCGCGAGCTTTTGCCCGCGCGCCGCGAATGCCGACTTCTTGCCGTCGTCGATCAAACGTTTAATCTGTTCGATTAAAATCGGTAGACTCGCTTCCGCGTCGCCGCCGATAGTGAGATCGACTTCCTGGTAGCGCCCGAAATCCTGGTAGTTGGATTTCATGTACAGATCGCGGCTGCCGAGCGTGACGATCTTGGCGCCTTGCTTGTAATTGGGCTTGGAGCTCCGCACGATACGGTCGCTGAAAGCGTTCAACGACCCCCACAATTCATTGACTTCCATCGCCACGATGACGTCCGCTTGACGGAGGATGGCGCGGCGGAACGACTGGTTGAGCGGGTGCCGCGAGGGGAAGTTCATGCGCCCGACGTTATCGATGACCGCGCATTGCAACGTCTCAGCAAGTTCGACAAGCCGTGCCATGCCCGCAGGCGTGCGCGCCACACGATCGACAATGATCACGGGGTTTTCCGCGACCACCAGCATCTTTGCGAGTTCCGCGAGCGCCGCAGAGTCCCCCTGCGGTGGAATCACCTTGGAGAGCTTCGGGATCTTGAGTGTTTCCGCGTCGGCAATCGGATTTTCCTGCAGTTCGGCATCAAGCGACAGCATGACGGGCGCCATCGGCGGCGTAGTCGCAACCTTGTAGGCGCGCACGGCAGATTCGGCGAAATGCTGAAGCGATGTGGGCTGGTCATCCCACTTTACAAAGTCGCGCGCGATTGCGCCTGGGTCGATTGCCGAATGCACCCATTCGGCGCCCGGCCCCCGCTTGTTGGCTTCGATGATGTTGCCACCCATGACGATGACTGGAACGCGATCGCACCAGGCATTGTACATCGCCATCGTTGCATGCTGCAGACCGACCACGCCGTGGCAAATCATGGCCATCGGCTTGCCCTCGATCTTGGCGTAACCTTGTGCCATGTGTACTGCGATTTCTTCGTGCGGGCAGGTGAGGATCTCTGGCTTCGTATTGCCACCATGATTGAGCACGGCTTCGTGCAGTCCGCGGAAACTGGACGCGCAATTCATCGCCAGATAGTCGATGTCGAGTGTCTTGAACACGTCGACCATGAAATCTCCACCACTGGTCGTCTGACTGACCGGATCCTTCGATGGCGGCATTGTCTCAACCGCCGCAAGCCTCGGTCCGGGAACCGCGGCTTTGGTGCTTCCCTTAGATGGATCGGATGCTTGCGTACTGGCGACAACCGGAGGCGCTAGAGCCGCCGCGCCAGCAAGCGTTGCCCCTTTAAGAAAATTGCGCCGCCCAGCGTCGGGCGCATTACGTTTCGGCATTGGCACCTCCCGAGAAGCTGTGTCGGTTGTCATAACGGCGCCGCACAGATTTTTTTTGTCATTGGGAGTGTTGCGCTGCGTTTTTGGCCCGTCAAGACAGTGGTAAATGCTGCGTCCGCTTTGGGTCGCTTTCGTTAAAGTTGACTCTTTTAAAGCTCAAAAGAGCGAGACTGGACTCGCTGGCTGACCACACAGGATTCGAACTTCCAAATTCCCATTCCGAAAATCGCCTTTGAAATCACGCGAGAAATTATGCCGAATTTATGCGAATACGGGCTCAGAGGCTTCCACGCGGGGAAGTTGCCATCTATTAGCACCGGCTTCGGTGGCCCAGTCGGGCGGACCAAGCAGCCTAGGAAGCGCACGCGGGCTCTGTATAATCCCGGCATTGCCGATCGTTCCGGGAGGTTGTCATGGCTCAACCCCAGCTTAAGTCGCAGCGCGCAGTCCGTGATTGGCCATTCAATGTCAAGCCGCTGCATCCGGTGCTGGGCTGCGAGATCTCCGGCATCACGCTGGCGGAAGCGGTATCGCCAGCGATGTTCGCCAAGGTTTATGAAGCCTTTCTCGACTATGAACTGATCCTGTTCCGCGATGTCGATCTGCCGCCGGCGACTCAGGTCGCTTTCGCGCGCAATTTCGGCGAGGTGCAGATCCACGTGCTCAGCCAGTACCACGGTTACAAAGACCATCCGGAAATCTACATGCTGTCCAACCTCGACAAGGACGGCAATCCGAGCGGCAAGCACCCGGACAGGGGTACGCTGTACTGGCACACCGACGGCTCCTGGAAAGAGCGCACCGGGCAGGCAACCATGATGTATTCGGAGATCGTGCCGGACGCGGGTGGAGAAACCGAATTCGCCGACATGTATTCCGCGTACGACCTGCTACCCGCCGCCATGAAGGCTACGATCGAAGGCCGCCGCGCTATCCACAATTTCGACTTTTCTCGCACGCGTCGCCACGGTGAGGATCCGTTGACGGCAGAACAAAAGGCCAAGGTGCCGCCGGTCCCGCATCCAATTGTACGCACGCACCCGCAGACTGGGCGCAAGGCTATTTTCCTCGGCGATCATGCCGAGATGATCGAAGGCATGGATTACTCGGAAGGCCGCGCGTTGATCGAGGAGCTCAACCAGATGATCACACCGGAGGCGCGCGTCTATACTCACCGCTGGGCACCACGCCAGTGCATCGTGTGGGATAACCGCTGCACGCTCCATCGCGCTACCGGCTTCGACGAGGCGCGCCTGAAACGCGTGATGCGCCGTTGCACGATCGTCGGCGATAAGCCATTTTGACGCCGTTGCTCAACTCAACCAGAGAGAATTAAATCGTTCCTACTGCGGTGTAGAAGCACATAAAAACAAAACAGCAAAAGAAGTAAGGGGGGAAAATCATGCTCTCAATTCGAAAGACCGCCTGCCGAATTGCGCTCGCCGTTCTTGCGACGGCTTGGATCTCAACTACGATGGCTCAGGAGGCAAAGCATTATCGCTTCGCCTATGACCAACCCAAGACCACAGGATACGGCATTGCCGGCGATCTTTTCGCCGACAAGCTCAAGGAGTTGAGTAAAGGCACGATGCTGATCGACCAATATCCCGGCGCTCAGCTCGGCCAGGAGCCGCAGGTTCTTCAACTCGTCAAAGCGGGCGACGTTGAGTTCTGCATCAGCTCGTCGGCCAACGCCGCCACGCTGACGCCGCAGGCCGGCGTGATGTCGTTACACTTCCTGTTCCGTAGTGAAGACCATCTCGTGAAGGCGCTAGCCGATCCGCAGGTTACCAAGGCCGTTAAGGATATGGTCGAAGACACCGTGCAAGGCGCGCATGTGATCGCGGTGATCACGCTCGGCTTGCGCAACATGTACAGTAAGAAGCCGATCGCCAAGATCGAGGACATGAAGGGCCTGAAGGTCCGCGTCCAGGCGACGCCGACCGAAGATCTGATGTTCCCGGTCTATGGCGCTCAGACCGTCCATATGCCGTTCGGCAGCGTCTATACCTCGCTGCAGACTGGTGTCGTCGACGTCGCCGAGAATGGCGTCAACGTCTATCAGGCCAACAAGCATTATGAAGTCGCTCCTGTGCTCTCGATGACCGAGCACGAGGCCAACAACAATCTGATCTGGATCAGCGACAAGCTTTGGAAGAGCCTGACCGACGAGCAAAAAAAATGGGTGCAGACCGCTGCAGATGAAGTCAGCAACAAGGAGCCGGCCAAGGCCGTCGACCTCGAGCACCAGTCGGCCGACAAGCTCAAGGCGCTCGGCGTCAAGATCGTCGCCAGCGTCGACAAGTCCGGCTTTCAGAAGCTGGCCGATCCCTATCTCGACAAGCTGGCCGCCGAGCTTGGGCCCCATGCGGTCAAGATCAAGGATTTGATCAAGGCCGTGAAGTAGACGCCATTGGAGGGGCCGGCTTGCCGGCTCCTTCATTTTTGTCGCAATCGGGGTTTGCTATGGCCATCGCGGTCAAGCTGGTCGCTCGGCGGCAGCGCCACCTGAAGTGGCGCGCCCTCGATGGCCTTGAGCTGGCGCTGATGGTGCTGTGCGGCATCCTGTTGTTCAGCTTCTGCACTACCGTCACGTTCGACATCATCACCCGCACGATCGGCGCTCCCTGGCTCTGGCTGCAGGAGGTGACGTCCACGCTGTTCATCTATGCGATCTTCTTCGGCGCGTCGGTCGCCACGCGCCGCAACGATCATCTCTATCTCACGGCCATCGCCGAGGCGCTTGACGGCAGAGCACGCCTCGTCGTCGAGATGATCATCCGGGTCGTCGTGCTCGGCGTGGCGATCAGTTTCGTCTATTTCGGCTACCTGAATTTTCTGCGCGGCTTTTCAAGCTTCCGCATGCCGTCGATGACGCCCATCGCCACGCTTTATGCCGCGATCCCGATTTGCGGCTTCCTGGTCGCGCTGTTCACCGTCGAGCAGATCGTCAACGGCTTGCGAAACGGCTTCGACCACGCCGATCCACCGGAAGAGCCGGTGGCTATCAAGCCGATCGACACCATAGCATCCATGGGACCGCTCCCATGAATTCCGGTCTTGTTCTCGGCCTGATGAGCTTCCTATTCCTGTTTTTCGGCTATCTCGGCGTGCCGGTCCCGTTCGCGTTAATGGCGGGCGTGCTCGTGGGTGCTTCATTCACGCAAGTCTCGCACGTCGCGATCATCCAGAAGATGTTCGATGGAATGGACGCAGAAGCGCTGCTTGCCATTCCGTTCTTTCTCCTCGTCGGCGAACTGATGAGCTCGGCTAACGTGGTGGTGCGCATCGTCAATCTCTCACTCGCCTTGGTCGGCCATGTTCGTGGCGGCCTCTCCCAAGTCGTCACCGTGTTCAGCATGTTTTTCTCGGAAATGTCGGGATCCACGACCGCCGATGTCGCAGTGATCAGCCGGGCACTTGGCGGCCCGATGAAGAAAGAGGGGTATAGCCCTGCCTTCGTCGCCGCGATCATCGCAGCGGCCTCAACAATCGCGGCGCTCGTTCCGCCGAGCATCACCGCGGTAGTTTACGGCGCGATCGGCAATGTTTCGATCGCCGGGCTCTTCATGGCTGGTGTCGTGCCGGGCTTGATGATCGGCTTCGGCCTAATGATCTTTTGCTATTTCTTCGGTCCGATCGGTATACAGCGTCCCCGCGCTCCGTTCCGCGAAATTGCTGGCGCTTTCAAAGACGCCTCGCTGCCGCTGATGATCCCTGTCATTCTTTTGGGTGGCATTCTCACCGGCTGGTTCACGCCGACAGAGGCCGGCGTGGTCGCCGTCGTCTACATACTTTTTGTTGTTATTCCTTCGCTGAACAGGGGCCACATCAGGTTTCTTGCCTATGATTTCTGCCTCGCGGGCCTAATTTTCTCGCTGCCGCTGATCACGATCGGCGCGGCCAATGCGTTCGGCTGGCTCTTTGCCTATCTGCGCGGCGCCATAGTCATCGCCGATTGGATTACCAGCATTGCCGGCAATGACCCGCATTTGATCATGCTGCTGATGGTCGCACTTTTCACAGTCATCGGCGATTTCATCGAACCGGTGCCGACGATTATCATTTTTATGCCGCTGGTGAACGCCCTGACCGAGGCAGGAAACATCAATCCTGTCCATATGGGCGTCGTGCTGATCGCGACACTTGCGTTCGGCTTGATTACGCCGCCTTACGGACTCGTTCTGCTCATGGCATCGAAATTTGTCGGGGTCCGTTTCTCGCAGGCCTTACGGGCAGCTTGTCCGATCTATGTCGTTTTTCTGTTTACGATCGCATTCACAATCTATTTCCCGTCGGTCGTGCTGTGGCTGCCGAAACAGGTCCTGCCGGCTTCGGTCGGCTGTTTCCCCAATCCGAACGGTCCAGGTTATATCTGCCC
>Ga0207706_10007455_pt1 | contig 10119 bp, 10 predicted proteins | sample KBSC53metaG_FD_184318 | JGI IMG/M metagenome (GOLD analysis project Ga0207706, IMG submission 184318) | Corn rhizosphere microbial communities from Kellogg Biological Station, Michigan, USA - KBS C5-3 metaG (SPAdes) (version 2) | ecosystem: Host-associated > Plants > Roots > Rhizosphere > Soil ... | reverse complement strand
GCACATTCCCCTTTGTCGTGACCGTCCACGCCCGCGCCCAATGCCTTAGTTGGCATGCACTGGTTTATGGGATGAGCTGCAAGAACGATCGCCGAGACCGTAAACGGCTCGTTGTTTCCGGCTGCCTTTGCACAGACGCACGTGATGTGACACATTGGACACATGAAAACCGCGACGATTCGTGAATTGCACATGAACACCGGCAAACTCGTCCGTGCCTCGGCGCACGAAAACATTCTCATCACCGACCGTGGCCAAGCCGTGGCAGTCCTTAAAAGCGCAAAAACAGCCGACTTGGTAGGGAAGCCTTTTCCTAAACGCGACATTCGCAAGATGCCGAAAAGTGATATCGACTCAACCATCTATGTTTCGCAGGACCGCGATGGAAGATGATCTATCTCGATTCAAGTTACATCTTCAAGTGTTACATCAACGAGCCAGGCACACCGCGGGTTCTCTCGCTGGTGCAAAATAGTTCCGGCTGTAGCAGCAGCCTTCACGCTAGGACGGAGTTCTGGTCTGGCCTGCATCGTCGCGTTTGCGAAACAGTAACGTCAATTGAAGACGCCCGGAAAATTTGGCGGCAATTTGAGGAGGATGAACGCACTGGAGTGTGGCACTGGCTGCCGTTGAACGATATTGTGATTCGGCGTGCGTGCGACGTGTTTGAAAAGCTACCTCCAGAGGTCTTTTTGCGCTCGGGCGACGCGCTTCATCTCGCTTGCGCGGCGGAGAACCGATTCACCGAACTTTACAGCGGCGATCGGACCTTGCTTTCGGCTGCACCACATGTCGGACTCAACGGTATCAGCGTTTATTGAACTCGCTTCTTCCTTACAGCGCGCTCGTCGTGGCACTGCTCTTAGTCGACTGTAAGAAGTCGCCCACTTCGGCGCAGGTCGATCCTAACGGCCCGGTCGAAGTAGTGATTCCCGAACGTGGCGCCTACACAGGCGCGTTCATGGATTTTGGGGACGAAGAGGACGACGTGACTTTGGAGACGATCGAAGATTTCGAGCAGATGGTTGGCAAACACCAGGCCATCATCGCTTCGTCCAGTTACTGGGGAGAGCAAGATTTTCCCGCTAACAATCTCAATGTCATATGGCGACACGGTTCGTTGCCGCTGGTATTCTGGTCGCCCTGGGACAAGCCGTATGAAGAGGATCGCGGGCCGGACAAATTCAGTTTAAATGAAATCGTCGCCGGCACGTGGGACCCGTATATCGACAAGTGGGCCAACGCCGCCAGAGATTTTGGTCATCCTTTGATCGTGGTTTTCGGCGTCGAAATGAACGGAACTTGGTTCCCGTGGTCGGGGGCCTACTACGGCGGCGCCGAATGGGATAAAGAACGCAACAACTGGAAAGGACCGGAAATCTTCCGCACAGCCTATCGCCACGTGGTCGATCACGTTCGCGCGCGCGGCGCGACAAATATCAAGTGGATGTTTCACACGAATAATTATCCCTATCCCTATGAAACCTGGAACTGCGCGCCTGCTTATTATCCCGGTTCTGATTACGTCGATTGGCTTGGCCTCAGCGTTTACGGACAGCAATACAAGGACGAGCCAAATCCAAACATTCCTTCGCTGGTAGATTGGCCGTACGAGGAAATATGCAGACTCGATCCGGAAAAGCCGGTCATGATTGCGGAATGGGCGACGGGTGAATTTCCACATTCGACAAAAGACGGTGGCCTCGGCAAACCTGGTTGGATCAAAGAAGGACTCAACCTGCTTCGGACACGTTATCCGCGTATCAAAGCCGCTGTTTATTGGCACGAGCGCTGGCAAAATGCCGACGGCTCCTACAGCAACCTGCGCGTGAACTCTTCCGTCGAATCATTGAACGTGTATCGCAAAGGCGTCGCCAATCCCGACTGGCTGGGCAATTTGATTTTGAGAGCGTTGCCGAAAAAGTGATTATCGATCCAAGACGCAAGCGCCCGGTGCGCGTCGAATTCACGGCCACGTTTTGAAGTGCGGTAGCGCTCTGCCGCTTCGGTCCTAGAGGTGCCAAAAAAACAACCCTGTTTAGACAAAATCTCCATTTGGCGGCGTCTTAGATATGAAAGACCGTGAAGAGGTCATGGAGAATGTCGCTACGCATGAGGATTGGAAGTGTTGTTTTTCTGAAGTCGCTCCCGGCTTGCTCCTTTTCGCCCGGCAATGGACTCGGTCTCCAGCCGATGCCGAAGACATTGTCCAGGAAGCGTTCGTCAAATTTTGGAGGCGGAACCACACGGTCAACAATCGCGCATTGCTTTATGCCACCGTGCGTTCAATCGCTCTCGATTTTATCCGTCGCGACAAGCGCCGGGCTCGACGTGAGGCCAATGTCTACGCTGAAACCGAGTCAACCATCGAGCCGCAGTTCGAATTGGAAGATGAGACGCAATCGGCGCTCGCCGCGGCGGTGGATTCTTTGCCGCACGATCAACGTGAGGTGCTCGTTTTGAAAATTTGGAACGAACTAACTTTTGCTGAAATCGCCAGCGCGCTGGGCATCTCTCAAAATACTGCCGCATCGCGTTATCGCTACGCGTTGGCCGGCCTGAAGAAAAGTTTGCAACCGCAATGAACGATCTCTCTGAGCTTGAGAATGATTTGAAGAAGCTGCGACCAGCGCGGCCTTCGCCCGTCCTTTTTGAGCGCGTCGAGGAAGCGATGGGCGAGAATTGTAGGGCGTCTGTGTCAGACGCCGGGTCAATAATGACCAAATGGCGTTGGCGTTTCACAGAAACGCCCTACAGCATCGGTTTCGGTCTGGCGGCCGCGGCGGTTCTGCTTTTGCTCGCGAAAGTCAACATGGATCGCAGGCAGGGATCAGCCGAAAGGATTGCACAGAATTCACCTGCGCCGGAAACAAAACGTCTCCTCCCTCCTGGCCGTGGTGGAAATCGAATCGAAGGATCGACCTCGTCCAACGAATTTATTCCTGCCGCCGCAACGCAGCTTGTTTACAACACGCGCGACGAGGGATTGCAATTTACCAACGGCTCCGACCAGCCGCTGCGGCGACTTCGTTATCAGACGCGGGAAACGTGGCAGTGGCGTAATCCCGCCACCGGCGCATCGCTCCGCGTCTCCTACCCCAGTGAAGAAGTCGTACTCATTCCAGTTTCCGGCCAATGATTTAACAAAACAAAACCATGAAAATAAAACCCATCAGCACCGTCGCAGTCATCGCTTTCTTGCCGATCGCAGGATTTGCCCAAACACCACCCACGCCTCCAGCGCCCCCGGCGCCCCCATCTCAGCCCGGCATGCCGGCACCGCCTTTTCCGCAACGGCCGGGTCACCATGAAAGAGGGCCGAAAGTTCCGGTCACGTTTCTCGGTGTGGAAACATCGCAAGTTCCGAGTGTCGTAAGCGAACAACTTGGCCTGGCCAAAGGGTTCGGGTTGGTGGTCGATTATGTCGTGCCAGCCAGTCCAGCCGCCAATGCTGGAATTCAACAGAACGACATCCTCAAAATGTTGAACGATCAAATCCTGATCGAGCCCAGCCAATTGCGAAAACTGCTTCAGACCTTCTCAGAAGACACCAATGTGACGCTCACGATCCTGCGCAAAGGACAGGAGCAAAAGATCACCGTGAAGCTCACCAAAAAGGAAGTGCCAGAGCGTCATTCATGGAATCCGGGAGACAAACATGAATGGCACTGGGATTTCGACGATGTCGGTGATCTCGGCGAACAAATGCAGGATTTGAAGCAACAATTGCAAGAGCAGTTGGGTGACGCACAACATGGTGTAATCCGTGAAACGGTTCTGAAAGCTCGCGAAGCAGCCAGACGCGCGCGCGACGACGCCCGCCGTGCCGCGCGGGAGATCCGCATTTTGAGCAAAGATAATGGCGCGGTAAAGGCGACCAAGATCGACCTTGGCAAAGCGCAAATCGTTTTCTCAGATGAGAAGGGCGAAATGAAACTGGAAAACGTGGACGGAAAAAAACTGCTCACAGCAAAGGATCCGCAGGGCAAACTACTCTTCAGCGGCCCCGTCGAAACAAAAGAGGATCTCGACAAAGTGCCTGCAGAGATTCGGCAGCGTTACGAACAATTGCAGCAAAACGATTTGCCGGCAGTCGCGCCGCGAGCGGATGCCGATGAAGATGAATCGGCTGATGACGAGGATGATGAAGACGAAACGCCGTCGATGGAGCAGGTGTAGATTTCATTCTTATTCCTGCAGGGGAAGCAGTTTGCTTCCCAATTAGGGAACACTGAGCGCCATCTACAGACTTTGAGGCAGAGAGAGACTCCGCCGAGCATCTTAACCTGGCCCAGCCAGCCGCTCGGCGGAGTTTTGCTTACCGCCGTAGCATTGCCATGGGCAAATCATTCGTAACGCAGGGCCACCATTGGATCGACTTGCATTGCGCGGCGCGCCGGGAAAAAACTGGCGAGAAGCGCAGCGCCACTGAGCACCGTTATCACAATTGCGTAAATCGACAGGTCATGCGCCGTCACACCGTAAAGCAGGCTCGTCATTAACCGCGTAACGGCGAGCGCACTTAACAGGCCGGCAAGCAAACCAATTCCAACCAGACTGAAGCTTTGCCACAAAACCATTTGCAGCATGTCGCGACGTTGTGCGCCCAGCGCCATGCGAATGCCGATCTCTTTTGTGCGTTGCGCGACGCTGTAGGCAATGACGCCATAGATGCCGATGGCGGCAAGAACCATGGCGACACCGGCGAACGCGCCGAGGAGCATCGTGTTGAATCGCGGTTGAGCGAGTGTGATTCCTACACGCTCTTCCAGCGGTTCAAGTTTGGGAATGTAAATGTCCTTGTCGAACTGGTGGACGATATTAGCGAAAGCTGCTTGCAGTCCGCTGACCTGGGCAGTGGACGTGCGCAGAACGATATCCATCCGACGCGTCGGGTCCTGGGTATGAGGAACGTAAAACTCGGGCTGCAGCTCGGTCGCAAGCGTTTCATGATGGGAACTCGCGACGACGCCGACGATTTCCAGCGTCGTCGTCTTGTCGTCGTTTAGATCGAGAACAATGTGCTGGCCAATTGCATTACGGCCGCCAAGAAATTTTCTCACAAACGCTTCATTGACGATCACAACCGGCGCTGAATCTTTCGTATCGAACGAGTTGAACACCCGGCCTGCCAGCAAGGGTGTTCGCATCGCCCGAAAATAATCGGATGTAACAACCAGATGTGAAGCAACTGGATGACGTCCCCGTGGCAGCGGCGGTTGTCCCAGGATAGTAAATGCCGACCCTCGATCATTACCGGAAAATGGCAGCGGCATGGCGCCGGCCGCTGCTTTGACCCCCGGCATGGCGGCAAGCTTTGGCAATATTTGCTCGAAGAATTGTCGATGTTGTTCCGGATCAGGATACTTCACCTTTGGCATGACCAGATGAAGCGTGACCGCATTTGCAGGATCGAAGCCTGGCTTGGTCGCGCGCAGGTTGACGAAGCTCTTGATTAAGAGGCCGGCGCCGGCGAGCAAGAGCAGCGAGAGCGCAACTTGCGAAATAACGAGCAAACCGCGCAAACGATGTGATTCCGGCCCGATCGCGCCGCGGCCGCCTTCCTGCAAAGATTCGCTCACATTCGGTCGCGTGACCTGTAATGCCGGAATTAAGGCAAAGAGAAGTGTGCTCAACACCGCAACGCCAAAAGTAAACGTCCAAACCGGAGCGTTGATCGCAATTTCGCTGATACGTGGAACGTCCTGCGGCCCAAACACACGCAGAAGATCCATGCCCCACCATGCGATAAGCAATCCGCCCACAGCACCGAGGACGGCGAGAAGGAAGCCTTCAAGCAAGAGTTGAGAGACAATTCGGCGACGGCCGGCGCCGAGCGCGGTTCGAATAGCGATCTCACGCCGCCGTCCCATCGCCCGAGCAAGCAAAAGATTAGCGACATTTGCGCAGGCGATGAGCAGAACCAAGAGGACCGCAGCGAGAATGGTGATGAGCGCCGGCCGAACGTCTCCCACGATGTCTTTGTGCAGGCCAACAACCAGATTAGATCGATTTGTATTCGACGTCGGATACTGCTTCGCCAGCCGCGAAGCAATCGCATTCAATTCGGCATTGCACTGTTCAATGCTGACTCCCGGGTTCAAACGCCCAACAAGGCGAAGGAAATGGCTGTCGCGTCGTTTGACCTCTTCCGGAACAAGGGGATGAAGCGGCATTAGGTAGTCCGCGCGCTCGCCTTCCACCGGAAATTGGAAACCGAGCGGCATGATTCCAATCACGGTCCATAAGCGTCCGGAGAAATTTACCTGGCGTCCGATGATATTCGGATCACGGTTAAACAAAGATTTCCAGGCACGATCCGTGAACACGACCACGCGCGCGTCGACATTATCTTCTCCGCGGGTGTAAGCGCGTCCGAGCACTGGCTGAACCCCGAGCACGCGAAAGATATCCGAGGTAGTAGCCAGACCCTCGAGCTCCCGCGCTTCCTCCGTTCCGGTAAAAACAGTACCCGCGCGCGTGTAAGCGGCCAGGCTCTGCAAGGTTTGGGACTGGTCGCGAAGATCGACATAGTTGGGAAAAGAATCCGTCTCCTTTTCGCCGCCAGTGTGTGAAACACTCCCCCACACAGCTACTAACTCGTGAGGTCTCGGAAACGGCAAAGGCCGCAGCAACACCGCGTCGACCACGCTGAAGATCGCGCTGTTGGCGCCGATGCCGAGCGCGAGGGTGAGCGCGGCAATCGCCGTAAATGCCGGTGACTTGGCCAGCATCCGTAATGCGTATTTGAAATCGCTCAACATATTCCCTTGGCCGTGGTCGATTCGTTAGCGGCTGGCGATCTCTGACGATGAAGGTTTAAGCGTGATGTTTCCGGCGGAGGTCTCCAGCTTCACCGACTTTCCGCCGCCATTCAGTTTACCGCGCAAATGCTCCTCATCGACGTCGCTGGTCTCCAGCGGCAAACGGCTGAAGATTTCGCCTACGCTTGTGCTCGCGTCGATGTCCACCGTCGCCGTTGCCGGCAGAGAAACGTCGATGTTTCCAGCGCTCGTTTCCAGTCTCACATCGCCGACGACGGCATCAGAAATTGAAGCGCGGATCGATCCGCCGGATGTCTTACCGATGATTCTCCCTGTGATCCTCTGCAAACTGAGATTTCCGCCGCTGGTCCGGACTTCAGTGTCGCCGGAAAAATTGCGAACATCGATCCGACCGCCCGACGTTTTGGCGTTCAACGTGCCCGTTCCATCCGCCACGATAATGTCGCCGCCGCTGGTTTCGATCTCGATCGGACCGCGACAATCCTCAACCTCGATCGAGCCACCGCTCGTGTTCCCGGTGAGTGTTCCCTCTAAATGCTCGAATGCCAGTTTACCGCCGCTGGTTTTCGCGGTCACACTTCCCGTGATTTCGCCGGCCGTGACGGCCCCGCCCTCAGTTTGAAGATCGGCCCCAAACCTCTTCGGCACGCGGATTGTATAACGGCCGTCCATTTCTAAATGGCCAAAACTCCAGAACCCTTTGGACTTCGTATGGTGTGCGCTAACCGTGACAACGCTGCCATCTTGACTAATCACAACTGGAGCGGCGGCAAAATATTCCTTTTCCTTGGCTTCGTCCCCGAAATCAATTTTGCGGTATGCCTCGATGACAACCTTGTCATCGGCGCCAGCCGTCACATTGATTGTTCCAAAATCGACATCGACAACGAGTTTCCCACCGGGCGTTACGTCGAGTTGACGAGAAATATTCTCTTCAGTCGCCGCCGAAGCGGTGACCACGAGTGCGAATAAGCAGAGCAAGTTTCGAAGAATCGTGAGCATGGTTGTGTTTGGGTTGAGGTTTTAAACCACCCAACCGTCGCGCAGCTGGATGATCCGGTTGCCGTAAGCGGCGTTTTTCTCCGAGTGCGTGACTTGCACAATGGTCATGCCCTCGGCGTTTAACTTCTTGAATAAATCCATGATCTCCTCTCCCTGACTTGAATGGAGGTTGCCGGTCGGTTCGTCCGCGAGCAGCAGCTTTGGTTCGGCGATGATCGCGCGGGCGACGCCGACAAGCTGCTGTTGTCCGCCGGAAAGCTGACGCGGATACAAATCCTTTTTTCCTACGATTTGAAAACGATCGAGCGTGTCGGCCACGAGTGCCGAGCGCTCGCTCTTGCTGTAATGGCGATACGACAGCGGAATGTCGAGGTTCTCATAAACCGTGAGATCATCGAGCAGATGATACTGCTGAAAAACGAAGCCAATCTGCTCATTGCGCAATGCCGCGCGCTCTTTCGGTTTCAATCGGTGCACGGCGGTTTCGTCGAGGAAGTATTCACCGCTCCAACCGTGGTCGTGCATTCCGAGAATGTGCAAAAGCGTCGACTTGCCAGCTCCGGAAGGGCCCATCACAGAAACGAATTCTCCTTCCGCGACATCGAGATTGATGTCGCGCAAAACGTAAAAAAACTTTTCCTTCGCCAAAGGATAAAAGCGTTCGAGATGTTTGAGTTTAATCATGACGAATCAGGTGTTGTGACCCAGCGCGGCCATCGGGTCGGCGCGCGTGGCGCGCAGCGCTGGGATGTAACTCGCGAGTAATGCCACTGCCGCTAGTACCAAGGTGACACCGGCTAATGTCGGAACATCAAAAGCGCCAACCCTGTACAGCATCGCCTGCAAGGCGCGGCTGGAAACTAATGCAACTGCAAGTCCGATCGCTGCTCCGATGAGTACGAGCCGCAGCGCATGCCCCATCACAAGGCGCAGTACATCACTTCGCTGCGCACCCAGTGCCATCCGCACCCCGATTTCGTGCGTGCGCTGCACAACCAGAAACGACATCACGCCGTAAATTCCGACCGCTGCGAGTACGAGCGCCACCGCGGCGAACAGGCCGATCAGCACAACTGAGAGCCGCCGGGGCGCGATGGAATCGGACGTGACCTGTTCGAGCGTCCGCACATGGGCCGCCGGCAAATCAGGATCCATCCGGCGGATTTCGGCGCGAATCGCTGCGGTGAGCGAACGTGGATCCTGTCTGCTACGAACCGCGAGAATCATCGCGCGATAAGAATTCTGCGCGTGCGGCAGATAATACTCCGGCTTGCCGTCTTCCTCCAGCCCGCGGTGCCGAATCGTGCCGACCACACCCACAATCGTAATCCATTCCACGTCGGGCTTGCGGACATCGCTGAATGTTATGCGTTTTCCGATTGGGTCGATGTTTGGAAACCATTTCCTCGCCATCGCTTCATTGATGATCACCACCTTCGGCGAGTCGGCGGTATCGGCGTCGGTAAAAGGACGACCGCGCAGAAGTGGCGTCTTCAGCACTCGAAAATACTCCGGCGTGATCGCGCGGATTTCTTCGTCGGGGTAAACTTTCTCCACCATGGGATTCCGTCCCTCGATCGCGAACGAACTGTCGCTATTCGTGCCGCTCAATGGCAGGATCGAAGTGAATCCGGAAGCTTCGACTCCGGGGAGCGCCTTGATCCGGCGCGTCGCTCCTGCGAAAAGATCCGCGACCGGCTTCCCGCGCGGATACTTCGCCAGCGGTAATGCGACCTCCATCGTCAGGACGTTATCCGGATCAAAACCGGGATCGACGTTTTGCAGACGGGCGAAGCTCTTCATCAGTAACCCGGCGCTTACGAGCAGCACAAGCGCCATTGCGACTTCCGCAATAACCAGCGCGTTGCGAACACGATTGCGAGGCGCGCCTGCGGTGGAACTGCGTCCACCTTCTTTCAGTGCCTCCGTCACTTCGGGATTGCCGCTGGCGAATGCGGGCACGATGCCGAAGAGAATCCCAGTGCCGATCGAGACCGCGAGCATTATCAGGAGGACGCGCGCATCGAGATTGGCTTCGGCAATGCGCGGAACGGTTTGCACGCCGATCGCACGAAGCAGATCGAGACCCCAGACAGCAAGCAACGAACCGGCCGCGCCGCCGATTACTGCCAATAGCACGCTCTCGCAAAGTATCTGACGCAGGACCTGCGTCCGCGTCGCGCCGAGTGCGACACGGATGGCAAACTCGCGTTCACGCGCACCGGCGCGCGCGAGCAGCATGGTCGTGAGATTTGCGCACGCGATCAGGAGCACGACGCCAACGGCGGCAAGCAGGATGATCAACGCTTTGCGCATTCCTCCGACGACCTGT
>Ga0207706_10007453_pt1 | contig 10119 bp, 10 predicted proteins | sample KBSC53metaG_FD_184318 | JGI IMG/M metagenome (GOLD analysis project Ga0207706, IMG submission 184318) | Corn rhizosphere microbial communities from Kellogg Biological Station, Michigan, USA - KBS C5-3 metaG (SPAdes) (version 2) | ecosystem: Host-associated > Plants > Roots > Rhizosphere > Soil ... | reverse complement strand
CCAACGCAGCGCCCTGGCCGTCCGCGACGGCGGCTGTGTCTTCCCCGACTGTGACCGCCCCCTGGCCTGGTGCGAAGCCCACCACCTGCGCCACTGGCTGCATGGCGGCCCCACCAACCTGGCCAATCTGGCCCTGATCTGCCGAGCCCACCATCGAGCCGTGCATGAGGGCGGCTGGCGGCTGGTCCGCCAGGCTGATGGCCGGCTCACCACCACCCCACCCCACCGACGCCACCGAACCGCGGCCTGACCGCGGCAGGGACGCCCTGGCGACCAGGCGTTCGCCTCGAACCGGATGCGAGACGGCGCGCTAGGCACCCGGCGTCGAGCCACCCGCTTGGGGTGGCTCGGGAGGGCGGCGGCGGGGGATGGTGACGTCGAACCAGCGGTGGCGGGCGCGCTGCTGGGTGATGTCGACGTGGACGTGCTTGGTCTGGGTGTAGGCGAGATACCCCTCCTCGCCGAGCTCGCGGCCGACGCCGGACTGCTTGTAGCCGCCGAAGGGGTACCGGGGGTTGAGGAGGTGGTAGTCGTTGACCCAGACCGTGCCGGTGCGCAGGCGCTCGGCCACCCGGACGGCCCGGGCCGAGTCGCGGCTCCACACGGCGCCGGCCAGGCCGTACCGGGAGTCGTTGGCCACGGCGACCGCGTGGTCGTCGTCGTCGACCGGGATGACGGTCAGGACCGGGCCGAAGATCTCCTCCTGGGCGATGCGCGAGGCCGGGTCGGCCCCGGTGAAGATGGTGGGGGCGAAGTAGTAGCCACTCTCGTGGCCGGAGACCTCCACCCGATGGCCGCCGGTGGCCAGCTTGGCCCCCTCCTCCTGGCCGGCCCGGACATAGCCCTCGACCCGGGCCAGCTGCTCGGCTGAGATCAGCGGGCCCATGTCCGAGGCCGGGTCGGCGGCCGGGCCGACCGTGATCCGCTCGGCGATGTCGACCAGGCGGGCCACCACCTCGTCGTGGATCGGCCTGGCCACCAGCAGCCGGCTGCCGGCGGTGCAGACCTGGCCCTGGTGGAAGAAGATCGCGTAGGCGGCGCCGTCGGCGGCCAGCTCCAGGTCGGCGTCGTCGAGCAGGATGTTGGCCGACTTGCCGCCCAGCTCCAGCAGGACCTTCTTGACCGTGCCGGCGGCCAGGGCGGCGACCCGCCGGCCGACCTCGGTCGAGCCGGTGAAGGCGACCTTGTCGACCCCGGGCGAGGTGACCAGGGGCTCGCCGGCCTCCGGCCCGAAGCCGGGCAGGACGTTGACCACGCCGTCGGGCACCCCGGCCTCGGTGCACAGCTTGGCCAGCTCGATGGCCGTGCAGGGCGTCTGCTCGGCCGGCTTGAGGACCACGCTGTTGCCGGCGGCCAGGGCCGGGGCCAGCTTCCAGGCGGCGTTCTGGATGGGGAAGTTCCAGGGGACGATGGCCGCGCAGACCCCGACCGGCTCCCGGCGCAGGTAGTTGTGGCTGGGGCCAGGGGCGACGGTGAACGGCAGCGGCACCTCGGCCGGGAGCCGGGTGGCGAGCTCGGCGTAGGTCCGGAAGGTGAACATCGCCCCGGAGACGTCGGACGACCGGGTCTTGCGGATGGTGCCGCCCGAGTCGCGGACCTCCAGGTCGACCAGGCGGGCGGCCTCCTCCTTGAGCTTGGCCGCGACCGCCTGGAGCACCGCCGCCCGCCGCTCCGGCTTGAGGCCCGACCAGCGGCCGTCCTCGAAGGCGGCCCGGGCGGCGGCCACCGCCCGGTCGGCGTCAGGGGGACCGGCCCTGGCCACGGTGGCGTGGGGCCGGCCGGTGGACGGGTCGAGGGTCTCGAAGGTGTCCCCGCCGGCCGCGTCGGTCGGGGCGCCGTCGATCCAGAGCTGATAGTCGGCCGGCATGGTTCAGGCTCCCTGGAAGTTCGGGGGGCGCTTCTCCAGGAAGGCGGTGACGCCCTCCAGGTGGTCCTTGGTCTGGCCGGAGGCGACCTGGGCCTCGGCCTCGCCGGCGAGCGCGCCGGCCAGGTCGGTCCCCAGGTGGCCGCGGAACAGGGCCTTGGTGCGGCCGAAGGCCAGGGTCGGCCCGGCGGCCAGCGCGGACAGGGCCGCCTCGGCCTCGCGCTGGAGGTCCTCGGCCGGCCAGACCCGGTTGACCAGCCCGAACTGGAGTGCCTGGTCGGCGTCGACCCAGTCGCCGAGCAGGGCCATCTCCATCGCCCGTGACAGGCCGACGAGCCGGGGCAGGTGCCAGGTCGAGCCGGCGTCGGGGACCAGGCCGATGCCGGAGAAGGCCAGCCGCCAGCGGGCCGCGCTGCTGGCCAGCCGCAGGTCGCAGGCCAGGGCGAGCGACACCCCGGCCCCGGCCGCGACCCCGTTGACCACGGCCACGGTCGGCTTGGGCATCTCGGCCAGGAGCCGGCAGATCGGCGCGTAGTACCGCTCCAGCTCGGCCGCGAAGTCGGCCGCCCGGCCCTCCCGGTAGCCCTCCTCCAGCTCGCGCAGGTCCTGGCCGACGCAGAACGCCCGGCCGCTCCCGGTCAGGGCGACGGCCCGCACGCCGGGGTCGTCGGCGGCCGCGGCGAGGGCGCCGGCCAGCGCCTCCTTGACCGGGCCGTCGAGCGCGTTGAGCGCGTCCGGCCGGTCGAGCGTGATCCAGGTCGCCGCCCCGTCGCGGCGTACGGACAGGCTCATGGCGAACTCCTTCGTCCGCGGATGTCCGGTCAGCCTACCCGACCGTCGCGAACCTCAGCCGCCGAAGTCGCCGCCGCCGAAGTCGCCACCCCCGCCAAAGTCGCCACCGCCGAAGTCGCCACCGCCGCCCCAGTCGCCGCCGCCCCAGTCGCCGCCACCACCGTCGCCGCCGCCATCACCGCCGCCGCCGTCCCCGCCGACGTACACCGGGTAGCCGCCCCAGCCGCCCCCGAGGAAGCTGCCGAGCAGCAGGCCGGTGAACAGCCCGCTCGCGGGGAAGCCGCCGAAGTAGCCGCCGGCCCAGGGGCCGTAGTAGCCGGGCGCGTTCCAGTAGGGGGTCATGCGGCCGCCGGCGCCGGCCAGGACCTGGCGGGACTCGGGCTCGAGGCCGTCGTGGACCCGCTGGGCGTCGGCCGCGCACGCCGGGACCATCCTCGGGGCCCCGTCGGGAGGCGCCCATTCGACGTCCTCGACCGAGGGGCCGTGACGCGGGTCGAAGAAGCAGGGCGGCCGGCGCTCGGGGACCGGGCGGCCCTCGAGGATCGCCTTGGCCGACGCCATCGAGAACCGTCCCGCCTCGAGGGCGGCGCTCATCGGGGCCAGGTCCTCGGTCCGCCGGGCCTGGTCGAGGGCCGTGGCCGCCTTCTGGTACTGGTCGACCGCGTCGGTGTAGTGGCGCACCGCCTCCGGGTTGGCGTCGGGCATGCTGGTGTCCAGGTCGAGGGCCCCGATGTCGTCGGCCAGCGCGACCAGGTCCTCGTTGGCGACCGACTTGACCTCCTCCAGCTCCCGCTGCCGCTCGGCGTCCCGTTCTCTCCGGCGCCGCCGGGCCCCGAAGATCAGCGCCCCACCACCGACCAGCACCACCGCGAGCACCGCAACCGTCGCGATCCCCCCACCACCTCCGCCGCTGCCGCTCCCGCTCCCACCCGACTGGGCCGCGGGCTCGTTGCGGGCGGCGGCGGAGACCTCGTCGACGAACTGGCCGAGGGCGGCGTCGAGGTTCCGGCCGTTGGCCTGGAACGCCTGCCCAGCCAGCTGCTTGGCCTCACCCCTGTTCAGCGTGGTGCTGGCCGCGGTGTACTTGGTGCCCGCGGTCACCAGATAGGTACCCCGCTTCTTCAGCGCGCCGGCGATCTTCGCCCCCAGCGCATTGGTGTTGCCGTTGGTCTCGGTCCGGGCCTCGTCGGGCAGGACCGCGATGAAGATCGGCGTCCCGGCCGCCTCGACCTTCTCCAGCAGCGCGTTCGCATCGACCTTGATCGGGGCGTTCGGGTCGACGAACACCGGGTTCTTGGCCAGCTCGGCCGCGACCGAGTCCGCCGACGCCATGGCGGGGGCGGCGGTCAGCACCGCCAGGATCAGCGCCACCAGCGTCGCGGTGACGAGTCGGGCTGTTGGCCGGTTACCGTGCGCCGGCCGACTGGTCCTCATCGGGGTCCTCCTGGATGGTGATGGTGCCGCTGTCCGACTCCCGTTCTCCCGTGATAGCACCACCACTGTCGAGTACGCCCGTGTCGGCGTAGGAGACGGGCAGGTAGCCGTACCCGCCGCCGGAGCTGTTGCGGCCTCCCACGAACCCGTCGTCGAGGGCGTTGCCCAGCGGGAACCCGGCGACCAGGTCGGCCGCCGCCCCCCCGAAATACCCCCCGAACCACGACTCGAAATGCGGCGGCGCCTCGTAGAAGGGCACCCGGCGCAGCCCGGTCCGGACCCGGCGCGGCTGGGGCTGGGTCCCGGCGGCGATCTGGCGCATGCAGGCCGCGCAGGCCGGCACCGGCCGGGGCGGGCCGTACGGCGGCTCCCAGCCGATGTCGTTGACCGACGGGCCGTGACGGGTGTCGAAGAAGCAGGGCGGCCGCCGCTTCGGCGGGTCGCGCCGCTCGAACAGGGCCCTGGCCGCGGTCATCGAGTACCGGCCCGACTCGACGGCGCTGCTCACCGGGGCCAGGTCGGCCGGGGTCCGGGCCTGCTCGAACGCCTCCTCGGCCCGTTCCAGGTACTCGTACGCCCTGGTGTACTGGTTGACCGCCTGCGGGTTGCCGGCCTCCTCGGCCTGGAGGTCGACGTTGAGGTTGCGCAGGTCGTCGGCGAGCGCGTTGAGGTCGTCCTCGGAGGCCGACCTGGCCTCGCCGAACTGGTGGCCGCTGAGGATGCTCCGGCGCTCCAACCGGTTCTCCCTGAACAGGGCGAGCAGCACGGCGAGGGCGACCGCGCCGGCCACGGCGAGCAGGACCACCAGGACGGTGTTGCCGTCGGCGTCCTGCTGGCCGGGTGGCGGCTGGGCCGGCTGGGTGGTGGCCGGTGGGGTGCCGGCGGCGTCCTCGACCCGGGAGATGAAGTCCATCGTGGCCGTCGCCAGCTCGGGGTGGCGGCGGAAGGCGACCGTGGCCAGGTTGGCCGCCTGGCCGGGGGCCAGGGTGTTGCTGCCAGCCCCCTCCTCGCCGCCGGCCACCACCAGATACGTTCCCGGGCGGCCGACCGAGGCCGCGACCAGGGCGGCCAGCCGGTTGGCGTCGCCGCCGGCCTCGCCGAGCGCCTGGCCGGGCAGGACGGCCACGAACACTGGCGTCCCGACCGCGACCAGCCTGGCTCTGATCCGCTCCTGCTCGGCCTGCGGCAGGGTCGGCCGGGCCGACGGGTTCACGTACAGCGGGTCGTCACGGAGGTTCCCGGCCGCGCGGTCGACCCACGGCCCGGCCCACGCCGGGCCGGCCAGCCCGGCAAGCAGGCACAGGACCAGCCCGGCCAGGACCGCGCCGCGCGCGCCTCGGGGCATCGGACCTCCGTTCCGGTGACGATCTCCGACCATTCTCCCGCTTCCGGCGATTGGGCGTACTGCCCCAAGCTGTCGACCCGGTCGCGCCGGTTCGCGCCGGCCGTGGTTCGGCGCCATCATGGCGCCGTCCGGCAGGTGATCGAGGTGGGTGGCGTGGACTGGCACCGTCTAGGGGACGGCGACAGCGAGACGGACAGGCAGGCGGGTGTGCTCGACCTGCTCCAGCGTGCCCAGCGGGAGCTGGGTGGCGGCCCGCTGACCGGCACCCGGTTCCTGTACCACGCCCGCGACATGCTGGCCGCGACCCGAGAGATCGAGGCCGCCGTGCGCGGGGCCGACACCACCCTGTTCGTCGGGTTCCAGCGGGCCGAGAAGCTCGACGGCGAGGCCGGGACCTACCGCGACCTGGTCGACGCCGGGGTCAGGGTGGTCGCCTTCGGCATCGGGGAGCCGGGGCAGCTTCCCGGCCTGGACTGGGTGCGGCTCCCCGAGGACCAGGCGGCCATCCAGAACCAGTGGCTGCTGGTGACCGAGCTGCCGGAGCCGATCGCGTTCGTCGGTTTCGAGACCTCCGACCCAGCGCGCTTCGGCCTGGCCGGGGTCACCGACGGCTCGCGGAGCTTCACCGGGTTCGTGACCGGCGACCGGCGGTTGGTCCGGGCCATCGCCGAGCATCTGGAGACGATCACCCGAGCCTGACGAAACCATCAGCGCGCTTCGAGCGAAAGCAGAGGAAGGAACGAGTGGAGCAGGGCACCGGCTCCAACCTTGGGGCCCGACTCGCCGCCGGCGAGGATGGGGCGATCAACGAGTGCTATACCGCGCTCGGCCCCATGGTGCTGGGCTACCTGCGCCGTTTCGTGCCCCGTGACGAGGCCGAGGATGTGCTGCAGCGTGTGTTCTACGAGGTCTGGCGGAACCGGGATCGCTACGATCCCACTCGCAGCCTCGAGGCGTGGGTGCTGGCGATCGCCCGCAAGCGGGCGATCGACGTGCTCCGCCGCAGGCATGCCAACGTTGTGCCGATCGAGGAGCTACGCGACATCGCCGGGGACGACGGCCGGGAGCTGGCCGAACGCTACGCCCGCGCCAGCGAGGTGCGGAGCGCGCTCGAGCGCCTGTCCACAGAGCAGCGTGAGGTCCTCACCCTCGCCTACTTCGGCGACCTCACCCAGGTCGAGATCGCCGAACGGCTCGGGGTGCCGTTGGGCACGGTCAAGGCCCGCGCCTTCCGTGGCCTGCGCCGCCTGGCCGACATCCTCGGCGGGGCGGGCTGAGCCGTGACCGCGCGGCACCCCCAGGACGACCTGCCCGGGCTGCTCCTTGGCGAGCTGCCGCCGGCCACCGCCGTGGCCGTCGACCGGCACCTGGCCGGGTGCGACCCGTGCCGCCGCGACCTGGCCGCGGTGGCCGTCGCCTCCTCGGCCCTGCGCGACCTCTCCCGCCTGCCGTTGGCTGAGGCGCCCGGCCTGCCCCCCATGCGGCCGCCAGCGGGCGACCCGGAGGGCCCCGGCGACCGTGACCCCCTGCCCGCCTCGGTCCTGCGCGACCGGCCGCGCAGGTCGCGCTGGCTGCTCGGGGCGGCCGCCGTGCTGGTCGCCCTGCTGCTCGGCGTCGGCGGCTTCACCGTCGGCCGCGACCGCGACACCGGCCGGGGCCAGCGGGTCGCCCTCGGCGCCCCGGCGCCCGGCGGCGCCACCGCCGAGGCCCACATGCGGGGCGCCGGCGACGACCAGATCATGAGCATGACCGCCCAGGGCCTGCCCCGGCCCCCGGCCGGCGCCTACTACGGGGTCTGGCTGGTCGGCGACGCCGGCCAGGACTTCCCGGTCGGCGTGCTCGCTCCCAACGGCCAGGGCATCTGGAGCCTGCCCGCAGACGTCGCCGCCCGCTACCGGGCCATCGACGTCACCCTGGAGCCGGCCGACGGCAACCCGTCACGTTCGGAGCGGACGGTCCTGCGCGGCGCCTACGCCTGAGCGGCGGGCTCAGAGCCGGTCGAGCTTGGCGGCCAGGATGAAGTCGTTGTCGGTGAGGCCGCCGGCGGCATGGGTGGTCAGGGTCACCGCGACCCGGCCCCAGCCGAGCTCGATGTCGGGGTGGTGGCCCTCGGACTCGGCCAGCAGGGCCAGGCGGGCCACGAACCCGAAGGCGTCCCGGAAGTTCCGGAACTCGAGCTCCCGCCGCAGGCGCTGGGTGCCGTCCCTGGCCCAGGACGGGTCCAGCTGGGCCTCGAGCTCGGCGGCCCGCTCCTCGGTGACCGTCGGCGTGCCCGGCGCGCAGGCCTCGCAGTGCCGGCTGGCCAGCTGCTGGCTCATGGCCGCATCCTCCTCCGGCCGCTGGCCCGGCACAAGCCTGGGGATATCCGGTGGCGAGGTGCCGGAGGCGGCTGGGAGACTGGCGGGCATGAGCGACGTCCTCCGCGCCCGCGGGCTTCTGAAGACGTACCGCCGCGGCCGGGCCGTGGACGGCGTCGACCTGAGCGTGCGCCGGGGCGAGCGGGTCGCCCTCCTCGGGCCCAACGGGGCCGGCAAGACCACCACCCTGCTGATGTGCCTTGGCGTGGTCGAGCCGGACGGCGGCACGGTCGAGATCGCCGGCCACCGGCTGCCCAGGGGCCGCAGCGCGGCCATGGCCCACGTCGGCTTCGCGGCCGGCTACCTGCCCCTGCCCGAGCGGCTGCGGGTCGGGGAGTATCTACGGATGTTCGGCCAGCTCTACGGCCTGGCCGACCCTGAGACCCAGGCGCTGCGGGGCCTGGAGCGCTTCGGGGTCGCGGACCTGGTCAAGGCCATGGGCACCGAGCTCTCCTCGGGGCAGAAGACCCTGATCGGCATCGTCAAGTCGACCATGCACGACCCCGAGCTGCTGGTCCTGGACGAGCCGACGGCCAGCCTCGACCCCGACGTGGCCATGCGGGTCCGCACCGGCCTGGCCGCCCTGTGCGAGGAGCGGGGCACCGCCCTGCTGGTCACCAGCCACAACATGGTCGAGGTGGAGCGGATCGCCGAGCGGGTCGTGTTCCTGTCCGCCGGCCGGGTGGTCGCCGACGGCCCGCCGCTCGAGGTCGCCGCCCGGTTCGGGCGCGACGACCTGGAGGAGGTCTTCCTCCACCTGGCCTCCGAGCGCCAGGCCAGCGAGCACACCGAGGGGCTGCGGCCATGACCGCCCAGGGGTTCGAGTCGGCCGCGGCCCGGGGCCCGGTCCGGGTGTCGCGGGAGCTGGCCCCGTGGCTGCGGATCCTGGCCGTGGCCCGGCGGCACGCCTATGTGCTGTACCGCAGCCCGCACCGGCTGTTCGACGTGACCGTGTGGCCGATCGTGGACACGGTGCTGTTCGGCTCCCTCGGGGTGTACTTCGTCAGCCAGGGCGGTCCCGGCTCGCCCGCCCAGGCCGGGGTCGCCTACCTGCTGTCCGGGATCGTGCTCTGGCACGTCGTCTACCAGGCGCAGATCGCCGTCTCGACCGGCTTCATGGAGGAGACCTGGTCGCGCAACCTGCTCAGCCTGATGGTGACGCCGCTCCGGGAGCTGGAGCTGGTCGCCGGGATCGCCCTGTTCGGGCTGGCCAAGCTGGTCATGGGCGTCGGCGTGGTCGCGCTGGCCGCGTTCGGCCTCTACGCCTTCGACGTCACCAACCTCGGGCTGGCCCTGCTGCCGGTGATCGCCATCCTGCTGCTGAACGGCTGGGCGATCGCCCTGTTCGTGGTCGGCCTGATCCTGCGCTTCGGCAACGGGGCCGAGGCCTTCGCCTGGGGGATCATGTTCGTGATCATGCCGCTGGGCGGCGTCTTCTACCCGGTCGAGGCCCTCCCCGCGATCGTCAGGCCCATCTCGGCCCTGCTGCCGACCACCCACGCCTTCGCCGCCGGCCGCGACCTGATCGACGGCGGCCCGGTCCCCTGGGGCGAGCTCGCCCTGGCCGCCATCGGGACCGTGGCCGTCATCGCCGCCGCCCTCGCCTTCGTCGCCTGGATGCTGCGCCTGTTCCGCCGCCGCGGGTACGTGACCCGCTACAGCTGAGCCGGTCGCCTCAGCCGGCCGAGCGGCGGCGGAACAGGCGGCGGAAGAAGCCGGCGATGGCCTGGAACAGCGCCGTCAGCCGGCCCTTGAGCACGGTGCCGACCAGGCTCCCGGCGTCCAGGGCCTCGACCGGGCGGGGAGCCGGGGTCTGCGCCGGCCTTGGGGGGGCGGCGGGGGGCTGGCCCGCGCTGGCGTCCGTGATGCTCGACCCGTCGCCCGCGGCGGCTGCTCCCGGCGGAGGGCCTGCATCAGCCGAGGCGGAGGGCGGGGCCCCCGTGCCCGGAGGGCCTGCATCAGCCGCGGGGGACGTCCCCGCGGCCGCCATGCCGCCTCCGGGGATTGCTGTGCCGACATCCGCGGGGGCGGCGGTGGCCTCGGTGGTGGTCGCACCGCCAGCCGCCGTGGCGGCTGGGCCGTCGGCGGGGACGGCTGTGCCCACGCCCGCCGTGGTGGAGGTGCCAGCGGTACCTGCTTCCGCCTCCAGGGTGGCGCGGAGGCAGTCGGCGAACTGGCCGAAGAGGCGGGTGGCGACGTCGTTGATGGCGCCGCCGCGGCCGAAGGAGGCGACCTTGCCGGTGAGCTGGACGTCGCTTGTGACCAGCAGGCGGGTGTGGTTGTCACCGACCGCTTCCAGCCGGGTCTCGACGCTGGCCTTGGCCGTG
>Ga0207706_10007451_pt1 | contig 10120 bp, 8 predicted proteins | sample KBSC53metaG_FD_184318 | JGI IMG/M metagenome (GOLD analysis project Ga0207706, IMG submission 184318) | Corn rhizosphere microbial communities from Kellogg Biological Station, Michigan, USA - KBS C5-3 metaG (SPAdes) (version 2) | ecosystem: Host-associated > Plants > Roots > Rhizosphere > Soil ... | reverse complement strand
AATGCCCAGGATCCGACGCATTGTGGCATCTGCCCAGAACGTAATCATCGAATCTAACAGCATCATCAAGTTCTTCAGACCCGATCTTTACCTTAGCGTGCTTGATCCTGACACAGCGGATTTCAAGTCGTCGGCCCGCGAATTTATGGATCGCGCCGACGCCATAATTGTTCACCGGGCGAAGGCTGCCAAGCCGCAGTGGCAAGGAGTATCGCTCAAGCCTGCCGCCCGGAAGCCCACTTTCCAAATACAGCGACCTAAGTACGTCACACTGGAAATTATCGACTTCGTCCGCAAGCAGTTGGTCGCTGCCCAAGTCAGCGACTCGAATACATCGCGATGATGCGCTCGATAGCTCTGCGGCAAACAGCGCAGAACGAATCGTGCCGCGTGAACATGATGCAGTTTTCCTGCGGTCGATAATAGCCACGCGCCTCGTAGTTCGCTCCCTCGAAAGCACCCACTTTGCCGGCGTATGTGTCAGTCGCGAGCAGCGTGTCCTCATGCCGCTTTTCATTCTCAAAAAGCTGGTTCATCTCGGATTCCGGGCGGCCTTGGGCGCGAAGTTGACGCCGCTGGCCCTGGATCGTGTGCTCGTAATTTTCAAATTCTTCTTTGTGCCAGGGAGTGGGCAAAGGAGTTCCCGGATCGACCAGATCGCGCCACTTCAGTTGTTTGGGGTCGAGCAGGGCAGTCACATTGGATTCCCATGGCTCAGTTTTGATTGCCGTCGGATTGTAGGCAACGTCTGACGTGTAGTACTCGTCGGCTAAGCCGGCAAAGTGATGCCCGAATTCGTGCACAAACACGTAAGGAGACCACTGACTGTCCGACGCTACTGTCGCGTATAGATTGAAGATGCCGCCACCACCGTAGGTGTCAGCATTCACCAGGATTTCAATGAACTCGTAAGGAGCGTTCGATGCCGCCTCGCGCAGTGCGCGATTGTCGTACGTGAGCACATACCGTTCGGATCCAAACGCGTCGTAGCTCGTGCCCAGCGGGTTGTGCCGGTGTATGCCCGTGGACGGACGAGAGATTCCGGACTCAACTGCCGGTGGGCACAATCCCCAAACATTGAACTCGTTGCGATGCTCCTTATAGGGTGAAGTCGAGAACAGAATCTCCACTAGACGGCGAGCGTCTTTTTCGAATTTTGGCCGCTGGGCTGCGGTGTAGCCGTCGCCCATGATCAGGAGATCCACCTTCTGCGCCGGATCACCACTTTTCTGAAAAGTAATGACAGGACCTGGAGAGGGAGGGCGAGAGTTGTCGATGAACATGTCTTTTGGATCAAGATTAAAGGTACAGATCTCATGGAACGCGCCCTCTTTCCGGCCCTTGAGAACAATCTTTACTGGCGCGTTCGGAGCAGGGAAGCGCAGGGACTCCGAAAACGTGCGCCGCACCGATTTAGCTTCGTCGGTCGTCTTCCACTCCGCGTAAATCGAGCTGAATCCCCGGGAGTAGAGCACTGCATCGGACTTCTGATCTCGAACTTCGAAAAGATAGTTGCCGAGGTTTGTGCCGTCGATGTCCTGAGAAGGATTGCCCGGCCAAGGTGTCGGTTCAATCACGACGCGATCCATGCCGAAAATTTCGGTCTCAGCGTTCCCAGTGTGGTAGTAGTCGATTCGCATCGTCTGCAACTCGGCGTTGGCAACGGCGGTGAGGAAAAGAAGGATGGCAGAAACAATCAGCCGGGATTTCATGCCTCGAATTGTACAAAGAAACCAGACGAGACAGCGGTGATGTATGAGGCTGAACCGACCAGTCGTGAACGGGTCGACCAGGAGCTGGAGCGTAGAACCGAGAACCGGCGCCGTTTTTGCTATTCTTCCTTCGTGCGACGAATCCGCCGCAATGCCTGGCTGCTGGCCATCCTCTCGGGTGTCTTGCAAGTCCTAATGTTCCCCTTGCCAAACCTTTACCTACTCTGTTGGGTGGCGATGGTTCCGCTTGTTATAGCCGTTCTTCATGCTCGCCCAGCAGAGACTTTGCAACTCTCCGATTCGAGCGGTGTGAGGCTGATTCCCGCCAACTTTGGACAAGGTTTTCTGCTCGGCTATGTCGCGGGACTGATCTGGTATGCCGGAACCTGCTACTGGATATTTGACACAATGCACCAATACGGAGGCTTGAATAGGCCAGCAGCATTGGGTGTCCTGTTTCTGTTCTGTCTCTACTTGGCGATCTACCATGGCCTGTTCGGCGGCCTCCTGGCGCTTGCTGCCGATCGCGGAAGCCCCCTCAGTCGGCGCGCCCTGGTCAGTGCTCCGTTTCTGTGGGTGGCGCTGGAATTGGCTCGCACACGAGTTACTGGATTCCCTTGGCAATTGCTTGGAACCGCTCAGGTGGACAACATTCCCCTCGCCCGAATCGCGTCTATAACAGGTGTTTACGGGCTCTCTTTCGAAATAATGCTGGTTAACACCGCTTTTGCTGCGGCATTGCTCGTCCGTAAAGAGAAGCGCACGGCTTTGCTGGCCGCGGCCATTGGAGCAACCGTGGCACTGCAGGCGGGACGTCTTGTATCCGCACCTCCAGCTCCGTCCGACCGGGTTGCTTATCTTGTGCAACAGAACATTCCAGTTCTTGAGAACTCCGAATGGACCAAAGAATATTTTCAAACCACACTTCGGCAATTGGAAGAGACGACGCTGAATCCGCCGGGCGGGCCTAAGTCCGGTGCTGTGGCTGCTCCCAAACTTGTGGTTTGGCCCGAGTCTCCGGCGCCTTTTTACACTAGCGACCCTCTTTTTCGTGATGCAATCAGCGATGTAGCGAGAAAAGCTAAGTCATGGGTCGTGACGGGAAGTCTGGGAATCCGCAACGCTAGCCAGAGCCCCGCACAAGCTACAGAGGTCTACAATTCTGCCGCCCTTGTCAGTCCAGACGGCACTTGGACCGAACGCTACGACAAAATTCACCTGGTACCTTTTGGAGAGTTCGTTCCCTTTCGCTCCCTGTTTAGCTTTGCCGCGGGATTAACTCAGCAGGTCGGCGATTTCAATCGTGGAACCTCACGTTTACCGCTTCGAGCTGGCGATCAAAAGTTAGGCACCTTCATCTGCTATGAGTCCGTTTTCCCTGATGAAGTCAGACAGTTCGCCAGGAACGGCGCACAAGTCCTCGTCAACCTGTCCAATGATGGTTGGTACGGCGATAGCGGCGCCTATGCGCAACATCTCAATCAGTCGCGTATGCGTGCCATCGAGACCGGGCGCTGGTTGTTGCTCGATACCAATACTGGGGTTACGGCCTCAGTCGATCCCTACGGGCGTGTCGTTACCTCTCTGCCGCGTAAGGTTCGTTCGATGCTGCCGGCGCCGTATGCCCTGACCGATGTAACCACCTTCTACACTCGCCATGGCGACTGGTTTGCGTATGTCTGTGCGATAATTTCTCTGATGGCGCTACTTATGCGCTTTCTAAATCGCGTCAAGACAGGTCAGGAGTGATGGTCGAGGAACTGGAACAGGAATACACCGCGCTCAAAGACAAAGTCCGCGACCTGCGGGAGTACCTTTGACGCAGGCAAACTGCGCGAACAGTTGGCCGAAGTAGAAAAGCAGGTTGCTGATCCCAGCCTGTGGTCCAACCCCGAGAAATCTCAGATCGTAATGCGCGAACGCAAGCGCCTCGAAAACGTGTTGGCCACAGAGGCTGATCTCGTCCGGCGTGGGGACGACATTCACGCATACTTCGAACTTGCGCATGAAGGTGAAGAAGTCAGTGCTGACCTGCGCCGTGAAATTGATGGTCTCCGGCAAGTCGTCGATCACCTTGAGACGGAAACACTGCTGTCCGGCGAGAATGATCCCCGGAACGCCATTGTGACTATCCATCCTGGCGCAGGCGGGACGGAATCACAGGATTGGGCCGACATGCTGTTACGCATGTACCTGCGCTGGGCGGAGCGCCAGGGATTCCAGACGGTCTTGAACGACTATCAGCCCGGTGAGGAAGCGGGCATGAAATCGGCCACTTTCACGGTGAACGGCGATTACGCTTTTGGCCTGCTGACTAGTGAGATCGGAGTTCATCGACTGGTCCGCATCTCTCCATTCGACCAGGCCAAACGACGGCATACATCGTTCGCCAGCGTATTCGTGTCGCCAGAGATTGACGAGAGCATCGAGGTCGATATCAAGCCTGAGGATCTGCGGGTGGATACCTATCGTTCCAGCGGCAAGGGCGGCCAGCACGTGAACACGACAGATTCCGCTGTTCGAATTACGCATATCCCGACTGGAACGGTCGTGAGCTGTCAGAACGAGCGCTCCCAGCACAAGAACCGCGAGCGTGCCATGAGCATGCTACGGTCCAAATTGTATGAGTTGGAACTCGAAAAAAAGCGAGAGGCAACCAGGAAAATTGAGGACTCGAAGCTGGACATAGACTTTGGCTCGCAGATTCGCTCTTACGTTCTGCAGCCCTACCGCATGGTCAAGGATCATCGCACCAAAGAGGAAGTGGGTGACGTCGATCGCGTCCTCGACGGAGACCTGCAGCCGTTCATTCGGGCCTACCTTTTGATGCGACGTGGAGAAAGGTCGTCATGAGTGGCCAGTCCGCAGAACGCGTGTCGATGCCGTGCAAATCGCACCGACTGGGGCAACGTTTCCACGACGCTTTTCTGTTCGCTTCGACAAGCCACGCCGAGCAGACGCGAAAGCAGACGACAACACCCTACATCGCGCACCTCATGAGTGTTTCGGCCCTGGTTCTTGAAGCGGGGGGAGATGAGGATCTTGCGATCGCGGCATTACTTCACGACGTGGTGGAGGACTGCGGCGGAAAACCGATGCTGGAGGAAGTGCGAAAGCGGTTTGGTCCTCGGGTAGCCTATGTGGTTGCGGGATGCACCGATTCAGATACTTACCCCAAACCACCATGGCGGCAGCGCAAAGAAATCTATCTTGAGCACCTGCAGACAGCAGACGCCGACGTGCGCCTGGTTTCGGCTGCTGACAAGTTACATAATGCGCGAGAAATTGTGCGAGACTATCGCGCCGAGGGGGAAGTAGTGTGGCAACGCTTTGGGGGTAAACGTGAAGGTACTCTCTGGTACTATCGCGCGTTGGCGGAGGAGTTCCGTCGTACACCCGGCAATCGCCTGGTAGACGAACTAGACCGTGTTATTGCGGAACTGGACCGACTGGTGCAGCGAGGGGAGTCCGCAAGATGAACTGCGACCATGCCTGAACAAGGATTCTGAATCATGCCGCGCATGATTGATCTTATCCGCGCCTCAGCCGTACCCGCTACGCTGGTACACTCTGCGGCTAGGGGGGCCCTGGCCTTACCTCCCGGTGAAATGATCGAAATCCTTGTGCACCTCGCCACTGACAACAAGATCTTTGGCCAGCAAGCGAGAATGACCCTGGCGGGCTGGGAAGAGAAATCGTCATTGGTCGCTGCATCCGATCCGAAAACGCCGGTCGCTGTTTTGGAATATCTGGCTTCCCCTGACAATCTGCGCCCTGTGCTGCTTCCGGCGTTGCTGGAAAATCCGTCTGTGCCGGATGACAGCCTCATTGCGCTGGCCAAAATTGGATCTCGTGAGACTGTGCAGGTCATGCTCGTCAGTGAGCGCGTGAAGCAATCCTCGACAATTCGCGAAGCCTTAGAGAGCAATCCGAATCACGCTCTGCATACGGCGACCAGCGGTACAGCTACCAACGGTGCTTCGGCTACTACGGAGACTTCGAAGGCCGCAGACTCTGACACAGAACAGATTCTCGCCAGCGTGCCGGAAATGTCCGAACCCGAGGAGCCAAATGAAGTCCTTGACCAGCAACTCTCGCTTTTCCTGGCGGAGCATGCGGCAGAAATTGAAGCAGAGAAGGATAAGCCTTTTCAACCACTCGGAGGATTAAGCAACGACTTGGAGATGTCTGAATTGCCTGTAGCTGAGGGCCCCGTGTCGTCGGAAGTGACAACTCCAGCAGGGGTTGCTGTAGCCGCGGCCGCGCCCTCATCATCGCCTGAAGCGGCACAGGCGCCGGCCCATCCGGCAGCCAAGCACGCCATTCGCCCGCACGATGGCGAAAGCAAGCGAGGCAGTGCTCTACAGAAGATTTCGAAGATGGACATTAAGGGTCGCATTCAACTCGCCATGAAGGGAACGAAGGAGGAGCGCTCGATTTTGATTCGGGACGGCACCAAGATAGTTGCGCTCGCTGTGCTGGAATCGCCGAAGATTACGGATGGAGAGGTAGAAACATTCGCTAGCCAGAAAAATGTGCTGGAGGCTGTACTTCGCGCCATTCCCATGAAGCGGCGCTATGCCAAGCACTACCCGGTTGTGAGGAACCTGGTATTCAATCCGCGCACGCCCATGGACGTGGCTCTCGGTCTGATGAAGAACATGCTGGTGGCCGACCTGAAAAATCTCTCCTCTAATAAGCAGGTTTCGGAAACTGTACGCAAGCTTGCCTTGAAGATGTTCAAGCAGAAAATGGACTCCAACAAGAAGAAGGGTGACTAGACGAACACCACCGATCATCTAAAATGCAAGTGTTGCCATGGAGATGATCTTGCCTACGAATGAAGCCGACGAGATTGCCGAATTATTGAAAAGGGCCCGAAACATTGCCGTTGTCGGGCTCTCGTCCAGCCCGCTCCGTCCGAGTCACGGCGTCTCGGCTTACATGCAGACCCACGGGTATCAGATTATCCCGGTCAACCCGGAAATCAGCGAGGCCTTAGGTGAGAAGGCTTATGCCTCGTTGGCGGACGTTCCCGCGAAGATCGACATCGTCAACATATTTCGCCGTCCTGAGTACGTGGACGAAATCGTTGATGCAGCCATTGCCCTGAACGTGCCGGCAATTTGGATGCAGGAAGATGTGGTCAACCAGCGGGCGGCGGAGAAGGCTCGCAAAGCAGGGATTTTCGTGGTAATGGATCGGTGTATTCTGAAAGAACATCGGGCGCGATTCGGTTAAGCTTGCGAAATGATGTCGCGCTCAAGATTGACTACGATCACCGTGGCGTCGTCAAGCAATGGCGACGGTGCGGTGAACTCGTGCACGTCCTTCAAAATGCTGTCTGCTGAGGAACCTGGCTTTCTGAAATGTTCTTGCAGGCGTGAAAGGCCGTATTCATCGTCACTCGCGTCAGCTGCTTCCGTGATTCCATCGCTATAAAACACCAGCCGCGATCCCGCGCTCAACTGAACAGTTGTCTCGGCGAAGGAACCATTCAGGATGCCCAGGGGCAGCCCCGCTTCGGTTGACAGAAAGCGCGCCCCGGACTCGTCAACCAGGAGCGGTAGAGGGTGCCCAGCATTCGCGAAGGTAACGGTTCGTAACTTCGGATCGAGTATGGCGTACACCATGGTGACGAAGCGTCCGTTTGGCACGTCGTCGATCATCAATCGATTCAACCTGCTCATCACCTCCCCTGGCGTGCAGCAAGCCTCTGCGAGGGAGCGCAGCATGCCACGAGTGGAGGACATGAGCAAGGCAGCAGCAGTTCCTTTCCCCGCAACGTCCGCCAAAACCAACCCCCACCGGCCGTCGCTCATAGGAATGAAGTCATACCAATCGCCACCTACCGCGCCAGCAGGGCACGATTGTCCCGCAATCACAAATCCGGGGATATAGGGAGAACTCTTGGGGAAGAGTGCCTGCTGGATCAAGCGCGCTTCCTGTACCTCTCGGCCCATACGCTCGCGTTCCTGCCGTTCCCGGCGAAACAATTGCGCATTATTGACAGCTACAGCTACGTGACTGCAAAGCGATTGCAGTAGCCTTAGCTGATCGCTGGGGAAGGCGTCCAGATCAGGATGCGCGGCGCTGAACACTCCTATTACTTCGCCGTCAATCTCAAGAGGAATTGCAACTTCCGATTGCGTGCTTTTCTCGCAGGCTATGTAGTAAGGGTCTTTGCTTACATCGGGCGCATATCTCATCTGGCCCGTGGCGGCAACGTAGCCGACCATTCCTTGCTTGCCAATTTCGAGCGATTCCCCTTTTGAACTTTTCGAACAACCACAGACGCTGGCCAGAACCATGCGGCTTCCGGAGGTGTCTCGCAGATAGAGGTTGGCCTCCAAGCACCCAAATGATGCAGCGATATCGTGCACAACCTCATCGATCAGTTGATCCAGATCCAGAATAGAGCTGATCTTCTTGGCAGCTTTTTGCAGCTTGATGAGGTCTTCAACCTGATCGCGCCGAACCGCCGTATTGGCAGGGAATTCGGGCTGCATGATGCGCGGTACCGTCGCCATCTTTGGCCCTCCTTCAATGAGAAAATAGTACTTTTTCGCTTGCTATTCAGATGTGACGCAATGCTATTCCGATTCTTTTTCCGGGCCAGTTGACCCGCTTCGGTCTTGGCCAGAGCGGCGCCGTTTCACTGCTTCGAGCAGTTCTCGTATACGCTTTTCGTTACCCTCATTGCTGGGTCGGTAGTAGACGCGCTCGCGCAGGTTATCGGGCAGGCATTGCATATCGGCTACTTTACTTTCGAGGTCATGGGCGTACTGATATCCTGAGCCGTAACCTAAGCCTTTCATCAGGCCGGTCGGAGCATTGCGGATGTGCAGCGGCACAGGTTCCGCGGAGGTGCGCTCGACATCAGCCTGAACTTCCGCGTAAGCAATGTAGAGAGCGTTGGATTTAGGAGCAATGGATAGATATACCGCCGCTTGTGCGAGGGCCAGGTTTCCTTCCGGCATTCCAATGAAGTCCACCGCATCGCGTGCCGCCATGCATAATGCCAGCGCGTTTGGATCTGCCAATCCGATGTCCTCGACTGCCATCCGCACCAGCCGGCGTGCTATGTACAGTGGATCTTCCCCGGCCTCCAGCATGCGCCCGAGCCAATAGAGGGCGGCGTCAGGATCGCTATTGCGCACAGATTTGTGTAAAGCGGAGATTAGGTTGTAGTGCTCTTCACCACTTTTGTCATAAATCAGAATGCGTTTTTGGACGGCATCCTGGACCACGTCATCGGTTATTTCTGCCCCAATTTCTTTTCCGCTACGTTGTTTTGCCAGGGTAGCTGCCACTTCCAGGACGTTGTAGGCGCTGCGCGCATCCCCATTGGCGTAATTCGCCATTTTGTTCAGAGCCTCTCTGGAGGCAGTTAACTTCATCTCCCCGAGGCCGCGCTCCTCGTCAAGCAGAGCACGCTCAAGCAGCACGACTATCTGGTCCTCGGTAAGCGGCTTTAGAACATAAACCCGTGAGCGCGAAAGCAGGGCGGAGATGATCTCGAAAGAAGGATTCTCGGTAGTAGCTCCGATCAGCCGGATATTTCCTTTTTCGACGTGCGGAAGGAATGCATCCTGCTGGGCTTTGTTGAAACGGTGAATTTCATCGACGAAGACAATCGTGCGAGTGCCGTATTGCCGGGCACGCTCGGCATCGATCATGACCTGCTTGATTTCCTTAATTCCTGAAAGCACGGCAGAGAATTCAATAAAATCCGCCTTCGTCATGCGAGCAATGATCTTGGCGAGAGTAGTTTTGCCGGTGCCCGGTGGTCCCCAGAAGATCAGCGACCCAGTATCGTCGCGCTCGATTTGTGTGCGTAACGGCTTAGCAGGACCGACCAGATGTTCCTGACCTACGAACTCATCGAGTGTGCGGGGCCGCATCCGGTCGGCAAGCGGATGTGACCGGTCGTGGCCGCTGTCGGCACTCGGCATAGATTGAAACAGGCTCATACATGGGCTCGCATATTTTCCGTGTTAGTTCGCGTCAGATCCTCCGCCCGGCTTGGCCCTCTGCCTGGAAGCTTCGTAGAGCACGATGCTGGCTGCAACACCCGCGTTTAGGGATTCCACTTTTGTGGCATGCGGAATCACGATTACCTCGTCCATAGCTGACATCAGCTCACGAGAGAGGCCCGAGCCTTCGCTGCCGATGAAAACGGCAACACGATCTTTGAGGTCAGCATCGCGCACCGGCGTTCCTTTATGGGAAGAGGTCGCAAGCAACCGGATTCCATTGGCTCTTAGCTCTGGAATCCTTTCCAGCAATTTTGTACGTGCGATAGGGAGCCGAAAAAGCGACCCAGCCGAGGCGCGCACTACCTTCGGATTGAGGTGGCTCACAGTGTTTTCACCAATCAAAATCCCCCCCACGTTAAACGCTTCAGC
>Ga0207706_10007450_pt1 | contig 10121 bp, 7 predicted proteins | sample KBSC53metaG_FD_184318 | JGI IMG/M metagenome (GOLD analysis project Ga0207706, IMG submission 184318) | Corn rhizosphere microbial communities from Kellogg Biological Station, Michigan, USA - KBS C5-3 metaG (SPAdes) (version 2) | ecosystem: Host-associated > Plants > Roots > Rhizosphere > Soil ... | reverse complement strand
CCGCCGTCGGTGACGGTGACCACGCGATGGCGCTCGGCCCGGGCAGTGCCCAGTGGAGCTCATCCGACTCGCGCGTGGCCCGCGTCGTCATACGCGGCGATGTGCAGCTGCGCGGAGTCGTTCGGATACATCGTGCTCGTAGCCGGCGTGACTCGGAGCGACGCGACGTCACGCTGGTGCACTGATACCGAGGCGGTTCCGGTGCGTGCACCGGCGGTCGCGGTGAGGACGGCCTCGCCTTGACCGACCATCGAGACCGTGCCATCGGGGTCCACGACGGCGACATTGGTGTTGGAGGACGCCCACGTCACGCTCAGGCTCGACACGTCCGCGGCGGCGCCCGTCGTTGCGGAGAACTTGATGGCTTCACCGACCAACGTGGTGACGGCATTCGGCTGGATGGAGAGGTTGCCGGGCCGGACGTAGATGCTCGCCGTGTCGGCTCTCGGCCCGACCATGGCCACGATGGCCACGGCGCCCTCGGCGAGCGCGGTGACGTCGCCGGCCTTGCCGACCGTCGCGATCGCGGGGTTTGCCGACTTCCATTTGACGATCGCCGAGCGCCGCGTCCCGTCCCCATCCGTCACGGCGATGGTGAGTCGACGGGTCTCGCCGACGCCTAACGAGTCGACCGGCGGAGTGATGCGGACCGTGACGGACGAACCGTCATGCTGGGCGTCGGTGCCGACCGTCTCACCGCCGGCACACGCGCCAACGGCGATGAGCAAACCGAGCACCCAACCGCGGCCAATCGGCTGATCAGTGCAGGGCATGGATACGTCTCCAGCGCAAGGCGTTCGGCAACCCGGCCGGCATGGCGCGACTGAATTGCGACCTCGCGCGGTAGCCCCGTTGGCTTTGCGGCCCCGTCTTTCGAGCGGGTGTGCCCTTGTCGCGCCCTCGATGCCGAGGGCCGATCCTGCCGTGTGATGTACGGCGCATTCTGCCACGTGCCGCGCAGTTTGCGACGCCGAATGTCAGCCAGTAGACGACATGGCCGACATTGAGTCACGATGTCGCGCAGCACCGGTTTCAGCGTGCGCGACAACACGTTAGGCGTTGTTTAGATCGCGTCGCGAGCGGCCTCGCGCGGTCAATTTGACCTAACGAGATCTCCGTCAGCGATGGCACGCCCGAGGAGGGCATCGACATCGCTGGTGATGGTGACCGGACGCACGAACGCGCCGGTCGAATACAGCCGCGACCATTGGTCGAACATCACCAACCGCCAGATCGTGCGCGCATGATCGCGGCGCCCCACGCGATGCTCCTGCACGATGCGCTCGACGGCACGCGGCTCGACGAAATCGTAGACGGCCGATGAGCGATCGGAGAGCGCGGCGAGCCGATGCGCGAGCGGGCCTCGGAACCAGTCCCGCAGCGGAACGTCGAATCCCTGTTTCGGTCGCCGGAAGACTTCGTCGGGAACGCGATCGCCGAGCGCGCGTCGCAACACCCACTTCCCCACACCGTCACGGAACTTGAGTGACGGGGGCAACGAAAGCGCGAACTCCGCGATCTCGTGATCGAGCAACGGCACGCGCGCCTCGAGCGAGTGCGCCATGCTCATGCGATCGACCTTCGTGAGAATGTCGCCGGGCAGGTAGCTCTGCACATCGACGATCATCAGCTGCGTCATGAAGTCGCGGGCCGAACCGTCCGTAAACCACCGGTCGAGCGTCTTGTCGAACGGGACCGCACGCCTGGCCACGTCTTCGCGAAGCAACCCGCCCTCCGCTTCACGAAGCGGAAGCGCGACCGTACCGGCATATCGCCCTCGCATCGTGCGACCGAGTGACAGCAGTCGATTGCGGCCATACGTCGCGTGCGGCAACCGAAGGGCGACGTTCCGCAGCACGGAGCGCGCGATCGGCGGCAGCGATCGCGCGCCGTTCAGCTCGAAGTAGCGCGTGTAGCCGCCGAACAGCTCATCGCCACCGTCGCCCGAGAGCGCGACGGTCACGTCGCGACGCGCGAGGTACGAGACGAGGAACGTCGGCAATGCAGACGGGTCGGCGAACGGCTCGTCGAGCGCGCGGGCGACCTGCTCGAAGAGCAGTTCGGCGTCCGGACGCACGACGAGCTGTGTGTGCTCCGTGCCCAGCGCGCTCGCCACTTCGGCGGCGTGTTCCGACTCGTCGAACTCGCGCTCCGCGAATCCGATCGAGAACGTGCGGACGGGTCGCTCGGAGATGCGCGCCATCGTGGCCACGACCCCGGATGAATCGATTCCGCCGGACAGGAACGCGCCGAGCGGAACCTCCGACAGCAGATGGATGCGAACGGATTCGTCGAGGAGGCGTCGCGTCTCCTCGACGGCTTCCTGCTCCGTGATGCGCGTGTTCTCCGCGACGGCCGGCGACCAATAACGCTCCGTGCGAACGCCGCCGTCGCGCGTCCACTCGAGCAGGTGCCCGGGCGGGAGCTTGTGCACGCCGGCAAAGATGGTTCGCGGCTCTGGCACGTAGCCGACCGCCATGTAGTCGACGACGGCGTCCGGATCGATCGTGCGCGGGAACTCCGGAAGCGTAACGAGCGCACGCAGCTCGGACGCGAACGCGACGCCATCGCGCGTCGGCCAGTAGTAGAGCGGCTTGATGCCAAGGCGATCGCGGGCGACGAGCAGGCGGCGCCTCCGATCGTCCCAGATGGCAAAGCCGAACATGCCGCGCAGTTCCCGCGCGAGACCCGCTCCGTGGTCCTCGTACAGGTGGACCAGGGTTTCGGTATCGCTGGAAGTCGTTAGGCGGTGGCGGCCGGCGAGCAGCCGCGCTCGCAGCGACTGATAGTTGTAGATCTCGCCGTTGAAGACGACGTGGACTGTGCCGTCCTCGTTCGTCATGGGCTGATGGCCGCCAGCCACGTCGATGATGCTGAGCCGGCGCATTCCGATCGCCACGCCCGGAGCGACATGATACCCGCTGTCGTCAGGCCCTCGGTGTCGAATGGCGTCGCACATCCGGCGCAGTCGATCCGCCGCGTCGGGACCATCCGCCAGACTACCGGCGAAGCCGGCTATTCCGCACATCGATCGTCGATCGGCGCGATGTCAGCAATCGGATCACCCATGCGTGTGCAGCCGCGGTCGGCGGAACACGAACTCGTTGCAGCCGACGGAGCCGCCGCAGGTCGTCATGTTGATCATCTCCAGACCGTTGCGTCGGCCGAACTGAAAGATCTGCTCCGGCTTCGCGACCTCGAACGGATAGCCGCCAAGCCAATCGAACCAGTCATAGAAGACAGACATGCCGCGGCCCGATCCATACTGGGTGTACCGCTTGAACGGATTGCGCCGCCAGAAGACATCGGCGGCGAACTCGCGAGCCACCACGGCCGGGATGTAGGTCGAGCACATGACGGCCTTCCCGAAGGCGCCAGAACAATAGAAGCGCTTGAGCGTTGCCCACCGCTTCGACCAGGCGCCCTGGTCGTTATAGATCGCAATGGCGAAGGTGCCGCCAGGCGCGATGAGTCCAGCCGCGTTCTCGATCGCTGTCCACATCTGGCCGGTGTGGTGGAGAACGCCCCACGAGTAGACGTAGTCGTACTTCCCGAGCGACGTCAGATAGGCCTGGTCGAGCACAGACCCGCGCTCGACGGTCCAGTCGGCGCCGGGCGGCGCGAACCGGCGCCGCATTTCCGTCGTACACGCCACTGATTGCGTGTCGTAGTCGAACGATCGGACACGCGCACCGAGCCGGTGAGCCGCGAGTGAGAACAATCCGCTCCCGGATCCGATATCGAGAAAGGTCGACCCGCTGAGCGCTTCGACTCCAAGAAGGCGACGCAACGAGGCTACCGCCTGCTCGATCTTCTCCTCGTCAACGACCCGCAGAAAGTTGCTCCAGTTCTTCCCGAACTCGAATCGCTCTCCGCGCGTGACTTCAAGCGCGTGCTCGTCGTATTGGTTCGCCGTGGCGATCTGACTGGACATGTGTCACCGATGAATTGATCAGCGGTCGGTTGGACCGTGGTCCCTGCCGACGAGCGGTTTCGCCCGGTACACCGCAAGGGTAAGACCGTCCGGGACCCACTCAGGCCACAGAATTCGTGGCGCGGAGCCCGAGACGGCCTCACCGAAACGGAAGAAGCTACCACCAAGCGGGGAGACGCAATTTGGTGGAGTCGCGGGCACGCCACTCGACCGCCGCGCGGTCGCCACAGTTTCGCGCTGGTCGATCCGGGAAAGCTGGCCCTCCACGGGGCGGGTGACAGCACCTCCGGATCGCCGGAATGGGCGGTAGCCCCCCTGCCGAGCGCCTCAAGTCACCGGTTGTAGAGGAAAGCAGCACAAGAATCGTCTTGCAGGCATCCCGGTTGGCGCCGAAACGCCCCTGTCAGAGGCCGGGTCCCCGACTTGCGACTGAGCCCGCTTAATTCCGATTTTGCGACACTCGCGATTCTTCGACCCTCAAAGGTGACATGACTCGCATTTCGTTGCCCGCTTCGCCGCTGAAACGGCTCAAGCGTGGGACGTTAAGCGCGGCACGAACAACAGGTGTTTTGGACTTCACCCGCCAGACCTCCTGGCGTAATCGTCGTTTGCTGATTCTCGGGTACCACGGCGTTTCGACGGCAGACGAGCATCTGTGGGATCCCGAGCTGTACATCCCACCCGAGGTGCTTCGCGCGCGATTCTCCGCCCTTCGTGACGGCGGCTACTCCGTTCTTCCACTTGGCGAGGCCGTCACACGCTTATACGATGGGACGCTGCCACACCGAGCGGTCGCGCTCACGTTCGATGACGGTTCGGTCGACTTTCACTCCGTGGCACTTCCGTTGCTTCAGGAGTTCGGCTTCCCGGCCACCGTGTATCTGACCAGCTATTACTGTCTGCATCAACGGCCGGTATTCACGACTGGGCTCCGCTACATTCTCTGGAAGAGTCGAGACAGGACCTTCGATACGACTGGCCTGACCGCGGACGGAAAGCCGTTCCGGCTCGCGACGGCGAGTGAGCGTGAGCAGTCGTTCGTTTCGGTACGAAATCTATGCACTAAACGGGGGTTGACGGGGCGTGACAAGGATGACGTCATGTTGGAGACCGCGACTCGATTGGGGTTCGATTACAGCGACATGCTTCGCAGACGCCTCCTTCATCTGATGTCGCCCGACGAGGTCGCGGCGCTACCGCGCGACCTGGTGGACGTCCAACTGCATACCCACCGGCATCGGGTCCCTACAGATGCCGCGGCGTTCGAACAGGAGATCGTGGAGAACCGCACCATCATCGCCAACCTGACGAGTGCCCGTGCGGCAACGCATTTCTGTTACCCGAGCGGCGTGACCCACCCGTCGTTTCCGGAACGTCTCGGCCGGTTGGGGGTCAAGTCGGCGACGACATGCTTCCCGGGACTCGCCGCAGCGGCGTCCAAACCAATGCTTCTGCCACGAGTCATCGATACGCTCTCCACCTCTCCGATCGAGTTCGAGAGCTGGCTGAGCGGAGTGGCTGCACTGCTCCCACGTCGCGTCATTCGCGCCCATGCCGTCGGCTGATAGCGGCCTTCAGCTGAGACCAACGTCGCTCGCGGAAATGCGCGGCGCCGATGACCTGGGCGTCGTGAGTTGGGAAGACTCCATCCGTCAGGGTTCGCTGACACCGTTCTTTCAGACGGATCCGAATCCGGACGCCACGCGGCGGATGCTCCTCGTCTTTTTCTACTTCCCGCCGAGCGCCGAGGTAGGCGCGTTGCGGTGGCTGTCGCTGTCTCGATTCGGCGCGGAGCGCGGGTGGGCGATCGATGTCATCTCGCTGCACACGGCGTTCATGGGAACGATCGACCCGACTCGGCTGGGGCAGCTCCCGCCGGGGATTCGACTGTACGGCTTTTCGGGCGACAGTCCGGCGTGGTATCGAACGATCCTGTCCGCCTGGCAGAAACTCAGTGGACGGAGCGCTCGGGGACTCGCGGGTGGTCCCGCGCGGGATGGGACCGAGCCGTATCATCTGGCAGGCCCTGCCTGGCGGCGCGACTTTCGTAGCCGCGCTCACTTCGCGCTCGCCGATGTGCTCGCGCGTCGCGCGTCGGCAATCGGGGCCGAGTTGACGGCGTCGAACCGGTACGATGTGGTGGTGAGCTCCGGTCCGCCCCACGCCGCGCACGAGGCGGCGAAGACGATCGCCACGCGAGCCGGGCTGCCGTTGGTTCTGGACATGCGCGATCCGTGGTCCGACGAGAGCGCGATGCCTGGCGAGCTGCACGGCGAGGTATGGCGGCGGGAGACGCGCGCGCGCGAGCGAGCCTGCGTGTCGGCCGCGAGCCTGGTGGTAGTCACGTCGCAAGCGCACGAGGAGCTGCAGATCGCGAAGTATCCCGATGTTCGAGGTCGGATCGTCACGGTGATGAACGGCGCGGACTCAGACCCGCTGCCAACGGGATCTCCCGGAACCAGGTTCGTGATCGCCTTCACCGGACTGATCTACCTCGGCCGGAATCCGCGGTCGTTGTTTCGGGCTGCGGCGCGGGTCGCGCGCGCAACGGGAGCGTCACCTAACGAGTTCGCGGTCGAGTTCATGGGCGCGGACGCGTGCGAGGGAGTTCCCCTGACGACGATCGCCCGCGAGGAAGGCCTCGGTGCGCACTTCCGCTCGCATGGGTTCCGGCCGCGGCGCGAGGCACTCGAGCTGCTCGCGAGCGCGACGTTGCTGGTGAGCTTGCAGGCGCGTACCCTGACGACCCTTGCGGCGAAGCTGTTCGAGTACACGCGGTTCGACGCCTGGCTGCTGGCCCTGGCGGATTCGGACAGCGCAACCGCTCGCTTGCTCGCCGACACCGACGCGGACGTCCTTCCACCCGACGACGTCGACGCCATCGAGGGCGCGATCGCGAACCGCTTTGCCCAGTTCCGGGCGGGTGTCCGTCCGATCGCACTCAATCGCGACGGTCGATTTGACCGGGCGATCCAGTCGGCGCGCCTGTTCGACGCGCTCGAGGTGCTCAGCGCGACGGCACGCCAGCGATAGGACCACGTTGCTTCGCACGTCACGACAGATGCGGCATGCCGACCATCCGTCCGCGTTCGACTCCTCGACGCTCACGATGATGTGCGGTCGTCACAAGGTGCTGCTGGCCGCCCTGCTCGTTGGGCACGGACTGCTCGCGTGGCAATTGCGCGCGCGCGGCGTCTTCACCTTCGGCGACGACGCCATGTATCTGCTCCTGGGTCGAGCTCTCCAGTCATTCACGTACCGCGAGGCGTATTACGTCGGAAACCCGGTGGCGGCGCGTTTTCCGCCCGGCTATCCGGCATTCCTCGCCGTGCTGACGGCCCCGTTCGGGGAGCATCTCGGGCTGGTCTCGTTCGCCGGAATTCTGGTGTCGATCGCGGGGCTGGTGCTTCTGTTCGACGTCGTGCGACGCCGGTGGTCGACCGAGCTCGCGTTGCTCGTGACGGCCGCTGCGGCCGTGAATCCAGTGGTGCTCGAGAATGCCGGGAGTGTGCTGTCGGAAACGCTGTACACTACCCTCACGCTTGCATCGCTCTGGGCCGCGGACCGCGCGGTCGGCCGCCGCGCTGGCCGAGAGCGCGGAACACGGGCCGCCGCCGCCGCCGGCGGTCTCGTGATCGCCGCGGCCATGACGCGGAGCGTCGGCGTCACGCTGATCGGCGCGTTAGGCATCCATTGGCTCCTCCGGCGACGCTATCGCTGGCTGATGGTGTTTGGCGCCGCGGCGACCGTCACCGTGGGTGCGTGGCTGGCGTGGACGGTCGTCGCACCGGCGCGAGAGGTGCGCCGTTCCTATGTGGACGACGCCGTGAACGTCCGCGTGGGCGACGGCTCGCTGCGGAGCACGATGGTGGCGCGCCTGAAAGCGAACATCGCGACGTACGGCGCGCACTCCGTCATCGAACAACTCGCATTGCCTCTCACGCGCCGCACACGCCTCGACAACGTGGGGTGGGGGCTCGCGATCGGCGCGCTGCTGACGATTGGACTAACCTCGGCCTGGGGGCGCTGGAACGCAGTCGTCTGGTACCTCGGCGCGTATGGAGCGCTGCTCGCCGTCTGGGCGTGGCCGATAGAGCGTTTTCTCGGGCCAGTGCTGCCACTGCTCGTCGCACTGATCGTCATCGGGGCAGGTGTAGCGTCCAGTGTCCTCGCACGCACCCGCCGGTGGCTTCCGCCCGCGATCGTCGCCATGGCGTTGGCGGGCTTCGCCCTGATTGAAGACACGCAACTCGTGACGCGCGCGCTTGAATGCGACCGTGCGCGCGTCGATTGCGCGTTACCATGGCAGCTCGATTTCGTGGACGCCGCCACGTACCTGGCCAGCCACTCGACGCCGGATGCCCGTGTTATCACACCGAAAGCGGGGACCTTGTACTACCATTCGAAGCGTCAGGCGTTGTACTGGGACGAAGTCGTGAACCTACCCCTGGATTCTCTCGATGGCTTCCTTCGGCAAGAACGGGTGTCGCACATCGTGACGACACCGGTGTTCTCGGACGGTGAGAAGATCGTGAGGCTCAGTCGCCGCGACTGCGCCCGACTCGACCTCGTGCGCGCGTTCTCTCCACAGACGCTGTTGCTCGCGGTCAGGCCGGAGGGCGCACCGCCGGTGACCGAGAGCCCCGCGTGCCGCGCGCTCGAGCGGGCGGAGACGCTCGTTGACCAGGGCGGGTGGTCGGAGAATGGTCCTCGCTAGGGGCGCGCTGAGCGCAAGGCGCACGGGGATAGTTCTGTCGGTGGTGGTGCTGATGGTGGTGTTCCTGGCGACGCTCACGCCATCCGACGACACGTCATCGCCCCCGTTTCTGTGCATCGCGTGCGGCGAGCTCGGCGGACTCGATGTGCTGAACAACATCGTGTTGTTCCTGCCGCTTGGCTTTGCGTTCGCCCTGACGTCGGGCCACCGATGGCGCAGCGTGCTCGCGTGCGTGGCCATTACGACGTTCATCGAATCGATGCAGGTGCGCGTGGTCCCGGGCCGGGATTCCTCGCTCAGCGATCTGCTCGCCAATTCGTTAGGCGGCCTCCTGGGCGTGGAGCTGGCGCTCCGTCGGGCGCTCCTCGTCCGGCCGCGCGGGCGCGCGGCAGCGGTGCTCGCGACGGCCGGAGCGGCAGCGTTCGGCGTCGTCACAACGCTGACGAGTCTCGGGCTCCGTCCGGCGTCCATTCCTCGGAATCTCTGGCTGCAATGGACTCCAGAACGAGCGTCGTTCGTGCCCTTCACGGGGCAACTCCTCGATTTCAAGGTGAATGACGTCGCCCTTCCGAGGTCTTTCTGGCCGCCAAAATCCCTCAGACTCGATCGCATGCTTACGGAGCCCCGGTGGCATGCTACGGTCACCTTGGAGACGGCAGGGATCCGCCCGGGACGCTCCGTCATCGCGCGGATCGCCGAGGAGTACACCGTGCTCGTATCGATCGAGCAGCACAGGTGGGATCTCACCTGTGAGGAAAAGACTCGCTCATCGGATTTCCTCTTTCGTTCGCCGAGGGTGGCGCTCCCCGATGCGCTCGCGCCGTCAGGCCTAACGCCGAGCCGCGTCCGGTTCACCTGCGCCCGCGAGGGTAATTCGCTCGTCGCAGCGATGGACGACCGCCAGGAGGTCCTGCGGCTGTCACCGTCCCTCGGCTGGCGGTTGCTCGACCCGTTCGCGTTGGCGTTGCCTCGGTACCTCTGGCTCGGGGCAATCTGGCTGATGGCACTCGCGTTTCCGGCTGGGTACTGGATTCGCTGTTGCACACAGGACCAAACCGAAGACGGCGCAATTCACCGGGACTCGTCAGGCGCGCCGTCCGTGGCGGTCGGAGCGCTCGCGATCGCCTTAGTCATCGGACTATCGATCGTGCCCGTGCTCGCTGGAACCGCCCCCGCGGCGTGGTGGGAATGGGCCAGCGCGGCGTTAGGCGCGCTCGCCGGGTGGCGCGCGGCATGGCTGTGGCAGACGCGGGTGGCTCGCCTTCCTATTCGGCACGGCGGCGCGAGTGTCAGCACCGTCTCCGATCCCGTTCCGTAGGCGCCGGAATCCCATCGGCGCCACTTTCTCACATCGATGGGAACGCCGTCCCACGCGGGTTCGGCTCTCCGGCCACTCGCATCAGATACTCACCGTATCCACTCCCCGACAGGGGTGCCGCGAGGCGCTGGAGCTGCTCGGCATCGATGTAG
>Ga0207706_10007448_pt1 | contig 10123 bp, 11 predicted proteins | sample KBSC53metaG_FD_184318 | JGI IMG/M metagenome (GOLD analysis project Ga0207706, IMG submission 184318) | Corn rhizosphere microbial communities from Kellogg Biological Station, Michigan, USA - KBS C5-3 metaG (SPAdes) (version 2) | ecosystem: Host-associated > Plants > Roots > Rhizosphere > Soil ... | reverse complement strand
ATCAATTCCTGATAAAGTATGATCAGCTTGCAAAAGATCAAGAGAGTTTTCATGAACGCTTTCAGAAATTTTATAAATATCATCAACCCCATTCAATTGCTTTCCTTCAACAGAATATCTTACCGGCTTGCAGGCACTGTGCGACATCGGTGTATAATAACTCGCAATACTTGTAAGCGGCGACGCTTCGCATTCTCCCCAACCTTCCATTCCACCTGCTCTGATCCTTACCAGCAAAGCATCCTGGCTGCCATCGCCAATATCAAGCACTTCAGGCATACTCACATAAAAAAAATCAACTGATTCTATTTTCATTTTTTGATTCTTAAAAAGTAATCGTAAGACCACCATCAACAGTGATCACTTGTCCTGTGATGTATGAAGAATCTTTGCCCGCGAGAAAAAATGCAACGCCTGCAATTTCCGAAGGCTGCGCTGCACGCTTCAAAGGAAGATGATGGCCTTGCACATAATTTTCTTTAAACCATTCTGATTCAAGTTCACTTTTTCCATCAACAACAGACATTGGTGTATCAACAAATCCCGGTGCAATTGCGTTCACCAGAATATTTTTTTCTGCAAGCTCCACCGCAAGTGCACGGCAGCATTGATTGATCGCCGCCTTCGCCATCGCATAACTGCTTGCAAATTTTTCCGCTCTGTTTGCATGAATAGACGAAACATGAATTATTCTTCCGCCATCTTTCATAAACGGAACCGCCATCTTTGAAACAAGCACACAACCATTTACCATCACATCAAAAACTTGCCGCCATTCATCAATTTCCATTTCAACAAAATCTGTAAACTTAGATATACCTGCACAGCTAACCAACACATCTAATTTGTTCCATCTTTGTTCAATCATTGCTGATGCTCTTTGCATTGTTAATTTATTTGCGTAACTGCCAATCAATAATAAGTGATCTCCTTCAGGTAATTGTTCAAGAACTTGTTGAAGTTTTTCTGTTTGTATATCGTTTAAACAAACATCGTATCCTTCATTCGCAAATCTTATCGCAACTTCTTTTCCAATTCCCGATGCAGCACCTGTTACAAAAACTTTTTTTCTATTCATAAAGTGAATTCAAAAATTATTTTGGTTTTTATTTTAATACCGGCTAATCTTTTCATAGCATCGTCTGTTGCGTCGCAATCACTTCATCACTTGAACATTTATCAGCTTTAGCGGTCTGTATATAAGTTCACAACTAATGTGGCCCCGCATAAATTTTTACAACAGTATTCAATTCTTCATTTGGTTTCAGCACACTGCACTGGTTCAATTTTATTGCGTCATTCACATTTATGGGCATTGCTGTGCAAGGTTCCAGAATAGCAGAGTAATGATCAAGGAATTTTCCATAAGAAGCAAAATACCATTGATAAGGAAAAATATTTTTATCATAGCTGTATCGAAAAACAGATGATTCATCCGCAGATAATAATTCCATTTCACCAATTGCCGTATCATACAAATAAAAAAAAATCCATCGTGTTGTTTTTTGATGGAATGATTGACGCATTAACTCCTTCAATCATCGGCCATACAAACTCATCAAGACTTGCGAAACGCGAATATTCTGTATCCACAACTTTTGCTTTTCTTGCGGTTGTGATTAATCTATCACCTTCCTAAATTTGTAAAGCTGCATGTAACTTCCAAAGAAAATGACGAACATCGTTTGAAATGTTCTTGATTGTGTACAATAACTTTATTGTAGGCGAATTATCATCAGTTTCAATTATCTTCTCATAAAATAATTCGCTCAAAGAAAGCGTGCCTGAAATAATTAAACTTTCTTCTTTCATTTCATACTCAAGTAAATACATTCCCGTGTTTCTACCCGGTGCTGTTTCAGATGCAAGCTGTTCATCAGTGAGATTCTCCAGTAAATTATTCATTCTTGTGTTTTGCAGTTCCCAGTTAGAAAGAACCATTTTGATGAATACTTCCGGTTGGATATTTTGTGGCATAGCTATGAGTTTTATTAATTTCAAAGTTATTTGCTTCTACTGTTATCAATTGACCATCGACCGGCTCCAAAGGCAGCAAGAATTAAGCATCCGCCGAGCACAGCCAGTGGCATATTCATCCTGCTGATGTTGCAGTTACAAATCCAATTCCGTACACCAATTGAGATACAAAAATTGCTCCTATCAGAATGATGATAAATCCCTATGAAGCTAATCTTGTTAAAAATCCAATGAGTATGGCAGTGGCTCCTAATGGTTCAGCGATAGAAAGAAGCTTTGTAGCAAACAGTAAAAACGGCGAATACCTTCAGGCGCCCTACTCCGGAAAGGTATTTTAAAATAAGCCGCCACATAAAAGATGACAGCGGTTATTATACGCAAAATCAGTAATGCTGTATTTTGAAATGTGGTATTTGTTTGCATTTTTTCGTATGTTTTTCTATAGGTTGATAAACGGAAAAATAAAAATTTTCATTAATTAAAACCTCAATCGATAATGATGTTTACAAATGAACAAGGCATAAGAAATTACACCGCAAAAAATTTTGTACTTCTGCAGTGATAAATAAATGTGCATGGCGAGGAAAAAAATCAAACTACCAAACCCGGTAAATTTCTCTTGAACCGGAGAGATACATATCTGTATATCCTTTCATCTTTTCTTTCATCTTTTGCATTTCCTCACTGTCTTGCATGTATTTTTCAAAACTTTTTTCGTAAGCAGTGAGATCGTCATACTTACTTACCATTATTACTCTGTTGTATTGACCGGTAACATCAGTCATGATATTAACCAGTTCGCTGTTGTCAGCCATTACTTCTTTAAACAGCTTTGCAAGTTTTGAAGCGTTGCCAGGCTTGCAAACAAAAATGTCATGAACGATAATCATATTACATTTTTTATTTTGAAAAATTAAAAAAGACGATTGAATAAAGTTGTCTTTATATTGAATAAATTAAACCCATGCAAAGCTATCGTTCTCTCTGAAATTGATACAGTGCGGATACGACAAAAAGAAGGGGTGAGTGCGACAAAAAATCGTTCCACGGTGGCAAAGAAGTCATTGTACAAACAGCAAACTACGCGATTGTATCCGAAGTGTCGCATTTTAATTTTCTTTAGAAGTTACAATATGTTATTGAATTGTGACGCACGTTAGAATGAGATGCATTGAAGTCGTAAGCTTCCGGTATAGGAGTTGTTAAAGGCGCCATTCAATTCCAAAGTGGTTTTTTAATAAAAGCTTTTCTGTATAAAAAATCTCTTCTAAATAATTTAGGGTGTCGGCGTTAATTTTCTTTTCAATGTCATCGTACAAATAAAGCTGATCTTTAATTGCGCCTCTCACAGTATCAGGGATTTTTTCGGTTATTTTCTTAAATAAATCAAACCGCTTCATAGTATATAACATGGAATGAAATAGCCTGTTCTTAATGTTTCTTGTTTTATTTACAATTTCAAATTTAAAATCGTTCACGGGATTGGTGTCAAGTTTCAAAAATTGAAGTATCCCGGAAACCGCATTCAGCGGATGGCTGATTAAATCTTCAAATTTCAGAATGTATATTTTATCAGCGGGGAATACATCGTAATATCTTTTTATTTGTTTGAAGTAAAATCCAAGTTCTACATAGAGGTGCGATCTGCCCCAAACTTTATCGGGATACCTCATATCTCTTTCTACAGCCTTTTTAAAATCGTGTTCTTTTTCTTTTCCAGTATTATAGTCCAGGTTATAATGAGAAATTGCTCTTCTGCAAGGTTCTCTCAATATGATTATTATTCTTGCTTCTGAATTAAATTCGAAAATTTTTTGGGGTGAGTGAGCATCGTATAAATAGGATGGACTTGATTCACCTTTGTATAAATAATTGTTCTTCTTTGTATCAAATAATGAAAAATAAGTTTCCGGATCCTTTACAATTTTTGTATGATAAAACTTGTCGGTCTCAGATAAACGATACTTTCTTTCATAGCCTCTTTCAATCGTTGAAAAAAAATGAGGTTCTTTTATTATAGACATAAAAATGTCCGGATGTTGAGAAAGATAATAATGCAATGATGAGGTCCCGCTTCGTGCGGCGCCTATAATAAATAAATTAGGAAAAATGGTTTTAATTCCTGTCTCAATTGTTCTATTGTAGATAACAGTATTTTCCATAAAAGCCGGGAGTTGGTTGGTAGTTTAAAAGAATAGACTAAAATAATTTTATTATCAAATTATAAATTAAAGGTACTATGAAGATAATAATTTATAACAAATATTATATGCCTGCGGATGAATTTCAGGGACCGCTTCGATACAGTCCTTACGTCTAATATCTTTCGACTTACAGTGTAGTCATGACAAAGAATAGTTATTATTTAGAAGATGGCAAAAGAGTGAAGTAGCAACTGCCACTGAATGTTGAATTAAAAATATTTTCCGGTTTATTTTTTCATCAGGATCTATGAGCAACTGAAGAATATTTACCATCCATTTATTTCGGCGGCTTATTATAAACCTGTGGCAAAAGTATAGATCGGGTTTTGGCGGTTTCGCAAAATAATTCCTCAATAAAAATTCGTAACGAATAAATTACCGCCATTATTTATGGTATGTTTGAAGGTGACAAATTGCGGTTCATCAACTGCTATTAATCACGCCAGGAACTATTTTATGCATTTTTGATCTTCTCAGAAAGAACGGGCAAGTCACGAATACGTTTACCGCATGCGTTGGATATTGCATTAGCTATAGCCGCGGAGGCTGGTCCCTGCACTGCTTCTCCGGCTCCCTCGGTGCTGCTTCCGGACGGTTTAACACTACTACTTCCGTCTAATGTTTGGATTTCTTTTTAAACTTTCCGGTAATTCATCGCCGAAAGGAGCAGAATATCCGCTCGAAAAGCCTCCAATGGAAAATCCTATAGTGAGGCAACCTGTGATTTGTATAAATTTTCTTCTGGAAGTATGCATAATATGAAATTTGTTATGCTTGAAGATCATTTGTTCGGTACTAAAATGTATGTAATCGTGAAACGTTTAGATGACAAAAGCAACAAACTCACCTTTCACGTCTTATGATATAAATTATTTGACCAATCCTGATTCAGCGGCTATTTTAATTGCGCGGAGAATACGGGCATGAGAACCACAACGGCAAAGTGATAAATGCAGGCTGTCGCGTATAGCTTTATCATCAGGATGAGGATTGCTGTCTAAAAGTGCCACTGCTGTCATCACCATACCATTCATGCAATACCCGCACTGGGCCGCCTGTTCCAGCACAAATGCTTTTTGTATAGGATGTAGTTCATTATTTGTTTGAGAAAGACCTTCGAGCGTAGTAACACTGCGATCTTTTACTGACGATACCGGTAGCATATAGTGAATAATTTTTTAGTGAACTGAAGATTAAGCATTTAAGGTTTGGTCGTTGTCAAGTTTTGGATTTCTTTTAGCATCACTTGTTGTGTCGAGGACTTTGCCGACAATATTCCCGAGAGTATAAATTGAATAATTAAGTGTAGAATTGGCACCTAATTCTACTTCACTTCTCTCAACTCATCCCATCTTGAAGTGTATCTTGGAGAACGTAACTCTTGTCTCATTTTCCAGTTGCGTTCTGTGCCGCTGGCAGCAAATTTTAAAATATCATCCCGCATACTGAAGTTGATATTGTCCATCATGTTCATCAACATACGACCGTTATTTTTTGATGCAGGCACAAATAAATTTCCTTGTAAAGTTTTATCAGGAACTATACCGCTCAGCATTACACCTGCTTTTTTGAAGAGATTTGTTTTGTGCTCAATGATTGATCGATGATAAACTTTCTCTGCTAATTGTGTTGCGCATTTTATCAGCTCGCTTGTGATGCATGTTGCATGAGGCAATGTCATTGCATTGCTCACAGTCGGTCCATGCTTGAAAGGTTTGCCCTCTTCCCGTTTTTCTTTTGGTACAACAAACACGCTGATCACGGAAGCTGCACTGCATTGGCGGCGTAGCTTTTCGGCAGCTCTTGATGTATAGGTTGCAACGGCTTCTTTTATGTCTTTCAAATCAGTGACGGGTGTGCCGAACATTCTCGTGGTAGCGATCATTTTTTTCTCGATCAGTTCTTCCTCTAAACCGATCGAAGGTTCGCCTTTCAGTTCTTTTATCAAACGAATGCCGACAACTCCACCCATGTTTTTTCTTGTCCATTCTTCAGGCATATTGCTTAATTGATAAGCATCATAAATTCCAAATGATTTCAATTTATCTGCGTATTGTGTTCCCACTCCCCATATTTCTTTAACAAGTGTAGTACACAATGCTTCATTTATTTTTTCAGTAGTTTCCAAAACAGTTACACATTGCGTTGCTGTTTTATCTTTCTTAGCAAGATGATTTGCAACTTTACTCAATGTTTTTGTTGGCGCAACTCCAACTGATACTGCAACGCCAGTCCATTTTTCAATTGTAAGACGAATGTTCATTGCAACATCATACAAAGAATCAGGAGGAAATTCACTAAGATCAACAAATGCTTCATCAACGGAATAAACTTCTACATTTTCTTCTCCAACCAGCATGCGCAAGGTTTCCATTACACGCCAACTCATGTCACCATATAAATTGTAATTAGAAGAAAATACGGAAATATCATTTTTTTCAATTATCTCTTTTGATTTAAAATACGGAGCAGCCATTCCAACACCAAGATCCTTTGATTCATCGCTTCTGCTTACGATGCAACCATCATTGTTGCTTAATACAACAACAGGTTTGTCCCATAAGTCTGGACGAAATACTCTTTCTGCAGAACAATAAAAACTGTTACAATCAACTACGGCGGTGAATCCAAAACCACGTTGCCTTTTGACAGAAGTGCTTTGAACTTTGCGATTGGCTGTGATCATTTCGACTTGCATAGAACAGGTTTTACAATTGCATTTTTATTCTCAAAAAATTGAAGCAAATAAATTTCCTTGTGTTGTTTCTGACTTCATATTTTGAAACACAAACTTTTCTGTTGTTTGCCATGCCTTCATGTTTTCTCTTCTTTTCAGCAACAACACGTGATCTGCAATAAATCTTCCATGAAAATGTTTGTGTTCATATTCCATCCAGCTTTTTTCATATTGCCACGGCTGTAATTTTCGGGCAATACTTATATGTGGCTCTGTAAGAAAATGCGGTTTGTTATCATCATCAAGTTTCATCAGTTTTTGTGATGCACGTAACTCTTTTACGATGTCCATGATCTGCACCTTGCTGGTAACATTAATGTAAACGGTGTGAGCGGGAAAACTTCCAAAACCTTTTAATTCCACTTTGAAAGAAGATGACGCCGCAGTGATATTTTTTAACTGGCGGATAATATGCGGTTCCATCAGTTCATGTTGTTTGAAACGCACCAATGCAATCCGTGGCTTTAAATACAAAGCTTCGGGGCATTCAAATTTTTCTGCAAAAAGTTTTTTCTCCTGCATGATCATTTGAGTCAATTCTTCGTGCGGTTGCAATACAACGATATATTCGTTTATAAGATATCCTGATGATGAAAGAACACCTTCTTCTACGAAGAACTTTTTACGCTGATACTTTTTCGTATATAGAATGGCCATACAATTTCCCACACTCAAAATTCCCAATGCATTTTTACACGAAAAAGCATGAAACGCTTTTAAAATATTTTAAAGAACTATCTGTTGTATTTAGATGCTTCCTTCGCCAGCATGATAAGCTGAAAAATAAATAAAAGCTGAGAACAAATTTTTCACCTTCATCAAGAACTTAAGCTTGTCATGCCGAAGAATGAGGCATCTGCTTCGCATTGCTCAACAGAATTACTACAGATGAAGTGATTGCGACGCAACGGGTGATGCCATGAAAACTTAAGCTGGTATCATAAAAACTATAACAGCTTAAATACATTTACCTGTTTGCATTTATCAAACTGGTCTTTTCTTTTGAGCAATATCAATTCGGTTACATTGAATGATGCGTAAAATGTTTTTTGCGAGTACTCAAACATTGCTCTTTCGTAAACGTTTTGCTTTAAGCGTCGTGCGATAGTTAAATGAGGATATGTGATAAATTTTGCAGCCGGGCATCCATTACTTTTTATATACTGATCAATTACTTTCAGCGAATGTACCAATTGCTTAAACGGTTGATGGTCCTGCACTCTTGCAAAAACGGTGTGCTCGGGAAAACCACTATAATTGTTAAGCGTTACAGGAAAACTTGCCTGCATACTAAAAATTCTTCGCATGTAGCGAAGGAGCGTTTCTTCCATCGCTTCTCTTGCGAGAAAATTCGCGATGGTAATGTGCGGCAAAGTTTTTTTAGCAACAGTGGCATCATACTCAGAAGAAAAATATTCTTTTTCCTCTTTTATCTGGTTATACACTTCTGCGGGCGGATGCACAACCAGCAGGTACTCGTAAAAATCATGCAGTTGAAAACTGCGAGACGGAGAAAAATTTACTAACCCTTCCATAAAAAAATTTTTTTAGTCAACAAATTTAGCATAAAATTGCTAAATAAATTAGTAAGTACAAAATAAATTTTTCTCCTCCTAACCTTCACACAAAAATTTATTATATGGAAAGGGAAACTATCTACAACGCCGCATATGGCGGTTCAAAAAAATTTTCACAACACGATGTGAAAACTGCCAATGCCAACGGTTTTGCTGCTGCTGCAGATGATTATGCAGAGCGCGGCATCGATTTAAACGAGCAACTTATTTTAAACAAGCCTGCCACATTTTTCTTTCGCATGAACGGCGATGCAATGACAGGCGCAGGCATCAACAGTGGCGATGTGCTGATTGTTGATCGTAGTATAAAAGCCGCAAATGGAAAAATTGCTGTGATTGCAATTAACGACGATCTTGTTGTGCGTCGCATACAACAACATATAAAAGGTGTAACGCTGCTTGCAGAAAATTCCCGATACGGAAATATCGAACTCACTGAATTTGCAAATCTCAATGTTTGGGGCGTTGTGACTTGCGTGATTCACATCTTCGAAAGCAGGTTGCTAACGCACAACAACAATCATAACAAAAATCCAAAGCACAAGAGCGAAGATTATCGGATATTATATTAGGAATAGTCCTGAGCGAAGTCGAAGGATGAGCCTAGCTGTTGCTAATCTATGATGCTTCCGTTGCGTCGCACTCTTGTACGCTTTGTTCGCTATGCAACAAAGTCAAAAAGAAAAAGCAAAAAGTAAAAATTTAAAACATCAACGCTCATAAAAAATATTCGCACTAACACCAGTTGTCTCATAAGACGCCTCTTTCTTCGTGGGCTTTATTCTGGAATTGATGAAAGGAAATGATGATAAGAAATACAAAAGATGATATAGCTCCTCAGAGAAGAAAGCAGCGTCATTGAGACAACGAAGCCATGCGGCTTGAGCAAAAGAAATTTAAACATCAACGAGTTTGAAAAAAAAGAACAGTGAAAACGATTTTCGAACCAACAAAATTTTTCAAAATGAAAGACATCTCTCATAACCCGAATGCAAAACCACAACCAAAAAATAAAGATGATGAATTGCAATATCATCATGGCAGAGGTGCACAAATCAATACAAAAAATAAATTTCTTATTAATGAAATAACAAAAGAACACTTAGAAGCAATTGATGATTGGGAAGAAAAAACTTTGCCGACACAATACCTGGAACAGGAAGTAAAAAGTATCGTGAATAAAGTGGACAGTCCCGATGTTGGTATGAGTTACAGTATGAACCCTTATGCCGGCTGTGAACACGGATGCATTTATTGCTATGCGCGAAACGTGCATGAATACTGGGGTTACAGCGCAGGAATGGATTTCGAACAAAAAATTATTGTAAAGAAAAATGCACCGCAACTTCTTCGGAAATTTTTAATGCATCCGAAATGGGATGCAACACCGATCATGCTTAGCGGCAACACAGATTGTTATCAGCCTGCTGAACAAACATATCGTCTGACAAGAGGTTTGCTTGAATTGTGTAATGAATTCAATCAGCCTGTTGGAATACTTACCAAAAATTCATGGATACTAAAAGACAAAGATGTCTTGCAGGAAATGGCGAAGAAAAGAATTGTTTCTGCAATGGTTTCGATCACATCTTTTAATGAAGACCTGCGAAGAGTACTGGAGCCACGCA
>Ga0207706_10007441_pt1 | contig 10127 bp, 9 predicted proteins | sample KBSC53metaG_FD_184318 | JGI IMG/M metagenome (GOLD analysis project Ga0207706, IMG submission 184318) | Corn rhizosphere microbial communities from Kellogg Biological Station, Michigan, USA - KBS C5-3 metaG (SPAdes) (version 2) | ecosystem: Host-associated > Plants > Roots > Rhizosphere > Soil ... | reverse complement strand
CGTCCAATGTCACTGCCCGCGCTTGAAGACATTACCGCCCACAGCGGGACAGCCGATCCGATCGAGGGTGTCACCCGTATCGAGACTTCTCCCCGGGAGCAGGCGACGCCGATCATCATGGAGATGATGCGGTCGGTGTACCCGCACGACCAGGTGTTCGGCGAATTCTGCACCGTCAACAGCTACATCGACTGTCCACCCGATGAACTGTTCGACTACCTGGCCGACACCCGTTGCCTGGAGGAATGGACCTACAGTCTGCGAGGATTCACGAAGACCGAGGAACCGGGCCTGTGGCTGGCCTACGACCGGCTCGGTTCGGAGACAAAGATCTTCACCCGCACGGTGGCCAACCGGGAGGCCATGACCGTGGACTATCACTGCGCATGGGACCAGGGCAAGCACCTCTGGATGATCTACCTGATGCGGGTCGTGGACGCGCAGGTGGTGTTTGACAAGCCCGGTTCGGTGGTGCTGTGGACCAACTGCCATCACCCGTTCTACGACCACAACCCCTACCCCGAGACCGCGCCCCCGCAACGGCCGGTGTGGGTCGGGGATTTCTGGGACATGTTCGGCGCCGGCCATCTGCTGGAGCTGAAGAACCTCAAGGCAATCACCGAATACCGCCACCGCAACGGCCTGCCGGTGACACCGGACTGGATGAGGACACCATGACCGTCAGCTTGAGAGACGTTTCCAGCTACCTGCCGGGCGAGCCGATCAGCGCGGACTACTACGCACAGTTCGCCGAAACCGACGACCTGCGAGACAACGTGATGTTCCGTGCGCCGAAGTTCCGGCACCACGTCGCCGAGGACGAAACCGCGATCGACATGGTCGAGCGGGCCACCGAGGGGCTGGTCGCGCGGCATGGTCCTGACGTGATTACCAACGTCGACGTGCTGATCACCCACACGCAGATGCCCGATATGCCGTTCTACGGCGGTGGCGGCGGGATGGCGCATCGGCTGGGGATGCGCCCGAGCTGCGTGCTCGACCTGCACAACGGCGGCTGCGCGGCCTTCGTGCTGGCCCTGCAGGTGGCCAAGCAACTGCTGTCGTCCGGTGAACTGAAGACCGCGTTGATCGCGATCGCGCAGAACGCGGGGGGCCAGGTCTTCGACCAGCCCACGGTGCGGCGCAAGCCGCAAGCGTCGGTGCCCGGTGACGGGGCCGCGGTGGCGCTGGTGACGCTGTCGGACCGCTCGCCGATCCTCGACGTCGAAACCCGCACCTACGGCGAGTACGCCGGCGACATGACGATCGCCGTCGACCCGCCACGCAAGTGGTGGCAGCCCGGCCCCGGCGAACTGCACATCGGGTTCACCGAAAGCAAGATCACCAAGGTGCTGGCCCGCGGCAACCGGGAGGTGCCAGAAGTGGTGCTCGCCGTATGTGACCGAATTGGCATGCAACCCAAGGATCTTGACCTACTGATCACCAATCAGCCCAACCGGGTGTTCCTGCGCAACTGGCGCGAGGCGTTGGAGCTGCCCAACGAGCGCCACCTCGATACCTTCGATGACTACGGAAACCTGTTCGCGGCGGGCATTCCGATCAACCTGGATCGCGCGATCACCGACGGTCAGCTGAGGGCCGGTGACGTGGTGATGATGGCCGCATTCGCGCACGCCGGTGACTTCGCCGGGGCCGCCGCGGTCAAGTGGGGTGGTCGCGACTGATGGCCACGCTCAACCGAGAGCTGACCGAGGCCGTCGAGGCGCTGCCCAGTGCGCTCAACCCATTGGCCCTGTCGCTCAACGAGAATCCGTTTCCGCCGCTTCCGGCGGTGCGCTCGGCCCTGATCGAGTCCATCGACGCGGCCAACCGCTATCCCGAGTACCTGCCGCAGCGGTTGCGCTCCTTGATCGCAGGGCGCGTCGGGGTACGCGACGAGCAGGTGGTGATCGGGGTCGGCGCGACGGGTGTCATCCTGCAGGTGCTGCATGCGGTCACCAGCCCGGGCGAGAAGATGGTGATGACGTCGCCGACATTCGAGGGGTATCCGATCTTCGCGCAAATGGCCGGGCTGGACCCGGTGACGGTGCCGCTGGACGCGCACGGCCACCACGACCTCGACGCCGTGGCCGATGCGGCAGCACACGCCCGGGTGGTCGTGCTGTGCCGCCCGCACAACCCGACCGGGACGCTGGAATCGGCGGACGAGGTCGAGCGGTTCCTGCGGCGGGTGCCGTCAGACACCGTGATATTGCTCGACGAGGCCTACATCGAGTTCGTCGCCCCGCAACACCGCCTCGACGGGGTCGCGGGGGTACGGCGTTTCCCGAATATGGTGGTGCTGCGAACGTTCTCGAAGGCGTACGGCCTGGCGGGGCTGCGGATCGGCTACGGGTTTGGCGCGCCTGAGCTCGCCCGCAGCTTGTGGACGATACAGCCGCCATTCGGCATGGCCATCACGAGTGCAGTCGCGGTCGCGGCTTCCTACGACGCGGACACCCAACTGCGGCAACGTATTCAGCTGATTACAGCGGAGCGCCACAGCCTGCGCAGGCGGCTGCGGGCGATGGGCATCTACAGCACCGACAGCCACGCCAACTTCGTGTACCTGCCCCCGGCGGGCCGACCCTGGCACGAGGTGTTCGACCCGGCCCGTCTTCAGGTCCGCCACTTCGCGGACGGCGGCGTGCGGATCACGATCGGCACACGCGACTCCACCCGTGCGGTGTTGACTGCGGTCGAAACGGCGATGGCGTAGCCCGCCGGGACGGGAGAGGGACACATGATCACAACAGCAGCAGGGAGAGCCAGCAATGAGCGCCCGCGATGAAGTCATCGCCCGAGTTCTCGATGCGCTGTGGGCCGAGTTCACCCGACAAGCGCAGGTCGATACTCCGTCTGCGCCGACCGTGAGCCGCAAGCACGACTACATCGAAGGCGAGGTCGACATGGACGCGGTAGCCGAGGCCGTGCTGCGTGTTTTCGGTGACGTGAAGAACGAAGACGGCTAGGCCGCGTTGTTTCCGTGGAGGCGTATGTGACCTAACGGCGAACGGTGAGATCAGCTTCGAGATACCGGAATCCAGTGACAGCGAGAGAGGCGACAACTGATGTCTGGGGTTAAGGGACATCGCGCTTAGGGCAACATCAAGCGCCAGCGCACCAAAAAGCCTAGCTACCAAGCCAGCTATCGGGCCGGACCAACGGCGGCACTATGCGCCAACGGTTTTCGGAGCCAGAATGAGTGCCGAACGGTGGCTGGCGCGAGAACGCGACTACAGAGAGAGCTGCCTTGCAAACGGTGAGCGCTGGAAACCGCCCAAAGAGCGAGCTGTGGAGAAGAAGGCCAAGGTACTCACGTTGAGTGAGTACGGCGCTACGGTGATAGACCAGCGTGTCCTCAAGCCTCGCACGCGACTTGAGTACGAAGCCAAGTGGTCTCAGCTCATCGAGCCGAAGCTGGGCAGGCTGGCGGTACGTGACATCACGACGACCGCCGTTCGAGCGTGGTACTCAGCACTGGACGCCTCCAAGCCGACCAGGAACAGCCACGCCTACGGCGTATTGAGCATGATCTGCAACACGGCGGTGCGAGACGGGCTGTTGGATCGCAACCCGTGCCAAATCGTCAGGGCCACAACGCCAAGCCAAAGCGAAAGGTGCCCATTGCCTCCACCGTGGAGCTGCACACGATTGCAGACAAGCTGGGAGCCGACGACAGCACCGCACAGTGCAAAGCCTTAGTGTTGCTAGCTGCGTGGTGCGGCCTGCGCTTCGGTGAGGTGTCCGAACTGCGGCGGAAAGACCTCAACAGTGATTGCAGTGTGCTCACGGTGACACGTGCGGTCACGCATCGCACTGATCCCAATGCGGCCGACAAAGGTAGTGCTGCAAAAGCGGAGCGGTGCCGTATCGACAGCACCAAGGGCAACGAGGACACCCGCGTGGTGACGATTCCTCCGCATATTCGCGATGACATCAACGCGCACCTGCACCAGTTCGTCGCCAAGAGTGATGAGGCTCTGCTGTTCACTCCCGTTCGCGGCGGCTGCCACGTTCACTGCCGGTATTCAACGACACCTTTAAGCGGGCTGCGAAAAGCGTAGACAGAGATGATCTCTCGGCTCATGACCGAAGGCGGTTTGCGGGCAGCAAGAACGCTCAGGTGGCAACGCTGACTGAGAACATGGCGGGTTGGGCACAAGACGGTTGAGGCGGCTCTGCGCTATCAGCACAGCCAGGACGGTAGGGACGCTATCCTCGCCGCCAACCTGTCGGCCAATGCGCTCGCGGAGCTGGCCGCTGCCGCAGAGAAGATCGACACTGGCCTAAATTCTTAATGCCCAGTACGCTCCGCTTCTCGCGCCAGCGCCGCTGCTACACGCGCGATCAGTGAACGCATGCCGAACTGAACCGGTACTCCCAGGCCGGGGATACGGGCCGCGAATGGGTTGCCCCGGCGTGGGTCGCCGCACACCGACATTGCCACGTGCATAGCGTGACGTCCGCGGCCTGAGTTTTCGTACGGGCCGTGGGGGATCTATCCGGGTAGGCCCTGATCTTCGGGGGGCAGGGGAGCGGGACCCCTGATGCCCGGCGTCGCCTTGTCGCCGGAAACTGTTGTCGGCGCGACGGATTCAGTGACGGTTACCCCGGTGGACATGTCGGAGCTCGCGTCGGTTCCGAGGCTGCTGCGATCCTGATTTATACCCATGGCGATAGCGCCCACCGTGACAACAGCGCTTGCCCCGACCGCGGCCATTAACCGGATCTCCTTGGTGCTCAAGTCATTTCCTTTCCTTTGTGTACTTGACTATCAACCACACACGTTGCGCTTTCTGCATTTCGTGAACTCACGATGCGTATTTATTCCAGGTAATCCGTTGGGATCCGAACCGGATGCCGGACTCACCTCTAAGCCAAGTAATTCCATCATTGAGCGAGCCGCCGAAGCCGTCGATGTGATTCGTGACAGCGATCAGCAGCGAGGGTTGTCCGAAGTGACACCGTCCCTGCGCCGCTAGTGCGTATAGGTAACGGATAGGTAGCAACCCGCCACAAATGCATGTTTACCCATGTAGAACACCTAACAACCGCAGGTTCGGTACCTGCCGTCTACGGTCGCGGGTACCGCTTGTGCGGGCTCTCGATGGCCTTCTGTCGCGCCAGTTCACCGGCCACCCGCAACGCGTCATCGCCCTGGATATGGTGCACGGGCCGCTCAGAGTGCGTCTGGCGGTCGAACCCGCGCGGCCTTAGGCTCTGGTGGCGGGGCATCATCCTCAGACTCTGGGTGGTCCTCGTCAGCAGCGGGGTCAGCCCTGTGCTGGTAGCTTGGCGAAAGATCATCTCTCGCTACATATTCCGGCTGCAGGACCTCGTAACCTCTACGCTCTCTGAGCGGCGCGCTGCCGCAACGACATGGGTAGCGGGTAGGTACGGTACCCCGGAAATCAACGTTTGTCGAGGGAGAAAGGGCGCCCCCGGCAGGATTCAAACCTGCGACACCGGCTTTAACAATCGGCCAATGCAACGATTACCGTTAGGTCGCGATTGTTGCTGCAGGAGAACGGCATTCGTGTGCTTACCCATCTCGTCAGCAATCGAGGATTCGCATCTATTCCTGGTCACACGTGATGAATAAGCGATGGATCGCGGAGTGACCCATTGATGAACGCCGTGAGTCAACGGCACAAGTTAGCGGGGGCCGCGCAGCGGACCCGACGATCGGCGCCGATGTGCGTTCCGTAAACCGTCGCAGCACGTCCGTGCGGTGTGGCCGCCGCGGCAAGTGCACAGCTAGTGCCCAACCACCGCCCGGCGGGTTCCGGGCCGGCGCCCGCGCGGGCAGCGCTCCGGCGGCCGGACCATCGACGAGCTGTCAAGTGCGCCGGACCAGGTCGGCCACGGCGGGCGTGTCCCAAGATTACGTGGCGGCCGCGACCTAGGGATTACCAAACGGTATGACCCGACGATGCCGGTTGCTGCTTAATTTGCCTGCGCGACAACTAGAGTGGAGATCTAGACGCTCCCGTCGCAACCGGTCAATTCCGGCCGACTCCAGGTCATTCGCAGTGAATAAGCGGTAACCGGATCCCGATGCCTACTCGGCACTCTCGGTCGATACGGCTACGCACCGGCAAGGTGCTCAGGCTTCTGGCGCGTGGAGGACGAACGGAGTGGTCTCGGCCGATCCAGCATCCCGACAGGGTATGTCAGCAAATGCTGCGTCACACAGAACCAGGTGTGCATGAAACCGGGATGCTCCAGGTGTTGGTGTTAACACGAATACGAGGCCGGCGTTGGCGCACTGCACAATGCCACACGGCCATGGCCCGGTGCACACTTGCGGCATGCAGGTATGTGAGCTCACCGCCGTCGCGCTGACCGTCGCGCCCCCGCCCCCGCCGCGATCCCTGCGCCGGCCCCAGGCGTCGACGTCACCGCGGCTGGCGTGATCGTGCACGCCGGCGGGCCGGAGCCCGAGCCGCGCCGCCTGCTGAGCGGCATCTCGGACGTACGCGCGTTCTTTCACACCAACGCCGTACCGCTGTACTTCATCTCGCCGACCCCGTTCAACCTGCTAGGCATCGACCGCTGGGTACGAAACTTCTTCTACCTGACGTACTTTGACTCTTTTGAGGGCGCACATTCGCGCGTGTTCGTGCCCCGGCGGCGCGACCGCATTGATTTCGGGTCCATGGGGGATGTGTGCAACCACCTCCTGCGTGATCCCGAGACACTCGAGTTCATCGCGCGACGAGGGCCCGGTGGCAAGGCCTGCTTCGTGATGCTTGACGAGGAGACCCAGGCCCTCGCGCGCCAGGCGGGGCTCGAGGTCATGCACCCGCCGGCGGAGCTGCGCCATCGCCTGGGCTCCAAGATCGTCATGACGCGCCTAGCCGACGAAGCGGGCGTGCCGAGCGTGCCTCACGTGATCGGGCGGGCTGGCTCCTACGACGAGCTGTCGGCGCTCGCGCAAAGCGCCGGGCTGGGAGATGACCTCGTCGTCGAGGCCGCGTATGGCGACGGCGGCAACGCGACGTTCTTTGTGCGCGGCCAGCGCGACTGGGACCATTGCGCCGGTGACCTGGTCGAGCAGGAAGTCAAAGTCATGAAGCGCATCCGCAATGTCGAGGTGTGCCTCGAGGGAACCGTGACCCGCCACGGCACCGTGATCGGCCCCGCGATGACGAGTCTCGTCGGTTACCCGGAGCTGACTCCGCGCAAGGGCGGCTGGTGCGGCAATGACGTCTGGCGCGAGGTGCTGCCGCCCGCACAGACGCACGCCGCGCGAGAGATGGTGCGAAAGCTGGGCGAGGTCCTGCGCCGCGAGGGGTACCGCGGCTACTTCGAGGTGGACCTGTTGCACGACCTGGACTCCGACGAGCTCTACCTCGGCGAGGTGAACCCGCGCCTGAGCGGCGCGAGCCCGATGACGAACTTGACCACCGAGGCCTACGCCGACATGCCGCTGTTCCTCTTCCACCTGCTCGAGTACATGGACGTGGAGTACGAGCTCGACATCGACGAGATCAACTCGCGCTGGGAGCGGGGCTATGGCGAAGACGAGGTCTGGGGTCAGCTGATAATCACGGAGACCTCGCCGGATGTCGAGCTCTTCACCGCAACCCCACGCACAGGTGTGTGGCACCTCGACGACGACGGGCGCATCTGTTTTGCGCGCCAGGGCAACGACTGGGCCACGCTGCTCGACGAGTCCGAGGCCTTCTACATGCGTGTCGCGGCGCCTGGCGACTTACGCTGCGAGGGCGCCCAACTCGGCGTGCTCGTCACCCGCGGGCACCTGCAGACCAACGACTACCAGCTCACCGAGCGCTGCCGGCGCTGGGTCAAAGGCATCAAGGCGCAGTTCGCCTCAACACCCCTGGCGCCGGCCACGCCGATCGTCTCGCGGCTCGTCGCACGAGCGTGAACAGCGGCCGCACGAACTGCTCGACAAACCATCGAGCGCGAGCCCCTGATCCAGGCGTTCCTGCGCTCACCGCTGCGCCATACCCGCTACCGCGAAGGGCATGGGACGGCGTACACCGCCGTCGACCGCGCCGTCGACGGTGTCGTCGACTATTGCTGGCCGAAACCTTCGCCTTAGCCTCGCCTCAGTTCTTATGCAGCCACCGAGACCGCCGACACAGTCGCACCTGGGCTACCCGATCTTGTCCAGCTCGCCGCCGACTTCGGCCGAGACGATCTCCTCATCCGCATCGCCTCCCAGCTGGAATCAGCGCACCGTTGGTCATCCGACCACCCGGCGATCCCGTGAAGCCGCGCGCATGATCGGCGGCGAACCTGGTTGCGTCCCGGCCGGTTTCTCATTGGACAACTGGCTGTCGGCGCCATATTCGCATTGGTCATTCCAGCACGTCGAAGACTTCGTGCCGACCGCGGTAATCTCGCGCGGGACCGGGCCGGCCGCGGCGTTGCCCGCAGCCAGTGCTCCGATGGCCGAGATCCGGGTGACCAGCACTGATGGGGTGGCCACCACCGTTGGCGCGGTGATGGCCACCACCGCTTCCGACGGGTGGGCCGTCGCCTACCGCGATTCGATGGTGGCCGAGGAGTACCTCGACGGCTTGGGGGCCCAGACCCGGCACCTGCTGTTCTCGGTGAGCAAGTCGCTGGTGGCAGCCGTGGTAGGCGCGCTGCACGGGGCCGGTGCGATCGAGCTTGACGCGCCGGTCACGGCATACGTTCCCGCCTTGGCGAACTGCGGCTACGCCGGTGCGACGGTGCGCCACCTGCTGGACATGAGGTCGGGTATCGCGTTCTCAGAAAATTACCTCGACCCGACCGCGGAGATACACGTCCTCGAACAGGCGATCGGGTGGGCACCCAAGAGCAGTCCGGATGTCCCCTCCACGCTGTGTGACTTCCTGCTGACCTTGCAGCAAAAGTCGGCTCACGGCGGCCTGTTCGAATATCGCTCGTGTGAAACCGACGTACTCGGCTGGATCTGCGAGGTCGCCGGCGGCCAGCGGATGCCCGAACTGATGTCGGAACTGCTGTGGAGCCGCATCGGCGCCCAATGCGACGCCACCATCGGCGTAGACACGGTCGGCACCGGAATATTCGACGGCGGCATCAACGCCTGTCTTACCGACATGATCCGGTTCGGGTCGCTGTTCTTGCACGACGGTGTCTCGTTGACCGGCCAGCAAGTGGTGCCGGCGGCGTGGATCGCCGACACTCTCGACGGCGGTCCCGACTCGCGTCAGGCGTTCGCCGCCAGCCCCGACGACAGCCGAATGCCCGCCGGAATGTACCGCAACCAAGTGTGGTTTCCCTACCCGGGCAGCAACGTCGTGTTGTGCCAGGGCATGTGTGGTCAGATGATCTACGTCAACCGCGCCGCGGAGGTGGTCGCCGCCAAGTTATCCACCCAGCCGGACTCTCAGGACCCGCAGATGCTGTTAGACACGCTGCGCGCATTCGATGCGGTGGCACACGAACTGGCTGGAATCACTAGTTAGCCCGAGGTTCTGCTGACTGCCGTCCAGCAGTGGGGTCGAATCCCCGTCGGAGGCGAAATACCCGATCATCCGCGGCCACCGGCCATGCTGGTCTTTACTGAGACTAAGGCCACGAGGTGCAGAACCGGGCCGCTGAAGTGGCGAAAGCGCTCAGTCAGCGCACCGATGAACTGGCGGTTCCGCTTGCCCGCGCGATCACCCCCCAGTCGTGATCGTCGCCGCTGATGTTGGGCTGTCGGTGCCGAGGCGCTGCACCAGATCGCGCACGCTGAGCAGCATCGATATGTGTTCCGCGTGGATGGGCGGATGCCTACAATGACGTGCACTGCAGTGGCAGTGCAGCAAACGGTAGACAGGACACCCGGTGGGGCCTTCAACCCGCCTTTTCGACGTCGGCGGCCAGCTCGTGACTCCGCCGATTCGGGGCCGGGCGGGCGAGTTGAAGGTGATCGGCGCGCTGCTGGCGGTGCTGGTGCAGGGGCGCGGGGGTGTGCTGGTCATCGAGGGGCCGCCGGGCATCGGGAAGAGCCGGTTGCTGACCGAGGTGATGGCGCTGGCCGACAAGTCCGGGGTGCGCACCCTGTTCGGTGAGGCATTCGAGTATCAGCAGACGGTGCCGTTTTTCGCGCTGTTCATGGCCACCCTGCGCGCCGATCCTCCGATTGGCGACGCCGA
>Ga0207706_10007440_pt1 | contig 10127 bp, 9 predicted proteins | sample KBSC53metaG_FD_184318 | JGI IMG/M metagenome (GOLD analysis project Ga0207706, IMG submission 184318) | Corn rhizosphere microbial communities from Kellogg Biological Station, Michigan, USA - KBS C5-3 metaG (SPAdes) (version 2) | ecosystem: Host-associated > Plants > Roots > Rhizosphere > Soil ... | reverse complement strand
TCCTGACCGGCACATGGATCATCATGGTGCTCGCCTACATGGTGCGGAAACTGCCGTTCGCGGTGCGCTCGGCCGGCGCGATCCTGCATCAGATCGATCCGAGCCTCGAAGAGGCCTCGATCAATCTCGGCGTGCCGCCGGCGCTGACCTTCTGGCGCATCACCGTGCCGCTGATGCTCGGCGGCATCGTCGGCGGCTTCGTGCTGACCTTCGTGACGGTCGCCTCCGAGCTGAGCGCGACGGTCGTGCTCTACAGCGGACCCTGGACCACCATGACGGTTGCGATGTTCCAGGCGCTCGAAGGCACCAGCGCGGGCATTGCGGCGGCGGCCGCGACCGTGCTCATCATCTGCACGGTGGTGCCGGTGGCGCTGGTCTACCGCCTGCTGCGGCGCCATGAATTGTCGATGCTATGACGGGAAACAGCCGATGATCGATCTGCGAAGCGATACCGTGACCTTGCCGACCGAGGAGATGCGCGAGGCGATGCGCCGCGCCGAGCTCGGCGACGACTCGCGCGAAGGCGATCCGACCGTGCGGCGGCTGGAGGAAATCGCGGCCGCCGTCACCGGCAAGGAGGCCGCGCTGTTCGTCGCCAGCGGGACGATGTCGAACCTGGTGGCGCTGCTCGCCCACACCGGGCGCGGCGGCGAGGTGCTGCTCGACGGCGACTGTCACATCATGCGCAGCGAGATGGGCGGCATCGCCTCGCTCGCCGGGCTGTTCTACCGCCCGGTCACCTCCACGCGCGGAGCGCCCGATCTCGCCACGATCGGCGAGCATCTCACCGCGCGGCTCAGCGCCAACAAGCTCGCGACCGCGCTGGTGTGCGTCGAGACCACGCACAACAGCGCTGGCGGCGCGGCGCTGCCGCTCGATTATATGGCGAAGCTGCGCGCGCTGACGGGCGAGCAGGGCGTTCCGGTGCACATCGACGGCGCGCGCATCTTCAATGCGGCGGTAGCCCTCGGTGTCCCGGCGGCCGCTATCGCGCGCCATGGCGACAGCATCGGCTTCTGCGTCAGCAAGGGATTGAGCGCGCCGTTCGGCTCGGTGCTGTGCGGCTCGGCGGCGTTCATCGAGAAGGCGCGCGCCTATCGCCGCATGGTCGGCGGCGGCATGCGGCAGGCCGGCGTGATCGCGGCCGCGGGGATCGTGGCGCTGGAAACCATGGTGGACCGCCTGGCCGACGACCACCAGCGCGCCAAGCGCCTCGCCGAAGGGCTGCATGCGATCGACCCGCAGCTCTCCGATCCGCATGAGGTCGAGAGCAACATCGTGATGATCGAGGTCGGTCACACGACGGGCGACGCCAGAGCCTGGATGGCGGCGCTCGGCAGCGCCGGACTGCAATGTGGCGCCTGGAGCCGCAAGTCGCTGCGCATGGTCACGCACCGCCACATCGACGATGCGGCGGTCGATCAGGCGCTCGACATCGTGCGCAAGGTTGCCGCGGCGTTCCGGCCGGAAGAGAAGGTGCTGCGGCGGGCGTAATCTCGGTCCGTTCGTCGCCACGAACTGGATGCCCGCTTGCGCGGGCATGAGCGGAGAGGGAACCCCTCTGCGCAAATGCCTTTGATGCCTGCCCACCCTTTCCGCTAGAGTGCGGAAATCCGAATTGGAGAACCCACATGAGCCGCGCCAACAAGCTGCGCCAACTTTTGAAGCAGGACATGATCGTGGCGCCCGGCGCCTACGACTGCATCACGGCGCGCACCATCGCGCAGGCGGGCTTTTCGGCGGTCTACATGACCGGCGCCGGTACGGCCGCGACGCTCGGCTATCCGGACTACGGGCTCGTGACCATGTCGGAGATGGCGGAAAATGCGGGGCGCATCGCGACCTCGGTCGATGTCCCGGTGATCGCCGATGCCGATACCGGCTACGGCAACGAGCTGAACACGACGCGCACGATCCGCGAATATGAGAAGCGCGGCGTTGCCGGACTGCACATCGAGGATCAGGGCTTCCCGAAGAAGTGCGGCCACCTCGACAACAAGGTGATCGTGCCGCTCGACGAATACCTCGCCAAGGTCCGTGCGGCGGTCGCGGCCCGCACCAATCCGGATTTCGTGATCATCGCGCGCACGGACTCGCGCGCGGTGCTCGGACTGGAGGAGTCGATTCGTCGGGCGAATGCAGCACTCGCAGCCGGCGCCGACATGGCTTTCGTCGAAGCGCCGCAGACCATGGAAGAAGTGGCCACGGTGCCGAAGCTCGTGAAGGGACCGTGCCTCTTCAACAACGTGTGGAAGGGCAAGAGCCCTGATGTCGCCTTCGATGAGGCGCGGAAAATGGGCTACCGGCTCGTCATCGTGCCCGGCATGCTGTTCAAGGCTGTAATAGGCACCTGCGATGCAGTGCTGCGCGAAATGCAGGAGAAGGGCCGCCACCCGATCCTCGATACCGGCATGACGGTGCGCGATGCGTTCCGCCGCGTCGGCGCGGACGAGTGGGACGCGGTGAGCGAACGCTTCCGCGCGATCGAGCCGCCCGCCAAGCCGGCGCAGGCCGCGGAATAGCTCGGCTCACCCAGGCGTCCGGGCACTTGCCGCCGACGATGGGGAGAGTAGCGACGCCGGCACGCGAAGCCGTCGGCTCGCCGCCAATATCGGCCTTTCGATGAAGCGGTAGCTGAGCAAGGAAACGAGGATACAGGCCGCAACCATCGTCAACGCTGCCGGGACACCGCCCCAGACCTGGCGCCAGCCCATTTCGTCGAAGGCGAGGCGGACAAAATAGTTCGGAATTTCCTGCCACAGATAGAGCGAATATGAGGCGTCACCGAGCACCGCGAGGTACCGCATATTCGGGAGTCGCTGCTGCACCTCGAGTGACACCAGGCCGTAAACGAGCAGCGCCGCGGCGGGGCCGAATGTGAAGGCCCGATAGCTCTCGGGGGAAGAGTCGCCGAGGACGAAGAAAGGGACCGAGCCGATCAAGGCGAGCCACGCGCCGCGCCTGTATCCGCGCGAAATGAGGATTGCGACGAGCATGCCCATCACAAACTCCAGCACCAGAGCGTTGGACCAAACCTGCCACGGATTGTGCGGCGTTCCCGAAGGACTGTAGTTCAGGCCGATGGCGACGACGCTTCCCGCAACCCACAGACCGAGCGCGGGCAGATGGAAGCGGGGACCGAACAGCAGCGCAACGCTGAAACATGCGTAGAAATACACCTCATAAGCGAGTGTCCATGCGACGGGCACCTGGGTGTTATAGATGTTGATCAGGAATGCGTTGGCCCACCAGTTATCGAGGTTCCATACACTATGGACGACTTGCGCGGTGCCGGTGAGAATCAGAACCGTTGAGACGAGAAAACACAGCCAATAGAGCGGATAGATCCGTACGGCGCGACGGAGCGCGAATCCCAAAGCCGCCGGCAACGCGCCCTGCGACCAATCAAGTTTCCGCGAGACCGTAAATATGATGAAGCCGGAGATCACGAAGAAAACGTCGACTCCGGCATATCCGTTGCGAGCGACCGGCCGGATCCATGCGTGAAATGGAGTGTCCCAGAGCAAAAAGGTAAGGTGAAATGCAATCACCGCAAGGGCGGCTGCGAAACGCAACGCTTGAATGCTTTGTAGTCGAGACGTGTCCACATCGCGTGCTCTGGTGGAAGAGATCGACTTATAGGATTGCGGCCTATCGGGAGTCCATGGGCGGTTGCACGCTCGCGGGATCTTCAGGCCGTTCTATGCATCCGCTTGTCGAACGCGAGCAGTAGCCCGTTTGCCAGGATCGCGAACAGCACCACGATGAGGATCACGGCCGTGGTGATCCGCACGTTGTGCAGATTGATCCCATTGATGATCAGGAAGCCGAGCCCGCGCTGAGAGGCAAACATTTCGCCGATCAGCACACCGAGCAGGGTGAGCGAAAACCCGACGCGCACGCCGGTGATCAGCTCGGGCATCACCGCGGGCGCAAGCACGGTAGAGACGGTTTGCCATGTCGAGAGCCGCATGATGCGGCTGCTGCGGATCAGCACCGGGTTGATGTTCTTCACGGCATTGAGCGTAAACAGGATGATCGGAATCACGCCGTGGATGACGCCGAACGCGACCTTGGCAGATACGCCGAGGCCGAAGATCAGCAGGATCAGCGGATAGAGCGTAATCTTGGGAATGGTGTAGAGCGCCACCAGGATGGGCTCGGCGACATCGCCGGCGAAACGCTGGAAGCCGAGCGCAAGCCCGAGCACGATGCCGAGCGCGATTGAGATCACGAGCGCATAGGCAAAGGCCGCGAGCGTCGCCTGCGCGTGGGTCCAGAAATTGGCGGTTTTCACCAGCGAGGACGCATAATCGACCGTGGTCAGCGGCGAGGTGATCGCCGCATCGCCGGCATACTCGTAGAGGCCTTGCCACACCGCGAGAAACAGCGCGGCGAGCACCAAGCCGTCGAGCACGCGGCTGTCCAGGGTGGGCCAAGCTTGCGTCATGCGCGCGCTCGTTTCTTGAGCATGTGCTGCTCCCATACGTGCAGCGCGCCGTTCATCACGACCGCGATGAGAAGCACGAACATCATCAGAGCGTACATCGTCTGACTGTCGAAGTCGTTGTATGCGTACGCGATCGAGAACCCGAGCCCCCCGCCCGAGAGAATGAACTCTCCGGCGATGACCCCGATGAACGAATAGGCGAGTGCGAGCTTGAGGCCAGTGAACAGGTAGGGCGCGGCAGCAGGCAGGGTCACTGACCAGACGGCACGTGCGGGCGAGAGGCGCAAGATGCGCGCGGTCTTCGTCATGACGCGCGGCACGCGGTCGAGCCCGTTCAGGGTCGAGATCACCATGGCGGCGGTAGCGAAGACGAAGCCAATCACGATCAGGGGAATCGTGTTCAACCCAAACAGCGCAATCAGCAGCGGATAGAACACGAAGAACGGGATGGAATAGTACGAGGCAAGCAGCGGATCGAGCGCGCGGCGTACCCGTGGCAGGGCGTGGATGAGGGCGCCGAATCCGAAACCCGCCGCCACGGACAGCACGAACGACAGCGCGACGGTCGAGAATGTCTGCGCGATGTCGTCCCAGATCTTGTGCGATCCGAACATGTGCCACAGCGAAGTCATCATCTCGCTCGGCGGGATCATCACGAGCGGGCTGATGATCTTGCGCTGACAGAGGAGTTCGACGAGCGCGATGGAGCCGGCGATGACGGCGATGCGGGTGAGCCCGATCGCGGTGTTGCGGGTCATCCCTTCGCGCCGATTGCCTTGAGGGACTCGGAACGCAGCAGCGACCAGAGCCGCGCCGTTACCGCGCCGAACGCCGGATCGGCCACGATCGCGCTGTCGCGCTCGCGCGGCCAGCCGGTAGTGATGACGTCGATGAAGCGGCCGGGCCGCGCCGACATTACGCCGACGCGGTCGGACAGCATTGCGGCCTCGTCGAGCGCATGGGTGATCAGCAGGATGGTGGCGCCGGTCTCGCGCCAGAGCCGCAGCAGTTCGTCGCCCATCAGGAGCCGCGTCTGCTGGTCGAGCGCGCCGAACGGCTCGTCGAGCAGGATCAGCCGGGGCTGCAGCACCAAGGTGCGCGCGATGCAAACGCGCTGGCGCATGCCGCCGGAGAGCTGTGCCGGATAGGCGGCGGTGAAATCCTTCAACCCCATGAAGCCGATCACGTAATCGACTCGGCGTTGGATCTCTGCGGGATCGACGCCGGCGCGGCGCAGACCGAAGGCGATGTTGTCGCGCACCGTGAGCCAGGGAAACGACGCGTCTTCCTGGAATACCGCGCCAATGCCGTCCGGCACTTCGCCGTGAACCGGCTTGCCCTCGAACGTGATGGTGCCTTCCGTCGGCTCGCTCAGTCCTGCGAGCAGGTCCATCAGCGTGGTCTTGCCGCAGCCCGAAGGCCCGACCACCGAGAAGAACTCTCCGCGGGCGAGATCAAGATCGAGCGGCCCCAGCGCATGCACCGAGAGCTTGCCCTCGAACACGCGCGTCACGCCGCGCAGGCGCGCGTGAACGGCGGCCTGCGCGGTCTGTGGTGCTTGCGCGACGGCTAAGTTCATTGGGTGGGCACGAGATCCTTGGGCAGAAACGAAGGATCGATCATCGACTTCCAGTCAGGCTTTCCCTTGATCTGGCCGACGAGCTCCATGCCTTCGGCCATGCGGTCCATGCCCTTGAAGTTGAAGCGGCCGTCTCCGTAGTAGTTGATCGCGACGAAATTCTTGAACACCTCGCGATAGAGCTTCGGGTCGCCGTTGTAGGCCTTGGCGACGATGTCGGCGGACTCGTCGGGGTTCTTCATGATGTACTCGACGCCCTCGCGGCGCGCCGCAATGATCGCGCGCAGCTTGTCGCCGCCGGTCTGCGCAAATTCCGTCGTCGTGATCATGACCGTCTGCGTCATCTCGGGCGGGAAACAGTCCTTGGTCCAGAACGCCGGCTTCACCTTGTCCTTGTTCTCCGACCAGGTCGGTTCGCCGGTCATGCCGGTATCGACGGCCTTGTTGAGCACCGCCGACAGGTTTGCACCGATGCCGCCTGCGGGAAGCAGCGTGACGTCCTTGCGATCGATATTGGCCGCCTTCATGCACATCAGGATCAGCATGTTGGTGACCGAGCCCGGTGAGGTGAAGCTCACCTTCTTGCCGACGATGTCCTTGATCGAATTGATCGAGGAGTCCTTCTGCGTGATCCAGAGGATGTCAGCGATGCTTTCGACGCCGCCACCGATGAACTTCAGTGGTTGCCCAGAATTGATCGCCATGATCGCCGCAGGCAGCGCGACCTCGCCGAACGGCAGATCGCCGGCGAGCGTGTTGCGCACCGAGGTGCCGCCGCCCGCAGAGGTCAGGATGCCCGTGATATCGACCCCGCGCTTTTTGAAGAAGCCCTTCTCCATCGCGACCGCGTACGGTGCGCCGTAGAACGCCGATCCCCAATGCGTGACCGTGATGGTTTCGGCGCGCGCCGGCAGGGCCAAAACTGCGGCGGCGAGCAGGCTCAGCGTGCAAAGGCGCAGACTATGCGGGATGCGCATCGGCATTCCTCCCTGTTTATTTGCGCCATAGTGGGGCGCCCTCACGCCCGCTTCAAGAGGCGCGAGCATGATCCCGAAAAAGGTGGGGAACCGGTTTTCGGGATCAGACCATGCTCAAACAAAAGCTAAGGCGCGATCTTGATGTCCTGGGGGCGGATGATCCCGTCCGGCGCCTGTTTGTAGCCCTGCAGCTTGGCCGAATACGCGAAGATGTAGGCTTGATGGTAGAGATAGATGAGCGGCATGTCGGCATTGATCTGGGTCAACGCCTTCTCGTAGGCCGCCTTGCGCCTGGCGGGCTCGGTGACGGCGCGTGCTTCGTTGAGCGCGGCCTGCGTGACGTCGTTGCAGTATTTCCCCCAGTTGAAGGGGGTGTTGCAGCCGATGTGGTTGATGACGTTCTGGTCGGGATCGACGCGACCGCTCCAGCCGATCAGGTAAATCTGGAAGTTGCCCTTCACAGCCTCATCGAGAGAGGTTGCGAACTCGGTGAGGCGGATCTTCAGGTCGAAGCCTGCCTCGGCCGCCATCGCCTGCAGCACTTCGGCGACCTGTTTCGTGTCGGGCTGGTTCGGCACCATCATTTCGAGCGTGACCGGCGGCGTCACGCCGGCTTCCTTGAGCAACGCCTTGGCCTTCTCAACGTCGCGTTTCGGGATCGGGAATTTCTGCACGTAATACTGATTGCCCGGCGCCGACCACTGATTGCCCGGCGTGTAGGCGCCGTTGAACACGACGTTGTTGATCGCCTCGCGGTCGATGGTGAGCTCAAGCGCGTGCCGCACCTTCGCGTTCTGACCGAGCGGATTCTTGGCGCGGTCAGTGTTAAGCAGGTTGATGGTGAGGCCCGTATAGGCGATCGGCGGAGTCGGCAGCAGCAGCTTCAGCTTGGAGTCCTTCTTGACCGCCGGAATGTCGGTCGGCAACAGGCGCTCGATCACGTCGAGCGCGCCGGCCTGCAGGTTGGCAAGCCGCACGGTCGAGTCCGTGATCGGCCGATACGTGATGCGGTCGACGTGGATGCGGTCCTTGTCCCAGTAATCGGCAAAGCGCTCGAGCGTGATGTGATCCTGCACCACGCGCTCGGCGAATTTGAACGGTCCGGCGCAGATCGGCTTGTTGACGAACTTGTCGCCCGCCTCCTTCACGGCTTTCGGCGAGATCATCATGCCGGCGCGGTCGGTGAGCTGCGCGATCAGCGGGGAGAACGGCGCCTTGAGCAAGAGCCGCACGGTCAGGGGATCGACGACCTCGACTTTGTCGATCTGCGACAGCTCCGCCTTGCGCTTGGAGTCCTCCTTCGTCAGGCCACGCTCGAGGGTAAACTTCACGGCCTCGGCGTTGAACGGCTCGCCGTCCTGGAACTTCACGTTTGGGCGCAGCTTGATGGTGACGGTCTTTCCGTCCTGCGAGGTCTCGTGGGAAAGCGCGAGCTGCGGCACGATGTTCAGATCGCCATCGATGTCGAACAGCTTGTCGCAGAGCGACGCGAGCACGATGCGGCCCACATAGGAGCCCGCCGTGGTCGGATCGAGATTATCCGGGTCCTCGGCGAGCCCGACGCGCAGGGTGGTTTGTGCGATGGCCGGAGACGCGGCGATGGCGGCTGCAAACAACGCGCCCAGCAGAATGCGTGCCTTCACGATGATCCTCCCAATGCTTTGTCGTTGAGCTTATCGTGGGCGGGATGCCCCGAACAGCGCCCGTCAGTTGTCCTGGCTGGCGACTGCCTTGGCGATGCCGGCCTCGATCGTATCGCGATCGAGCGTCCCGTTTGGATTGACGCGCGACGGCATGAATTTCACGTAGTGGAAAAGGCGCTGCCGGCCGACATTTTCCAGCCGCCCGAGCTCGGCGAGCGGATCGGGGTGATCGTCGACGCGGAGGCTGACCGCCGGATACTCCTCGGTAGTCCAGATGACGAGCGCGGCGGACTGCTTGCCGCGCTTGTCGCCGCCTTTGGCCTCACCTGCCTTCATGGCGGCGATCAGCCGGCGCACGAAGGATTTTTCGTTCGAGGTCTCGAAACTGTGGGCGGTGGCTGCGACCACATCCGGCCCGGCCAGCATGTTGCCGGCAACCGAAATACCGGGGCGAACGACATGGCCGCACCAGTCGATGCAGTTCTTGCCGGTGTGCACGGCAATGCCGCCATTGGCATCATGCACGTGAAACTGGCGTTGCTCCGCGCCTGCGTCCGGCTTGGTGACGTGATCGACCACGGCTTGCGCCGCCATTCCCTCGCGCAACAGCCGCATGCCGCGATAGCCCCATAGCGGGTTCGGCAGCGCCTGCGTCGAAAGCGCACCGACGCCGCCCTCGCCGTGCGGGCAGATCGCGCCGACCGCGAAGAACTTGCTGGCGACCGCGACCCCATAGGCGCCGGACGGGTCGCGCGCGATGATGGACCAGGTCATGCTGATGTTCTCCGTACCATCCCCGGTGTGAGATCCTTGAGCGACGGCGCGCCCACCTGCTGCATGGCGACACGCAGCTCCGCCCGCAGGATTGTCAGCACGCGCTCGACGCCGGCCTGTCCGAATGCGCCGAGTCCCCAGAGGTAAGGGCGCCCAACGCACACCGCGCGGGCGCCAAGCGCCAGCGCCTTGGCGATGTCGCTGCCGCGGCGAAACCCGCTGTCGATCAGGATCGGCATCCGGCCGCCGACCGCATCCACGATGTCCGGCAGCACGTCGATCGTCGCGCTCACGCCATCCTCCACTCGCCCGCCGTGGTTCGACACGATGATTGCATCCATGCCGGCCTCGGCGGCGCGCTTCGCATCATCGGCATCGAGAATGCCCTTGAGCACGAACCTGGCTTTCACGATATCGCGCAGCCGCCTGATCGAATCCCAGGTAAGGTTGGTAACGATCGTGCCGGTCACGCCGGTGAGATCGATGCCGGCAAAGTTCGGCTTGCTTGCGAGATATCGATTGACGCCATGGCAGCTCCCGCAGTCGCGCGTGTCTGTGCGTCGCAGGCGAGAGAAGGTCGTCCACTTGGGCGTCGATCGCACATCGAGCGTCACGGCGATCACGGGGGCGCCCGCCGACTCCGCACGGCGGATCAACGGCTCGGCGATATCGATCCGCTGCGTCGTGTAGAGCTGGAACCAGAT
>Ga0207706_10007439_pt1 | contig 10127 bp, 11 predicted proteins | sample KBSC53metaG_FD_184318 | JGI IMG/M metagenome (GOLD analysis project Ga0207706, IMG submission 184318) | Corn rhizosphere microbial communities from Kellogg Biological Station, Michigan, USA - KBS C5-3 metaG (SPAdes) (version 2) | ecosystem: Host-associated > Plants > Roots > Rhizosphere > Soil ... | reverse complement strand
CCCGAGCTCGTCGAAACGCTGGGTTTCGCGGCACGGCGCTTCGCCGAGACGTTCACATGGGACCGAGCGGCGAACGACACGATCGCGCATCTTGAGGAAGTCGTCGCGAAATGAACGGTTCAGACCTTAATCCTCTCAACGACACATGGCACCTCGCGTAACCGTCGGTCAGCTCCTCGAGCGGCTGCGCGGACCGCTGCAACTCGAGGAAATCGAGCCCGGCACGGGTCACGACCGCGCCGTCGGCAACGCAGAGGTGTCGGGTCCGGGATTGGTGCTGGCGGGATACGTAAAGCGCTTTTCAGCCGAACGCCTCCAGGTCCTGGGCGAAACCGAAATCACTTACCTGAGCTCGTTGGCTGCGCCTGAGCGCAAACAAATCCTCGAGCTGTTCTTTTCATTCCCGATTCCAGCGGTCTTCGTCACCAAGAATCAGCGTCTCCCCAATGGCTTGCGCGAGGCCGCGAGCGAGGCGGGTGTCCCAGTTATCCGCAGCAAGCTCAAGACGGCGGAGTTCTATCGCCGCATCAAGCCCGTGCTCGAAATGGAATTCGCTCCAACGGTCTCGCTGCACGGATCGCTGGCAGACGTCTTTGGAGTTGGACTGTTCTTTACGGGCAAGAGTGGCATCGGCAAGTCCGAGTGCGTGCTGGATCTCGTCGAGCGGGGCCACCGGCTCGTCGCGGACGATCTCGTCGTCGCCAGCAAGCGCGGCAACGATGTTCTCATCGGCCGTGGCCACGAGATGCAGCGGCACTACATGGAGATTCGCGGCGTCGGCCTGATCGACATCAAGGCGATATTCGGCATTCGCTCCGTCCGCCAGCAGAAACGCATCGAGGTCGTCGTACAGCTCGAGGAGTGGGATCAGAATGCAGTTGTCGATCGCACGGGGCTGGACATCGAGACGGCCACAATTCTGGACGTCGAGCTGCCAAAGGTCACCGTCTTTCTGAATCCTGGAAAGAACATCACCGTTGTGGCAGAAGTCATCGCCATGAACCATTTGCTACGTTACTCTGGCGTCAACGCTGCCGAGGCATTCAATGAACGACTCCTCGGCAAAATGAAAGCGGCGGCGGCCAACAACATTCGCGAGTATTTACAGGAAGATCATGAATGACGTGAAGGATGGCGGACCCGAAAAACCGCGAGCAATCGTCATAGGTCACGGCGAGTTTGCCGGCGGGCTCGTTTCCGCGGTCGGTCAGATCTGCGGCATGGCCGACAAGCTTGTCGTGCTCTCGATGATGGGCATGACGCCGGAAGACATTGAGACTACGATCCGGCAGCACCTCGAGCGCACGGGCGCCCGGGTGATATTCACCGATCTCCCGGCAGGGAGCGCCACTATCGCTGCCCGCCGCATCGTCAGGGACGATCCCGGTATCGTGCTCGTGAGCGGCATCAATCTGGCGACGCTCCTCGACTTCGTCTTCAGCACCGACCAGTCGCCGACGGACGCGGCACGAGCCGCCGCCGAACGGGGGAAAGCTTCGCTGATCGTGGTTGGTCGCTGATGCCCATCCTCCTCTACCGCATTGATGACCGGTTGATACATGGACAGGTCGTCGTCGGATGGGGACAGCCTCTCAACATCCGTCTGCTCATTCTCGCCGACGACCTGGTTGCCTCCAGTGACTGGGAGAAGGAGCTGTATCGCATGGCCGTACCGCCGGACATGGAGGTCATCTTCGCCGACGTAGCGACGGCAATGCGCGACCACGCGCGCTACGCCAGCGACCCGCGACCTGGACTTTTGCTGACGGGTGACATCGGCAGCATGTACCGTCTCGTCAAAGGCGTAAAAGCAATCGGCAGCGTCAATCTCGGCGGCATCCATCACCGCGCCGGTCGTGCCGAGAAGCTGCGTTACATCTTCCTCACTCCGGACGAAGAGCAGCAGCTGCGGGAGCTGGAAGCCGCCGGTGTGGAAGTGACGGCCCAGGACGTTCCGTCGGCGCGAGCAGTCGGGCTGCCGGAAATCCTCGAGGGAGCCGCGAGGTGAATTTTCTCGAGGCACTGCCGATCGCGTTGCTTGGTGCGCTGCTTGGGCTCGACGTGGTGAGCTTTCCGCAGGCGATGATCTCGCGGCCGATCGTGGCGTCGACTGCCGCCGGCTCGTTCATCGGTAATCCGCCGGCCGGACTTCTGATTGGCGTCGTTCTGGAGATGATCGCACTCGACACGCTCCCCTTCGGGGCATCGCGATATCCGGAGTGGGGCTCGGCCGGCGTCGTGGGCGGAGCCATTTTCGCGAGCCAGCCCGAGAGCATGCCCGGCGCGCTCCCGGCCGCGTTGCTCGCGGCGCTACTCACTGCCAGCATCAGCGGGTGGAGCATGGTTGTACTTCGCCGCATGATCGCCTCGCGCCTCGAGCGGACACGCGATCGCCTCGAGGACGGCTCCCGCAACGCGCTCGTCTCTCTGCACCTGACCGGAATGACGCTCGACCTTCTGCGCGGCCTGCTCGTCACCCTCGTCGCGATGGTGATCTTCGCGCCGCTCGTAAAAGCGATTGTGGCGGTGTGGGGCACAGAGTCCGCCGCCTCGAACGCGGTGGTAGTGGTGATTGCGGCGGTCGTGGCCGGCGGAGCGCTGTGGAAGGTCTTTCACTCGGTACACCGGGTGCTCTGGTTCTTTTTCGCCGGCATTGCGGTGTGGGCGTTATGGGCGATCAAGTGACGGCGCCGAACACGCCGTTCCGCCTGCCGGTACGCACGCGGATCGCGATGGGCGTCAGGTTGCTCGCGCTGCAGGGCTCGTGGAACTACGAAACCCTGAATGGCACCGGTGTCGGGTTTGCCATGGAGCCCGCGCTCCGTCTGCTCCCGGGCGGTGTCAAAGGCGAGCAATATCGCGCGGCACTGGCGCGCGAGTCCCGCTACTTCAACGCCCACCCCTATCTCGCCAGCGTTGCGGTCGGAGCACTCACGCGCGCCGAGCTTGATGGCGTCGATCCCACCCGGATCGAGCGCTTTCGCACTGCTCTGGCCGGGCCTCTCGGAAGCGTCGGCGACAGGTTGGTGTGGGCAAGCTGGCTCCCGTTCTGCTCGCTGGTCGCGATCGGGGTTTTCGGGGCTGGCGGCTCGCCTCTTTTAGTGGTTGGTACATTTCTACTGCTCTACAACGCGGGCCACATTCTTCTCCGGGCATGGGGACTTCGGATCGGTCTTGCGCGCGGTCTCAACGTCGCCTCGGCACTTGGCACTCCGGTGTTGCGGCAGGGACCGTTGTACATCGGCTGCGCTGCGGCGTTGGTGGCAGGCTTCGCTCTTCCGCTGGCACTGGAGCGGATCGTCGGGCCGGGTCGCGTGATTCTTGGCGGAATAGTCGCCACGGCGGTGGTTGGGATTTTTCTGTTGGGCCGTCTTCGCGAGCGGGCGGAAGGATGGCGCATCGCTCTTGGCGTTCTCGCAGTATTCGTTCTCTACTCGGTGCTGACCTGATGCCTGAGCGCGAAGTAAAGATCGTCAACAAGCTGGGAATACACGCTCGCCCCGCCGCAGAAATCGTCAAAACGGCCGGGAAGTTCAAGAGCGCGATCACCATCATACGCGACGATCTGGAGGTCAACGCCAAGAGCATCATGGGCGTGATGATGCTGGCCGCAGAGTTCGGCGCGACGATCGTGTTGCGTGCGATTGGTGACGACGCTGACGCAGCGCTGGACGCGCTCGCTACGGTGATCGCCAACAAGTTCGGGGAGCGTTGATGGCGAAGGGGCTGGCGGGGATGCCCGCATCGCCCGGAATCGTGGACGGGCCCGTCCACCTCCTGCGTTGGGAAGTCCCCGACGTCAAGCATCGCATCATCCACGACGACGCGATCGCTTCGGAGATCAAGCGCTTTCACGCGGCGCTCGAGCAGGCTCGCGAACGCCTGCGTCACGTGCGCGCGCGCGCCGAGAAGAACGCCGGCCCGGAAGAGGCGGCGATCTTCGATGTGCAGCTTTCGATTCTCGAAGATGGTGAGCTGATCAGACAAGTCGAAGAGCTGGTTCACCAGAACCTCGGGGCGGAGAAGGCATTCGATCTTGTGCTGTTCGAGTGGCGCCAGCAGTTCGCCGGCCACGTCAGGCCGATGCTGCGCGAAAGAGTCGGCGATCTCATCGACGTTCACATCCGGGTCCTGTCCATCCTGCTCGGACTGCCCGACCACGACCCCGTCGACCTACCCAAGGGATCGAACAAGATTCTCGTCACCCACGATCTCACGCCGAGCCTGACCGTACAGCTCGATCGCGAGGCGATCATCGGCATCGCCACCGATGCCGGGACCAGGACGTCACACGTTGCGATACTCGCGCGCTCGCTGGGGTTGCCCGCGGTAGTGGGACTGCGCGACGCCACTCAGACGTTGAACGGGAATGAGCACGTCATACTGGACGGGACCTCGGGTGTGCTCATCATCGACCCGACGCCCGGACAGATCAAGACCTACCGCGAGAGGCGCGCTCTCCAGGCCCTCGAGGACAAAGAGCTCCAGGCGTTGTCGGCCGCCGAGTCTGTGACGCTCGACGGGCACTGGGTGACGTTGCGCGCCAATGTCGATCTCCCGGAGGAAGCGCAGTTCGCGGCCCATAGTGGCGCAGAGGGCGTCGGCTTGATGCGGACCGAATTCCTCGTCGTCGGTCGCGCCACGATGCCCGACGAGGAGGAGCAGTACAAGGCGTACCGGCACGTGGTCGAGGCATTCGGCGGAAGGCCGGTTGTCATTCGCACGTTCGATGTCGGCGGCGACAAGCTGCCAATCGGCGGCTATCCAACCGATCCGAACCCATTCCTGGGCTGGCGCGCGATCAGGATGTGCCTCGACGAGCCCGAGCTGTTCAAGACACAGCTGCGCGCTCTCCTCAGGGCTGCGATGCACGGGGACGTGCGTATCATGTTCCCGCTCATCATCACGCTCGATGAAGTGAAGCAGGCAAAGCATCTGCTGATGGAGGCTGCCGCCGAGCTCGACGAGCGAAAGGTCCCGTACCGCCATGATCTGCCGCTGGGCGTAATGGTGGAGACCCCGGCCGCCGCGCTCTCGGTCCATACGCTCGTCGACGACGTTTCGTTCTTCAGCATCGGCACCAACGACCTGGTTCAGTACACGCTCGCCGTCGACCGTGGCAGCGCGAACCTGGCGTCGAGGTTCACGCCGCTGCACCCCGCTGTGCTGACACTGATCAAACGAATCGTCGACGTGGGTGTCGCGCACCGTCTCGAGGTCGCCGTCTGCGGCGAGATGGCGTCGCAGCCGCTGATGGCGTTCGCCCTCATCGGACTTGGGGTTCGTTCCCTGAGCGTGGCGGGCAGAGCAGTGCCACTGGTGAAACGGATAGTGCGCGGAGTTAGCGTCGCCGTCGCGGCAGAAGCCGCGAACGCGGCACTCGAATCCAGAACTGCGCGAGAAGCTGAGGGAGAGCTAAGACGCCGTCTGCTCGATGCATTTGGGGATGCGCCATTCCTCCGTGATGGGTTGCCTGAGTTCACCGAGGGAAATATCTTCGAAGGCTCCGGTGGGCTGAAAATATCCTCGGCGCGGGAATAGTACGGCCCGGCGACCGTTGCCACCGCTCATCCTCATTTTCCCTAGAGGAACTTCGTGCTCGATCGACATCTGTTCACCTCCGAATCCGTAACCGAGGGTCATCCCGACAAGGTTGCGGACGCGATCTCGGACGCCATTCTCGACGCAATTCTCCAGGACGACCCCGTCGCGCGCGTCGCCTGTGAAACTCTCGTTACCACCGGCCTCGCCTGCGTGGCCGGAGAAATCACCACCAAGACCTACGTCAACGTTCCGGAAATCGTCCGCTCGACGATCGACAGGATTGGCTACAACGACGCCGGCTACGGCTTCGATTCCAAGACCTGCGCTGTCATAAGCACAATCGACAAGCAGTCCCCGGACATCGCCCAGGGAGTAGATACCGGGGGCGCCGGCGACCAGGGCATGATGTTCGGCTACGCCACCGACGAGACCGAAGAGCTGATGCCGATGCCGATTCAGCTGGCGCATCGTCTGACAGAGCGGCTCGCATCATTCCGTCGCTCGAAGGACGGATCGTGGGTTCGCCCCGACGGCAAGGCGCAGGTGACGGTGCTCTACGAAGAGGCCATCCCGGTCGGTGTCGAGACGGTCGTCGTCTCAACCCAACACTCCGACGAGATCTCAACCAAGAAGCTGCGCGAAGCAATCGTCTCCGAAGTAATCGAGCCGATGATTCCCAAAGAGCTTCGCGACAAGAACATCAAATTCCACATCAATCCTACCGGACGGTTCGTCATCGGCGGCCCTCAGGGCGACGCCGGCCTCACCGGTCGCAAGATCATCGTCGACACCTATGGTGGAATGGGTCGCCACGGCGGCGGTGCATTCAGCGGTAAGGATCCTTCCAAGGTCGACCGTTCCGCGTGCTACGCTGCTCGCTGGGTGGCGAAGAATATTGTCGGCGCGAAGCTCGCCCGCCGCTGCGAGGTTCAGGTTGCTTACGCGATCGGAGTCGCTGAGCCCGTTTCCGTAAACGTCGACTGCTTCGGGACGAACACGGTTCCCGAGACGACGATCATGAAGGCGATCAGGAAGGTGTTCGACCTTACGCCGAAGGGAATCATCAACGCGCTCGATCTGCGAAAGCCGATTTACAGCCCGACTTCCGCGTATGGTCATTTTGGCCGGGCGCCCAAGAAAAACGGGAAGGGAACTCTTTTTACCTGGGAGCGCCTGGACCGCGTTGCCGATCTGAAGAAGGCAGTCGAAAGCAAATAGACGCGCGTCTCTCACAGTCGCGACGAGAAGCCGGCCCGCGGGTCGGCTTTTCTACTTTCCGGCCACACGGTTAATTTGTTTTCATGCAGCTTGTCGAAGTCGAAGTGATGCGTCTCGGCCTGGACCGCTCCACCAACTCCTACGTGGTGATACTCCAGGAGAAGGGTGGCGCGCGTCTTTTGCCGATCTGGATCGGACAGCCGGAAGCAGAATCGATCGTGATCGAGATGAACAAGCTCAAGCGCGAGCGACCGCTCACTCACGATCTCTGCAAGAATCTCATCATCGGCCTTGGCGGCACGCTGCGGCGGGTGAACATCACCAAGGTCGAGAATCGAACCTTTTACGCCGAGCTCCATATCGCCCGCAACTCCGGCGCCGTCCACATCGATGCGCGTCCGTCCGACAGCATCGCGATTGCGCTTCGGTTCGAGGCGCCGATCTTCGCTCAGGAGAGCCTTCTCACTGCGCTGCTGCTGGAAGAAGGACAGAGCGCGCCCGAGACGCTCGCCGAGCCCTCTGAAGAGATGTCGGCGGAGCAGCTGAAGGAGTATCTGGAGAACCTGCGCCCAGAAGATTTTGGGAAGTTCAATATGTAGCTTCGCGGTCCTGCTGATGTTGCAGGCCGCCCAGGTCTCGCTTCCCCAACAGGTCTCCGGACGGATCGTCCGGCCTGGCCTCCGCAAAATGGATGCGGTGAGAGGAGCGTGGGTCGTGCTGCACCGCGTCGGACCGGACCGCGCGGGTCCCATCGATTCAGTTCAATCGGATGGTGCCGGTCGCTACGCGTTCAACTATACGCGCACCGGCAGCGACGACGCGGTCTACTTCGTGTCAGCTTTCTACGACGGCATCGCCTATTTCACGCCACCTCTGGCCGAGGGCAAAGTCAGCGGTGACGATGGCGAGATCGCAGTTTTCGATACGACCTCGGGCCACGTTCCAATCAGCTTGCGGGGCCACCACGTGATCGTGTCCTCCGCTGATGCCAACGCGCGCCGCTCAATCGTTGAAGTGTACGATCTGTCGAACGACACCTCGGTGACTCGAGTCGCTACCGGCGAGAAGCCCGAGAATGCAACCTGGCAGACGCACATTGCGCCGGCCGCCGCTGATTTCAAGGCCATGCAGGGCGACATTTCCGCGGGGGCAATCACGTTCTCCAACGGGACTGTGAGCGTCTTCGCTCCGCTCGCTCCCGGTTTGAAGCAGGTTTCATTCTCCTACTCGCTCCCCGCCAACTCCTTTCCGCTCAGGCTGCCGCTGGAGAAAGAGACCGGTGTCTACGAGATAATGATCGAGGAGCCGACAGGAACCGTCACCGGGCCCCATTTGCGTGAGGTCGATCCTGTTACCGTCGACGAGCGAAACTTTCGCCGCTTTCTGGCGAGCGACATGCCCGAGAATTCGGTGGCGCTAATCAATCTGCCACCGCCGCCGCGGTCGGTGCGTTCGATCGATCCGAGATACCTCGTCGCCATTACCCTCGTCATCGGCGGAGCGATGGTGTTGGCGCTTGCGCAGGCACTCCGTCGTAGATAGCTTCGCCAAACAATCGATCGCGGACGGGAGCCACGGAAACCGGTTCGAAGCCGGTGCGGCCCCGCCACTGTAACGGGCAGTAATCGTCGACTCGTACGCCACTGGCTGCAGGAGCAGCCGGGAAGGTGAGCCAGACGGCCCGAAGCCAGGAGACGACTTTCGTCCGCGCCACTTTCGCAGAACCTCGGGGGAGGTGCTGGTGGCGGTCAGGCGCATTCGCGCGTGCTCGTTGCGGGCATTCCTCTGGGAGGAGTGTCCGTTTTGTTTTTTGGTCGAGTCATTGTCGCGGTCTCCCTGGTTGCGGTAGGGCTTCTCGGGTGCGACAAATCTTCCGTGCCGACGCGGTTTCTCCGCGACGACTTCGGAGATTCGGTCGCCATACCTCGCAGCGCGCCGTCGCGAATCGTCTCGCTCAATCCGGCGACGACCGAGATGTTGTTCACCATCGGCGCTGGATCGCGCGTCATCGGTCGCACCAAGTACGACCTCTATCCCGACTCGGCGCGTCTCGTTCCGGAACTCGGCGATGGGCTGAGGCCAAACGTCGAAGCCGTGCTGGGCGCGCGTCCGGATCTCGTCATTCTCTACGCGAGTCAGGACAACCGTCCGGCCGCCCGTCGCTTTCGCGCCGCCGGCGTCAACACGCTCGCGATCAAGAACGACCATATCGCCGACTTTAGGCGAACCGTCTCTATTCTTGGCGCCATCCTGCACGACTCCGCGCGCGCGCAGACTGTAATCGACTCAGTCACCCGCACATTGGCGCGCGTGCAGAACGCAACACGGGGCAGCCAGCGCCCGCGTGTCTTCTGGCACATCTGGGACGCGCCGTTGATCACCGTCGGATCCGGGAGCTTCATGGACGAGCTGATCAACATTGCCGGAGCGACCAACGTCTACACGGATATCACCGGGCCATCCGGTCCAATCACTCTCGAGGACGTTGCGCGGCGCGATCCGGATTTCATCCTTGCTGGGCCAGTCGGTGACAGCACTATCAGAGCGGATCCGCGCTGGCGGATTGTGCGCGCGGCGCGCTCCGGAAAGGTCCTCGTCGTCGACACTTTGCTGGTGGCCCGTCCTTCGGTCCGGCTTGGCGAAGCAGCCATTTCGCTCGCCAACCAGCTTCATCCGGGCATCATCCGGTGAAACAGTTCCGGACCGCTTACTGGGGGCTGCTGGTCGCGGCGCTCGTTCTGGTAGCCATGATTGCCGTCGCTCGCGGCGCGGTTCCGCTGTCGATTGCGGCGGTGCTGGACGCGTTGCGAGGCCGGGGTGATGCCACCGCCATAGCGATCGTCCGCGATTTGCGCCTCCCGCGCGTTCTGCTCGGCGCATTGGTCGGCGCCGGCCTCGGAGCTAGCGGCGCTGCTCTGCAGGGCGCTTTGCGCAATGCCCTCGCCGAGCCGTACCTGTTGGGCGTATCCGGTGGCGCCGCGGTTGGAGCGGTCATCGCGTTTTCGATCGGCGTCTCGACGGATGCGGCGATCACACTGGCCTCGTTTGCAGGGGGCGTTGGCGCGGTGTTCGTTGCACTGGCGGTGAGCCGCGCCGGAGGCCGAACCTCGCGCGCGGATCTCCGAACCCTGCTCATTGCCGGTGTGATCGTTGGTGCGTTTGCAAATGCGGCGATCATGGTTGCGCTCGCCGGCGCCCAGCCCAACACCGTCCGCGGCGCGCTTTGGTGGATGATGGGATCAGCCGCGGACGCAACCTGGCGCTCGGTGTTCTGGCTGTTCCTCAGCACCCTGCTCGTTGGCGGCGCTCTCGTCTATTGGGCGCGCGAGATCGACGTTCTTGCTCTGGGGGAAGACACCGCGGCG